>Ga0182014_10004999_pt1 | contig 14920 bp, 13 predicted proteins | sample 612S2DmetaG_FD_120489 | JGI IMG/M metagenome (GOLD analysis project Ga0182014, IMG submission 120489) | Permafrost microbial communities from Stordalen Mire, Sweden - 612S2D metaG | ecosystem: Environmental > Terrestrial > Soil > Wetlands > Permafrost | place: Sweden: Stordalen | collected... | reverse complement strand
GCGTCTTCAGGGTCTCGGAGGCAAACTCCGGAACCGTAAGATAGCCCATTTCGCAAGCCACCTGCCGCGCATTCAGCAGGAACGCAAGATTGGTCGGAGAAATCCGCGGTGCAATCTTCCAAGGTTGCGCTTGCACGTTATCCGGCACCAGCCAGTGATGCTCCTCGGTGCTGAACTCGGCAAAATAGCGCCAGGTGCGCAGGGCGAGGCGGCGCAACCAACGCCGATCCCTTCTGGAAGGGGTGTTGCGGACGGACTGAAAAGGCCGGTCGAGCCACAACGAAATCAGCTTGCTGCCCGCCCAAAGCAGCAGGATGGGAAGGGCCGTGGCCAGCGCCTGGCGATGAACGAAATCGACAAGCATCCCTATGCCCGCCGCGGCCGCCGGCGTCCAGATCAGGTACCAATCGGAGGGAGAGCGCTTCCATTTGCCCATCTCGGCTTGCTCCGCAGTCTCCCATTCGAGCATGCGACGGCGTGAAACCATGCGGCGATAAAGTGTCCGCCCAATCGCATCGACGGAAACCAAGGCGTTGTGCTCGAGGAAGGTAAGCGTCAGCAGCACGCTGACGAGCGCCGTTCCAAGCGAAGCCAGGGCATCGGCAATGCCGCTCAGGCTGGCGGAAAGCGCGGCCCGCGCGACTCCGAAGGCGAACTCGACCCACGGCGGCACGAACAGGATGGCGAGGGTGACGGCGGTCCAGTAGAGAGGGTGACCGGGAAGCACGGTCCATCCCAGGACCAGGAGCACGAAAATTGCAATCTCGATCAGGCTGCGCCGCAGGTTGTCGAGAATCTTCCAGCGCGCGATGAACGAGATCGGATTGCGGACACGTTTGCCGCTCTCGTCGGAAACCCGCGGAAACAGCCACTCTACGATCTGCCAGTCTCCCCGCAACCAACGATGTTTACGCCTGGCGTAAGCCAGGTAGTGCGATGGATAATCGTCGATGACCTGGGCATCGCTCATGAATCCCACGCGCGCATAAGCGCCCTCGATCAAATCGTGACTGAGCAGCGCGTTGCGCGGGAAACGATGGTCGAGAACCTGGTGCAGGGTGCGAACTTCATAGAGGCCCTTGCCGGCGAAGCTGCCTTCGCCGTACAGGTCCTGATAGACGTCGGAAATCGCACGCGTATAAATGTCGAACCCCGTCTGCCCGGAATAGATCGAGGCCAGCCGCGATTGGGCCGCGCTCTGGACGCTCACGCCGACGCGCGGTTGAAGAATGCCAAAACCTTCGACGACGATATTGCGCTCGGGATCGATAATGGCCTGGCACAAGGGATGCGCCAGCGCGCCGATCAGCCGGTGGGCCGTTCCGCGAGGCAGTTCGGTGTCCGAATCGAGGGTCAAAACGTAACGCACGCGCGGCAGCATCGAGAGGTCGCCGGCTTTGAACGGAAAGCTGTCGTAGTCGCCAAGAATCAGTTTATTGAAGTCAGCCAGCTTGCCGCGCTTGCGCTCCCAGCCCATCCACGCGCCTTCCTGAGGGTTATAAACGCGATGGCGGTGGAACATCGAAAACGTGCCGGCGCCGTTGCCGCGGTATTTGCCGTTGAGCCCGCGAATCAGTTCGCCGCAGAGATAGACCAGCGAATCGTCCTCGCGGGGAGGCGAAGTCGAATCGGGCAAATCCGTCAGCAGCGCAAAGTGCAGGTTTGCACTCATGTTCCCGACGTAGCGGACCTCGAGATCGTTGGCCAGCCGCCGCACCTGTTTTTCGTTGAGCAGCAAGGTCGGCACCACGACCACGGTGAGACAGTCATCCGGGATGCCATGCTCAAAATCCAGCTTGGGAAGAATCCGTGGCGGCAGCAGGGAAGTGACCAGGTAATTCATCACTTCAACCGCGCTCTGGCTGCTGGGAAGAAGCAGCGCCAGCACGCAAAAGAAGATCGCGGAAAGCGAGTAGACCTCGATGCCGCGCCAGATGATGGCGATCACGATCGAGAAGGTCAGCACTTCAATGCCGCTGAGGTAGAACTCATCCGCGTAGCGGCGTAGAAAATTCTGCAAGCGCTCGGGCCAGGGAAGATGCACCTGGACGCGTCTGTACAGCAGTTCCCTGCCCTCGGCAACCAGATAATAGCCCACGTGCGAACGGCGAAGCGCAACCCGCGGGTTGGCCTCCGGACGCTGCCGCGACTCACGGGCCAGGGCGAGTGCCTGCCGGGCGATCTCCAGCTCCGAGCAGTCCGAATGCGCCGCCAGATGGACCACGGCCGAGCGGTACATCTCCCGCGTGTCGACATCCATGCGCGCGTAAGCGCCCGCCGGGTCCTGCCGCAACACCTGATCAAAAACGATCAGAGGCTCCAGCAACTCCCTCCAGGGCGCCTGGGCGATGTCCCGCAAACTGCGAATCGAGGTGCGTGTTCCCTCCGCTTCCCGGTTCGCCAGCAGGCGCGAGATTCGTTCCAGCAACACCGCGTTGAAGGCCGCCGGCAGCGCTTCGAGTTCTTGCAGGAGCAGAACGGTTACGCCTTGAAAGGCGCGCAAATACGCGCTCACCTCGGAATCGACGAAACGATTGGCCAGAAAACCGAGCAGGTCTTCGGCAATGGCGATGGCGCGGGGCACGATCTCCCCGTTGTCCCGCGCCACCTTCGGCAGCGCTTGCAGCAAGCGCTCCGCTTCCGGCAGCTTCGCCGCCAGCGAGCGCAACAGGTGAACGTTATCGCGCAACCAGCGCCACTCCTCCCGCTCGCCGGTCCGGGTTGCCGAAGGCCTCTCCAGAACCGCAACCAGCTTCTCTAGCTCGCGAGCCAGCATTTGCGCCCGCTTGGCGAGACGCCGCGGAGCCCGGGCATCCGGCAACCAGACCAGCGAGCGGGCGCACCCGGCGGCGCGAGCCTCTATCAGTTCGGCATCGTGCGCGCCATCTTGCCCGGCGGAAGCGAAGAATCGTTCGGAGGCTTCGGCCAATTCAATGTGGGTGTTCTTAGGCATGTCAGTCCAAACAATCTAACGGTAGCTGGCGGCCTGCAATTCAAATAATCCGGCGTAGCGCCCGCCCAGGGCTATCAACTGGCCATGATTGCCGTCTTCGACGACCCGGCCATCGGCCAGCACGACGATGCGGTCGGCCATGCGGACGGTTGAAAAACGGTGCGAAATGAACAGCGCCATCTTGGCCTCCGTGAGTTCGGCAAAGCGCTCGAAAACTTCGGCTTCGCTGCGCGCATCGAGCGCCGCTGTCGGTTCGTCCAGCACCAGCAGTTGAGCGTCCCGCAGATAAGCGCGCGCCAGCGCCAGCTTCTGCCACTCGCCGCCGGAGAGGTCCACGCCCTCGTGAAAGCGCCTCCCCAGCATCTGCTCGTAGCCGCCCGAGAGCTTCGCGATCACCTCATCGGCCAGGCTCTTGTGGGCGGCGGCCCGAACCAGGTTCAGGTCCTCGAGCTGCTCGATCCGTCCCACCGCGATATTTTCGCGGGCGGTCATTTCGTAACGCATGAAGTCCTGGAAGATGACCCCGATCTCGCGATAGAGGTCTTCGAGGCTGTATTCGCGGAGATCGACGCCGTCGAGAAGAATCTCACCCTCGGTGGGATCGTAGAGGCGGGTGATCAGCTTGACGATGGTGGTCTTTCCCTGTCCGTTCTCGCCGATCAGCGCCACCCGCTCGCCGGGGCGCAAATGAAAATTGAAGCCCTCCAGAATGAGCCGGTCGTTGCCGGGGTAATGGAACGATACGTTGCGGAACTCGAAGCCGCGCACCATCGGCCGCGGCGCCGGCAGCGCATTCGGCTTGGAGCGGATGGTGGGCTCCATACGGAAAAATTCCAGCAGGTCGGTCAGGAAAAGGGCCTGGTCGGCGATGCCCGACAAGGTCGAGAAGATCTGCTGAATGTTGTTGCTTGCCTGCAGAATGGCGCCCGCCAGAAAATACAAGGCGCCGACCGAGAGAATTCCCAACAGAGTACGCCAGATCACCCAAGCATAGGCCGCGTAATAGCCAAGCGTTCCGAGCACCGACAGGCCCATTCCGGCCAGCAATCGCAGCCGGGAGAGCGCGACGTTCTCGCGATAGATTTCGTCGGAGAGCCGGGTGAAGCGATCGCTGATGAACCCGCTCAGTCCGAATAGCTTCAGCTCCTTGGCGGCTTCCTTGCTGCCCCCCAGGATGCGCAGGTAATCGAGCTGCCGCCGGATGGGAGTTTGGCGGAAGTTTTTGGCATAACCCAGGAACGCAAAGTGACTTTCTCCGAGAAAAGCGGGGATCACCCCGGCGATCAAAACCAGCAGCAGCCAGGGAGAAAAATAGACGATGGAGATCGACAACGAAATCGTGGTGATCACCTGCTGCAGCAGCCGGCCGATCGACTGAATCATCCCCAGACGGTCCGTCGCCTGCACCCGGGCGCGCTCGAGCCGGTCATAAAACACCGGGTCCTCGTAGGCAATCACGTCCAACCGCGCGGCGTGCCTCATGACGGCAATGCTGACGTGGCGCGTGTACTTGTCAGCCAGCAGAGAGTCCAGGTAATCGAGCAGGCGCGTGACCATGCTGCTGGCGACCGCCAGCGCGAACTCCGCCGCCACCAGCCACCAGAATCGGCGGGATACCGGCTGGTGATGCGCGACGACGTTGACAATGCCGTCGATAATCAGCTTGCTGACGCCGAGCAGGGCAATCGGCAGCAGAGCGCTGAAAAACCGGACGAGAATTCCACAAGCGACAACCGCCCGCCCGGATTGCCACACGATCTTCAGCACAGGCGGAATCTGGCCGAGCGCCGCCAGACGTTCGCGCCACCCGCTCCAGAAACTATGCTTGCCGTGTGCCATCGATCCTTTCTTTGGTATTTGGTATTTGGTATTTGGTATTTGTTTGGCTGTGGCGAGGCGGGCAACGGCCACCCCATCGCCTGCACTGGCCAGAGCAGTTCTTTGTGGCGCTTTTAGAGAGATGCGGAAAGCGGAGCAGGGTTTGTGCCCGGCTGAGGTAAGCGGAAACCGGCAGGTTCGCGCCCGCTCACGGCCCCAGGGTCTTGGCAAAGGTTTGCTTGGTACACTGCGGGAGGAAGGCAAATTTATACACCTCTGCGGCGGCAACCAGAAGGCAGCGAAACGGCCACGGTCGCCGGCGAGGCGCTGGCTCGACTCGGAGGAGTCCGGAACCATGAAACCTGACATTCTTGCGGTCGACAAACTGCCCGCTTTTTACGAGGATCGGCTGCGCGCGGCTTTTTCGTTTCACGATCGCCTCCAGCAGTTGGACCCGGCCGCCTTTGTTTCAATCGCAAAAAAAGTACGCGGCATAGCCGCCAGAGCCGTCTCGACGGTGACGCGCGAGTTGATGGCGCAGCTTCCGGCGCTGGAGATCATTTCGGTGTTCGGCGTCGGCTACGACGGAATCGACATCCAGGACGCTCAGCAGCGCGGCATCGTCGTTACCCACACGCCCGATGTGCTGACCGACGATGTCGCCGATCTTTGCCTGGGGCTGATATTGTCGGTGGCGCGCGAAATTCCAGCGGCCGAGCGATTCCTGCGTGAGGGCGGTTGGCAGGCCGGCGCTTACCAGCTGGCCCGCAAGGTGAGCGGCAGCCGGCTGGGACTCATCGGATTGGGACGAATCGGCCGCGCGGTGGCGCGCCGCGCCGAAGGCTTCGGGATGGCGATCGCCTATACCGATCTGAGTCAAAAACCGGAGGTAAACTACCGCTACTACGCTTCGCTGCTCGAACTCGCCGCCAACACGGATTTTCTGGTTGCCGCGGCCTTTGGAGGACCCACCACGCACAATCTGGTGAATGCCGAAGTCTTAGAAGCGCTGGGCCCGGAGGGTTTCCTGATCAACATCGCTCGCGGCTCGCTGGTCGATGAACCCGCCCTGGTGCAGGCGTTGCAAAAACAAACCATCGGCGGCGCCGCGCTGGATGTCTTTGCCGATGAGCCGAAGGTTCCGGCGGAGCTGCTGACGATGGACAACGTTGTGCTGACGCCGCATATGGCCAGCGGCACGGCTCAGACGCGGCAGGCAATGGCGGAGCTGGCGTTCGCCAACCTGGAAGCATACTTCGCGGGCAAGCCAGTGCCGTCTCCGATTCCGATTCCGCGATAGTCCGCTATGTCGGGATATACCTACCGGGGATCCGAGCTAAAAATAAAGAAGGGATTTGAGGAGAACTGGCGGCCGGCACGTGGTCCAGTACTGCGCCCGAAACCACGGTAGATTGAGTAAGTTAGAATACCGCCCGCGCCAGTCGCCAAGCGGAAACACCGCCCCCGAACAATCCGTGGCTGGCGCAGATGCCGCCTTCCGGGAAGCACGACCGGCGCTCACGGGCAGCGCCAATCGACGATGATTCCACCCTTTAAGTTGTTCCAGCGCGCCGCTGCCGGGCCTTCATTTCATCTCGTTGGAGGCAGGCAGGCGTATCGAACCCCGGTGCTTATTTTCCTGGATGTGATCCCAGACGAGCTGCTCTCCCAGCCATACGGCTTGCCGGTTTGCCAGCTCGACATCCTGGAAAAACAGACGATGGCCGATGGCGAAGCGGGCGCCGCACTGATCACAGATCACGGTCGACATTTCAACCAGATTGGGGACGCTCTCGCTGGTTCCCCGCACCCGCTTGGCCATTCCACAGCTCCGCTGCCTCTCGGCTTCGCCGAGCCCTACCACCGAGGTTCGCGAGGCTGACGCGCATGACCGCGATAGTCATCCCGTCCGCCACCGCGTGAGCCGCCGCCACCACCGCCGCCGCGCTCCACCTTGGGCCGCGCTTCATTGACCGTGAGCGGCCTTCCGCCTGAGTCCTGGCCGTTCAAGGCCGCAATGGCCTTGGCGGCCTCGTCCTTGTTAGCCATCTCGACGAAGCCGAATCCCCGCGAGCGGCCGGTGTCGCGGTCGGTTACCAGCGAAACGCTGTCGACCGCGCCGAAGGGCTGAAAAAGTGAACGAAGCTCTGCTTCGGTCATGCTGAAACTGAAGTTGCCGACAAAAATCTTCATTTTGTTCCGATTCCTTTGTAATCGTTGTAATCGTTAGGTGCCGAGTTGACGCAACCGTGATGCCCTGACCCATGCACCACAGTCGAGAGCACCCGCCGGGAATCAGCCGCTAACCACCGTCTTGAAGGAGTGCGGTAAGTATTTCGGGGCCACACTGCATGCCCCTACTTGCCAGCTCCTCCGCCACCTCGACAGGGGTTGCGCGCTTGGCGGTGCTCTTTCTGTGTGTTACTTGTGTTTTGCTTTGGCTCATCGAATGCTGGGGCCAGTACGCTAAGGAGGATGGACTTCAGATACGCTGACTTAGCTTCAGAGAATCTGAAAGAGGACGGAACTACTCGCTCAGATTCTACCGTAGGCGTTGAGCATACGATTGTCAACAGCGAAAGCGGGTTTTCTATTCCAGCCGGCAAACCGCTCCGTTTGGTGAATCGCACGCCTTGCTGTAGCATCTTAGTAAGCATAGGTCGCGAAGTTTGCGGCGCGATTTTGAGTTGGCAGGCCGCTTCGGTCCGTGCTTCCATCTCTTAGTCCCAGCAAAATCTTCCAGCCGAATCACCAGAAAAAGGGAAAAAAGGTACAACCCAGTGTAACAAGGAACAGTGAAGTGGTTTAACGATGCCAAGGGTTTTGGCTTCATAGCGCGGCAGAATGGCGAGGACGTTTTCGTGCATTTCTCGGCCATTCAGTCGAACGGCTTCCGCAGTCTTCAGGAAGGGCAGTCGGTACAGTTCGAGGTGACGAAGGGCCCGAAGGGACTACAGGCGGAAAATGTCGAAGTCCTGTAAACTAAATATGGACGAACCCGGGGCAGCGGCTCCGGGATCTCTCCGAGCAATATTTTCTTCCGACAGGAGCATCTATGGCCGGAAACTCTCGACCGTCATTCACCAAGCGCTCGAAAGAACGCGCCCGCCAGGAAAAGCGGGTAGAGAAGCTACAAAAGAAAGCACAACGTAAGTTGGAAGTTAAAGAAGAAACACCGGCTGAACGCAGCGGAAATCCGGTGATCGCGTATGACGAAGATGGCCAGCCTTTGGCGTTGGACTTCAACGATTTCTGATCCGCATCCTGCCCCACCCGGGCCACTTGTGCCAGATGGTGGTATACTGTAAAGGAAAGCTACTGACCACGGTTCTTTCAGTGGTGCGAAAGTTCGATCTAACGACTCGAGTCCCGCCCTTCTGCTACCCCGTACAACTCAGCGGCCCTAACTGAAATTGAGCGGCATCCCTAGTCTTATTCGCGAATCGCCTCCCCTGAGTGCGCGTCGCGAGGCGCCCCTCGAGAAAGAAAGAACTTAACGATTCGCATGATGAAGTTTTCTGAATTACCTCTGTCTTCTGCGCTTCAGCAGAAGCTTGCTGCCGCACAATTTTCAACCCCCACGCCCGTCCAGGCCGCCACCATTCCGCACGCGCTCGCAGGCAAAGACATTCTGGCCACGGCGCAGACGGGAACCGGCAAGACCCTTGCCTTCCTGGTGCCTATCATCGAGCGTCTGGCAAGCAGCGACTCGCGCCGCATCGAGGCGCTCATTCTGGTGCCGACGCGCGAACTTGCCATGCAGGTCTGCGAACATTACGACAACGTCCGCAGCAACCAACTGGCGCCCGCTGCCCTGGTGATGGGCGGAGTACCGGAGAAAAAGCAGCTTCAGGCACTACGCTCCGGCGCGCAACTGATGGTCGCCACTCCTGGGAGACTGGAAGATTTCCTCGGCCGCAAACTGGTCGACCTGCAGCATGTCCACATCCTGGTGCTGGACGAAGCCGACCGCATGCTCGACATGGGCTTTTTGCCGTCAATCCGGCGTATTGTGGGACGTCTGCCGCAGCAGCGCCAGACGATGTGCTTCTCGGCGACGCTCGAAGCATCGGTCGCGGGACTGGTCAACGACTACTTGAAGAATCCCGTGCGCATCGCCTTGGGCTCGATTCTAAAGCCCGCGGAAAGCGTAGAGTTGCAGGCCTTTGAGGTGGCCTTGGCAGAGAAACCAGGGGTTCTGCGCGAACTTCTCTACGCCGAAAAAGGCCAAACGCTGATCTTTGCCCGCACCAAGCGGGGCGCCGAACGTCTGGCTAAAAATCTGGTGCGCGACGGCTTCGCCGCGGCCATGATTCACGGCGACCGCTCTCAGGCGCAGCGCACCGGCGCGCTCAACGGCTTCGACGAAGGCCGTTTCAAAGTGCTGGTTGCAACCGACGTAGCTTCGCGCGGCCTCGACGTGAACGACGTCGCCCATGTGATCAACTACGACCTGCCGGCCATGCCGGAAGATTTTATTCACCGTGTCGGCCGCACCGGACGCGCCGGCGCCTGCGGCCGCGCTTCAACCCTGGTCTCGGGGGTTGAGGTGGTTGAACTGCGACATATCGAGCGCATTTTGAAACTCAAAATAGCGCGCAAGCAGATCGGCGTAGACACTGCGTTCAGGGAACCCCGGCCCACCCGGAACACACTTCCGTCTCGTACTCTCTTCGCCATGCCAGGGGAAGTATTCGTGTAAGGCTGCCAGCGTTTCCAGGTTCAAGTAAAACGGAAAAAAGCTGCGCAAAGAGCACGCATAAGATAAGGACTCGGGCCGCTGCCGCACGGTGGCGGCCCGAATCGCATCCACCGCTTCAAAGCCCCGCTTGTGAGCAGTCAGCGACGGCGAATTATTTGACTTTTCGCGCCCGTCACCCGCCCGCCTTGGGTCAGCCCGGAAGATAAGTCTTGGATCTCGTTTCGCGCCGCGGCCTCGGCGAGTTCCCGCGTAGATGAATGTCCCCAGGACACCAGTTGGTCAGGGTTCTTTGCCGAGCAAATCATCCAGTGGTAACGCACCTCTCTATGGAAAGGCTCTGCTTGGATTGAGAACACGTAATTGCCAACCGCATCCGGCATCGATACTCCTATCACGTGAAGTTGACGGAGATCGTCAAGAAAATGTTTCCTGGGCGCGCCGTACTTGGTGATTTCCGCCGACCCGCACCCAGTCCCGAAGGGCTGGCCCTCGAGGAACTGGCACCTGGATGCGCAAAAGCAGCCACCCCGGGTTAGGGCAAGCAGAGATGCGTATGAAGATGTCTGTTCAGATATTACGCCCATTACACCGTTTCAGCCAACCCCGCGATCAAGTCCCAAGCATGGCTTGCTGCCCCACCACGCGCAACCGCGGCGCGCGCCGGAGTGAAATGCATCGATCGTCACGTCCATCACCCCGATCGGTTCGCAAAAAGCAGCGAACCGCCTCACGATGACACCCGCGGCGATGACACCCGCGGCGAAAGATACAGTATCTCTGGTACTGCACGAGCGGTCTCGGGCGCAAACCAAAACACCCGGCGCAAACCGGGTGTCGTGAAAACGTCAACTTTGATTCGGACTTTGACTCAGAAGCCGCAAGCGCTAGTCACTACCGAATAGTATCCATAAGCTAATGATAAAAAGATGAATGCCAGTTTGGTTTTGAAAAGATGCCCCCATCGTTGCCCCCAACCCTCATACTGCAGACGGCATCCATCGCACGACAGAATGGCGGCAAGGCGACTCTCATTACCTCGTCGCCGTAGTGGTTGATGACCTTTACGGCGAACTTGCCCGATACGGGCTTATCGAACGGCCGGTTAGGCGTTCTGTACAGGCTGCGCCAGGCTGCTTCGTCAATCTCCGCCCGCAGCGTCCGCTTGAGCTTACCATAGGGTTCTTCGGTTCCCGTAGCGGTGACAAGCGCAAGCAGATGCTATGCCTCAGATCGGATGGCGAGTTGGCCTTGGTTGCCGGTAACAGCGCGCTCACACTCTCTCAGTTTATCGATTATGGCAATGGCAAGTATTCGCTCGATCAGGCCGCGATCCGCCAACAGGTGGATTCAGCAACCACGGCAGACAGCCGCTACACGCCAACCAGCGCGAGGCGCGAAGTCCGCAAGCTGGAGACGCAAACCATGTATGAAAGCTGGCAAAGGGAATACCGGAGACTGACCAAGAGCCGCCCGAAGATGTCCGATGTTTAGTACTCCCAACAGATTGCCAGGTTGGACGTTGCCGAGGGTCGCACCGCTGACACCATCAAAAAACATATGAGGGCTTAAAAAAGTTGGGCGGAATTTTTTCGCCCAGATCGCGCATGAGCGAGAGCCAGATCGAGTGCTCTACCCCGTCATCATAGTGAGTGAATGCCGATCCCGTGTTGTACGGCGGATCGATGAAGACGCACTTCACTTTGCCAGCGAACTCCTGCTCCAGCGCCTTGAGCGCAAGCAGGTTGTCTCCGAAGATGAGCCGGTTGTCGAAGATGTCGTTCTTCGACGCGCGATGCGCCGCGTGATACGACTTCTCCGGCTCTTCAAGCAGAATGCGCGGCTCCAGCTTCGGCCGGTTCTCCTTGCCAATCCATGTCAGTTCCAACTTCTGCTTCTTCGTCATCTACAATCCGCTTCCCATTCGCTCGCTTGGTCAAATTTGTGAATTCAATGCACACGGCTAGGCAGTTCCCTTGTAAACAACATCCAATGCACGCTCCACATACGTCTTCAATTCAGAGGGCGTTACGACGGTGCTGTCCGCGTCTGGATTTGTATCGTGATGAAATTGCCTCGCGTAGTCGTTTATCTCGTTCAACTCGTCTACAAGATTCTGCGCGTGACGAAGAGGACTCTTGCTCGTGGCATCGCGAATCAGAATCACAACTTGACCAAATAAAAGGTCCTTGGGCAAGAGCCCAGGAAATCGTCTGTGCAGGTAACCTTCAAGCATCGGGCGAATCGCTTTAGCCACAGATTTGTGGTCGCCCCCTATCCCATTGGAATACTGATTGAGCAGCCTATGGTGCTGCGCGTAGACAGACTCGCACGCTTTGTCTATGTCGATCGCGGCAAAAATCCGTGTAGCCGTTGGAAGCGCTTACCATTTGAAACATCGAAATTGGCGAAGTCTTGTCTTCCTTGAGGAAGGCATCTCGAAGATCACGTATGAAGTACGCATCGTGAGCAAGGATGACTACCTGCTCGGCTTTAGCGCGGATTTGCTTCAGGACCGTTCGCGTATGCTGCCTCCGAGTCATATCGAGGCTGCACATCGGATCGTCAATAACCACGATACGTTGAGCCAGCTTTGGATCGTCAAGGGTACTAGCAACGAAAAAGGCAAAGGCCAGAGTGCGCTTGTCACCGTCGCTGAGAGTTGTGGCAAACGAGGGCGGCCCTCCTTCCAATACAACGTCTTTTCCTCGAAGCAATAATCCGTATTCCGTTCTCGGAGCATTTCCTCTGAAGTTGGCATTCATGCCCTTGATGCTGAACGAGGCACCAAACTTCTTCAGAAGGGCGTTGATCGCTGTCTGATACTTGGCCAATATCGCAACCATCAGCTTCTCTAATGCATCACGGGCATTCTTTTTCGCGGTCTCTGCGTCTTTGGCACCGTTCTGTGCGATACCCAAATCCTTGAAAAGGGCGACAACCTGCGGGTTATAACGACGCTTGGTCGCCTGGAGAATCTGAACCTGTTGTTGTAACTGCGCGACGCTGTCGCTGCTGAGCTGCGTCTTGTACTTGTTGATGAGCAGTTCGGTCCCCTTGACGTCGGTGTTTGTGGCTTGCAAGGGAGCAAGGAACTGCAACCAGAGCCCGACTGCCGTTGCCTTGTCCTTCTCACTCGCTAGAAGTTCCGCAGGTGCGGCTTGCTTTTTGGTTACCAAATCCATCAGAAAATCACGAAGTGCTTTGAGGCTGATAGCGGCAGCAGGGGCGTCAAAACTTATTTCTTGCGTAGGCACCTGCTCCGCCCAAGCCTTTGTTTGGGCGACTGCAACCCCAACGCTCTTGGAAAAGTCTGTCACTACCCGGTCAGATGTGCCGTTTAGAACCCTTTGTTCACACTCGGCAACTCGGCTCTTGAGATTGGCGTATGCCGCATTGAAGTGTGTCTGATATGCACTCACAAGGTCGTTGTTGGAAATATTTTGATTGCAAAATGGGCACGAAATGCCGTCGCTGTATTGGCGACCCTGACTCAGCCAGCTCTCTGCTCCCGCCTTTCCCAGTTTGAGAATATGCAGCTTTACCGTTTTCTCAGCCTCAGCGTGGATGTCCTGAAGCGAGATGCCCAGCACTTCAAAGAGACCATCGATATCAAACGTGGGCTCAGCGATAACGCCGGGCACTGGCCTCGCTTGAATCGCTGCAACATTTCCAGCAGCAACAACTCTCTTTTGAAGTTCCGCGACTTTTGCATCAATATCGTTGACCTGAGGAAGTTGCTCAAACTGACCAATCAACATTCCCACATGATGTCCCGACAATTGATCTATAAGCTTGTTGACCTTTTCAGAGGCATCCTTCGAGTCGGCTGTAGCCTTATTGACTGTTTGGCGAGCCGCCACCGCTGGATCACCGAGGGCGAAGTCAAGCAAGTTCTTTCGATGGTCAGTGCTTACCGCACCGCCTGAATGCACGTTACGTCCGATAAAATCAGCGTCAAACACCAGAAGCTCTGGCCTCTTTACCGACCAAGCCCCGTTTTGGAAAGAGACCTGGTGGCCGCTCCCAAACTGCAAAATCACCTTTATAGGCAAAGTGCCGTCGATCGTCTTGCAGCCATTGATGAGGAGTGGATTGCCTGTTGCGGCCGAGCGTAGCACAGTAGCCAAGGTCGATTTACCTCGGCCATTATCAGCGTAGATCAGCGTCGCGCTCTTGCAGGTAAAAGCCTTGCCATTGGCCTGATGTAGTAGGCCGACTCCTTGAATTTCGGAAATGCGCTCAAGCACTTGTTATCCGCCTTTCTTCACTCAAGAATGAACGTTTCGGAATCACTTCCGCTCCGGCCTTCAGTTTGTCTAAATAGTCCGCCCATTTCTGCATCATCTTTTTGCGTTCTAACAGATGCGCCGTGCGGTTGTAGGCGCGGCCGTTCGGATCGCGCACGGCATGGGCAAGCTGGTGTTCAATGAAGTCGGGCCGGACACCGAGCACTTCGTCCAAGATCGTTCGCGCTACCGCCCGGAAACCATGCCCGCTCATTTCCTCTTTACCAATCCCAATGTTTCGCAGAGCCGCAAGAATCGCATTGTCACTCATGGGGCGCTGGTTGCTTCGAGCACTTGGAAAAACAAAGTGCCCACGCCCCGTGAGAGGATGCAGTTCGCGCAGGATTTCGACGGCTTGCCGGGAAAGGGGCACGATATGCGGGGTGTCGGTCTTGGTGACGGTGTAACGCCATTCAGCCGCTTCCAGATCAATCTGTGCCCATTCTGCGCTGCGAAGCTCACCCGGACGCACAAACAGCATGGGGGCAAGGCGCAGGGCACAGCGCACCGTTAGCGTGCCTTCATAACCATCCATCGCCCGCAAAATCTCTGCGAGCCGTTTTGGGTCCGTGGTCGCCGCGAAGTGAGATTTCTTCACCGGGGAAAGCGCGCCGCGAAGATCGCCAGACGGATTGCGCAGGGCGCGTCCAGTAGCGACAGCGTAGCGGAATACCTGGCCGCAGTTGCCCAGTGCGCGATGTGCTGTCTCAAGCGCACCCCGCGCTTCGATTCGGCGCGCTACTGTCAGTATCTCGGGCGCAGTGACATCGGCAACCGGCCTCGCGCCAATCCACGGGAAGATGTCACGCTCAAAGAGCCTGACGACGCGCTCGTTATGGCTCGCAGCCCAGGTATTGGCGTATTTGGCGAACCACTCCCGCGCCACCCCCTCAAAACTGTTTGCCGCCCGGTCAGCGTGGGCTGCTTTCTGCATCTTGCGGTTTTCGCTGGGGTCGATGCCGTTGGCCAGCAACTTGCGCGCTTCGTCCCGGCGTTCACGGGCATTCTTGAGCCTGACATCGGGATAAACGCCCAGGGACAATCGTTTTTCCTTGTTGTCAAAGCGGTATTTCAGCCGCCACCATTTCCCGCCCTTGAGGAGAGTTCCAGATATAGGCCGCGCTCATCGAACATCTTGACGGTTTTCCCGTCCGATTTGGC
>Ga0182014_10004998_pt1 | contig 14921 bp, 18 predicted proteins | sample 612S2DmetaG_FD_120489 | JGI IMG/M metagenome (GOLD analysis project Ga0182014, IMG submission 120489) | Permafrost microbial communities from Stordalen Mire, Sweden - 612S2D metaG | ecosystem: Environmental > Terrestrial > Soil > Wetlands > Permafrost | place: Sweden: Stordalen | collected... | reverse complement strand
GGACCGCATCATCAAGTTCTTGAAGACTGCGAAGCCGAGCCAAGTCAACTCAATGGCCCTGTCCGCAGGATGCGCCATCGACGGCAAACCGCTGGCGCGTCGTGGCTAAACAAAAGCAGAACCGTCCTACGCGCGGAGCAATTCGTATCGCAGGCGCAACATTTTTCCCGATGCAACGAGGGGGACGACACGATGGCAAAAATCGATCTGAAGAACGCAGTGATCCGGCATGGCCAAGCGATCGTCCCGGGCGCGAAGCCGAACAGCGCACCCAAGTCGAACGGCATGAAGCTGGGACGCGATGGCCGCGTCCCTAAGAAGTTCGCGCTCGCCGACCGAGAGCAGGGCGTTGTCGGCGGGAGCGTGATCGGAGCCGGCATCGGACTGAGTGTGCATCCCGATCCGAAGATCAGCGAGCCCATTCATTCCGGAATGATGTTCAAGGAGGCCCGCCAGCTCAAGGCAGGCATCAGCCGCACGCAGGCAGTCTCTCCGACCGACGACAGCAAGTTCGCTGCCGGCTTCGCACAGGGTCCGGCGCAGACCGACGTTCACGACATGCCCATCCACTACACCCAGACCGGCGGCATTGCGGCACTCGCTGGGCGTCGTCTGCCGGCGCAGATCAAGAAGTGATCGCCGATGCGAGGTGTGATCGTCGCTTGGAATAGGTCGTATGGCTACATCAGGCCAGATCACGGCACGGACCCCGACGTGTACCTGTCGGAGAGCGAGTTGCCGAACGAACTGAAGCACCGGCCCTGTCGTGGGCGCCGCGTGCAGTACGAGACGGTTGATGATGGCGGCGGACTACGCGCAACGAACGTGAGGCAAATTCGATGAGAGGACACATCGTTCAATGGTTTGAGAAGAGCGGGTTTGGTTTCATCAAGTGCGATGACAACCATTCCGACGTGTTCATTCATTACAAGGTGCTGCCCCCGGGTGTCTGCGGCGTGGAGGGCCTTGAGCTGGAGTTTGACACCACGGTCAATGACCGAGGCGCTCGCGCAACGAACGTAAAGGTGCCGGTCGCATGACAAAGAAGTTCGATAGGTTGCCGCAAGGGGCGCAGAGGCACAAAGGCGTTGTCGTGTTCGCAGCACTCAAGGAAGATCGACCATGGGGCTTTATCGAGCCCGCTGGCAGCTCTGGCGATCGTTCGGAGAATATTTTCTACGGCTCGAAGTCCGTCGTCGGCGAAGTGATGCCTCAACGCGGAGACGAGGTTGAGTTCTTGATCGACCGCAAGGAAATTCCCGGACGCAACCGTGTCGCGTTCCGATTGTGGATTGTTAAGCCGGCGATTGAAGACGACGCGATCACGATTTTGCCCGGGGAGTTCGAAGTTGACCCTCTCTGACGGAATTACACAGAAGCCAAGTCCAACACGGAAGGAGACGATGATGAGCAACAAGCATGACCACAAGTCCAAGGGCGGACCGCGCACGTCGCCCAGCATGAACATCGCAGGGCGCCCCAGTGTCATCGCGCACGGTGACGAGAAGAGCGTGCATACGCATCGCAGCCCCGGGCGCAACGATCCGCAGAACGTAGCTCTCGCCGCTGACCGGGAGATCGGCGAAGGCCACGCTGGCGGAGCACCGGGATCGACCAATCCGTCAACTGGATGGGTCCCGCCGGCTACTGGCAATCCCGCGTTCGCGCCCGATGCCGGAGTGCAGGCCGCGCTCTTCTATGAGCGCCAGAACAACGCCGCTGGCCGTCCGCCCCTGAAATAATCTACGCGACAACTCGAAAGGACTACTCCAATGCGAAAATCAAAAACATCTGCCAGCGGTGCTGCCGCTGGCGACGGCGCGATGCCGAAGAGTGCGATCCCCAACATGCAACGCGTCCTCCCACGCGATGCAAACGGCAACGTGCCTTTGGGTAACAACCAGTATGGCGGACCGAGTTCGATCACGGACGTGACGAAGACACCCGCCATGGATGGCTTGAATACTCAGGCTCGCGGTCAAGATGGCGACGACGTGATCGATATCGTCAAGGCCAAGGGCATGGGCTCCAATTTCCAGACCCGGAGCATCACCGCAACGCCGTATCCGACAAGCCATTCGATGAAAAATCCGAATGCTTCGCCGGCCCGCGTGCCGCTCGCGACCGATCGCGGTCGCAGGTAACGAAATTAGTTCGGGCCGCCATGGGCGGTGCGAACCATAGGCGGGAGGTCCCTTCAACAGCCTCCCGCCCTCCTATTTCAAATTGGCCGTGATCCTCGTTTGGCCATGAGCGCGCGGCCAGTACCGCGCGGTGCCCGATCCGAAATTTGGTCATGGAGGGCGGGCGCCGCGCACTAATTCTCGAACGGAGTATGTCCTATGTCGATCCTCACCAAGAGTAAGAAGGTCAACGAGCCTCAGATGGCTACGGCGCCCGCGCCTGTCGTGCCGGTGGTTTTGAGCAGCCCCTTCGACGCCATGGGGCGCCTCCGGGACCTCTCTGGCCCCGACGACTTGGCCGCTATCGAGCAGATGGACGACCTCCAGAAATCCGCGCTGTTCCAGATGTGCAGCGCATCACGCGAAGCGGAGGCCGTCGAAGCGAAGCTCTCCGAGCTGCGCATCGCCGTTGTACGTGCGATGCACGCGGAGACGCTCGCGATTGCAGCGAACGACGCGAACAATCCGCCGCTGACGCATCAAGAGCTGCACCAGCAAGTGCTGTACGCGCATGATCCGGTCAACGTCGCCAAACCGAAGGGCCGGCGCCCGGTCAACCCCAAGCCGGCGGCCGAACTGAAATCTGCCAGCGAGAACCTGCGCACCCTCCGTGACGAGTTGATGCAGGCTCAGCTTGACGAGAAGCGTCTCACCCGCATTCGAGGCGAGAGCATTGCTGCATTTCTCCGCACTCAAACGCCGATTACTGACGAAACTGTGCGGCGCCAGTACATGCAGCGCGCCCTCGACGAGCGCGCGGATGTCGCGAATGGAACGATCGCGCCTGCACCGGCTCCGCCGCCTCCCCGCTGGCCGATCGAAGAAGGGTATCGTGCGCGCGGTGCCGCGCCCAAGAAACGCACATACCTCGGGCCTACCGCCGCGACGAAGAAGCTCGGCCCCAAGTTCTGAGAACTTCGATGTCCCTCATGAACCATCCTTCCCGTTTGGCTGCGATCGAAGCCAACGAAATCACATTTATTTTGAATGTGCCGTGTCGTCGCGGACATCTGGCGCCCAGGTATACGCGGCCGGGCTCACGGCTGTGCCCGTGCGTGGAATGCGATCGTCAAAGCCGCAGCTTGCGTGCAAAACTGGCAGCACGGAAAAAATACTCTCATAAGCGGTCTGCCGAACGGCAGGCGAAGGTTCTAGCGGACATCGCCGCGCGTGAAGCGGCACGCGAAGCGCAGCAAGCCGCGCAACGTGAGTGGTGGAGATTACACCATTCGGCGCCCAAGCCGAAATCCACGAAACGCAAATTTGGACAGCCACGTCCGCCGGGGCCACGATGAGCAGCAATGTATCGACAATGGCCCGCAAGCACATGGAATACGAGCGGCGAAAGGCGCAGAGAGCGCAGGCCGCCGGCTATGCTCCGCACGATCCGAGGCGCCTCACGCCCAAGCAGCGGTCCGAATATCTCGACAAGCTCGTCAGAGCTACCGATGGCTTGAAAGCACCGAAATGAACAGCAACGTCTCAACGAAGCTTATCGACAGCACGACGGTCGCCAATTACACGGTCGCGCGAAAGCTGTTCGACGCGGCTGTCAAGGCCTGGCTGAGCGCGATCCTCTCGGCGCTTAACCAGCAACAGCAAGAGGCCGGCTTGATCGACGAGGACACGATCGTGAGTGCCACTACGACGCTCTTGCTCGCCGAGCTTGCGGAGTGTCAAGCCATCATCAAAATTATGACGAGGGCGACATCGTGACATTGCTCAGTGAAGAAACCATGCTCGCCGTGATCGACGGCTTGTCTGCCGGACTGAGTTACTCCGGTGCCGCGCTGGGAGCGGGAGTAAGACCTCGGACACTCTGGTACTGGATCAAGCAGTCTCAGTCTGGGGACGAGCAATACATGCTAGAGTTCCTTGGTAGCCGCGTGCCGTTTCACACGGCGATCAACACTGCTCGCAAGATTTTGCATCATGAAGCAAGATCGCGTTTTGAAAAAAGGGCGACGTTGGGCCATGAAGAAGCCATCACTTTCCAAGGCCGCCAGATGTACCGCGAGAACCTGCTGACGGTCGGTTGGACCGAAGACGAGCGCGAAGCGCTTGGCTTCGAACGCGACGGTCTACTGCGTAACGAGAAGGGCGAAGTGATCCCGCTGACGTCGCATGTCGAGCCACCTGTAGCGGCTACGCTTGCCCTGTTGTCCATGGCGTTCGCCCAAGAGTATACGCCAAAGCAACGTATCGAAACCGGACCTATCGCGACTGGCGTGATCCAGCCGAAGCCAATGACTGGACCTCCGGCAATTCCGCCGGCTCCGATCATGCCAGAGCTGGAAATCCTCGCGGAGCCTGAGCGGTCTCTTGAAGAAATTCTCGGTGAAGAGCCGGAGGTCGAACTACCCGACCTCCCAGACGACGAACCCGAGCTTTCAGTTTCCGGCGTTGACGTTGTCGATCGCGCGCAAGTCGCGGCTCTGCCGCGCACGTCGGTGCCTCCGGGTTTCGCAGCCGAGTTCGCCCGGCTAGTCGAACGTGGTGCCATCCGGCCGGATGGCGCGACTGTCGGTACCGTTACCGCGCCTGTCGTGATCCAGACCGCAACTCCCAGCGAGTACCAGCCCACGTCGGCTCCGATCTTGGCGCCCCGTTCGAAACTCAGTGCCGCCGAACTGTCGCTGTTGTCGCGGCTGCCGGCATCCACAAATCGAGGGAGTTCGAAATGATCGAAGATTTAACATTTGTCGGCGAGGAAGACCCAAACCGCGAGCGCCTTCCCGGCCTCGCTGTCCCGGGCAAGTGCGACAATCGCACCCTTCTCATTCGGGAGTGGGCGTATCGCCATTCGAATATCGTGGGCGCGCATGATGTTTTGTTCGTCGAAGTCGATGACGCGACCATATCCATTGAGGACCAGCGATGGGAGGAAACGACCACGATCGACCCGGCGACCGGCATCGAAACCATTCGCCGGCTGGACCAAGAGAAATGGACGAAGCTTATGCGATGGCCGCGTCCCGTCACCGTCCCCGAGGTCGAGCAGTTTCAGGCTAACGCCCGGGCTCGCGCGGAGGGCGAAATATGGCAGGCGCTGCAATTCGGCTCACCCGAAAGCGCGATGTTCGTCGAGAACAAGCTGACATGACCGAGCACAGGTTTCATTTCATCGCCAAGGTGACGAAGCTCCGGGGCTCGCACGCCGTCCGGCTGACCTATCATACGGGCGAGACCGAGACCGTCAGCACTGACTATCTGGTCCGGACTGCCGAGAGGATCGGTCACCGCGAGGCCCAGACGTTCCGGGAGCATCTGGCGCCCCGATTCCCGGGCGCCGCTTGGACGCACCCACGGGGCTGGCTAGGCGATCTGGGAGGTTCTATAGGCAGTGGGGCGGATGGCTTCGATCTACAAGGGATGGCATAAAATAAGTATCAAGCCGGTACTATCAGCTAGCGTATAATGCAAAAAGAAATAGTCTCGATCTGGCCTAACCTCTTGATTTTACTTGACAAAACCGCTTGACAAAAGCTAAAGGTAATTTCCGACGCCGTTTGGCGCCGCGATCACGGGCCTACGCTGGCAGAGTTCCGGCGCCGCCGACCTGATCAAACCCGAGCCACAACCCGCCAGTGCGGTCAGGCCTCGGTACTCCCCCGACTAGAACGAAAAAGCCGCCAAACCCGGGGAGGGATCAGCGGCTCCATTTTCGTGGCATGGCGACTTCTCTTTGCAGGAGGTGTCACCGTGTCGAGACCTCGCCCAACGAGGAACCCGACGACTTAAGAAGTGTCTCTATGTCTCACGTCTCCGAAAAATCCGCAAGCGACGAAGCTGAATTACTCGCGCTCATGAAGCGCGACGGCGCAGTGTTGCGCGCTCGCGCGCTTGAAGACGAAGCGCAGCCGTTGCCTGCGAAGCGCAAACCCTTTTCCGCTGAAGCCCACGCGAACATCGCCAGAGCGATGCGCGGCAACTCCAATCGCAAAAAATCTCAACCCGCCATCGTGTCCCCGATCGCAAATCGGAGGGCCGGACATGCCTGACCTGAAAGACCTCGCTCTCGCTAAACGCGGCGCCAAGTTCTGGGGCGAGCAACTGGACATCGCCGAACTCATGGGCGAGCAACAGCATATCGATCACGCGGCGCGAAAGTATTTCAGCGTGGCTCATTACCTTGTGCGCCTCGCCGTCGATGACATCAAAGCTCAGAGTGATCTTCGCCCGAGCAAGGCGGACTACATGAGCACGCATCGCGCATGGCAAGCGGCGTTGAAAGCCAATGACGGCCGCTGCGCTTGTGATTATGCTCCACGTATCGGCAAGGGTGGCATTCGGCTCGATGGTCACTCCTATTGCGCCGAAGACGCCATCTTCACGGCTGGCATCAACTCCCGGCCTGTCCGCGACAAGATTGACAGCATGGCTGCCGAAACCCTGTGCCATCAAGCGGCAGACCTGTACGGCGATGCGCTTAGCAAAGCTTGCTTCGCAGAAAACCTTTTGAAGCAATACGCCAGAGCCCGCGCCGACCGAAAAGCCAACGCCGCAGGCCGCGTCTACGTCTGCCATCGCCGCAAGCCTAAAGAGGTACACCTATGAGCAATCTTGTCCCCGCCATCGCGGCGTTGCCTGCGACCTTCGTCGATGTCATCAAGTCTAAGAACGGGCCGGACGCTCCGACGCCGTCAATGATCAATACGCGCATTGCCATTGGCCGGCTCGGCCTGCAATGTCGTTATGATACGTTCCATGACCGCTACATGATCAACGGTTCGGCGTTTGGCAATTCTGCGCTGCAAGTGTCGGACGCCGCAGGGCGCAAGCTCCGCGAGATGATCCGGCTGCAATTCAAGTTTGACCCGGGCGTGTCGAATGCGATGGACGCGCTGTATCGGGCTTGCGAAGAGAACGCGTTTCATCCCGTGCTCGATTATCTTGACGGGTTGAAGTGGGACGGCAAGCCGCGCCTCGACAGTTGGCTTATGACCTACATGCGCGCGGAGGACACAGAGTTCAATCGCGGCGTGTCGCGGCTGATCTTGATTGCAGCGGTGCGACGCATCCGCCTCCCCGGTTCGAAGTTCGATTGCATGCTGGTTTTGGAAAGTCCGGAGGGATTCGGCAAATCGTCGGCGCTCGCCGAATTATTCGGGCGCAGCGTCTTCACTGATCAAACCATTCTTGGCGTTTCCGACAAGGAATTGCAGGAAGTGCTTCGCGGCCGATGGTGCGTTGAGGTCCCCGAGCTTGTCGGCTTGAAGCGCGCCGATATCGAGCGCGTCAAGTCCGCGATCACGCGTGAGACTGACAGAGCCCGGCCCGCGTATGGCCGCGCTACCGTGGAGGTCCCGCGTTCGATGGTACTCATCGGCACAACGAACGATGAGCAATATCTGCGAGCACTGTCCGGTGAAAATCGCCGCTTCCTGCCGGTCAAGGTCGGCCGCGTCGATATGGCCGCGCTGATCCGCGACCGTGATCAGCTTTGGGCCGAGGCCTGCGAAGAGGAATGGCTTGAACCGTCGCTATCACTGCCCGAAAATCTTTGGCAGCACGCGAGCGCCGCGCGAGTGGATCGCACGCAAGCTGATCCATGGGCCGATGTGCTTGACGATGTCGTAGAGAAAGCGGCCCGGGCACAAGTGGCGCAAGTAGCTGTTGCCGAAACCGATGAGCCGGCGGAGGTCGTCGCGATCTATGACGCAAGCGGCTTCGATAAAGATGGGAAGCCGGAAGAGCGGGTTGCATCTGACTATGTGCTCGGCACTGCCATCGGTCTTGCAGCGGACAGGCGGACGCCGGAGATGCAGAAGCGCGCGGGCCTCGTTATGCGCTCGTTGGGATGGACCGGACCAAAGAAGGCCCGGGTCAACGGCAAGTCCGTTCAAGCGTATCGGCGGCCCATCGTAGAGCCGTGGGATTGAGCGCCCGTTAGCCGATCCTTCAAGATTGCCCGCTAGAACGGCAAATCCATGGCCACGTCATTCACAGTCGCAAGGGTCACGCGCGCGGTCGCGAAACCATTCATCGAGCGGCTGCACTATTCTCGCCGTTGTCCCGGAGGACGTCACACCTTTTTCGGTGCGTTCCTAGAAGATGGGACGCTGTACGCGGTCGCGGCATACGGCATAGGCGCGAATCCCGGGAGCGCCGCCGCGTTCGCTCGCATGACCGGGCTTCCCGTGACCAAGCGCAACATGGTGGAGCTGACCCGCGTCTGTCGGGAAGGAGAGAAGGGCGCGGCGCTCATTCCGATGTCGGCCTTTATGGCCCGCTGTCACAATGCGTTGTGGTGGCATGGTTTCGGACTGCAAACCGGCGACCCTAAGCGGTTTGTCGTCTCCTATTCGGACCCGGCGTACTCGCACGACGGCAAGCTGTACAGGGCCGCCAACTTCCGCCACATGGGCAAGGTCCCGCCGCAAAGTCACTTCAAGGACCTGGCCGGGAACGCCGTGCACAAGCGCAGGCCGCACAACCGCATGACGCGATGGAACGAGCATCATCCCGACTTGATGGACCTTTGCCCGATGAACATTCGGGACGCGGTCTATAAGATGTGCCTGACGCCATTCAGGACGGTCCCGAAGGACCGATGGCTCCTTGACCTAGGCAAGCCGCCACGCGGTCAGCCTTGGGATGGGTGGCAGGATTGCCCATGCGGGGAATGCGCCGCGCTACGTGGCGCCCGTGGGCTTGTCCCGTAGGCAGGCAGGGCGCGCTATACCAGCGTGAGCCCACGGGCCGCAGGCCTATGGGACCCCGGCCGGAGCCGTGGGACTGATCCCGGCGGCCCGTTCGTACCGGCGGGGCCTCTGGGCCTGCCGGCGGCGTCTACCGTGCAAGCGGGATGGTTTCGGCCCGCGTGAAGTCGTCAACTGTTCCGATGGTTCCGGACTGTACCGATGGACCGTTCTGATGAATTCGCTAGTTTTCTCAATGTTGTACCAATGGTTCCGATGGAATATAGGTTTCAACACCTGTAGTATTATCTCTATTCTCCCCAGCCCTCTAAGAAGAGCATCGGAACATCGGAACCATCGGAACAGGCTCCCGCCAGATGGCTGCAATTGCGGGTTTTGCGCAGGTAATTCCGGTTAATCGGGCAATTTGCTGTCACGATCGGGTCTGTCGGGGCCGTTAACCTTAACGCATCGCATTTTAGCAATTCAGAACACCATTTGTTAACCTTCGTCACGACCCGGCGGTCGTTAACGGCAATAATTTAGCTTAATGGCAGTTAACTTCTGACGTGCAAACGCTCTCGCATCAAACCTCGTGCCAGTTAAGGGACAAAGCGGGAAACGCAACGCACGCGAGTTCGCGTATGCGGTGTTATGGAATCTCTCGCGCTGCACTCACTGCCAACGTCGTTAACGCGACCTTAACTCGATTCCTCGTCAAGTCGTTAACTGGCATCAACCTTACTCCCATGCTGGGCGAGATACGGGGTAGAACCCCAAAATCGTGGTTAACGCGAATGTGCTATCGCCCCTAGATTAGACACTTCCTCCGCTTTCAAAGTGCGGCCCCCCAAAAATTATAAGTAAATTCCGAGTTTGGAAACCTCGTTTCACGCGGCGCAGGGACGCGAGTGCAACAAGCGCCGAGCACGCCGAGCGCGTTGTTGAACGTCGAAGCCCGCTAGGTCGAACGGCCCACTTGAGCGCACGACACCCCTCGTTTAACAGCCATGTAGCGACAGCATCGGTATATCCGAAAAGCGCCACAACAACCGGAAGCACCTACTCGGTGCCGTACACCAAGGGTCGTAGCACGGCGCGAAATTCGATACCGTGTAGATTGATTGTCGGGCACATTCCAAAATGGTTGCCGCCGAACACGCTCAGGCGCCGTTCGAGTTCGTCCTTGGGGATATCGGGAGGAATGTCGCAGATCTCTCGATAGGCGCGGCGGGAGTATTTCTTGCTGCCCCATTTGATTGGACGCGCGGGCGGTGCCTGGGGATCGGTCGTCAGCGATTGTGCCATGCGCCAGAATAGTTGCGCGAGATGGGCATAGGCCAACCCCTCCAGACCGAGCACGGAAATGTCCGCAGGAATGGGAAACATCGCGACGTCGATGATCGGACCGGCATCGACCTGTTCGACCATGACATGGACGGTCGCGCCGAATTCCGTGGCGCGCTCGTAGAGCGCGAAATGCGCGGGCGCCCATCCGGGGTAGCTCGGCGGCCCCGGATGAAAATTGAAGGCACCATAGCCGAGCTTCGCGAGAACGTCCTTCGAGACGATTTCCGGCGTCACGAACGCAATTAGCCGCGCCCGCCCCAGCAGATCGGGGTCCAACGCGGCCAAATCGGCGGCGGTTCCCACCGATATGACCGTGATGAGCGGATTGTGCCCGCGCAACACGTGCGGCAGCGCGACGCCCTCAGCCTGACCAGCAAGTAGAATGATCGTGTCGAACATGATTGCCGGGCTCGGGTGCCTCAACTTAGGTCTTGTAGTCGATCAGGAGCGGCGAGGACGACGTGCTGCTGATACCAGGATTGCCGAGCTGCTCTGCACCCATGAATCGATGTGGTTTGTATCCGGACCGCGCTCGCCAGCCGCTCAGACGCCTTCCGGCGAACAAGACGGGCCGGCAGGGTTTAGCGTTTCCACCCCCCGAAGCGAGGTACGTATGTTTCAGATGGCCCCTTGCGGACACCAAAGAGTTCTTGTCTGATTAGCTTCTTGAGGCCTTTGAGAGCTTTGTAGTACTGGCGATCCGTAATGAACTGATCTGCAGCATGTAATTCTGCATACAACGTTGGGTCTTCCTTCAGCGAACCCGCAGCTAGGGCCAGATACGAGCCCTGGAGTTCTTCATGGGCTTCCTCCAGATACATCCGTTGAACACAGCAATATAGCTTTTCCAGCGAGCTCACGGCCAAAGCCGGCGATATCACGTCCTTTGCGCGCAGTATCGGCGTATTACCCTCAACCATGAACAGTGCCCGGTCATGCGAATTTTTGAGCACACACTTCCCAATGTGAAGCTCGTCAAAAGGGCCCAAATCAAACCTGAGTGCCATCGGTATTCCTCATTTCTCCAACGGCTCCACTTTGGTTGTGAATTGGTTAACGAATCCTTAATTTGTATTAACCATTCAAAAAAAAAGCGGCGGGGTTTCCCCCGCCGCTTTGATGGTTGCTGTCGCAGCTCGCCTTAGCGGAGCAGCTGAAGCACGCTCGCCTGCGACTGGTTGGCCAGCGCCAGCGCGGATACCGCGATCGACTGGCGGGTCGACAGCGCCTGACTGTTGGCTGCTTCCTGATTAGTGTCGGCCAGCGTCAAATTAGAGGAGCCAGTCTGCAGCACGTTGATCAGGTTTTTGTTGAAGTCCTGACGAATCTGAACGACCGACAGGTTCGAACCCAGCGTAGAAGCTTCCGAGCGCAGCGTGGTAGAGGCCGCGGTCAGGTTCGTCAACACCGCGTTGGCCGAGTTGCTGTCCCGGAAGTCGGTGCCCGACAGGTTCGAAAGACCGAGGCCGGCGGTATTGAAGGTCACGCCCGTGATGCTCAGGGTCGACTTTCCGGTTTCGTTGAACGTCAACTTCAAGGTGTCGCCGTTCAACAGGTTGATGCCGTTGAAGGACGAGTCCTGCGCCGTCGTGTTGATCTGCGCCAGCACGTTATTGTACTGCGCTACCAGAGAGTCACGTGTCGCCTGCGAATTAGGATCGGCGACGGGAGCGGGACCGGTTGCCCCCGCAGACGCCGCAAACGCCGAATTGAGGGTCGTGGCAGCCGTACCGCTTATCGTGCCGATCGTCGACGAAGCCGCATCGTTTGACGTTGTGATGCTGATCTTTCCGGTCGTGTCGATGCTGGCCTGCAGGTTGTTTGCCGCCAGCGCAGTGTTGAGGTCGTTAAGCGTCGAAATCTGACCAGCGCCGGTGCCGAAGGTGATGTTGGTCGCAGTGCCGCCGCCGGTGGTGCCGATCGTCAGGTTCTCGCCGCTTAGGGCGGGAGGTGTGCGGGTGGTAGTAGCCGCCGTCAAGCCAAGCTTGGCGAGGCCGGAACCGCTAATCGTTAGGTCTTGAGCGGTACCCGTGTGCAGCGTAATTGCGCCGCCAGAAATCGTCGACGTTCCGCCGGTGATCGCGTTCACTGCGTTTATGATATCGCCGACAGTGCCGGTAGTGATGTCGATCGACAAGGTACCGGCAGTTGCCGAACCGGTCGTACCAGAGCCGCTGTTGAACGAGATCGCCTTGCCGTTGACGGTGATGGTGTCGGAAGTGGCGATAGCAGTGGTGAGTCCGTCAACCGAGGTGGTGCCTCCGGACAAGAGCGTTGCAGCAGTCGTGGTGGTGGCCGTCTTGGCATCGGAAATGAGGGTGCCCGCGGCAGCCGCCTTGTCGGTATATGTAGTACCAAGCAGGTTGTTCGCGTCTGCGCCGGTAATGGCGGCGGAGGTAACACTGGACTTGGTCGAATAACCGACGGGAGCTTGAAGCACCTGGTTGGCGATCGACTGCGCACTTGAGACCAGGCTCTGCAGCGATGTGATACCGGTGTTGGCAGCCTGCAAAACCTGAACGCCGTTGCCGATGCCATCGAGCAGATTGTTGATGTCGCTGGCCCGGTTATTGAGGCCCTGCGCCGTGAAATAGTTGGTCGGGTTGTCGAGCGCCGAGTTGACCTTGTTGCCGGTGGCTAGGTCATTCTGGGTGGTCGCGAGGAGCGAAGCGGTGGACTGAAGCGAGAGCAGGTTCTGACGAACCGATGCGGAGAGAACAATGCCGGACATGATACTTTTTTCCTTCTAGAGTTGGACGCCAATTCTTGGGCCTCTGCAACCTAGCGCGGCAGAAATTAACAATCGTTGAATGCGGAGAGGCGGACAAATACGGAGATTTGGATTTCGCCTAACCGACGTCGACGTTTGATTACCGCCGTGCTAATGAAAACAAATTGAGAGGACAGAGAACCACAGGCAGCTCAAAGCTAAAGTTGCTCCGCTTGTCGTTTCAGAAAAGCGTTGCTGGCTTTGCTACGCTAGGCTGTTTTACTTAATGCGACGTAAAGGTTACCTGCCAGAAACCGAGGGACCACTCCTTCTCGTCGGGCTGGGCAGCCCTAGTCCGGCTGGCGATATCTCCGGCCGCCACGTTGTGCTCGTGCGGCTCGCGGGCCTCGTCGGTTTGATTGTTCCTATCGGCCATGTGATCCGCCCTCGATTAACGCGCGCCCGTAACCGGTGCGGCGGCTTTGCTCTTTTTCGCGATCGGCATTTTCGGCACGAGCGACGCGTCGTGATGGCTGCCGAGTGTGAGCCCTAGCAGTTCGAATATCCGCGCACTGATCTTCTCCTGCGCCTTCCGAAGTGCGGGACCGTGGACCACGATCAACTCGGCGATGTACTTCGCAGACACGCCTTCGAGCGCGTGAGCCATCAGGAAGTGCGACAGCGTCTCCGATATCCCGAGGCCGACGTGCAGCGTCTTGAACGTATGCCGAAGAGCGTTACCTGCCATTGGCAGGCCCGTGCGAGACGGCATCTGACGACAGCCGGGGAAGACAAAATCGGGATCAATAATTTCGTGATGCGGTCGCTTCCGCTCAACCACGCGGACCTCGCCGGGCTTCATTCCGCGCATGCCCTTCATTGTGATGGTTGGACTTTGGGCCGGCGCGTTGATGGCGAGGTCTATGGCGTATTCAATTTGCCACGTCATGGGCAACGTAATGTCTTTACCGGCCTTCGCGTTCGGGATGGTGAAGGTCCGCGCCTTGCGGTCGATGTCCTGCTTTCGGATGCGAGCGCCCTCCCCGGGCCGAACGCCAGTCAACAGGCAAAATAGGAAATACCCGCGCTGCACCGGGCTCTCAATGTCATCCCATGCGGTGCGCCACTTCTTGAAGTCTTTCGCCGCGAGCGCGGCCTGAGCGGCCTCTTCCTTGTTCCACTGCACCGACGAAGTCGGGATGCGATCAAGCGACAATGTCACGTCCCTAGCGGCCCGATGGTTATAGGTCGCCCGGATCAGTTCGCAGGCCCGGTTAGCCGAGACAGGCCCATGAACCCGGGTCACCTTCCCGTGCCATGCTTCGACGGCCTCGGGGTCCTGCGCCATTGCGTGCAGCGTCCACTTGCCCCATTGCGGCAGGATGACACTGTCGCCAAGCTTGACGGCGTTGGCGTGGTGACGCGGCGGCTTGCCCTTGTCCCGGGCCTTGCGGAGGAGCTTATCCAGATAGCCCGGCCAAGCCTTCTCAAACGTCACTGCCTCGCGCCTGCCGGGAGCGGCCTTCCCATCGGCGACCGCGCCAGCGAAGCTTACAGCGCGCTTGCGGGCCTCTTCCGCGTCGATCTCAGGGTGGGTCCCGAGCGACTTGAAGACCATCTTGCGGACGCCGTTTTTCATCCTCTGCCGGCGGTACCGCCAGACCATCGAACGCGGGCCGACGTGCAGGAAGAGGCCCTTCAATTCGCTGTCGGGATGATGACCGTGGTTGTTCGGGTTCTCTCGGAAATCGTCGAGAGCATCGAGGCTCTTCGCGAGATCAACCGGCTTTCGCGCCCCGGGCTTCTTGGCTTTTCGTGTTGCACTCATGTTGCACTATGCCTCGGTAAGACATTGGACTTCTCAAAGTCCGCTGTACGAAGATAGTGCAGGAAGGGCCTGAAAATAGCGGGTTTCTCGGCACTTTTGGCATCATGGTGAAGATCGGCTGAAATAGCTTGGGAAGCTGCCGTTCTACCATTGAACTACGCCCGCAAGATTTTGATCTAATTCGCTTTTTCAATTTCGATCGATTTTCG
>Ga0182014_10004991_pt1 | contig 14931 bp, 10 predicted proteins | sample 612S2DmetaG_FD_120489 | JGI IMG/M metagenome (GOLD analysis project Ga0182014, IMG submission 120489) | Permafrost microbial communities from Stordalen Mire, Sweden - 612S2D metaG | ecosystem: Environmental > Terrestrial > Soil > Wetlands > Permafrost | place: Sweden: Stordalen | collected... | reverse complement strand
GCACCGGCTTACCGGCGCCGGGTTGTTTGAATTCGCGCCGGGCGCGCTCGGCCAGCGGCGTATCGATGAAATCGCAGCAGTTGATCTGCGCGAGCGGACCGACCCGGTACCAGCCGTCCGCTTTGCCCAGCGAACGGATGTACGGAAACTTCATGTAGCTCCAGGAGCGCACTTCGTCTCCGATATAGTCGTCGTACTGTGCCGGCGTGACGCCGTCGAAGATCGTTGCCCCATTGCGATCGATGGCGCGTAACGTTCCGCCATAGAGGTCCATCGCGCCGTTTTCGGCGACGAGGCTGACGTAGTTGGATTCGAAGGTCCCGAACGCCGCCATCCGCGGCGCGTCTTGGTGGACGAGGCGCTTGCAGAGCTCGAGCGCATCCAGACTCCAGGCAACGATCTGGTCGATGCTTCCGCGCAGCGCATCGCGATCCGCAATTGACAGGTTCGTGTTCACGCCGCCCGGGATCGCCAGGCTCGGGTGGATCTTCTTGCCGCCGACCGCCTTGATGACTTCCTGCCCGTACTTGCGGATGAAGATCGCCCATTTCGCGACCTCGGGATAGTTCTCGATCGTGCCGACGATGTTGCGTTGGCGGCTCGGTCCCTCGAATCCGAACAAGAGATCGGGCGTCGCCAGATGGAAGTAGTGCACGGCATTCGATTGCAAGAGCTGGCCGTAGTGCATGAGCCGGCGCACTTTTTCCGCCGTCGTCGGCAATTGGTCGACCCCGGCAATCAGGTCCATCGTCTTGGCGGAACATAAGTGGTGACTCACCGGGCAAATTCCGCACAGGCGCTGGACGATCATCGGAACTTCCCAATACGGCCGGCCCCGGATGAACCGTTCGAAGCCGCGGAATTCGACGACGTGAAAGCGTGCTTCGCCGATGCTGTCGTCGTCGTTGAGGACGATCGTCACCTTCCCGTGCCCCTCGATGCGCGTGATCGGGTCGATGACGATCCGGCGCGTGTCCGGACTAGTCATAGCGCAGCATCTGATAGGGAAAACTCGGTGCCCGGCCGGCGAGCAAATCCTTCAAACCGCTCCAAATGACATCGGCCGACGGCGGGCAACCGGGCAAGAAGTAGTCGATGTTCACGACTTCGTGCGCGGGGTAGACGCGATCTAGGAGGCGCGGCAGTACCGGATCGTCGGGAATGCGGTGATCGCCGTCGGGCGTAGGGCTGAGATAGGTCGCTTCGAGACACTCCCGCAGGCTGAGGGGATTGCGCATCGCGGGAACTCCGCCATTGATTGCGCACGCCCCGACGGCGATCAGAACGTGACAAGCTTCGCGAAAATCGTGCAACACGCGAACGTCGTGCTCGTTGGCGCAGCCGCCTTCGATGAAACCGATATCGACGACCGAGTCGAACGTCTTCTTATCGTTCAGCGGCGAGCGGTCCAAATCGCACAGTTCTACCAGTTCGAGGATGCGCTCGTCGATGTCGAGCAGTGACATATGGCAGCCGAAGCAGCCGGCCAGGGAACACGTGGCGAGTTTCGGCTTAGCCACGCTTGCCCTCGATCTCCGAGCCGATCGGCTGCTCGTCGAAGCGACGTTTCCCATACGGCGTTTGGTAACCGGTGTGCTTGACGAGCAGGGCGCCCACGGGACAGACGGAGACCGCAAGGTCGCCGGGCTCGATGTCCGTGCCGCCGAGTCCCGAAGGAGCGTTGACGGCCACGCGCGTTTGAGCGCCGCGGTTCTCGAAGCCGAAAACGGATTTGCGATCGGCGAACCGTGAGGCGCGAACGCACAGTCCGCAGAGAATGCAGGTATTACGGTCCAGGAAAACCTGCGGATGAGTGGCGTCGATCTCGCGCCGCGGCCACTGATAGGGCAGCTGCATCGCGTGCAGTCCAAGACGGTAGGCCATCGCCTGGAGGTCGCAATCCCCGCTCTTCTCGCAGGTCGGGCAGGTATGATTGCCTTCGACGAACAGCATTTCGATGATGGTTTGGCGCTCCGCGAGCAGTTCGGCGGTGTCATTTTGTACGACCATCGACGCCGCGACGGGCGTTACGCAGGCCGCCGCGTAGCGGTCGTTGACTTTGCACGTGCACAGCCGGCACTCGCCGCCCGGCGGCAGGTCGGACCGATAGCACAGACGCGGAATGTAGATGCCGGCATCGTCACACGCTTGAATGATCGTCCGGCCGGCCTGCGCGACCACCGGAACGCCGTCGACGGTAAAGCGAACGCCGTCCGTGCTCATGACGTTTCCTGCAGCGCGGCTTGCACGTCGATGCGAGGCTCGCCGGCGGCGATGAGTCTCGACTCGTAGAGGTGCGGAAAATTACGCAGCGTGCTGAGGATCGGATTGGGCGCTGTCTGGCCCAACCCGCAACGGCTCAACTTGCCGACCGAGCCGGCGAGTTTCTCCAGCGCAGCGAGATCGGCTTGGGTCGCGCGGCCGTTCAGCACGCGCTGAACGTTTTCTTTGAGGAGCACCGTCCCCACGCGGCACGGGACGCACCAGCCGCACGATTCGTCGGCGAAAAACTCCGCGAACAGCAGCACGGCCTGGAGGATGTCGCGTTGCGGCCCGAAGACCATCGTCGAACCGCCGGTCGAGAGATCCTCATACGCAAGGCTTCGGCCGAAATCTTTCGGAGCGACGCATTGGCCGGCCGCCCCCGAAACCTGCACGGCTTCGGCATCGGCGGCGCCGGCGAGATCGAGCAGCTCGTTGAGCGTGGTGCCGAACGGAACCTCGTAAATCCCCGGCGTGGCGCAGTCGCCCGAGACGCACATCAGTTTCGTTCCCTTCGATTCCGCCGTGCCGTATTGAGAGAACCAGTCGGCTCCATTTTCGAGAATGCGCGCCGCGCACGCCAGGGTTTCGACGTTGTTCACCGCGGTCGGTTGTCCGAGATAGCCGTAGTCGGCCGGATATGGAGGCCGGTCGCGCGGCGCACCGCGTTTTCCTTCGAGCGACTCGATCAACGCCGATTCCTCACCGCAGACGTACGCGCCGGCGCCGAGCTGAATGCGGATATCGAAATCGAACCCTTCGCACCCGCCGGCCCGCTGGCCGAGCAATCCGAGCCGGCGGCGTTCGGCCAGCACGCGTTCGAGATCGCTGAACAGGTACGCGTACTCTGCACGCAGGTACACGATTCCGGTTTTTGCGGCGAGCGCGTAGCCGGCGATCGTCATGCCTTCAAACACGAGGTCGGGGCTGTCGCTGAGTAAGACGCGATCTTTGAACGTGCCCGGCTCACCTTCGTCGGCATTGCAGATGATGTAGTGCGCAGCACCTTGAGCCCGCCGGGTCGTGCGCCACTTGAGACCGGTCGGAAATCCGGCACCGCCTCGGCCGCGCAACCCGGAACGCGCGATTTCATCGACGACTTCGTCGGGCGTCATGCCCAGCGCGCGGCGTAATCCCGCTCCGGTCTGGCTAGAGGTGAAGAAGACCGGACCCCGCCGCACGATCTGCGACACGCAGCCCGCTTTGGGCGAGGTATAGGCGGTCGCCCCCGCGCTGCCCGGGAACATCGGTAGCGCGCCGGCAGCTCGCAGCGACCGGATCTCGCGTACGATCGGCGCCGCGTCCGCGGGGACGAGGTCGGTGAACACCATTCCGTCGATCAGGCAGGCGGGCTCGTGATCGGCCATGCCGATGTCGCTCGTCCAGCTTAGGGCGATGTCGTTGTGCTCGCCGCTCGGCACAGCAATCGCCCGCTCGAATGCCTGCATTACTTCCGCCGCGCCCTTCATCAGAGAGATTGGTGTGCGCGAGAAACGAATTCGGCATGCGGTCTGCGGATCGCGGGAGAAAAACGCATAAAAGCTCGCGCTGTCGAGGACTTCGACATACGGCATCGCCAGACTCGAGGCGACGGCGAGCAAGGTCTCGGTGCTGAGGTGCCCGAGCCGAGCGTGTACGGCGGCGAGAATATCCAAGAGCCGCGTCTTGTCGTGAACGGCGGTCGCCATGGCGTCACGGACGGCATCAGCAGGATCGTTACTCACGCACGATCTTCAATTTGTCGTGGAATCCGCGTACGCCCGCGATACGCTTCACAGCGCGCTCGGCGGTATGCTTGTCGGCCACGTTGTGAACGTGCCCCAGCAGTTCGACGACGCCGTCCTTGACGGTAACTCCGATCGTCGAAGTGTCGAGATCGCTCTCGGTGCCCAATTCATCGATCACGTCCTGCTGTAAGCGGCTGTCGGCCTTTTCCATTTCGTTTCACCTCCCTTCAGCGACAGACTACCGGCGCAATATGAAGGGTCCATGAAGCGCCCCTTCACGAGGTCCCGGCATTTGCTCGATAAGATCGGATCGACCAAGGAGGCCCCTAATGATAACAGGTTTTCCGCCTATTCCGCGACCGGCTGAAGCGGAAACGCATGCCGGAACGTTCGTACGGCCCTTTAGCTCGATCTCCAACACCGACGTTCCCGAGGTCGGCGGCAAGAATGCCTCGCTCGGGGAGATGTATTGTGCGCTCCAGAGCGCCGGCGTTCCGATTCCGAACGGATTTGCGGTAACGGCCGCCGCCTACCGGTATGTCCTGGATGAGGGGCACGCCTGGGCCGCGCTGCGCGAGACGGTGGGGGGAATCGATCCGAGCGATCTGGATGACCTCGCCGAACGAGCCGCGCGTGCGCGGGAGATCATTCTTGCATGCCCGCTGCCCCCGGCGCTCGCTGCGGAGATTCTGACCGCATACCACGCTCTGCTCGTGGAATACGGACCCGATACCGCGGTTGTCGTGCGCAGTTCCGCGACCGCCGAGGATTTGCCGAACGCGAGCTTCGCCGGACAACACGACAGCTTTCTCAATGTCCGCGGCGACGAGATGGTGCTCGGCGCGTACAGCCGTTGCATCGCCAGCCTGTTCACCGAACGCGCGATCCACTACCGCATGGACCAGGGATTCGATCACTTCAAAGTCGCGCTTTCGGTCGGCATCATGAAGATGGTGCGGTCAGACCTTGCCACGAGCGGCGTCGCTTTCACGATCGATACGGAAAGCGGTTTCCGCGATGTCGTTTTCATCACCGGGTCCTACGGCATGGGTGAAGACATCGTGCAAGGGACGGTCGATCCCGACGAGTTCTACGTTCACAAAGCCACCTACGAAGCGGGTTTTCGGGCCGTTCTTCGCCGCCGAATCGGCTCGAAGCGCCAGAAACTCGTTTGCATCGCGGCAACGGCTGCCGAGCCCGAACGCACGACCTCCAACGTCGAGACGCCGGCCGAAGATCGTGCGCGGGCTTGCATCAGCGATGACCAGGTCCTGACGATCGCCCGGATGAGCCTGGCGATCGAACGGCATTTCACCACCCGGGCCGGTTCGCCGGTTCCGATGGACATCGAATGGGCGCAAGACGGCGCCGGCGGGCCGATCTTCATCGTGCAAGCGCGGCCGGAGACCGTTGCTTCGCGCAAACCGCTGATCGTCGATACGATCGACGAATACCGTTTCCTCAAGGAGCCCGGAACCGCGTTGCTGACCGGCCGCGCGATCGGCAGCAAGATCGCGTCGGGTAAGGCGCGTTTGGTGCGCGGGACCGGCGATCTGCAAGCCTTCGTACCCGGCGAGATTCTGGTCGCGGACATGACGTCGCCGGATTGGGAGCCCGTCATGAAGACGGCCGGCGGCATCGTCACCAACCGCGGCGGGCGTACGTGTCACGCCGCAATCGTCGCGCGTGAACTCGGTATCCCGGCAGTCATCGGAACCGAAAACGCGACGACGCTGTTGACGCCCGGTCAAGAAGTCACGCTCTCGTGCGCCCACGGCGAAACCGGAACCGTCTACGGCGGCGCGGTTCCCTTCGACGTCCAGCACGTCAAGGTCGGCAATCTTCCGCCGGCTCCGACCAAGGTGATGCTGACGATCGGCGATCCCGAGATCGCTTTCGCGACCAGTTTCATCCCCAACGACGGCGTGGGCTTGGCGCGGATGGAGTTCATCGTCTCCAACGACATCAAGATTCACCCGATGGCGCTGGTCCATCCGGAACGCATCACTGATCCGGAGGTGCGCGACCGGATTCTGGCTCTCACCGCCTCGTTCGCCAAGCCGTCGGACTATTTCGTTCAGAAACTCTCCGAGGGCGTTGGTACGATCGCCGCGGCGTTCTATCCCAAACCCGTCATCGTGCGGATGTCCGATTTCAAGACCAACGAATATGCGACGCTGCTCGGCGGCGATGCGTTCGAACCGGTCGAATCGAATCCCATGCTCGGGTTGCGCGGCGCTTCGCGCTACACCCACCCGCTGTATGCCGAGGGGTTCGCACTCGAGTGCGCGGCAATGCGGCGCGTTCGGGGTGAGATGGGTTTCACGAACGTCGTCCTGATGATCCCGTTCTGCCGGCGGGTCGATGAGGCGAAGCGCGTCATCGACCGCATGGCGGAACTCGGTCTGCGCCGCGGAGAGAACGGACTCGAGATCTACGTGATGTGCGAGATCCCGAACAACGTGATTCAGATCGATGCGTTCGCGCAGTATTTCGACGGCTTCTCGATCGGCTCGAACGATCTCACGCAGCTCGTCCTCGGCGTCGACCGCGACTCGGATCTGGTCGCGTTCGATTACGATGAGCGCGACCCGGGAATGCTCGAGATGCTGCGTCTCGCCATCGTCGGTTCGAAGCGCAATCACCGGCATGTTGGAATTTGCGGTCAAGCCCCGTCCGACTATCCTGATATGGCAGCCTATCTCGTCGGCTTGGGGATCGATTCGATCAGCCTCAACCCGGATACCGTCGTCAAGACGCGATTGCAGCTCGCGAAGTAAATGACGATGGCATCATCTTCGATTGGGACCGTGACGCTGAACCCCGCCCTGGACGAAGCGATCGCGATCGGTGAATTGGTGTTGGGCGATACCAATCGCTGCAGCCTCGATGGCCTCGATCCGGGTGGGAAGGGCATCAACGCGAGCCGCGTGATCCATCGGCTGGGCCGGCCGACCGTCGCGTACGGTTTTGCCGGCGGCTCCACGGGACAAATGCTGCGTGAACGCTTGCGCGCCGAGGGTTTGACGCTCGAGTTCGACGAGGTCGACGAGCCGACACGTCTCAACATCATGGTCTACGAACGCGATCGGCTCCGCCGAACGCGCATCTATCTGCCGGGAGCGTCGGTCACGCCCGTGCAGGCCGCGACATTGTGCCGGCGTTTGGAGCAGGTCGAACCGGGCAGCCTCGTCATCTTCGGCGGCAGCGTTCCGCCCGGACTTCCGGACACGATCTATTACGAGTGCGTGTCGGCCCTGCGTGCGCGAGGTATCCGCTCGATCGTCGACGGCTCGGGGGCCGCGCTAAAAGCCGTGCTCGCTGCGAAGCCGCTCCTCATTAAACCCGATGTCGAAGAAGCCGAAGCACTCTTGCAGCGGCGGCTGCTCGACGATGCGGCTACGCTGAGTGCCGCGGAAGAGCTTCGCCGTCTCGGACCGGAGTACGTCGTGATCTCACAAGGCGCCGAGGGAGCGATCGGCGTCGGTCCGGACGGGGCATGGAAAGTTGTCCCGCCGTCAATTCGCGCTTGCAGCACCGTCGGTTCCGGCGACTCCATGGTCGCGGGAATCGCCATTGCGTTCAATGAGGGCAGCGGGTTTGCCGAAGGGTTGCGACTCGGGACGGCGTCCGGTGCCGCGACGGCAATGGTCTCCGGAACCCAACTCTGCGACGCGCAGGAGGTGCTCCGGCTTCTGCCCGGCGTCATCGTGCGGCCGCTGTGAAAACATCCGACGTGACGCCGGTCATCGACTTGATCGCGGAGCTGGGAACGGGTCCGTCACGCGAGCGCCGTCCGGTCTACGTCGATCTGTTACCGCCGTGCAATCATGCGTGCCCCGCCGGCGAGAACATCCAAGGTTGGTTGGCCGAAGCGCGCGCCGGCCGGCATCACGCGGCTTGGCAGATCCTCGTCGAGGACAACCCGCTGCCGGCCGTGCACGGGCGCGTCTGCTACCATCCGTGCGAATCGGATTGCAACCGCGAGCAGCTCGATAGCGCCGTTTCCATTCATGCGGTCGAGCGTTTTCTCGGCGACATGGCCGTTCGCGAAGGCTGGACCCTTCCGCAGCCCGCGCCGTCGTCGGGCAAGCGCGTCCTGATCGTCGGGGCGGGGCCGAGCGGACTTTCCGCCGGTTATCACTTGGCTCGCCTCGGGCACACGGTCGAGATCCACGATGCCGGTCCCTTACCCGGCGGGATGATGCATTTCGGTATTCCGGCCTATCGGCTGCCGCGTGAGGAACTCATGCGTGAAGTGCGCCGAATCGAGGAGCTGGGCGTCAAGATCGTGCTCGATCACAAAGTCGACGATCTCGTCGCCGAAAAAGATGCGGGGCGTTTCGATGCGGTCTTCGCTGCAATTGGGGCCGATGTGGCGCGCCGTATCGATATTCCGGCACGCGACGCGGCCCGCGTCGTCGATGCCGTGTCGTTTCTGCACGGCGTGAGCAGCGGCGAACGCCCGAGCCTCGGCCGGCGCGTGGTGGTGTACGGCGGCGGCAATACCGCGATGGACGCCGCGCGAACTGCCAAACGCCTCGGAGCGGAAGAGACGCTGGTCGTGTATCATCGCGACCGCGCGCACATGGCAGCCCGGGACTTCGAAGCTGATGAAGCGCTCGAAGAAGGCATCAAGATCAAGTGGCTGACGAGTATAAAAGAGATTGCCGGTTCGTCGTTGACCGTCGAGGTCGTCGAACTCGGACCGGACGGCACGCCGCAGCCGACCGGCCGATTTGAGACCATCGAGGCGGACGCCGTCGTTCTCGCGCTCGGTCAACAAACCGATAGCGGCTTCCTCAAGAAGGTTGCCGGCATCGAATGCCGGCCCGACGGCACGGTCGTCGTCGGTCCGAACATGATGACCGGTCATGCCGGAATTTTCGCCGGCGGAGATATGGTGCCGAGCGACCGCACGATCACCTCCGCCGTCGGCCACGGGAAGAAAGCGGCACGCGCGATCGACGCATGGCTGCGCGGCAGCACGGATACGCCCGCGCCGAAGCACCCGGTCGCGTCGTTCGAGAAGCTCCATCTGCCCGTGTACAGCGATGCCGAGCGCCGCGAGGCGCCGCGGCTCGCCGCCGCCGAACGCACAGCCGGGTTCGCAGAAGTCGTCGCCGGGTTGACCGAAGCGCAGGCGACATATGAAGCGCAGCGCTGCCTCTCGTGCGGCAACTGCTTCGAGTGCGACCAATGCTTCGCGGGGTGTCCGGAAAAGGCGATCGAGAAGCTCGGCCCAGGTCAAGGGTACCGCTACCGTTACGAACGCTGTACGGGTTGCGCGATCTGCTCCGAGGGCTGCCCGGTGCATGCGATCGAGATGATTCCCGAACCCGCGGCGGCAGGCTAATCATGCCTATCGATACGATGGACGGCAACACGGCCGTCGCGCACGTCGCCTACCGGACCAACGAAGTCTGCGCGATCTACCCGATCACGCCGTCCTCGACGATGGCCGAATTGTGCGATGAATGGTCTGCGAAAAAGGTGACCAACATCTGGGGCAACGTCCCGGTGATCCAGGAGATGCAGAGCGAAGGCGGTGCGGCCGGGGCCGTGCACGGCGCCCTGCAATCGGGCGCATTGACGACGACGTTTACGTCGTCGCAAGGCCTCATGCTGATGATCCCCAACATGTTCAAGATCGCGGGCGAACTGACCGCAACCGTCTTTCACGTTGCCGCGCGCGCGGTCGCGACGCAGGCGCTCTCGATTTTCGGCGATCACTCGGACGTGATGGCGACGCGTACGACCGGCTTCGCCCTGCTCTCCTCCGGCTCGGTGCAGGAAGCGCACGATACGGCGCTGATCGCGCAGGCGGCGACCTTGGAAGCGCGTGTTCCTTTCCTGCACTTCTTCGACGGTTTCCGAACCTCGCACGAAATCAACACGCTGACCGTCCTCTCCGACGAACAGATCCGCGCCATGATTCGCGCCGACCTCGTTCGCGCGCACCGGGCGCGCGCGCTCTCGCCCGAACATCCCGTCGTGCGCGGGACCGCGCACAATCCCGATACGTTCTTTCAGGCGCGCGAAACGGCCAATCCGTATTACGCGCGCGTGCCCGCGATCGTCCAAGCCGCGATGGATCGCTTCGCACAATTGACCGGCCGCGTCTATCGGCTGTTTGAATATGCGGGCTCGCCGGACGCAGAACGCGTGATCGTGCTGATGGGTTCGGCAGCGGAGACGGCGCGGGCGACCGCGGTATTCTTGCAGGGCGGCGGCGAACGCGTCGGCGTCCTCCAGGTGCGCCTCTACCGGCCGTTTTCGGCCGAGCACTTGCTCGCCGCCCTGCCGCAAACGTGCCGGCACGTTGCCGTAGTCGAACAAACGAAGGAGCCCGGCGCCCCGGGTGAGCCGCTTTATCTTGATGTCGTGACCACGCTGGCCCAAGCGATCGCGGCGGGAACGCGTACCGTCATGCCGCGCGTGATCGGCGGCCGTTACGGTTTGGGTTCGAAGAATTTCAGCCCCGCACAGGCCAAAGCGGTGTTCGACGAACTGAAGAAGCCCGATCCGAAGAACGGCTTTACGGTCGGCATCGAAGACGACGTGTCACATCTCAGCCTCGACGTCGATGCGCGCTTTTCGCTCGAGCCCGAGAATGTCGTGCGTGCCGTGTTTTTCGGCCTGGGTTCGGACGGGACGGTCGGCGCGAACAAGAACAGCGTGAAGATCATCGCCGGCGAACCCGCGATGTACGCGCAGGGCTATTTCGTCTACGATTCGCACAAGTCGGGGGCGCAAACGATCTCGCATCTGCGGTTCGGAAAGCAACCGATCCGGGCGCCCTATCTCATCGAATCGGCCGAGTTCGTTGCCTGTCATCAAGCGAACTTTCTCGAACGGCTGGACGTCTTGCGCATGGCCGCCGAGGGCGGCACGTTTCTGTTGAACACCCCATATGGGCCGGAGGCAATTTGGGATCGTCTCACGCGGTCAGTGCAGCTGCAGATCCTCGAAAAGCGGCTGCGCATGTTCGTGATCGATGCATCCAAAGTGGCGCGCGACGCGGGGCTCGGCGAACGGATCAACACGGTGCTGCAGACGTGCTTTTTTGCCCTCTCCGCGGTTTTGCCGCGCGACGAAGCGATCCGGCGCATCAAACAATCGATCGAAGAGAGCTACGGTGACAAGGGCGCCGATGTCGTGCGCATGAACTTCGCTGTCGTCGACCAGGCGTTGGCACATCTCTTCGAGGTGCCGATTCCGGTCGCGGCGACCAGCCGGCTGGAACGTCAACCGATCGTTCCGGCGACGGCGCCGGCGTTCGTCCGCGAGGTGACCGCGTTGATGATGGCCGGTCGCGGCGACGAGATTCGCGTCGGCCAACTCCCGATCGACGGCACGTTCCCCTCCGGAAGCGCGGCGTTCGAGAAGCGCAACATTTCGGAGACGGTGGCCGCGTGGGAGCCCGATCTGTGCATTCAGTGCGGCCAATGCGGCTTGGCCTGTCCGCACAGCGTCATCCGGGCCAAATATTACAACGAGGATGCGCTCGCACACGCCCCTGCCGGCTTCAAGTCGGCGCCGATCAATACGCGCGGGAATCCGGAAGTGCGATTTTCGCTCGAAGTCTACGTTGAAGACTGTACCGGTTGCGGCATTTGCGTCGAAGTATGTCCCGCGCTGCATTCCACCGAACCGGAAAGAAAAGCAATCAACCTGGCGGAGAAGGCGCCGATGCTCGAAACCAGCCGGAGCACGATCGCCTTCTTCGAGTCGCTTCCGGTCAACGACCGGGCACACGTGGATTTTGCCGACGTGCGCGGCGTGCAGTTCCTGGAGCCGCTCTTCGAGTTTTCCGGTGCGTGCGCCGGCTGCGGCGAAACGCCGTATCTCAAATTGCTCTCGCAATTGTTCGGCGATCGTCTGCAGATCGCGAACGCGACCGGCTGTTCATCGATCTACGGCGGCAACCTGCCGGTCACGCCGTGGACCAAAGATGCTGCCGGCCGCGGTCCGGCCTGGTCGAATTCGCTCTTCGAGGACAACGCGGAGTTCGGCCTCGGATTCCGTCTCGCCGCCGACAAACAGCTCGAGTCGGCCACAACGCTGCTGCGCCGGCTTGCCCCGCGTCTGAGCGAGGATCTCGTCCGCGCGATTCTCGACGCGCCGCAGGAACGTGAGTCGGAAATCCGCGCTCAGCGTGCGCGCGTCGATGTGTTGACGCTTGCGCTCGCGCGGCTCGACGATGAGACCGCCAGCGACTTGCTTTCCGTGGTCGACCATTTGGTCCGGCGCAGCATCTGGATCGTCGGCGGCGATGGTTGGGCCTACGATATCGGCTACGGCGGACTCGACCACATCCTGGCTAGTACCAAGGATGTGAACGTCCTCGTGCTCGACACCGAGGTCTACTCGAACACCGGCGGGCAATCATCAAAGGCGACCCCGTTGGGTGCGGTGGCGAAGTTCGCCGCCGCCGGCAAGCGGATCGCGCGCAAGGATCTCGCGTTGCAAACGATCGCTTACGGAAACGTGTACGTCGCCCAGGTAGCGATGGGGGCAAACCCCCAGCAAACCCTGCTCGCGTTTCGCGAGGCCGAGGCCTATCCCGGCCCGTCGCTGATCCTCGCTTACAGCCACTGCATCGCGCATGGTTTCGATCTTCGCTACGGGATGCAGCAGCAAGACCTCGCGACGGCGAGCGGTTACTGGCCCCTGTTCCGCTTCAACCCGATGATGCGTACCATCGGCGAACGGCCGTTTCGCCTGGACTCGCCGCGCCCGGCCATCCCCTTCAAAGACTATGCGTATAACGAGTTGCGTTATCGCACGTTGACCGATACCGATCCGGAGGCCGCGGCCGTGCTGTTGGCGCAAGCGCAACAGGTCGTTGACGAAAAATACCGGCAGTATGAAGAGATGGCCGGCCGCGGCGGTGAGTCGTTCCACCCGGTCGCGTACAAAACGCCGTGATCGACGACATTATCGCACGCGCACGGCAGCAAGAGCCGGTACGGCTAGCGATCGTGAACGCGACAGACGTTATGGATATCATGGCGCTCCAGGAAGCCGGCGGGCTTATTCATGCCGTTCTCGTCGGCCCGAAGGCGACCATCGAGGAGACCGCGCGGGGTGCAGGCATCTCGCTCGACAGCTGCACGCTCGTCGATGCGGGGGATGCCCCCGCCGCGGCCCGTGCGGCCGTCGAATTGGCCCGGCGTGGCGAAGTCGACGTATTGATGAAGGGGTCGCTGCACACCGATGATTTCATGCGCGCCATTCTTGAGGAACCGGCGTTGCATACGCCGGTCCGAATGAGCCAAGTGGTCGTGATCGAAACGCCTGCGTTTCCGCGCCTGATCTTCATCAGTGACGGCGCGATCAATATCGCACCGACGCTCGAAACGAAGCGCGACATCACGCAAAATGCGATCGACGTCGCGCGCGTGTGCGGCGTTGATGCGCCGAAGGTGGCGATTCTGGCTGCCGTCGAGACGGTTTCGAGCCGCCTTCCGGCGACGATCGACGCTGCGGCCATCGCGAAGATGGCGGACCGCAAGCAGATCGTCGGGGGCGTCGTCGATGGGCCGCTCGCCCTCGACGACGCGATCTCGCCGAAGGCCGCTCGACTCAAAGGCATCGCTTCACTCGTTGCCGGTTACGCCGATATCTTGATCGCGCCCGATCTCGAGGCTGCGAACCTGCTTTTTAAGGAAATCGAGTATTTCGCTAAAGGACGCTGCGCCGGCGTCGTCGCCGGTGCGCGGGTGCCCATCATCTTGACGAGCCGTGCCGATGATGCCTCGACTCGGCTAGCGTCCATTGCATTAGCAATATTGATGAAAGCCGGCCGGCAGCTATTTTAAAATCACCTGCTTGAAGAGCCGTGACCGGCTTTGGACATCCACTTTGCGCATGACGCTCTGAACGTGATCGCTTACGGTCGCCGCGCGGATGACCAGTGCCGCGGAGATTTCGGCGTTACTCTGACCATCGAGCAGCAATTCGAGCACCTGGTGTTCGCGTTCGGTGAGACCGAAGCGCCGTTTTGCTCGAAAGTAGGCGAACCGCGGGTCGATCATTGGCGTGTTCGCCGGAGTATCCGTTTCCACGATGGTGCAAAGTAATAAGTCTGCATTTCCGATGCGCATCACGGTGATCGATAGCGGCACCCGTTGCCCATCTTTGCGGTAATGCACCGTCTCGAAGGTCGTGGCAAACTTGTCGATGGTAAAGGCGGCCATCGACGCCGCCGTCTTTAGCCTCCAGTCGTCGGTCGTTAAGGCGTTCCAGTTGAGCGCGCTTAGTTCGCTCCTGGCGTACCCATGTATGTCGAGATACGCGTCGTTTGCCTCGTGTATTTTTCCGGTTTCATCGCTGATCGTGATTCCGACTCGATTGACGTTGACGTACTCGCTTGTTTGTCCATAGCCGGTGCCCGGTTGGCCATTAGCTAGCTCAGCATACCAAGAGGTCGTCGCGTGAGGCATTGAGCTCTCTCATTGTTGGTTCACGATCTTTTTCACACAAGAAAGCTCGTAAATTGTAGCGTCCACTGTACCCGTACGGTACTGTGCCCGGTAAAGTGAACCGTCAAACAAACGAGCGACGGACTGCGATTTCGCGAGCCGACCTCGTGCGTGCTCAGCCGGCCCGGCGCAGGGCGCGGAACAACACGGCGCCGATTGCGCCGATGATGAGCAACAGCAGCGCGAGACCTTCCAATGAATTGATCGTGCCCTGGCCCCCGCCGCAGGCTTCGACCGCCGCGGTCAGCCACACGCCGATGCGCGCCAACGGCGAGGATTCGCTACCCGCGGCTTCGCGTGCGAGCGCGATGACCTGATCCGTCGTCCAGGCGTTGCCGCCGATCGTTTCCGCAATGCGGCCGTCCCGATCGACCACGATCACCGCTTCCGTATGGATCAAGGTCGCCGGAGTCGTCCACTGGGTTGCGATGCCGAGGCGGGTCGCCAAATTATCG
>Ga0182014_10004984_pt1 | contig 14945 bp, 12 predicted proteins | sample 612S2DmetaG_FD_120489 | JGI IMG/M metagenome (GOLD analysis project Ga0182014, IMG submission 120489) | Permafrost microbial communities from Stordalen Mire, Sweden - 612S2D metaG | ecosystem: Environmental > Terrestrial > Soil > Wetlands > Permafrost | place: Sweden: Stordalen | collected... | reverse complement strand
GTGCCCCCCACACCCCCTCGCCGCTACGCGGCTCAATGTTGCGTTGCGGCGGCGGCCGCGCATCCGCGCGTGGCCGAAATCCTGCGGGGTGCAGGGTATCTTTAAAATGAAAAAACTTTCCCCGCTCAGTTCGGGGTTATTCGTTGCTCTTCGAACGCAGCTTAGTATGAGAGCCCACCGCGTCTGAAAGACGCAAACGGTGTGGGTCGGCGCGGGTTTTGCGTGTGGAGCCGACGCTTTGATCTGCGTTTCAAAACAGCCCATCGTCCCCCGGACGGGCTGGCGCCGTGGGTCTCGTATGATAGACTATAAACAACCCTATGCGACGAGTGATGCATAGCCCGGAAGGCATCCCCGGGAAGGGTCTATCGTGCGCGCTGGGCGGTCGCGGGATGCCTTGTGACAATGTCAGGAGGCAAAAAAGCCATGGGACTGCACTATCTGCGCAGAACCATCGAGCTCACGGCAAACTACTTTGACGGGCGCAAGGTCGGCTGCTTCGGCAACGCCGGCTATCGAAAGACAACGGACCTTTCCAAACTCTGCGCCTGCATAGAGGACCTTACCGGCTCAGGGATTATCAGACCTCAGAGCACCGTATTCACCGACCTGGGGTGTGGGGACGGCAGGGTGAATTTTCTGATGAGCTATTTCGTCAGGCTTTCCATCGGTTTGGAAATCGATTCGGAAATTCTTTCCGAATACGGACCGAGAAAAAACGAGTTGATTTCCCTTCTGAGGAGTGAAGGCGCAGTCCTGCCGCCCGAAAATATTTTCCTTATCCAGGGAGACTCTCTCGACGACAGGACCTTTGATGAGGTTCGGTCCCAGGCAGGGGTAGATTTCGTCGACGTAGACCTTTTTTATACCTACATTACACTCCACGACGTCTTTGCCGAAAAGATCGCCGAACGTGGCCGCCCTGGGGTCTACTACCTGGTCTATGGCTTCAGCAGGATCCTGCCAGGCTATGAATCCTTCGAGCTGGTGAACCGGGACGTCGGCGCCCAGGAAATAGCGGCCCTTTTCAGGAAAAAGTAAATACTCGATTCCGCTCCCCCTGCCGCCAAGGACTTTTTCATCATTTGATCATGACGACCGGTTGCGACTATTCTTGCTCCTTGCTTCGTGCTCCGGCTTTTCCATTATTTGATCATGACGAGCGGTTGCCTCCCCCGCCTGCGGCTCTCCTGTTCAACATCTGATCTGCAAATCTTGACAAATTGGCTGAGACTCATCGGTTACGTACAGAGGAGAGCTGTTTAAAGCTTAGATAATCCTCGGACCAATCCAGAGACTCGATCATGGGGCGGCTTATCAAGGTTGGAGCCAGAGTCGTTCACCATGCGAGGAGATGGTACGTCCATGTGGCGTCGGCCTTTCCCTTGACTAAGTACTACCGCGCTGTGTTCGGGTGACGAGCGCAATGGAAGAAATGGTTGACGCAGCAGCGGAGGGCGTGGTACGCTTGAAGAGGGAAAAAAAGGGGCATTTTCATCAACATGACGATGGTCTTGCCTCTGTCAGGTCGCGTGAGACTCCTCACGGAGACCTTCTTGGGGTCAGCGGGACGACCTCTCTGCCGCTCAAAGGTCCCAAGACAGTCAAGATGGCAAGACCGCCGCATAATTCCGGGTGCATATAAAGAGGTTGCATGTCTACCCTCATTCTCATGTCACTACTCAACGGTCTGACTCTCGGAGCACTGTTGTTCATAACGGCCAGCGGCCTGACCCTTTCGTTCAGTCTCATGAGGGTGGTCAATCTGACCCATGGGGCCTTTTACATGGCGGGCGGATTCATCGGCCTATCCGTTCTGAAGTTCAGCGGAAGCTGGTTGCTGGCAGTGCTTGCAGGCGGGGTGGTGACGGCGGCGCTGGCTTTCATTGAAGAGCGGTTCCTGCTGCGTTGGGCGAGAGGCAACGACCTTATCGAGACGTTGATATCGCTGTCGGTCGCTATCATCGTAGGGGATCTGGTTCTCGTCATCTGGGGGGGCTACCCCAGAACGATCAGCATTCCCGAAGCCCTGAGCGGCGCTGTTTCAATTCCTCTGATCGACACGATTTATCCAGTATACCGCATCTTCACGGTGGGCCTGGCCCTGGTCATTATCGGGGCCTTGTGGGTTTTCCTCAAGAAGACCCGACTGGGCGTCACCATTCGCGCCGGTGTAGACAACTTTGAAATGGTGTCGGCGCTTGGCATTAACGTCAAGCGCCTTTTTTCTTTTGTATTCACGCTTTCCGGTTTCCTGGCGGGCGTGTCCGGGGTGGTGGGGGGGACCTTCCTCGTCCTGGTCGTGGGAGAAGATTGGAGAATCCTCACGCTGACCCTCATTGTCATCATCATCGGCGGCATGGGAAGCCTGGGCGGCACCATTCTCGGAGCCCTGATCACCGGGTTGATTCACAGCTTCTCGACAGCCTTCATCCCGCAGTTCTCTCTTTTTGTACTTTTTCTCCCAGTGGCCATCGTTCTGTCCATAAGGCCTCGGGGGCTTTTCGGCAAGGAAAGATGACAAAAGAACGCGGCTATCGTTTCAGGAGGGCGCTCCTCAGCGCCCTTGTTGGCGGAATCATCATCGCCATTCCCTGGATCAGCTCCCAGTACTTCGTGATGATGTCCGTACGGGTGATGTTTTTTGGGATGCTCACGATGAGTCTGACCTTCCTGGCTGGTGAGCTGGGAGCGGTTTCTCTCATGCAGGCCTCATTTTTTGGGATTTCAGGGTATACGGTTGCTCTTTTGGAGTCCCGCTATGGATTCCCGTTTCCCATTCCCCCGTTGGCAGGGCTTGTCATTGCAGTCCTTGCAGCGGGGCTTTTCGGGTTGCTGGTCGTCAGGGTGCGCGGGATCTATTTCCTGATGCTCACTCTGGTCCTCGGCCAACTGGTCTGGGCGCTGGCCTGCCAGTGGTCCTCGATCACCAAGGGGGACACCGGAATCACGAACATTTACGCACCGACCGTTTTTGGAATATCGACTGAAAAGTCAAAGACGGCCTTCTACTTTTTCCAGCTCATTTTCTTTTGCGGGGCTATGTCTTTTCTGGCGGCGCTGAAGCGGTCGCCCTTTGGTCTCATGCTGCGGGGTGTGCGAGACAGTGAGTCCCGAATGGCGATGTTGGGATTTCGCGTGCACCTGTTGCGGTACGCAGCCTTCGTTTTCGCGTCGCTCGTGGCTGCCCTTGGAGGTGTGTTTTTCACGTATTTCACTGGACTGATCAACCCCAACACGGTTTCCCTGCCCTCGAACGTGGAGGCTCTTCTGGCAGGAATTCTGGGGGGCATCAACAGCCTGCTCGGGGCAGTGGTCGGCACCGCCATTCTGAAGACCCTGGATGTGGTGCTCAGCGGAATAACCGAGCGCTACATGCTGATCATGGGCGTTTTGTTTATGCTTGTGATCCTGTTCGCCCGGCAGGGTATCGTGGGAACCTTGATGAAGTACTGGAATAACCGGCTTTTCCCATCCCGAAGCCGGGAGCCGGAGCGGAGGCCCGGAGGCTTCTCAAAGAAGCCTGACGTCGTTAGAAACCCCTAATCACCAAAGGAGGAGCGCGATGGCTAGAAAAAGGATTATTCAGTTGATGGTGGCTTTCTTCGTAGTCCTTTGGGCATTCGGCCCGGCGCATGGAGTCAGCGAAATTCGCATCGGGGTGATCGGCCCCACCACAGGATGGGCGACCATGTTCGGCCAAAACAATCTCGATGGGGTCAAACTGGCGCTTTCCGAGAAGGATTACAAATTCAAGGGTACGCCAATCAAGATTTTCACTGAGGACACGAAGGCTGACGTTGAAGTGATGAGGACCAAGCTGGATTCCTTGAAGAACCGGGACAAGGTGCATATGATCATCGGACCCTGCCTCGGCCACGAGGGAATGGCCGCGGTGGATTGGGCGGCCCGCAATCCAGAGGTGCCCGTCCTGGTGGGGTACTCCGCGCCCGAGGACATGACCATGCGGAAAGCCACCTACAGCCTCGTTCGCCCGGGCTGGACCGGAGCGCAGGTCATCTTTGACTTCGGCAAGTTCTGCGCGAAGGATCTAAAGTATAAGAAAATCATCATCGTGGGGCAGGATTATGCTTATCCGTGGGATCAGGCCGCAGGTTTCATCAGAGGATTTCTGGAGAACGGCGGCGAAAAGGTTGAACGGATCTGGAGTCCGGTTGAGGCCGTGGACTTCAGCTCCATCATGGCCAAACTTGCGGGAATGGCCAAGGAATATGATGCCGTGCTCTGCAATTGCGGCGGGGCTCAGGTGGTGGCCTTTTTCAAGCAGTGGCAGCAATTCGGCCTGGACAAGCTTTATCCGCAGATCCTGGGGCAGGCCAATGTTCCCCTCACCCCCATGTTGGCGGAAATGGGCGACACGCTGCTCGGGGTCTACTCTTCCCTCCATTACTACGATGGCGACCCCTCGCCGGCGAATGTGAAGTTCAGAGAGAGCTACCACAAAGCCTTCGGGTATTATCCCAGCGTCATATCCGTCCAGGGATACGATTGCGTGAACGTGGCCTTCAAGGCGATGGAGGCGATTGACGGCAAGGTCGATGACCCCAAGGCCTTTATCGCGGCTGTCCGAAACGTAAAAATGACCGCGGATGAGTCCCCCCGAGGCCCCTTCTACTTCGACAAATTCGGGAACCCGGTGCAGAACATTTACATCAAAAAAGTCGTCAAGCAGGACGGGCGGCTTATGAACATCGCGGTGAAAACCTACAAGGATGTTTCACAGTTCGGGCCTTATGCGGACATGCCGGAGAAATACATGGCGGCTCCTGAGACGACCCGCGACTACCCGCCTGGAGACAAGGCCTCCTACTTTAAGGAGATCGAAAAATACTTCGGGAAGGACTACGTCGAAAAACTGGAGAAGAACAAAGGCTGGCCGGACTGATCTCCACCGCGACCGAAAAAAAGGAGTCTCCTTAGGGCTCGATCACATGCAGGCTCTCGTACTGAAGAGGATATCCAAGTCCTTCGGCGGGATCGTGGCGGTCGATAAGGTCGACCTCACCGTCATGACGGGGGAAAACCGCGCATTGATCGGGCCCAACGGGGCCGGCAAGTCGACCCTTTTTAATTTGGTCACCGGTGAGCTCTCTCTGGACGAGGGCCGGATTTTGCTCTTCGGCAAGGATATCACCCATGAGCCCGTCCGGAAACGAATTGACTCCCAACTGGGCAGAACCTATCAGACCTCTAACCTTTTCCGGCAGTTGACCGTCCAGGAGAATCTTTTTCTGGCTTCTTGGCACACGTGGGGGAAAAAGGCCTCTATCGCCGCCACGCTGTTTCGCGCCTGGCAAAAATTTCGGAACCAACGCCGACACATCGCCGAGATTGCCCATCGGGTTGGATTGGAGAACAAGCTCGATATCGTAGTCGATGAGCTTTCCCACGGTGAGCACCGCCAGCTGGAGTTGGGCATCACCCTGGCTCATGAACCCAGGATACTGCTGCTGGATGAACCCATGGCGGGGCTTTCCGTAGCTGAACGGAGGTTTATGACCGATTTGATCATGAGCCTGAAATCAGAGATTACGGTGGTGATCATCGAGCACGACATCGATGTGGCATTCAGCATTGCCGACCGGGTCTCGGTGCTCCACCATGGCGCCATCATTGCCGAGGGCGCCCCCGAGCAGATCGAAGCCAATCCCAAGGTTCAGGAGATTTACACCCTGAGCCGGCATTCATGAAGATTCCAAGTATGCCTGAGCCCCTGTTGAAAATAGAACACCTCGATGCCTACTATGGCAAAAGCCATATCCTTCAGGGAGTCGATCTATACGTCAATCCAGGTGAGCTGGTCGTCGTCGTCGGACGCAACGGCATGGGTAAAACCACTCTGCTGAAATCGATCCTGGGGCTGCCGCCGGTATCCAGAACCGGATCGATCCTTTTCGAAAACCAGGAAACAGTCCATATGCCCACCCATGAAATTACCAACCTGGGCATTGGATATGTTCCTCAAGGGCGGATACTTTTTCCCTCTTTGACAGTGGATGAGCACCTGCTTTTCTCTTGGCGCCAAAGCGGGGGGAACTCTCCGTGGTCGCCCGAGACGGTCTACGATCTGTTCCCGGAATTAAAAGACAGAACCCATATCTCCGGCACCCTCCTCAGCGGCGGCGAACAGCAGATGCTGACCATCGGCCGCGCGCTGGTCACCAATCCGCTGCTGCTCCTCATGGACGAACCTTCCGAAGGCCTGTCCGCGTTGGTCATCCAACGGGTGGAGGAGGTTTGCCGCCAACTAAGTTCCAGCGGCATGGCCATCTTGCTGGTGGAGCAGAATCTGGAAATGGCTCACTCGTTGGCGCACCGCGCCTACATTTTCGTCAACGGCCGAATCGCCCGGGAATTGCCGGCCGGCGCCCTGGCGGCCGACCAGCACCTGCTGCAGCAACTGCTGGGGGTGACCGTCGGCAGTGGCGAACTCCCCGCGGAGCAGCCCGTGGAACCGGAAGCAGAAGCAAAACCGGAGAAGCCCGCAGCGGAAGAGATCCTCGAAACCGTTGTCGGGGCCTCGGCCCCGACGTTTTGGAGCGGCGCCAGACTTCCGGACGTTCAGACGCTGCAAGGGAGTTCGTCCGCTCCACCCGTGAGCAAAACGCGATCGACGTTGTTGCAGGTGTCAGTGGCCGACACGATCGACAGGGCCGCCTACGTCGTCGGGACCTTCGACACCAAGTCCCAGGACCTTCTGTTCATTAAATCCTGCCTGGATCGGTTGCGCGTGCGAACCATCACGGTGGATTTGTCCACTTCGAGGAAACTATCGCCTGCGGCCATCGGTCCCACAGAAGTGGCCCGACACCATCCGCAAGGCGCCGGGGCCGTGTTTACCGGCGACCGTGGCACGGCAGTGGCTGAAATGGCCCATGCCTTCACCCGCTTCATGGCGGGGCGCCGCGACGTGGGCGGCATCATCTCGGCGGGGGGCAGCGGGGGCACTGCCCTGGTGACCCCGGCGATGAGAAGCCTGCCGGTGGGCGTACCCAAGGTGATGGTTTCCACGGTCGCTTCCGGCAATGTCCGACAATATGTGGGCCCTTCGGACATTTGTATGATGTATTCGGTCACCGACGTGGCCGGCATCAACCGCATTTCAGCCAGTGTGTTGTCCAACGCGGCCCACGCTCTGGCTGGCATGATCGGGTTTCGGCAAGATGTGGAGAGCTCCCGTCTGCCGGCTATCGGACTGACCATGTTCGGAGTCACCACCCCTTGCGTCCAGGCGGTCACCCAAGCGCTGAAAATGCGCTTCGACTGCCTGGTCTTCCATGCCACCGGCACGGGTGGCCAATCCATGGAGAAACTGGCCGAATCCGGCATGCTGGCAGGCGTCATCGACGTGACCACCACCGAAGTGGCTGATTTCCTAATGGGGGGTGTCATGAGCGCCGGTGAGGATCGCATGGGGGCAATCATCCGCAGTCAGATCCCTTACGTCGGTTCCTGCGGGGCGCTGGACATGGTCAATTTCGAAGCCATCGACACCGTGCCGCAGAAATATGAGAACCGTAACCTTTATCAACACAATCCCCAAGTCACCCTAATGCGCACGACTGCGGAGGAAAACCAGTCAATTGGGCGCTTCATCGCCGCCAAGCTCAACCAAATGGATGGGCCCGTGCGGTTCCTGCTGCCCTTGAAGGGAGTCTCGTTAATCGATGCTCCCGGCAAACCCTTCCACGACCCGGCGGCCGACCGCATGCTGTTCGACACCCTGGAAAGCGAATTTCGGCCGGGGCCCAATCGCCGGCTGATCAAACTCGACATGAACATCAACGATCCGGCCTTCGCTAAGGCCCTGGTCGATCACTTTTTGGAAATTGTTTCTTCCGGTTCTTCCCGACACTGATTTTAAGGAGATTTCCATGGCCCGCTTTACTCGACAACAGATCCTGGATCGACTCAACGCCAAAATCCGTGGCGGACAGCCCATCGTCGGCGGCGGCGCCGGCACTGGGCTTTCGGCCAAATGCGAGGAGGCCGGCGGCATCGACCTGATCGTGATCTACAATTCAGGCCGCTACCGCATGGCCGGCCGTGGGTCGCTTGCCGGGCTCATGGCGTATGGCAACGCCAACGACATCGTGATGGAGATGGCCCGCGAAGTGCTGCCGGTCACCCGTAACACCCCGGTACTGGCGGGCGTGAACGGAACCGACCCCTTTTGCATCTTCGACTGCTTTCTTGACCAGCTCAAGGCCGTTGGGTTCGCCGGAGTGCAGAATTTTCCCACGGTGGGTCTCATCGACGGCATCTTCCGGCAAAACCTGGAGGAGACCGGGATGGGCTTCGGGCTTGAGGTGGACATGATCCGGATGGCGCACGCAAAAGACATGTTGACCACTCCGTATGTGTTCTCTGAAGATGATGCCATCGCCATGACGGAGGCTGGCGCCGATGTTATCGTCTGCCATATGGGGCTGACCACCGGCGGCAACATCGGAGCCGGAACGGCCAAGACCTTGGACGATTGTGCGGATCTAATCAATGCGTGGAGCGAAGCGGCGCTGAAAAAGCGCCGAGACATTATCACCCTGTGCCACGGTGGGCCGATCTCCATGCCCGAGGATGCCGAGTACGTTCTGAAGCGCTGTCCGGAGTGCGACGGGTTCTACGGCGCCTCCTCGATGGAACGGCTGCCCACCGAGAAGGCCCTCACCGCACAAACAAGGGAATTTCTCAACATCAAGCGCCGCTGAGGGTCGCCCGGAGAGAGCGTTCGATAGAAATAGCGCTGATGCAGAGTCGTAGGATTAGCCGGCGAGAGAAAGAGTGTAGCCAATAGGAGGAATGCCATGACCATCTACGCGTGGGTTATTTGGGCGGTCATCATCGCCATAATCCTTATCGCGGTGGGGATCTGGTTTGTCCGGTCCTTTTATCGTCGATCGTCCAAGGAGATCGCTTTTGTTCGCACCGGACTGGGGGGGCAGAAGGTCATCATCGATGGCGCCGCCTTCGTCATTCCGATTTTTCACGATGTCACAGAAGTCCATCTCGGCACCCTGCGCCTGTCGGTGACATGCGACAAGGAGCAAGCGTTGATTTCCAAGGACCGCATGCGCGTGGACGTGGCCGTGGATTTTTACATTCGTGTCCGAAAAGAGGTCGATTCCGTCACCATCGCCGCTCAGACCCTCGGGCGCAAAACGGGAAAGCCCGACGAACTGCGCGAGATGATGAAGGGCAAATTCGTCGATGCCCTCAGGGCCACGGCCGCCGGCATGACCTTGGAAATGCTCCACGAGCAACGCAGCCAGTTCATTAAGGCCGTGGGACAGGCGGTGGCCGAGTCTTTGATTAAGAATGGGATCGAACTTGAATCCGCCAGCTTGATCGACCTGGACCAGACCGACATGGAGTACTTCAACCCTTCAAATGCCTTTGATGCCGAGGGGTTGACCCGTTTGACGGACGAGATCGAAAGACGCAAGAAAACGCGCAACGACATAGAACAGGACACCCTGATCCAGATCCGTTCCAAGAACCTGGAAACCGATAAACTGGGCCTGGATATCGAACGCGAGAGCGAATACGCCCGCCTGTCCCAGGAAAAGGATCTGGAGTTCCGCCGGGCCTGGCAACAGGCTGAGGTGGCCCGCGAGCGTGCCGAGCGCAAGCGCGACGCACAGGTGGCTGACATTATTTCCAGCGAGCAGATCGAGAAGGCCCGAATCGCTTCCGAACGCGAGCTGAAGCAGGACCGCATCGAACAACAGCGCGACATCGAGACTATGGAGATCGAGCGGCGCAAATTGATTGAACTGGCCGAGCACGCCCGGACTGTTGCCGTGGCCGAATCCTCCGAAGCCGAGACAGCGGCGCGCGCCAAGGCCGATGAGAAGCGTGCGGCCGCCATTTCTGCGGAGGAGGCCATCTTTACCGCACGGGAAAGGGCCCATGCGGATCGAAAAAAGGAGGTGGAACTGATCATGACGGCCCTGGAGGTGGAAAAAGATCAGCTTCGGCAAAAAACTCGGATCGCTACTGAAGAAGCGGTGGCCGCCGGTCGGGCGGAAATCGCGCGCATCGATGCCGATGCCTTTGCCTTGGCCGAGGAGACCCGCTCCAAGGCCTATCGGATTCGGCATCAGGTCGAATCCGAGGGTGTCAGGCTCATGGCCGAGGCTAACAACATCGCCAGTCCGGAAGCCCGGGCTTCAGCTCTGCGGTTGCGCCTGGTGGAAAAACTCGACGCGATCATCCGCGAGAGCGTCAAACCCCTGGAGAAGATCGAGGGGATAAAGGTGGTCCACCTCGACGGCCTGACCGTGCCGGCCGGCGGCGGATCACCAGAAGGCGAAGGTGGTCTCACCGATCGGCTCGTCAGCAGCGCCTTGCGCTACCGCGCACAGGCGCCTATCGTGGATCACTTGTTGAGTGAAATTGGCATCAATATCAGCGACCCAAGCAAGCTCGCGCAACTGCTGGACAAACTGCAGAAGGACCGCCCCGAGGGGGCCAAGGAGAAGTAATCCATGGTCAAGGTGTATCGGTCTACGGTCTTGGACACCCCGGCAGATAGGGTGTGGCGGGACCTTCGAGATTTCAATGGGATAGCCAATTGGCACCCGTCGATCCTATCGAGCCGCATCGAAAATGGCCAGCCGGGTGACAAGGTCGGATGCGTGCGAAATTTCCAGCTCAAGGACGGCGCCCGGGTCAGGGAAAAACTGCTGGCCCTCTCGGATTACGATTACACCTGCACCTCTGCCATCCTGGACAGTCCTCTGGGACTGAGCGATTATATTTCTTCCTTACGGCTGTTTCCCGTCACCGAGGGCAACCGCTGCTTCATCGAGTGGTCTGCGGAATTCGATTGCCCGCTGGAAAAGGTGGCTGAGCTATCTGAGACCGTCGGCAACGGTCTGTTTCAGACCGGGCTCGACGCATTGAAGAAAAGTTATGGAAAAAGATGAAAGTCTCCGTCATTCGATCGGCAGTAATTGACGCCCGAATCGATGAGGTATGGGCGGCGCTGCGTGATTTCAAAAGTCACGACCGGTGGCATCCAGCCGTGGCCCGCAGCCGGATGGAAAACGATCTCGACGGCGACGTCGTCGGAGGTGTGCGACGATTCAGCCTCACCGACGGCGCCGAGTTTCGTGAACAACTGCTGCGCCTCAGCGACCGCGAGCACACATTTAGTTACTGTATCCTCGACTCACCCCTGCCGCTTTTTGACTACGTGGCGACGGTTCGACTCAGGCCGGTGACCGACGGCGGCCTGACCTTCTGGGACTGGCGCTCGCAGTTTCGTGCCCCGGACCATCGCGCCGCTGAGCTGGAAAAGATGGTTGGCCAGAAAATCTATGAGGACGGGTTTTCGGGGCTGCGGAGGTTTCTGGCCGAGAAAGAGGGGCGCCCGCAGCTTCCCGGCCATAAGGAGGCGACCGCAGCTCTTGCGACCGCTCGCGACGAGCACCTGCCGTCCAAGGCGCTGGTGGTGGCGTCCGCCGGAGGTCCAGAGGTCATGACCCTTGGGGATGTGACGGTTCCTGCACCAGGCCCCCGGCAGGTGCGTATCCGCCAGACGGCGATTGCAGTCAATTACATAGACATCCAGCATCGCCGAGGAATCTTGGCAGGTTTTGATTTGCCGGGGACCCCGGGTGTGGAAGGTGTGGGTGTGATCATCGACGTGGGAGACCAGGTCAACGGATTATTCCCGGGCGACCGCGTCGCCTATATGAGCCGAAAACCCGGATCCTATGCCGAAATCCGTTGTGTCAATGCCGACGCCTGCATACCCGTGCCCGCTGGCGTATCTGATATTGACGCTTCCACCTTGCTCAAGGGCGTTACGGCTGGGTTACTGCTTAGCCGGGTGTTCAGGGCCGCCCCGGGCGCGACGATCCTGATCCAGGCGGTAGCCGGCGGCCTGGGTCACTTGCTCAGCCAATGGGCCAAATCCATGGGCCTAAAGGTCATTGGCACGGTATCTACTGCCAATAAGGCCAAGTTCAGCCGAGACCGCGGCTGCGACTACCCCATCGTTGTCGCAGACGACACCTCAGCAACATCCGAAGTGATGCGCATCACCAATGGTCTCGGGGTCGACTATTGGGTCCACAGCAGTGGCGCGCGGGGGCTCAATGCCGCTCTCGCCTGCCTGTCCCGCTTCGGCCACTGCGCCGTCATCGGCGACCGTAACGGACAGGTTATGCCTTTGGACGTTAGCGTGTTAAAGCAGCGGTCCCTGACCGTGTCGGCCCCGGTGTGTTTTGACTACTTCGACGATCGTTCCAACTTCCTCCTTGTCCATCAATTGTTCGCAAAAATTCAAAGCCGCACCATCATCCCCGCCATCGAAGCGTTCCCGCTAAGTCAAGCTTCTAAAGCCCATAGTCGAATCGAAAACCGACAGACCATGGGCGCCGTCGTCCTGACTCCTGGAGGCTGAACCCTATATATGGTCAATTTAGGGAAAGGAAACTCTTATAGCATGGCCTTGAAGGTGTTACCTTATTGATGTTTAGTTTCCTGGTAATGGTTCAGCGAGAGCCCCCGTGGAATCTTCTCCTAGGCAAAAGCCAGCGAAATTGACTCTGCTCACATTTTGCTCTCACCGTGAGGGACCGGTAAGCCACATGCGATGTTGCTCAAGCATCGATCGGTGCAATGACGGTCCGAAACGGAGGCCGGCTACCGCCAGTTTCTGGGGCCGAGTGGCAGCCTTACACCCGTTCAGCTTGAAGTAGCTGTGGTTTTGAGGGGGTGGTTAGATCGGAGGCCCTCAGGTTTTAAAACCCCTTATCCTTCCTTCCCGCTAAGGTCCTGATTTGCTAGAGTGGCAGTTGACACGGCGTCTGAAAATAATCAACCTTTCTTGCCAATTTCGAAAGATTTCAGTTTGCGCGATTCGGTAAACAAATGATTTGAAAATGGCGAAGATTTTGTCGTATCATTTCTCAAGGACGAGGAGAGTTGTCCTGCCTCTATTGCAAAACATACCCCTTAAATTTATAGACCTAAGAGCCTTTCGCAATCAGGGTTCCCGGAAACAATGGAAGGTCACCGAAACTATTCCAATCCATTTCAACATCACTCTACCACCTTCCAACCACATCCCTTTTCATTTCTCGTCGGCAATTGCCCGGAATTTTTGCATGTGAGCCATTGACGGCTTCCCCACACGATGTTTAGGCTAAACTCATCGAAAAGCGATTTCCTTTCGTCAACTGTCGTGAATTCGAGGAGTGCCACTGGAGAACCGAAAAACGTGTACCCGAGCACTGGCGACGGTTATCCTGAGGAGGCTTGGATCTTCATGCCCCGTGCGCCACGATCTGTAAGGCTTGCTGTTGGCCCCGGGGTCGGGCCATGGTGATTTCCCGGCCCATCAGGGAAAGAGATGTCCAGATGAACCGTTTTTCGGTCTTAAAATACGGTTAATGACCACGAAATGGCCTTTTTAAACTGCGCGTGCGCATTTTTAAGGTGAGCGGGATCGTCATCGTGCGGATTAGTGCGTGGCGCAACTGGGCCACAAGCAACCAGTCACCCTGGGAGGCAGCACGCAAACAGCACTTCCCCCGCATCGTCTCCAGCCCCTGATTATGTCATGTGATCAAAACCATAAAAGGGGATGAACCCTCACTTCGTTCGGGTTCGCGCTAACGCTTCCGGCCGGCGTTAAACGCTTCAAGTTCGCGTCCGATCTTTTGTGAGGGCGCGCCCTTCACGCGACTGCCCGCTTTTCCTCATTTTGGATGACGATCTTGGGGTTTGGGTTAGCCGGTGGGACCGGGAGTCCCTGCTCCTTCAGTAGGGCGGTGTGCTCCTTCATTCCCCATCTTGCCTTATAGATACAGTCCTCCACGGAATGCCCGATACCTGAGAAACCTTCCAGTTCCGGGGAGTAGAAGCCGAAATAGTCAGGCTCTTCAGTTGCTTCAATAATAAGTGAATAGGGTAGACCGATCATCTTTCTATTCTCCCTTAACACTTGTAATGCCTGCGGCCTTCAGTATGTGGTGGCAGGTTCCCGTGGGGACTTCCTTTGGTCCATGGTAGTCTACTCGAATGATTCTATCCCAATCGGTTTTTCCATATTACCGGATTGATCCCTTTTCTTTAAGGATTCTGAATCCCTTCGCTTCCAATAGCCGAACCAGCTCTGAGAACTTCACACCATTTTTCCGAATGCCATGGGATGTAAAAATTAATTCTATCAGGATACCGTTATATCGGGACCTCGTCAAACGGGAGATGCTCTATTCGAGGATGCTCTTGCGAAGGTTCATTGGTTTCAAAGACAATCGCCAGGAGGAAAAGAAGCCTGAGGCGGATGTTGGGACCTCAACCTTCTCGACATTGTTAATGATAGGGAGACGCCGACTCAACGCAGCCGCTATGCGAGCCGGTTTGATTGACACTTGAAGCGGGCCCGAATTCATTATGCCATCGTCAACTTTTCAATAATTTCCGAGTGTTGCGGATAGCTGGCGAGCAACTGCGCCCGCCCGGCAATCTCCATGTCCTCATACTCAAATCCGGGCGCCACCGTGCAGCCAACCAGAGTGAACTGTTCCGGGCCGCGCTGTTCGGCCGCAAACCAGTACCCTGCTTCTATCGCCACCTGGAAAGACTCTCCCTTGCTGAAATTGCGCCCCAGCTTTTTTTCAGTAAGACCGCCGTGTGGATCGAGGACGTGGATGGTAAGCGGACCCCCTTCGAAAAAGCTCCAGATCTCGACGGATTTCAACCTGTGGAAGGCCGAAAACCGGCCCTTTTCGAGCAGATAGTAAATTGAAGACACAATGTGGCGCGGTTCCCGGTGAAACGGTGCGGGAGGCCCTCCGTGCCGATTTGCTCCGATGCGCGGAAGACAGGGGCGAAGCGGCCGCCTTCAGGGTGCTCGGCCATGTTCAGCTTTTCAATCCAGTAGCCCGCGTTGCGTTCCGATCTCATTG
>Ga0182014_10004981_pt1 | contig 14946 bp, 14 predicted proteins | sample 612S2DmetaG_FD_120489 | JGI IMG/M metagenome (GOLD analysis project Ga0182014, IMG submission 120489) | Permafrost microbial communities from Stordalen Mire, Sweden - 612S2D metaG | ecosystem: Environmental > Terrestrial > Soil > Wetlands > Permafrost | place: Sweden: Stordalen | collected... | reverse complement strand
TGCTCCATGATGCCGGCTTTGCCTCCCAGGCCAAGGCCGTCTCGCGCAACGACGGCATGAAACTCGCCGGCCTGTGGGTTAGCGCCGTCGTCCGTTGCTGTCCGCCGGCCAACAAGCCCACTCCCGAGGAGCAGCGCAACTGCGCGCCCTGGCTGGACGAGGAAATCGGCCTGCTGCCGAACCTGCGCGTCGTGGTTTGCCTGGGCAAGATCGCCTTTGACGGCTTCCTGGGGCACCAATTCCGCGCCGGCCAGATTCCGGCGCGCGCCAGCTTCACCTTCCGCCACGGCGCGGAGTATGCGCTCCCCAGCGGGCTCACCCTGCTGGCCAGCTATCATCCATCGTTGCAGAACACCAACACAGGCAAGCTCACGCGGACCATGCTTCTTGCCGTCTTCAACCGGGCGCGCCAACTGGCGAACCTGCCGTGACCGGAGATTGCCGGCAATGGAGAGATTCGATCGGAGACAGAGGAGACTGAGAGGAAGAAATGGACAGTGCATCGAAGCAAATCTTGAAGGAAATCAATCCGGAGGCGCCAAGCCCGCGGGTCCTGCGCAAGGATTCGCGCAAGGATACTCCGGGTCATTTGGCTCATTTGGATCATTGGTCCCCCGCCATCCTGCTGGAACGGGCGGCCTACCTGCGCAAGTTGGCCGCGCACGGAGACGGCTCGGCCAGCGAGACGCTGAAGGAGTATCCGCGGCATTTCACCATGCTCTCGTTCCGCAGCCGCGACGGCGTGGCCGAGCTGCATGAGAACTTCGCCGATGTCTTTTACGTGCTGGAGGGCCGCGCAACGCTGGTGACCAGCGGCTCTCTGGTCGGCGCCGAGACGATTTCGCCGGGAGAGATGCGCGGCGTCTCGATCGAGGGCGGCGCACGCCAGGAACTGAGGGCAGGCGATGTGGCGCACGTCCCGGCGGGTGTGCCCCATCAAATGCTGGCGCCCGGCGAGAAGACCCTGACCTGCTTCGTGGTAAAGATCCAGGAGAATCCATAGAGGCAAAGCTCGCCTGGATTCCTCATCGAGGGCGTTTACCCGCGCGTCTTGGTTCCATCCCATGTGCCGACCTTGGCGGGGATGGCCGTGGCTCGCGAAACTGGACGGTATCGCAGCCGGTAGAAACGTTCATCGGCGGCTCGCCCTTCAGCCTATGGGGAGCGCCGCAGGCAAACTCAACGACCTCGATCGCTTTGAGGACGCCGCCCACTGCTTCATCCCACTTCTTTCCGTTTCACTGAACCGCCCATCGTGAGGTCTTGAATATGCGGCGTCTTTCCGCCGAGCATGCCCGCCACCTGGCTGGCCTTCCTTTGGAATTCGAGGGCCTGAAGATAATGCGAGAAGATGAGCAGATTCACTTCGGATCGCAAATGCATCTGCGGATGCCCCAGTGGCCATTCGACGAGATGCCCAAGCGATATAATATGTTTGAATATGTCCGACGAAGATACTGGAGATGTGTCGGGAGTTTTGCACCCTGACGGCTCGAAGCGAGGCGCTCGTCAACCGTCGATCAAGGACATTGCACGGCTCGCCCATGTATCGCACCCCACGGTTTCCCGTGCTCTGCAAAATAGCCCGCTGGTGAATCCGCGAACCGCTGAGAAGATCCGGAAGATTGCGGACGAATCGGGCTATCGTGCCAGCGCCGTCGCACGCGGCCTGGTGACCAAACGGACGCGGACCATTGGGCTGGTGGTTACAACTGTCGCCGATCCATTTGCAAGCGAGGTAGTCAGCGGAATTGAACAGACAGCCAACGACCATGGTTATTCCGTATTCCTGGCCGCCTCGAATGCAGATCCCGAGCGCGAGAAAAGAGTAGTCCAATCGTTTGCGGAGCGGCGCGTGGACGGCATCATTGTCACCTCTTCGCGCGTGGGCGCCTTGTATCTTCCGCTACTGTCGGAAATGATGGTCCCCATAGTCCTGGTGAATGACCAGCATCCGGGGGAGTTTGTACACTCGGTCACGATCTGCAATCTCGATGGGGCTCGGGCGGTGGCCGAGCACCTGGTCGGATTGGGGCATCGGCGAATCGCTTATTTGGGCGACCAGTTCGGCTATCAATCGGACGCGGAACGGTTTGCGGGCTATCGGGAGACTCTGGACGCAGCCGGGATTCCGCTTCATCCGGAGCTGGTGGTTCATGGCGACGGCAAACCGGAAGCCGCCATGCGAGCGATGGATAGGCTGTTGGCGCTGCCCCATCCTCCGACCGCGGTGTGCTGCTACAACGATATGTCGGCTCTGGGCGCGATGCGGTCGATTCGGATGCACGGACTGCGCGTGCCGGAAGATATTTCCGTGGCGGGCTTCGATGATCTGTTCCTCGCGTCCTACACCCAGCCCACGCTGACGACTGTCCACCAGCCAATGAGACGAATGGGACAACTGGCGATGGAGAATCTGTTCAAGTTGATGTCGGGGGACGAACCGGAGATCAAGATCAAGGTGACGGCAGAGTTGATTGTCAGGGAGTCGACGGCGAGGGTAAAAACAGCATAAGCATGGCGATCGTGGCGCATGGACGGCCAGGCAAAGGCTCTAACTCAATATCGGATGCGATCCATTTTCAGTGACTTGGCGATCCCTTGCGCTTACGGGAAAGGGATCGCCAGAGGCGTTTTCCGTTTATTTCGATCTACGAGAACCGAGTCCGCCGCCACAACAGCGTCCCGCATGCTCCCAGGGGCAGGATTGTACACACCACCAGGACGATCATCCAGGGTATGCTGACAGAGATGGGCTGGCGCCGAGTGCCCACGGCCAGCCAGACGAAGATTCCCACCGCGGCGCACATCACCAGCATCTCCCACCAGCGCCGTGCGGGCGGGTGTTGGGCCAGCGGGTCGTCGCCTGCGACCACCGCAGCCACACGCCGCGGGTCCAGGCCATAACGGTCGCACTCCCGGTCCATGGCCTGCTTCCAGTTAACCAGTTCCGAGGCGCGCGGCGCGGCCATGCTTATGGATACAGCGCCTGCGATCATCACCAACGATCCGGCGATCACCAGCCCTTTCCCGGAGGGACTCAATCCGGACAGTTCGGCGAAGACCAGCGCGCCCCACGCCAATCCCCAAAGCTGATTGGTGTTGGAAAGAGGGATTCCGCGTCCGATGCCGATATACTTCGCCGCAAAGTTCTGGAACAGGTCGCCAATCACCCAGCAGAAGCCACCGAGGAACGGCCAGAACAGCATGGGCCGGGCCCTGTGCAACTCGCCGATAAGGTTCCCTACGCCGCCATGAAAGATCGCTGCCAGAGTGAACACGGTGCCTAACTCGCCGAAGGTGAAGATGGTCACGAACGAGAGCGGGTTCATGCCGCTGATATAGGCCTTGCGGTAGGGAATATACATGGTGCCCAACAGGACGCCGGCGCCGAGCGCGGCCAGGATGCCCGTAGTAGCCCTGCCCGGAATATCGGAAGACTGGTGCGAAGTGGCATAGGCAAGAACCCCTGCGCCCACGACAATGGCGGAGGCTCCTCCCAACACCTTCGCCCATCCCTTTACACCGGAACCTCGCAGTTCGTTGAAGAGCAGCCAGCCCCAGAAGAGGCCCACCAGGCTATTGGTGTTCCAGAGCGGGAAGGCGATGGCCAGGCCCACGTTGCGAACGGCGAAGATGGTCAAAGTGTTGGCCACGGCCCACAGCATTCCGGCCAACAGCGCCCACACAATCAGGTGAGGTTTGTTGCGCAGATCCGCGAGCAGGAACCCCATGCCCTTCAGCAGCGTGGGAACAGTCCAGCGCGCCACGAACGCGCCCATCACCATGCCCAGCGAGATGACGAACGGGGAGAAGCCCACGTTCACCAGTTTGGTGGGCGCTTCGGCGGTGCCGAGCCAGACGGCCGCGGCCAGTCCGCAGAAAACGCCAAGCTTGTGCAGGGAGAGGGTCGATCGCCCACGCGCGGGTGCTAAATCTTCACTCACGGATTCACCTCAGGGACATAAGAAGGAACATGCCGAGAATCAATACGGCGACGGGCACCCAAAGATGCACGTCGGTGAAGATGGCAAACAGGGTCGATCGTTTCATGCATTCACCTCTTCCAGGCGTACAGGGCGATGCTCATCGAACGACTTCCGCGCCGCCAGCGCCATGACCACGGGAATCCGTCCATCGATGCCGGTCACTGCCGTCTGCCGTAACTCGCGAACGGCTGCAACGAAGGAGCGCAGTTCGCCGACAAAGCTCTCCGTATAGCGTTCCATGAAGAAGTTGAGGGGCAAGTCCTTGTACACATTCTTTCCGGAGCTGACCACGGCCTGGTTAGGATAACAGTTATCCATTTCGATCTTTCCTTCACTGCCCAGGATCTCCACCCGTTGGTCATAGCCGTAGGCGGCTTTGCGGCTGTTGTCGATGGCGCCGATGACGCCGTTGCGGAAGCGCAGCACGATCAGCGCCGTGTCCAGATCGCCTGCCAGGCCGATCTCCGGGTCAACCATTACGCCACCAGTCGTGTAGATTTCTTCCACCTCGTCCCCGATGAGGAAGCGGGCCATGTCGAAGTCGTGAATGGTCATGTCCATAAACATGCCGCCCGAGACGCGGATGTAAGCCAGCGGGGGAGGCCCGGGGTCGCGGCTGACGATATGCATCATGCTCGGCACGCCGATTTCGCCACCGGCCACCGCCTGGCGGACACGGGCGAAGTTGGCATCGAATCGCCGGTTGAATCCGATCTGCAATTGGACTCCAGCCGCTTTTACCGCCGCGAGGGCGCGGTCGATCTGGCCCAGGCTGTAAGCGATCGGCTTCTCGCAGAAGATGTGCTTGCCGGCTTTGGCCGCCCGCACGATGAGATCGGCGTGGGTATCGGTGGAGGAGCAGATCAGCACCGCCTCGATTTGAGGATCGGCGAAAATCTCGGCGCTCGATTCGGCAACCTTGGGAATGTTGCAGCGGTCAGCCACCGCTTGCGCGGTCTCGCGGTTGACGTCCGCGATGGCCATGACCTGGGATTCCGGCAAACGGAACGCCAGCGTTTCAGCGTGCACTCGGCCGATGCGGCCGGCGCCGACAATTCCGATGTGAAGCTTTTGTGTGCTCAAAGTGCCCCCTTGGCGCCTGCCTGAAGACGATGAGTGTTGAAGGGGACGGTCTTTAGGCCGTCCGGTGAGATATGGTTTCGATCTGCGGCTTTAGCCGCTGAGGAAAGGCAAGCTGCCGCAAAAACTTCCCTCAGGGCCAGAGCCCCATCCATTCCTTCGTTCAAAACGAAGGAATGGATGGGGCTCTCAGTAACTGATTCAAGCAAAATTCGCTTCGATGGAGCGCAAGTACTCGCGGTTCCGCAGCGCGCTCTCTTTGGGCGTGCCCATGCCGGGCAGGATGTCCTGCTCGACCAGGACATAACCCTGGTAATCCCGCGCGCTCAGCCACCGCAGCAGGGCAGGAAAATCCACACAGCCCTTGCCCAGCTCACAGTAGACGCCGTTGCGCATCGCAGTAAAGTAGTCCCACTGCTCGGCCCGGGCGCGCCGCGCGACCTCCGGCTCGATATCCTTCAAGTGGATGTACCAGATCCGGTCTCTGAAGCGATCGAGGGTCGCAACAATGTCGCAATCCTCCCCGCCGGTCCCGTGGTAATAGTGACCGGCATCGAACACCAGCCCCAGCCAGCGCGGGTCGGTCAACTCCAGCAATGTAGCAATCTCATCCGGCGTCTCCACATAACCGGCGCAGTGATGGTGGAAGACCGTCCGCAGGCCTGTCTCCGCAAATACGGCGTGCGCCACCCGGTTCGCGCCGCCGGCAAAAATCTTCCACTCCGCGGGACTCAACCCCGCTCCCGCCGTGACGCGTCCGGCCAGACGGGTTCGTTCCGGATCCGTGCCGTTGTCGTCCGCCAGCACCAGATACGGCGACGGCGCTTTAGCCACCGCGGCCAGCAGGCGCGCCGTCTTCACCGCATCGGCGATGCCGGCGGTATGGGCAGCGGGATACTTCAGCGCCACGGGCACGAACGCGCCCAGCATGACCAGGCCGCGCAGCGCGAGTTCGGCGCCCAACCGGGCCGGATCCGTGGGCATATAGCCCCAATCGCCCAACTCCGTTCCGGTGTAGCCGGTCTCTGCGAGTTCGTCCAGCATGCGATCAAACGGGATTTGCTGGCTCTTGTCCTGGTGTTCCAGGAGGCCCCAGGAACAAGGTGCATTGCCAACCAATAACTTCCTCACGATGTCTCCTTCCTTCCGATTTTCCCCAGGGCTTCAGAGATAATGGCGTTCGCGCTTGCGCGCTTCTTCATAGCGGACCCGCGCCTCGCGCACACTCCCCATCTCGGAGACTTCGGCCACCGCTACATCCCACCAGGATTCGTAGCCGGGAACGCCCACCGCCGGATCCGTCTCCACTACGATGACCGTGGTGCGATCAAGCGTTCTGGCCGTTTGCAAGGCTTGCTTCAATTCGTCCAGAGTGGCGGCCTTCAAGGCATGCGCGCCCAGGCTTCGCGCATTGGCTACGAAGTCCACTGTCAGAGGATCACCGTCCAATTGCCCGGATGCCTTCGAGCGGAGGCGGTAGCTGGTCCCGAATCCTCCCATCCCCAGCGAGCGGCTCAGGGCCCCGATGCTGGCAAAGCCGCGATTGTCGACCAGCACGATAACGATCTTTACGCCCTCCTGTACCGAGGTCGTAATCTCGGTCGGCATCATCAGGTAGGTGCCATCGCCCAGGAAGACATACACTTCGCGGGTGGGGTCGGCCATCTTTGCGCCTATGGCTGCGGGGATTTCATAGCCCATGCATGAGTAGCCGTACTCCATGTGATAGCCGTTGGGTGTGCGCGTGCGCCACAGCTTGTGCAGGTCGCCGGGATGGCTGCCTGCCGCCGAGAGCAGCACATCGCGCGGCCCGGATGCCTCCCAGATGGCGCCGATGACTTCGCTTTGCGCCGGCCGTCCGGGGTTGTTCAGGTGGAACAGGCGGTCCACTTCGGCCTCCCATTCGACCTTCAGTCTGGCCGCCTCAGCCGCATACTCCGCACAGACCCGGTAGTCCGGCAGCGCCGCGGCCAGTTGCTCGAGGGCAACGCGCGCGTCCGCCAGCACCGGGATGGCTCCAACCTTATAGGCGTCGAACTCCGCTGTGTTGATGTTGACGAACCGGACTTGAGAGTTCTGGAACGCCGTCATCGAGGCGGAGGTGAAATCGGAGTAGCGGGTGCCGATTCCGATCACGAGATCGGCCGAGTGCGCCAGGCGGTTGGCGGCCAGAGTGCCCGTGGCGCCGATCGCCCCCATCGACTGTGGATGGTCCTAGGCCAGGGAGCCTTTGCCCGCCTGGGTCTCCGCCACCGGGATGCCGGTTTGCGCAACGAATCCGGCGAGCGCCTCGGAAGCTTTGCTCATCAGCACACCGCCGCCGGCGACGATCAGCGGTTGGCGGCTGGCGCGGATCGCTTCCACCGCCCGATCCAGGGATAACGTGTCCGGTTGGCCGCGGCGGATCAGCCACACCCGCTTGCGGAACAACTCTTCCGGATAGTCGTACGCTTCGGCCTGCACATCCTGCGGCAGCGCCAGGGTCACGGCGCCGCAGTCGGACGGAGAGGTGAGCACACGCATCGCTTCAGGCAGCGCCGTGATGAGTTGCTCGGGCCGGTAAATGCGATCCCAATACCGGGATACCGGCTTGAAGCAATCGTTGACGCCGATATCCTGCGTGCCGACCGATTCCAACTGCGAAGAGTTTGAGTCCTTCGGCTCCACGCGGAGGACTTTGAGGCAGTTTATCGCAGCCTGTGGGGATATGAATGGGATGATTCGGGATATCGTTCTTCCCAACCCCGATACAGAATAGAGGCGTGGAACCGGCCAGAATGGACAATCGCCATGGGGTTCATAGCGCATAGCGTGACAATTGGCGCGTTGCCGTAGACGATCTCCTCGCTGTCCAAAATGGACCGATAGCCTTGTTCTCCTGAACGGATGCAGGCGCAGGCTGATCCTGCCACCTGGCGCCCATGGACGTCCTCCTCGTTCCCCTTGCGCAATTCAGGCAGCAACGGCTCAATCGTCGCCCGCTGATGTTCCGGGCGTCTTGGCATTGCTTTGCGCATTTTATCTTGTGTTAAGACTTAGGGACACTCCGCAGTCGGTAGGGCTTCCGCCCATCGAGGAATATCGCAACGACTATCCGAGCGGCGACAATGAAGATAGCGAAGAGGAGCTGGGCACTCGCGCGTTGCTGGTAGACTACATTCTGACAAATCGCACTCTCTGGCTCCTTGCCTGCGCCAATTTCTTTGTATATATCGCAAGATAAAGCATGCTCGACTGGGGGCCCACCTACCTGAAAGAGGTAAAGCATGCCAGCCTCGGAGAGGGCGGGGTCAGCACTGCAATGCTGGAGTTTTCCGCAATCTTCAGTACTATTCTGATGGGCTGGTTATCCGACAAGATGGGACGACGCCGTGGAACGATCAGCCTGCTGTGCATGATTCCTGTTTTTCTTTCCTTCATGGGCATTCTATATAGTTCCGCCAATATGTTATGGCTGGACGTTGCGTTATTTGGAGTCATAGGTTTTTTTGTCTATCCGACCGTCATGTTGCTGGCCGTCACGGCGCTGGATTGCACCTCAAAGAAAGCGGTGGGCACCGCGGCCGGCTTTGTAGGGCTTTTTGGCTACCTGGGACGAACGGCAGAGGGTAAAGGCATCGGTACGCTGGCTCAACGATATGGCTGGAATGCCGCATTTCATGGAATATTGATATCGACTTTCCTGGGAATTGTGCTGCTCTCGTTGATGTGGAAGCTCTCACCGCGCAGCGCGCAGACAATTGAATCATTCCGGGAATCTCCCCGCTCTGCCGGGGATAAAGGCGATGTTTGACATTTCCGGGAGTATGCGCCTGACGCACCCGGTCTTTGCTTTTGCTTTTAAACGATTGCCGATTTCGGCATTTCGGTTTGGCCGGCTCCGGCAGTTTAGTTGGCCCACTTGAGCGGTTCTGGACAGGCTCGTGGATGGAGCGACAGAAGCGTCGCTGGCTGACCAGGAGGGAGAAGGCGGAGATTCTCAGGCAGATACGCCGGGAGGACGAGGCCGTCGCAGGGACGATAGCCGGAGAGGCGCGGAAGTTGGTAGATGCGGGCGTTCGTCGGCCGGATTTTGCGGGATGACCGGTAGGCGCCGGTCAAGCAGCGTCATGCAGCGCACCGGATCCGGCATCGGCTTTGTGCGGAGTTGCCTGTGAAGCTGTTCGCCTCCGCGGATGCCAATGAAGAAGTCGGGGCAGAGCGCTGTATCGGCGAGAGGTTCCTGCGTTCAGAATGGCAGCGGTCCGATCCATGCCAGGGTCACTCAGGATTTCTACGTCAAGGTTTAGACTCCTTCCTTTCTGAAAACGCATCTATTTGTGCAGGCGCTTGTCTTAATGAGCACCTGCTGGCGCCCGTAAACGGCTTGCCGAGACAGATTTGGCCGGGAAAGCCCGCATTGGATTCGCCACTTGTGGCCTTTGTCGACCGAGTTTGAAGCCCAGCCGATCAGCCAGGCGACTCCACCGCAACACTGGAACATGGGTTGCTCCAGGCGCGGAGCCGCTACGCGGCTTGTTTCACCGCTGGCTCCTATCCTTTCTTCTCCCGCGGGTTTAAATCAGTTGTCGCCCAAGCATCCGTGCTTGCAGCGGAAAGAAACTCCCACGGCGCCGTGTTTCGCGATACGATGTGTTCGCAGTCAACTCGAAAGGAAAGGCATGGAACCGACGCAAGTTGTCATTATCGGCGGAGGGGCGACGGGAGTCGGCATTCTTTGGGACTTGAGTTTGCGTGGCATCTCCGCCACGCTGCTGGAGCAGGGCGACATCGCCAATGGAGCCACCGGACGTTGCCACGGCCTGCTGCATTCCGGTGGCCGTTACGCCGTCAAGGACCCTGAAACAGCTCGGGAGTGTGTCGCGGAAAACCGCATCATCAAATCCATTGCGCCTCATTGCGTGGAGGACATCGGAGGGCTCTTTGTGCAGTGTGCTCAGGACGATCCGGCATTCTTCGAACAGTGGCGGCGCGCCGCCGAGGAGGCTGGCATTCGCAGCCAGCGGCTGAGCGCAGAAGAAGCGCGCGAGCTGGAGCCGAACCTGGCACCGAACATCCTTGGCGCATTCACCTGTCCGGATGCGCACGTCGATGTCTTCCGGCTGGCGCTTGCAAACCTTGCGGCTGCCGTTGCGCGCGGCGGGCGATTCCACACCTACAGCAAAGTAACTTCCATTCACACCGTTAACGGACGCGTGCGCGGAGTTCACTATCGCAACACGCGGAGTGGCGAGGAAGACGAGATACCCTGCGAGGCGGCGATCAACGCCGCAGGAGGCTGGGCACAGAGTGTCGCCGCACTTGCCGGCGTCGAAGTGCCCATACGCTGCGACAAGGGCACGCTTTTGGTGCTCAATCATCGGCTGAGTCGTCGAGTCATCAACCGCTGCCGTAAGTCCGGCGATGCCGACATTCTGGTACCGGCAGGCCCCGTGTGCATCCTAGGCACAAGTTCGATGCGCGTGCCAAGCCCGGAGGGATTGACCGCTTCTCCCGAGGAGGTCGATCATCTGCTGCAGCTAGGCGATGAACTGATTCCGGGACTCGTGGACGCGCGCATCCTGCGCATCTTCTGCGGCGTTCGACCGTTGTACGTACCTGAGACGGCGGTGGTCGCGAGAGGCCGCGAGATCAGCCGCGGCTTTGCCCTGCTCGATCACGAGACAAGGGACGGCGTGGGCGGTTTTGTTTCGATTGTCGGCGGCAAGCTCACTATCTATCGCCTGATGGCCGCCGCGGCGTGCGACTGCGTATCGAAGAAGCTCGGGGTGGATGCGGAATGCACGACCGACAAGACGCCTTTGCGGGCCGCCATCGATCGCAAGACTCACCTTCGCACAATTCATTTATTGCCGCAGCCGGTTGCAGAAAAGATTGAGTGCCGCCTGGGTCCTGAAGCGGCTCGAGTTATCGAAGCCATCGAGGCGCGGCCTGAGCTGGCCGAGTTGGTCTGCGAATGCGAGTTGGTCACTCGCGGCGAATTGGAATATGTCCTTGGCGACTCCACTCCAGTCCCAACTTACACCATTGCCGACGTTGGCCGGCGAACGCGTCTCGGCTTCGGCCCCTGCCAGGGAACGTTCTGCGGATACAAAGCGATGCTCGCGGGCTTTCAGACTCACCGCTGGACGGCTTCGCAAGCCGCCACTGAATTCTCCGCTTATCTTCATGAGCGCTGGAAGGGACAGTCATTCATCCACCAGGGTAAGCAGGTGGAGCAACTGGACCTCAGCCACGATCTCTACAGCGCGGATCGGTCGTTTTGCGCAGATCCCGGTGAGCAAGATGGAAAGTAATCGCTACGACGTTGTTGTTGTGGGCGCCGGAATCTCCGGTCTTACCGCGGCAGGTGCGGCCGCACATCGGAACCTGAGAGTCGCGCTTGTTGCGACCGGGCCGGGATCGTTTGTCTCAGGGGCCGGATGGCTCAAGGCACAGGACATCATGCGGGTATCCACAGCGCCTGAACTGAGGGAGGCCATCGCGTTCTTTTGCGAGATGGCGCGCTTTGCAGGCTGCCCATTCGAGGGAGATATCTCGGCCGCGCGCTATCTGCCGACCATTCTTGGCGACTTCCAGAGCGTAGCGCTCGCGCCCCTCCTCCTTTGGCATGCCGAGCCTCGCGAAGGAACCTCGACCGCGATTGCCGGCATTCGAGGACTGTCCAGCTTCGATGAGAATTTCATGGCTGAGCGGCTGAATGAACGAGCGCGCACGATAAGTCCCGGTTGCACTTACACGGCGCGGCAAATATCTCTTTCGCGGGATTTGGGGATTCCCGCGACAACCTTGCGCATCGCAAAGTACTTTGATCGCGATCCCGGCTTCCGCGCCGAGCTCATCGGCGCCTTGCGGTCAGCGGCATCTGGATTTGCGCGCATCCTTGTGCCCGGCATGTTGGGGCTGGATTCATCTGCGGAGCAGATTGCTCGATTCGAACGTGAACTTGGTTGCTCAGTAGGCGAAATCCCCACTCTGCCTCCATCCATTCCGGGTCTGCGCATCTTCCATCGCCTGGAGAGCTACCTTCACAAGATCGGCGTGGAGCTCTTTCGCGGATTTCCCGTGCAGAAGGTGGAGATTCACGATAGTTCTTGCATAGGGCTGCAGGTTGCGAGTCCGGGCCACCCGATGAATCTGCGCTGCGAAAGCGTAGTGCTGGCAACTGGTCGGCGCTCTGCCAGTCTTCTGGGCGGGGCATATGCCGGCCATGACCGGCAGATGCGGCCGCTTGCCGCGACCGGCTCAGTGGTGGCGCGGAATCTCTTCGTTGCCGGGTCGCTCCTGCACAGTTGCGCCGACAACGACAGTGACGCCATGGAGATTCTCACAGGTTACCGCGCGGGGAATCTCGCAGCGTCTACAAGAGGATATTATGCGGTTAGATGACTCCGCGATCGACAACTGTCTGAAGTGTTCGTTGTGCAACACTGTGTGCCCGGTACTCGGCGTTCATCCGCAATACCCCGGTCCCAAGCGCCTGGGTCCGGAGCTTGAGCGCTTGCGCCGCGAAGGCGTTCCTGCAGACACAGAGTGGGTGGAATACTGCCTGGGATGTCATCGTTGCGACCTGGTGTGTCCCGATCAGGTGAGCGTATCGGAGATGATCGCGCGCGCCAAGGCAGAGCACCGCAAGCCGCTTGTTCGCCGGTTGCGCGACTGGTGGTTTGCCCGTCCCGGTCTGCTAGGCGCCCTGACCACAATTCTGCCGGCACTCTCCAATTTCGTGCTGTCCATGAAGCCGGCCCGCTTCCTGATGTCGAAGCTCATGCAGATCGCGCCACAGCGCAAGTTTCCCAAGTACACGAGACCGAATCTGCGCACTCCCGCGAACATTGGCAAGGAGCGGCCGCGTGTATTGTTGTTTCCCGGCTGCTTCATTCGCTACAACCAGCCGGAACTCGGGCGTACGGCGATCGATCTTCTCGAACGGAACGGCTTTGCCGTAGAAGTTGCTTCAACGGAGTGCTGCGGAGTTCCGGCGATAGCCAATGGCGATGCGGCGTTAGCGCGTGCTCTCGCGCGCGCTAACGTCAGGAGCCTGGCCAATCGGGTCGACTCAGGACTGCGCATCGTCACCGCCTGCTCGAGTTGCGGACACATGCTCAAGACTGAATTCGGCGGCATACTCGAAGAGGACAAAGAGTTCGCGAGCGCGGCGCAAAAGATTGCGAACAGTACGTTCGACCTTGCTGAATTGCTCATGGCGCAATTGGATGCGGGAAAGCTCAACATGAATTTCCAACGAACCGACCTGCGGCTGGCTTACCATGCACCGTGCCATCAGAAGTCACAGGGTATCGGACGCCCGTGGTATCACTTGTTGCGTCTGATTCCAGGTGTGACGATTGAAGATATGGATGCCGGCTGTTGTGGCATGTCCGGCACGTATGGATTCAAGCAGGAGAAGTACAAAGTCTCCATGGCGATCGGCCAAGAGTTGTTCGAGAGCATCAGCGCGTCGCATCCACAGATGGTTGCCACTGAGTGCGCTACATGCCAGATGCAGATAGAACACGGTACCACCGTCAAGACCATCCATCCCGCGGAGGTTCTGATACAGGCCTACGATGGGCGCCGCTCCAACTGAAGACCGGAAAGATGGATCTCTCGGAACTGGCGGGAATCGATTCCGCCTCTGCCCGCCGTATTTCTATTCCTTGATCCCTGATCCCTGGCCGCTGACAGCTACTCGATCCCCAGCCGCTTCCACCACTTCCGCCGTTCCGCCAGTTCCACCTGCGTCTTCCCTCCGCGCGGGATGACCGCGTAAACCACCTGCACTCCATGGCCCCCGCTACTCGCTCCAGCGCCTCCAGCGAGATCGTCTTCCGGTGTTCACTCTCCCCAGGCGACTATTCTGGAGATATTCTGCTCAAATCTGGAGACTTCCAGGTCGGCTTTCACGGTTTTATGCCCGCCTGCGAGGCGACTTTTTGAACGTGGAATTCGTCCCCCTTTTTTTGGGCTGGCAGGTCGACAGATTTTCTCCCCGCGCCCGATTTGCCGGCTCGCTGACCTGCTGACTTGCTGCCCTGCCCGTACAATGGAGAAGGTTGCCCGAACCCACCAAAACATGGCGGAAGAAGAAAAAAAGAAGCCCCACAAGCCCGATCCCCAGAAGCGGGATGAAGACCCGGTCGGCAAGGTCTACGACTCCCGGCTCGTCCGCCGCCTCGCCAATTACCTGCGCCCTTACTGGGTTCAGGCCACCGTCTCCGCCCTTGCCGTCAGCCTCAAATCCCTCAGCGACGTCACCGGCCCCTACCTGGTAAAAGTCGCCATCGACCGCTACCTCACCGGCAACCCAGGCCCGGCCACCAACTGGCTCACGCGCCGCCTCCCAGCCGACCCCTACCAGGGAATCACGCAGTTGGCCGCCATCTACATGGGCGCGTTGCTCTCCGCCTATCTCTTTCAATTCATTCAGACTTATCTCATGCAGTGGACCGGCCAGAAGATCATGTTCGATCTCCGCCGCGACATCTTTCGCCACATGCAGCGCATGCACATCGGCTTCTTCGACAACCACTCCGTAGGCCGGCTGGTCACCCGCCTCACCTCCGACGTCGATGCCGTCAACGACATGTTCACCGCCGGCGTGCTCGCCATTGTGGACGACTTCTTCAACCTCACCATAATGGCCGCCGTGATGCTCACCATCAACTGGTGGCTGGCGCTCACCGCCTTCGCCGTCCTGCCGCTGATCCTCGTGGTCACTCGTCTCTTCCGCGACCACGTCCGCGAGAGCTACCGCCGGGTCCGGGCTGCCATCGCCCGCATCAACAGCTTCACCCAGGAACACATCAGCGGCATGAGCGTCGTCCAGCTCTTCAACCGCGAGCAGCGCGCCTACAACGACTTCGAGGCCGTCAAT
>Ga0182014_10004978_pt1 | contig 14956 bp, 10 predicted proteins | sample 612S2DmetaG_FD_120489 | JGI IMG/M metagenome (GOLD analysis project Ga0182014, IMG submission 120489) | Permafrost microbial communities from Stordalen Mire, Sweden - 612S2D metaG | ecosystem: Environmental > Terrestrial > Soil > Wetlands > Permafrost | place: Sweden: Stordalen | collected... | reverse complement strand
TGTCGGCGGGCCTGCGCCCGGTCGCCTGTCCCGGTCCCGGCCGGTATGTGTCGGCGGGCCCGCGCCCGGTCGCCTGTCCCGGTCCCGGCCGGTATGTGTCGGCGGGCCCGCGCCCGGTCGCCTGTCCCGGTCCCGGCCGGTATGTGTCGGCGGGCCCGCGCCCGTTCCCCTGGTCTGACCTCGATCCGTATGTGTCGGCGGGCCCGCGCCCGTTCCCCTGTCCCGGTCCCGGCCCGTATGTGTCGGCGGGCCCGCGCCCGTTCCCCTGTCCCGGTCCGTACGCCTCACCCGGCCGGGGTGTGCCGCCCGGACCGCGCATGGCCGCCGGTCCGTAACCGCTGGGCGCGCCGGGACGGCCCGGGATCCGCGTCCGTGGCTCCGGAGGGGCTGGGCGGCCACCGTCTCTATTCGGGCCTCTATTCGGGCCCCCCCGGTACGGCTCGTCCGGATGCGGGCCCGGCGCGTAAGGGCCATCCGGGTAAGGGCCATCCGGGCGGCGAGAGCCCGTCATGGTGTGCGGGTAGGGGGGGCCTGGACGGCCGTTCCCGTCCGGCGATGCCCCGCGACCGACGAGGTTGCCGCGACCGTCGAGATCGCCACGCCCGGCGGGGCCGCCGCGCCTGCCCGGATCGCGCCCGCCCGGGCCGCCGCGCCCGCCCGGGCCGCCGCGCCCGCCCGGGCCGCCGCGCCCGCCCGGGCCGCCGCGCCCGCCGGGGTCGCTGGGCTCGCGGCGCCCGACCTGGTCGCCGGGTCCGCCACGGCCGTCGCGGACACCGGGGCCGCCCGGCTCGCGCCGGCCGCCCTGGTCGCCGGGCCCAGCTGGGCCGGAACGCCCCGGTCTGGCCATTCCCGGCGGGACCGGTCGTCCACCCGGGTATGCGGGTGCTGCCGTCCCGGGGGACCGGGCCGGGCCCCCGCGGGGGTCCGGGTAGTTGCCCGGGTAATCGCCCGGCCCGGGTGCACGCGGCGGACGTGGGCCACGGCCTGGGACGCGTGGCGGCGCGGCCGCCGGAGAGCCGGCCCACTCCGTGTCCGACCAGTGCGGATCCGGCCAGACCTCCCGGAGCGGGACCCCCGCCCGTTGCGGTGCGCCGGCCCGTTGCGGTGCGCCGGCCGGGCTCGGCTGCTGCGGGCGCCGCTGGCCGGTCCAGTCACCCGGCTGCGGCTCATCGTCGTAGCCCGGTTCCGGGTCCATGGGGTGCGCATTCCGGTGGTGCGCGGGACGGCCGTCAACCCGGTACCTCTCGCGGCCGGGTTCGGCGTCACCACGTTCCACCGGGCACCTCCTGAAGACTCCGAATCAGACGCGCCCGCTCACTACGGCATTCCATCCTGAAAAAAGTCTAGGACGGGCAGAATACCCAATCGGTGCGGAATGCATAATTTACTTTTTGTGCCGAATTGGGACTTATGCCCTCCTGTTCGGAGTGTAGCCCTCTTCCCTCGCTGCGGGAGGTGTGTTTCCACTGCCACCGGAGGGAGCGCCGAGGGTAGCAGCATGCGTAGGGTAACAAGTGCGGTATGCAGTCGGCGGGGTTACTCTCGAATCCAGGCCTGAGCGTCATGCTCACGCCTGGCCGACGGCTCGGATCGGCGCCGTCGGCCGATGCTGCGGAGCTTTGCGGAGCGGCCATGAGCTGGATCGTCTGGCTGGTCTTGGCGGCCGTGCTCGGCGTGGCCGAGTTGCTCACCATAACGCTCACCCTCGGGCTGATCGCGGTGGCCGCTGCGGTGGCGGCCGTCGTCGGGGGGCTGGGGGCTCCGGTGCCGTTCCAGATCCTGGCGTTCGTGATGGCCGCCGGGGCCGGTCTTGGCCTGGTCCGGCCCATCGCCGTCCGCCACCTCAAGCATCCGCCGCTGCTGCGCACCGGCACTGCCGCGCTTGTCGGCCGCAGTGCCCTGGTCCAGCAGGAAGTGAACGGCCACGGCGGGCGAGTCCGAATCGGCGGCGAGGAGTGGTCCGCCCGCTCCTACGACGAGACCCTCGTGATGCCGGTAGGAGCCACCGTCGACGTCATCCAGATCGAGGGCGCGACCGCCCTCGTCTACCCACGGGAGTGATCATGGCACTCGCGGAACTCCTCATCGGCCTCATCGTCGCCTTTCTGCTGATCCTGGTGGTGGTCCGCTCGGTGCGCGTCATCCCGCAGGCGCGGGCGCGGAACGTCGAGCGGCTCGGCCGCTACCGCAAGACCCTGCAGCCGGGGATGAACTTCGTCATCCCGTTCGTCGACCGGGTCAAGAAGGAGATCGATCTGCGGGAGCAGGTGGTCTCCTTCCGGGGCGCGCCGGTCATCACCGAGGACAACCTGGTCGTCCTCATCGACACGGTGCTCTTTTTCCAGGTCACCGACCCGCGCGCCGCCGACTACGAAATCGTCGACTACATCCAGGCCATCGAGCAGCTCACCGCCACGATGCTGCGCAGCGTGATCGGCTCCATGGATCTGGAAGACACCCTCACCTCGCGCGACAAGATCAACAACTTGCTGCGCGGAGTCCTCGACGACGCCTCCGGCAAGTGGGGTATCCGCGTTACCCGCGTGGAGATCAAGGCCATCGACCCGCCGAAGAGCGTGGTCGACGCGATGGAAAAGCAGATGCGGGCCGAGCGGGAGAAGCGCGCCGCCATCCTCACCGCCGAGGGCGTCAAGCAGTCGAAGATTCTCACCGCCGAGGGCGAGAAGCAGAGCAGCATCCTCACGGCGGAGGGGGAGAAGCAATCGGCCATCCTGCGCTCCGAGGGGCAGGCTCAGGCGATCGGCACGGTGTTCCAGGCCGTTCACCGCAACGACCCCGACCCCAAACTGCTCGCCTGGCAGTACCTGCAGATGCTGCCGCAGCTCGCCCAGGGACCGGGCAGCACGTTCTGGGTCATTCCGAGCGAGGTCACCTCGGCCCTCAAGGCCGTCACGTCCGCCTTCGAAGGCCAGCGGGGTGCCGACGCCAGCCCGGGCATTAACGCCGCCCTGGCCGGCATGGTGAACGGGAGTGGCGGAACGGTCCCGGGCGCGGCCGTCAACGGTACGGATGCGGCCAGCACGGCGGATGCGGCCAGCACGGCGGATGCCGCCAGCACGGACGGCATCGAGATGAACGGCGCGGCGCCGGACACCATCGCGGTGGGGCCCGCCGGGGACGCCGCGCCCAGCGCCCCGGCGCTCGAGGTCATTCCGCAGCCCCGGGCCCTGCCTGCCGATCAGCCTCCGCCCAAGCTGATCCCGCCGATCGTTCCCTAGGGCTTCAGGGCCAGCCACAGGAGGGCCGCGACGACCAGGATCGCCGCCAGCGAGAGCACGACCCCGGCCATGGCCCGGCCCGCTGGCCGGCGGCTCCCGGATGGTGACCCGGCCGGGCGTCCCGATGCGCTGAGCGGCGCCGTGGACTTACCCGTCCGGCTGCGACCACCGGATGCGCCCGCGGCCGCCGTGCCGCGTTCCGTCGTGGCCGGGCCGCCGGCGCCCGGCGGCGGGCCACCACGCTGCGGAGCCGGATTCCCCCAGGCCGGGTTGTCCGGAACCAACGGCCGCGGCGCCGCGCTCTGTGGAGCGCCTGCTGGGGGCCGGGACGTGCCGGGCTGCGCGGCGGGCCAGGCCGGGGCGCGATCGGCCGCCGCCGGCCACGCCGGGCCGCTATCTGCCGCCGGCCACGCTGTGCCGCTATCTGCCGCCGGCCATGCTGGGGCGCGTTCGGCCGGGGGCCAAGCCGTTTCACCCTCCGGCGAGCGCCGTCCCGCCCTGCCATCGGTGAACGGCCGCACCGCGCCGTGGTCCGGCGTGCGCCAGTCCGCTCCGCTGTCCGGCGCGGCCGGGACAGCTCCTGATGAGGCGGCCGGACCGGCGGCCGATTCGGCGGCGGTCACCTCCGGCCGGCTGAACCATGAACCGGTGTCCGCGGCCACCGTCGTCGGGCCGAGGCCAGCCGCGACACGCGCCAGGCCCGGGGCGAGGGCCGCCTGCTCCGCCGCGCTCAAGCCGATTGGCCCGGCACTCTCGGCCCTGGTGGGCGGCCGGTTCGCGACCGGTGCCCGGGTGGGCAGCGCCGATCCCAGCTCCTCGGCTGGCATGGACATGAGCCGGCGCCAGCGCTCTTCCCAGTCGGCCGGCCGCGCGCCGCATCCGCGTACGTACGCTTCGAGAACCGGAAGGCTGGGCAGCGCAGGACCAGCCTCGGCGGTTATGAGCGTGTCCTCCGGATAGTGCGCTCGAGCCGCGAGGTCGCGAGTCTGCAAGCCCGCCTGATCGCGCAGCGCCCGGAGATCACGCAGGAAGGCAGCCTTGTCTGCGTCGGCCCCGGAAGGCTGGGCGTTGCGGGGGTGCGTCATGTACCCTCCCGGTCGCCGTACTCGCGGATTATCACTGTGGCATCCTTGATCACCGCTACTCGGAAGCGTAAACCCAATCATTTCCCCACGTAGGAGCATTCCTCACAATTCACAGCCCGGCGGATAAGACCAGAAAGATCACTTCGTCCCATTTGGGGCTTTTAACCCCAAGAGTCCCCTTCGGTGGCCCGCAGGTGACCAGCAGCCTACCGGGCCTACAGCGGTCAGAAGCGGATAGCGAGACCGATGGTGAGCGCGGCGCCGAACGCAAGCTGCAGCCGGCCGGTCTGCCCGAGGGCGCGGATCAGCGCGGGGCCCACCGCACCGGAACGGACCGCCCGGATCGGGCCGAGGGCCAGCGGCAGCGCCAGCAGGGTGAGCGCGGTGAGCGGCCGCGCCGGGGTGACGGCCAGCGCGATGACGAACGGGACGAGCAGGGACGTCACGTACACCTTCCGGCTGCGCAGGTCGCCGAGGCGCACCGCGAGCGTACGTTTGCCCACGTCGGTGTCGGAGCCGATGTCCCGCAGGTTGTTGATCATCAGCAGCGCGCAGGACAGCAGCCCGGCCGGGAGCGCGGCGATCAGGCCGAGCCAGCTCAGCCTGTCCATCTGCACGTAGGCGGTCCCGGCCACCGCGGCCAGCCCGAAAAACGCGAAGACCGCGACTTCACCCAGTCCCTGGTACCCGTACGGACGGGAGCCGCCCGTGTAGAACCAGGCCGCCCCGACCGCGGCCGCGCCCACTCCGATGAGCCACCACGACGTGAAGATCGCCAGCACCAGCCCGGCCACGCACGCGCAGAAGAAGCAGGCGAACGCGGCGGCCAGCACCTGCCGGGCCGGGGCCAGCCCCGCCGCGACCAGCCGGGTCGGCCCGACGCGGTGGGTGTCCGAGCCGCGGATGCCGTCGCTGTAGTCGTTGGCGTAGTTGACGCCGATCTGCAGGAAGAGCGCCACGATCAGCGCGAGCACCGCGCGCCAGGCGGAGAACCGGCCGTAGCCGAAGGCGACTCCGGTGCCGATGAGGACCGGGACGACCGCGGCCGGCAACGTCCGCGGCCGCGTGCCCGCCAGCCAATCTCGTGGCTGCGCCAACGTTGGTTCCTTCCTGGTTCGCGGACCGGGTCAATCGGGCCGGGTCAATCGGGTCGCCTATTCGGGTGGTGCCGGCAGCGACGTGTGCAGTCGCACGATCGGGACGCGGACGCCCATGTCCAGTTCGCTCCGCGCGCCATCTCCGGCCCAGCCCGCCGTTTCCAGGAAATGGCGCATCGCCGTGTCGGCCTCCAGCACCCACGCGGACGCCTGGGTGAAACGGTCGCCGGCGAGGGTGTCGGCGACGGCGTTGAGCAGCCGGCCACCGTGCCCCTGCCTGGTCAGGCCGGGTGCGATGCGCAGCTCGTACAGTTCCGCGTCGGTGGCTGGCCAGCGGTCCTCGTCACTGGCCGGCCCCACCGAGGCGAAACCGGCGACCGCCCGGCCGCTGGTGGATACCAGGACCCGGTGCTTGCTCGTCGGCGGCTTGCCGATCGCTTCCGCCCATCGCTCACGCCAGCGGTCGGCGGCGTCGTCGCTGGTCAGCTCGGCGAGAACCGCCTCCGGGATGATCCCGGCGTACCGTTGGCGCCAGCATTCGACCTGGATGCGGGCCACGTCCGCTGCGTCGGATCCACGCGCGGCCCGGACGAAATCCTGGGTGCTCACTGGCCCCTGGAGTCCCCGAAGGCCCGGTCACCGAGCAGGCTGACATCACGCGCCGCACCGTGTGCCGCCGAGGTGGTCATCGCCGCGTACGCCTGCAGCGCCGCGCTGACCGGCCGTTCCCGGTCCGCCGCGCGGTAGGTGTGCAGCTGGGCCAGGACCCGGTCCCGGCGGGCCGCCAGCTCGGCGTCGGGCACCTCCAGCGTCAGGTCACGGCGCGGAATGTCGATCGTGATCTGGTCGCCGTCCGCCACCAGGGCGATGACGCCGCCCAGCGCCGCTTCCGGCGCGACGTGGCAGATGGAAAGCCCGGACGTCCCCCCGGAGAAGCGGCCGTCGGTGATCAGCGCGCACGCCCGCCCCAGGCCCTTGCCCTTGAGGAAGCTCGTGGGGTACAGCATTTCCTGCATCCCCGGCCCGCCGCGCGGCCCCTCGTACCGGATCACCACGACGTCGCCCGCGCTGACCGCACCGCCGAGGATGCCATCCACGGCTGCTTCCTGGCTCTCGAAGACCCGCGCGGGCCCGGAGAACCGGAACAGTTCCTCCGGGACGCCGGCCGTCTTGACGATCGCGCCCTCGGGGGCCAGGTTCCCGTGGAGCACGGCCAGGCCGCCGTCCGCGGTGTAGGCGTGCGCTATGTCCCGGATGCAGCCGCCCTCGCGGTCGGTATCCAGGTTCTCCCAGCGGGCCGACTGCGAGTACGGCTGAATGGTCCGGACCCCGCCGGGCGCCGCGTGGTACAGCTCGACGGCCTCGTCGCAGACGGATTCCGAGCGCAGGTCCCAGGCGTCGAGGAAGTCCCGCAGCGAATCGCTGTGCACCGTGCGGACCGCCGTGTTGAGCAGGCCGGCCCGGTCCAGCTCGCCGAGGATCGACGGGATGCCGCCGGCCCGGTGCACGTCCTCCACGTGATAGCTGCTGCTCGGCGCGACCTTGCACAGGCAGGGCACCCGGCGCGACAGCTCGTCGATCTCCTTGAGGCCGAAGTTCACGCCTCCCTCGTGCGCCGCGGCGAGCAGGTGCAGGATCGTGTTGGTCGACCCGCCCATCGCCACGTCCAGGGCCATCGCGTTCTCGAATGCGTCCCGGCTGGCGATGGCGCGCGGCAGCACCGACTCGTCGTCGTCGGCGTAGTAGCGGCGGGCCACGTCGACGATCGCCGTCCCCGCACGCTCGAACAGGCCGCGCCGGGCGGCGTGCGTGGCCAGGGTGGTGCCGTTGCCCGGCAGCGCGAGGCCGATCGCCTCGGTCAGGCAGTTCATCGAGTTGGCCGTGAACATGCCCGAGCAGGAGCCGCACGTCGGGCAGGCGGCCTCTTCCATGTCGAGCAGGTCGGCGTCGGACACCGACGGGTCCGCCGAGGCGACCATCGTGTCGATGAGGTCGAGCTTGCGCCCGTCCGTGGTGAGGCCGGCCACGGGCTTACCGGCTTCCATCGGGCCGCCGGAGACGAACACGGTCGGGATGTTCAGCCGCATGGCCGCGATCAGCATGCCGGGCGTGATCTTGTCGCAGTTGGAGATGCAGATCAGCGCGTCCGCGCAGTGCGCGTTCACCATGTACTCGACCGCGTCCGCGATGAGCTCGCGGCTCGGCAGCGAGTACAGCATCCCGCCGTGCCCCATCGCGATGCCGTCGTCCACGGCGATGGTGTTGAACTCGCGGGGGATGGCCCCGGCCGCCTTGACCGCGGCCGCGACGACCTGGCCGACCTCACGCAGGTGGACGTGCCCGGGAACGAACTCGGTGAAGCTGTTGGCGACCGCCACGATCGGCTTGCCGATGTCTTCGCGCGCGACGCCCGAGGCCCGCATCAGCGCGCGGGCCCCCGTCATGTTCCTGCCGTGCGTGACAGTGCGGGACCGAAGCGGTGGCATAACGGTCATCTCCGAAATATGAGCCGAGGAACGCAGGGGAAGCCCTGCTCGCAGGTTTCCTCAGCCTACCGGAGTGTGCTGGGCCGCATTGTTGAGCGGAAGCACCTGGGCCGCGGCGGCGTAGATCTCCTCGATCTCGCCCGCGCCGAGCGTCGACCGGTCCCGCATCCCGGCGTTCCGCCGCAGGTACTTGCGGAGCCGGTCGCCGCTGAACACGTCGACCTCGCGGATGGTCGCGACGAGCCAGGGCACCTTGGGCCCATAGATGGCCAGCACCGGGCGGACGTAGACCGGGTGGCCGAGCTCGGCGGAGAGCCGGTCGCTGGCCTGCTGCGCCTCCCAGCGCGCGTGCTCCAGCCGGTCCTTCTTGGTGAACGGGCCGTGGTAAAGCTGCCGGGCGTTCCGGGTCCGGATGGGCAGGCGCTTGTCCCACGACTCCGAGTCGATCGCGTACGCGCCGGTCGGCCCGACGACGAAGTGGTCGATGAACTCGCGGCTGCCCGGGATGGGCCGCGAATGCAGGGCCCGGTAACCGGACCGCTCCATCCGCGCCAGCTGGCGCTGGGTGCGCTTCTGCGCGCCGGTCAGCCGGACGCCGGGCGGCATCGACGCGGTGGTCCGCGACCGGTAGACGGCGTCGGCGATGGCCGCGAGCACCGCGGCGGTCAGGCCCGCCCGCCAGGTGAAGATGAACGTGAAGATCAGTCCGGCCACGATCGCGACCAGCAGCCGCCGCTTCCAGATCCGCATCCGGGAGTCGGCCATCAGGTCGCCGAGGCGCAGCCGGTCCGCCATCCGCTGAGCCTGCGGAACGGTCTTGGGGCCCGGCGAGCCCGGCGAGCCCGGCGGGCCCTGCGAGCCGGATGGGCCGGGCGAGCCCGGCGAGCCCGGGCCTGGTCTGGGCACCGGGCCGCTTCCCGCGGTGATCGCGAGCCGCTGGGCCGGGATGTCGCCGTGCTGCCGTCCCGGGCCCTGCTGTGCCAGGCCCTGGTGTGCCGGGTCGTGCTGTGCCGGGCGCGGCTGCGCCGGGGGCCGCCCTGGGGCCTGCGCCGGGGCTTGCCCTGGGGCCTGCTGGGCCTGCTGGGCCGGCCGGCGGGGCGAATCTGCCGCTTTCCGCCGCCTGGTCCGCAGCAGTGGCTCTTTGTACAGCCGGCGCGGCTCCCAGAGCTGCTCGTCCGCCGAACTGATGCCCTGGGCGGAACGGCCGGCCTGGCCCGCGCCCGGCGGCGCTGCGCCGAGGGGCCCGAAGCTGGATACGCGCGGGTCAGCCGGGGCCGGCCGCGGCGTGGGCGGGGCGCCCTGCGCGTGCCGGTCTTCCGTGCCCGGCCATACGTTCCGGGACGCCGCCCGGAAGGCGGTGTTCTCCGCGGCGGCCCGCATGGCGCTCTGCCGCTCGGCCGTGTCCTGGGGGCTCCGCTCGGCACTGTCCTCGCCGGCACTGTCCTCGCCGGCACTGTCCTCGCCGGCACTGTCCCCGCCGGCACTGTCCCCGCCGGCACTGTCCTCGCCGGCACTGTCCCCGGCACTGTCCTTGCCGGCACTGGGCCCGGGGCCTGAGTCCTGGGAGTCCGGCGCCCGGGAGCCCGGATCCCGCAGGGTCGGCCGCGGCGTGCCCGTCGGTCCCTGCGTGCCCGTCGGCCCCTGTGAGCCCTGTGAGCCCTGTGAGCCCTGTGTGTCCGGCGTGCCCTGCGGGTCAGTCGCCGGGGCTGGGCCGGCCGATCCTCCGGCCGTGCCTTCCGGCGGGCCGACCTCGGCCGCGCCTGCGTGCGGTACGACGGCGCCAGGCGAATGACTCGGGCGCGCGCCGTTGCGCCCCTGCTCGTTCGACGGGGCCGATGACCTATGGCTTTTCCTGGTTAGCCATGTCATCTGTTCCACCTGCCCAGCGTAACTGACCAAAGTCCGAACGCAAGTCGTCACAGGTTGAGTTAATTGTGTCGCTGTGGGGAGTGTATGAGGGCCTCTGCGGGGGCAGGAATCCATTTTCGGCCGGCTAACGGGTAAGCGGTCTACCATTTGGTAACATGCCGCAGATTCATGAGCTTACGATGATCGACCTGGCTGCCGCCATCGGTGCGCGCCAGCTTTCTCCCGTCGAGGTGACAAATCATTATCTGCGCCGCACCGAGGAGCTGAACGCCAAGGTCGGAGCGTTCTACACGGTGACCGCGGAGCTGGCGCAAGAGCAGGCCCGCGCGGCGGAAAAGGCCGTAACGGACCGCTCCGAGTCGGCACCGCTGCCACCACTTCTGGGCGTTCCGATCCCCATCAAAGACCTCAACATGGTCGCCGGTGTCCGGCAGACCTTCGGGTCGGCCGTGTATGAGGACTATGTGGCGGGGGATGACGATTACGTGGTGGCCGCGATCAGGTCGGCCGGCGCCGTCATCACCGGGAAGACGGCGACTCCGGAATTCGGCCTTCCGTGTTACACCGAGACCGCGATCGGGCCGCCGGCCCGGACGCCCTGGGATCTTAGCCGGTCGGCCGGCGGCTCCAGCGGCGGGGCCGCGGCCGCGGTGGCCGCGCGCCTCGCGCCGGCCGCGCAGGGCAGCGACGGGGGCGGGTCCATCCGGATCCCGTCGAGCGTGTGCGGGCTGTTCGGCATCAAGCCGTCCCGCGGCCGGGTCTCCGAGGGCCCGATCGTACCGGACCTGTTCGGGCTGGCCGTCAACGGCCCGATCGCGCGGACCGTCGCCGACGCCGCTCTGCTGCTCGACGTGATGAGCGGCAACTACCCGGGCGACATGTACACGCTGCCGCCGCTGCCGGACGGCGAGACGTTCCTTGGCTGCGCGCGCCGGGCCCCGGGCCGGCTCCGGATCGGCCGTACGCGCGTCCCGGTGGTCGAGGGCGCGGTCGTCCATCCGGACTGCGTGGCCGCCTACGAGGAAGCCAGCGCCCTGCTCGCCGAACTGGGCCACGACGTGGAGGACGTCCAGTTGCCGATCGGGCCGGACGTGGTGCCGTACTTCGAGACCCTCTGGTACGCCCACGCGACGCTGGCTCCCATCGACCCGGCGCGCGAGGACCGGCTGCTGCCGTTCACCCGCTACATGCGCGAGCGCGGGCTGGCCACCGGTGCCGGGGAACTGATCTTCGCGCAGGCGTACCTGCAGGCCGTGCTGCGCCCGGCGCTGGCCGCGATGAACGCCTACGACGCCATCCTCACCCCGACCCTGGCCACGCCGCCGGCTCCGGTCGGGTACTTCACCGAGGTCGACCCGGCCGAGAACTTCGAGCGGCAGAAGCGCTTCACCCCGTTCACCGCCGCGTACAACCTGTCGGGCCAGCCTGCGGTGAATCTGCCCCTGTACTGGAACGCCGACGGGCTGCCGATCGGCGTCATGCTGGCCGGGCGGATCGGCGAGGAAGGCACGCTGATCTCACTGTCCGCGCAGGTCGAGCAGGCCCGCCCGTGGCGGGACAGGGTGCCGGCGATGGGGTAATCCGCTGGGATAGTTTCTTTCCGTGCATACAGGCCGTCGGCGACGGGGCAGGCTCGGCCGGACCGCCAGCCTCGTCGGCGCGGTCCTGACCTCGGCCGCGCTGCTATGGGTCATGGCGGCCGGCTTCGGCGCAATCCCGCCGCTCGGGGTGGTGCTGGACGCCGGCCGCGGCGCCTGGACCTCTGCCGCGGGCGGCGAAGCGGTCACCTCCCAGACCCTGCGCCTGCCCGGCCTGCAGCACCCGGTCTCGGTGTCCTACACAAAGCAGGGCCTCGCCTCCGTCCAGGCGTCATCCCGCCACGACGTGTTCCTGGCCCTCGGGTACGTGCACGCATCCTTCCGGCTGGCCGAGATGGACGAGGAGCGCCGCCTCGGCGAGGGCCGCCTCGCGCAGCTGGCCGGCCCCTCCGAACTGCCTTCCGACGAGTTCGAGCTCCGGCTGGGGCTGCTGCGGACCGCGCAGCGGGAGTGGGCGCAGACACCGAGCTCCGGTCCGGTCGGCCAGGCGCTGCTGGCCTACGCCCAGGGCGTCAACGACGACATCGCGCGTGTGCGCGCGAACGGCGACTGGCCGGCTGCGTTCTCGCTGGCCCGCGTCTACCCGCAGCCGTGGACCCCGGTGGACTCGCTGGTCATCCAGGGAGTCCTGACCGAGGAACTCGATTTCACCACGACGCCCCTGGACTACTCCCTGCTGGAGAAGTCGCTCGGCCGCGCGCGCACGATGGCCTGGTTCCCGGTCATCCCGGCGAACCAGCAGAACCCCTACGACCCTGGCCCCTACTCCCGCCCCGCTCTCTCGCCCCTCGCGCCGGACGCGGCGAGCACGGCGCCGGGCCCGGTCCGCCCGGCCTCTTCCACCTCCACTACGGCCGCCCCGCAGGCCACGAAAACCCCACCAGCCGCTAACACCACAGGCACCGCCTCCACCACAAGCACCCCGTCGGCGGGGAGCAGTCCCACGCAGGTCCGTTACGCATCATCGTCCGCCGTCACCGGGGCGGCGGCCAGCCTGCTCGCCCAGATCAGCCGGCTCCCGGCCGGGCTCGTGCACCGTGAGCCCGACAGCAACGCGTGGGCCGCCAACGGGCCGGCGGTGGCCGGGCACGGCGCGATGCTGGCCGGCGACCCGCACCTCCTGCAGACGCTCCCGTCCATCTGGTACGAGGCGGCGCTGTCCGCGCCCGGCCTGGACGTGAGCGGCGTCACGGTGCCCGGTGTCCCCGGCGTGCTCATCGGGCATAACGCGCACATCGCCTGGTCGCTTACGGACACCCAGAATCAGGCCACGCTGTTCTACGCCGAGCAGACCAGCCAGGCCCGCCCGGACCAGTACTACTGGCGCGGTGCGTGGCGGCGTACCCAGCAGGTCCGGTACACGATCAGCGTCCGCGGCGGGTCGCCGGTGCACCTGACCGTGGACCTCACCGTGCACGGGCCGATCATGACGCGGGCCGGGCAGACGATGGCGGTCGACTGGATGGGCAACGTCCCCTCAGCCGACCTGGCCGCGCTGCTCGGCGTGGACGAGGCCAGCAACTTCGGCCAGTTCCGGGCCGCGCTCACGGGCTGGCACGCCCCCACCCAGAACTTCGTCTACGCCGACGACCAGGGCCACATCGGGGCCATCTCGGCCGGCTACTACCCGCAGGTCGCGCACGGTGACCCGTGGCTGCCGCTGCCCGGCACCGGCGCGGACGACGTCACCGGCGTCATCCCGTACGCGGCCGAGCCGCAGGTCTACGATCCGCCGGAGCACGTCATCGCGACCGCCAACCAGCGGCCGGTCGGGCCTTCCTATCCCTATTACATCGGCACCAGCGCCGACTTCTTCGACAACGGGTTCCGCGCCAACGAGATTTACTCCTACCTGCGCGGCCATTCGGCCATGACGCCCGCCAGCTTCGCGGACCTGCAGGGCAACGTGACCGACAGCCTGGCCGCCACGATCGTGCCCAGGCTGCTGGCCGCGCTGCGCCAGGCACCGGGCTCGCTCACTGCGCCGGAGCGGACGGCGATGAACCAGCTCGCCGGCTGGAACGACACGATGACGACCGGCTCGGCGTCGGCGTCGGTGTGGTGGACGTTCTGGGGCGACTACATCGCCGCGACGTTCCAGCCCTGGTGGACCTCGGCCCGGGTCCCGGTCGGGAAGGATCGCGCGGCCCTGGCCCTGTCCTCGTGGCCGACCAGCCTGACCGAGGACCTGACCGCCTGGACGGCCGGCCCCGTGTCGGCCAGTACTGGGCCGGGCAGTACTGGGCCCGGCAGCAGTGGGCCGGCCGGGGCGTTCAGCCTTCCGTCGGGAGCGCACCGCACCGCCGCGCAGGTGATGCGGGCCGCGTTCGGGGTGGCCGTCGCGCACCTGGGCACGAAGCTGGGCGGGACGCCGGCCGGCTGGACGTGGGGGCGGCTGCACACCCGGTACTTCCCGGCCGTGAGCGGGGCCGGCGGCCTGGGCTACGGGCCGCGCGCGTCCAGCGGCGACGCCTGGACCGTGGACGCGGCCGAGGGTGGCCTGCAATCCAGCATCGGCCCAAGCTGGCGGATGATCGTGGACTTCTCCGGTTCCGGGGGTGGCTCCGGTTCCGGCGGCGGCCCCGCGTCGGCGGTGGGCGTGTACCCGGGCGGCCAGAGCGAGAACCCGGCCTCCCCCTGGTACGCCAACCTGATCGCCGACTGGTGGGACAACCGCTACCTGCCGATGGCGTCCCCCAACGGCGGCAATGGAACGGGCGCGAGCCTCGGGGCGGTCCGCTGGTCCCTGCGGCCTGCCCCGGCCGGGACGGTCGCTCTCGGTGCCGGCCCCGGAACCGGGCGGGCGGTCGGCCGTGGCTGATCTGCGCAAGCTCGGCCAGCGGGGCAGTTACCGGCTGGGTGCCCGGCGGCTGGGCGCCAGTGGCTGGGCTCGGTGGAGCGGCCGGCCAGGGCGGTCGGGTCCTGCGCCCCGTGCGCTCCGCGGCACGGCGTTCGGCCCACCGCGAGCCCGTGCCCGGTTCGGCCGGTGGCTGGCCGCCGTGACCGCCGGAGCCGTCGTCATCGCGGCGGCCGCGGAGTTCGGGCTCTGGTTCGTGCCGTTCACCGTCGGGTTGCTGACCGGCGTTGCGGCCCGCCGGGCGGGCTGGCTTCTGTGGCAGGCGCTGGCCGGAATGCTCGTCATGGCCGCGGCGGGCTGGGGGATTCCGCTGCTGTGGCAGGCCGTGCGCGGTCAGCCCGCCGGCGCCACGGCGCGTGTGGTCGCCGCGCTCGCCGGGCTGCCTCCGCACGCCACGGTCGGCGTCGTGGTCACGCTGCTGGTGGCTGGCCTGCAGGCTGTCGTTGGCCTGTGGCTCGGCCGTGCGGTTACCCCGCGTGCTCAGCTCCGATGAGCGGCCGGGCACGACATGGGTCACATGCCTCTCGTGGCGCGAGTGGTACCAGGCGCGTGTTACTACCAGCAACACGTTAGGCAAGGTGGGTCGCTTGAGGCGAGCCTCAGGGTTCAGGCCCAGGAGTCGCTGCGCATGGCGGGTGTCCTTTCGTGCCGGAGGGCTGGGGTGGTGGGGTTCAGGCCCAGGAGTCGCTGCGCATGGCGGGTGTCCTTTCGTGCCGGAGGGCTGG
>Ga0182014_10004977_pt1 | contig 14957 bp, 12 predicted proteins | sample 612S2DmetaG_FD_120489 | JGI IMG/M metagenome (GOLD analysis project Ga0182014, IMG submission 120489) | Permafrost microbial communities from Stordalen Mire, Sweden - 612S2D metaG | ecosystem: Environmental > Terrestrial > Soil > Wetlands > Permafrost | place: Sweden: Stordalen | collected... | reverse complement strand
TTGCTCCCGAGATCACCGCCACCCTGCAGGAAGCCCAGGGCGCCATGAAGAACGCCAGGAGCGTGCTGTCCCAGGACGGTCCGTTACAGAACGACCTGAGCGCCACGTTGCTGCAGTTGGCGCGCGCCGCCAAGTCGGTGAGCGCACTGGTCGACTATCTCGAACGCCATCCCGAATCCCTACTGCGCGGCAAGCCGGGAGACGCCCGTTGAACAGAATCCTCCCCCTCACGGCCGCCTGCGCATGCCTCTTGTTGACTGCATGCGCCAGCGAACGCGATCATTTTTACGTGCTCAACATCCTGCCCCAGGACGCGCGCGCGACGGCCGCTGCGCCCACGTTGCACGTTCTCTTGAGCGTGAGCGTGCCATCGGTCGTCGACCGGGCCGAGATGGTGGTCGGCACATCGGACAACGGCATCCTGGTGCTCGACCATGACCGCTGGGCCGGCACCTTCGCGGACCAGATCGCGCAGACACTGGCTCGCGACATCGAAAAGCGGCGCAGCGACGTGCTGGTGGGTGACCGCGGTTTCGGTCAGGCCGCCACGCCGTCGGTGACGCTCAGGGTGGACATCGTGCGCATGGTTGCCAGCCTCGGCGGCAGTGCCAGCGTCGAGGCGCATTGGCGGATCGTCGACGCCGGTGCCGGCGTGGATGAGATCGGCGGCGACGTGTTCACCGTGCCCGTGCCCGTGGACGGCACGGGTTATGCCGCGGTCGCCAGAGCCTATAGCCAGGCGCTGAGTTCGCTCGCCGACAAGTTATCCGCGGGTGTGCGTCGACGCTGAGCGATCCACGGCCCGAGTTCGGGAATGTAGGCATCGTCTGACGAACGCTGCCGCGACAACCACCTGGGCATCCAACCATCGGTCCGCTATGGTTTTGCAATGCAACCGACTCCGCCGCAAGGGCCTCTCGACGACTCGCCGGACAGCCAGGATCGGATCCGGGATTTCCTCGCGCGCCATGGTGGCCCCGGCACGTGCGACTCGAAGACCGGCACGCGCGAGTCGGGGCTCGAAGGTTGGTCCGAGGTCTTTGCCGCGGATGGATGTCGCTTGGTCTGCGAGTGGTCGCGGCTGGGAACGCGCGAAGAACTCAACTTCTCCGAGTTGCCGCCCGGCGCACCGGATCGCCACGCGTGAACCGGAAGGGCTCGATGCGAATACACGCTGTTTCTTTGATCTGCCTCGCCATGCTGGTGGCGGCCTGCCATAAGGCGAACGCCCCTCAGCCCGTCACCGCCCAGGACCTCCAGGCCGCTCAACAGGAGGCGAAACGCGAAGTCGCCGATGCGCGCGCGGAGGCCTCCAAGGACGTCAAGAGCGCCGCCAAGGTGAGCGGCTCGGATGCGGCAGTGGTGAGCGCAGCCAAGGCCACCGCGGCGTACGATGTCGCCATGGCCAAGGCCGACGGCGACCATAAGGTCGCCACCGAGCAATGTCTCACCCTGCAAGCCGACATGCAGCAGGCGTGCAAGGATCAGGCGGACGCCGCCTATCAAAGCACCGCCGCGGCCGCCAAGGGCGCGCGCATGGCCAAGCGTCAATAAAGATCGGCGGCCCCGCCGAATCGCGAGTATGGCGGCATAAGGCGACGCTCGCGCGTGCAGCGCATAAGATGCGACCATGAACAGACGACCTTGGATGCGCGCCGTCGCGCTGGCCTTGCTATTGCCCGTGTATCAAGCACGACCCGCCGACACCACCTCGGTCCCCGATAACGCCCGGTCGCCGGCCGCCCAGGAGTTCGTTGCGGCGATGCAGCGCGTGCGGCAGCATCTGCCGGACGAAGCCGACTCGCCGGCGCTCGAAGCCTACGTGCTGCACGACTATCTCGTTGCCGCGCGCCTGCGGCGCGACCTGGCCGCGAATCCCAGCGACGATTTGGACAACACCATCGACCCCTTCCTCAAGGCCCATGCGACCCTCCCCGTGGCGCGGGCGCTCCGTCACGACTGGCTCACCAGTCTCGCGGATCGCAGACGCTGGGATTGGTTTCTGCCGAGGTCCACCGACGTCTCCGACCCTCTGCTCGTGTGCGATCGACTGGCGGGACGACTCGCCACGGGCGACACCGGGGGACTCGCGGCGGACGCGCTGGCGCGGTGGAACGTGCCGCAGAAGCAGCCGCTCGAGTGCAATGGAGTCTTCTCGTGGCTCCGGGCGCAGGGCCTCCTGACGCCGGACTTGGCTGAGACCCGCACACGGGCCGCGCTCGTCGCGGACAACCCGCGGTTGGCGCAGGAGTTCGTCGTCGATGTGCCGGCGCCCCGCTCCACCCCGCTGCTGCAATGGATACAGCTGCTCGCAGCCCCCAAGGCCGCGCTCGGCATGCTGTCCATCAACCCGGCGCAGCCGGTCGAGACCGAGGCGCTGGTGGCCGGCGTCGGCCACCTCAGCAGCAGCGACATCGCCGCGGCCACCACCTTGCTGCCGACCCTGCTGCAGCGCACCGACCTCTCGCCGACGGTGCGCAATCGACTGCAGCGCGCGGTGGCGCTCGGCTCGGCCTACAGCCGGCTGCCGGGCGCGGTCGCCGCTTTCGCCAAACTGACGGAAGATCCGAACGACGTACCGGTCCAGGAATGGCGTGTGCGCGCGGCGCTGTGGTCCGGCGACTTTGCCAAGGCAGCCGCCTGGTTGGAGCAGATGCCGCCGAGCCTTGCACAGCTGCCGCGTTGGCGATACTGGCGCGCGCGCGCGACGGGCGCCGTTTCCGGGCCGGCCGCGGCGGCCCCTTTGTACGCACAGATCGCGGGCATGCGCGACTTTTATGGATACCTCGCGGCCGATCGATTGGATCAGGCATACAACCTCAACAGCCGACCGGCGCCGGACGATGCCGAAGTGCAGGCCGCTCTGGCGGCGGAGCCGGCGATGATTCGTGCTCATGCGCTGTTCGACTGCGACATGGCCGATGACGCGGGCGTCGAGTGGGCGACCGTCATGGCCGGTGCAAAGCCCGTGGTCAAGGTCCAGGCAGCGCGTCTTGCCTCCCGCTGGGGCTGGTACGCCCAGACGATCGCGACCCTGGCCCAGGCCGGGGAATGGGATGACGTCACGCTGCGCTATCCACGCCCGTACGCCTCGGCCGTGGCGGACGCCAGCAAGCTCACCCAGGTGCCCGGCGATTGGATATTTGCCGTGATGAGGCAGGAGAGCTTGTTCCGCAAGGATGCGGTGTCGCGCGCCGATGCGCGCGGATTGATGCAGATGCTGCCGGGAACCGCGACCGCCGTCGCCCACCGGTGGAACCTGCCCGCGCCCGGCCGCGACAGCTTGTTCGATCCCTCGGTCGCGGTGAAGTTGGGCGCGATATACCTGCACGAGCTGCTCGATCGGTACAAGGGCCAGCTCGATCAAAGTCTCGCGGCCTACAATGCGGGCCCGGTCTCCGTTGCGCGCTGGATACCCGGCAATTCCCTGGATGCGGATATCTGGATCGAGAACATTCCCTACACCGAGACCCGCGGCTACGTCGAGCACATCCTCGAGCACATCGTCGCGTTCGCGAAGGTGCGCGACGCGGAGCCGCCGCGGCTCTCGACGCTGTTGCCGCAGATCGAACCCACGACGCCGCCGCCATGAGCGATTCGCCGCAGCGCATCCCCGCGCTGATGCGCCTGCGCGCCATCCTCGGCGGCTCGGCGGGCAATCTGGTCGAATGGTATGACTGGTATGCGTATTCGGCGACGGCACTGTATTTCGCGCCGGTGTTCTTTCCGAAGGGGAATCAAACCGCCCAGCTGCTGCAAACGGCCGCGGTGTTCGCGGTCGGCTTTTTTGCGCGGCCGGTGGGGGCGTGGATCATCGGACGTTATGCCGATCGCTCCGGCCGCAAGGCGGCGCTCACCTTGTCGGTGGCCATGATGTGCCTCGGATCGTTGGTCATCGCCGTCACACCCGGCGCCGCCCAGATCGGCGTTGCGGCGCCCATCATCCTCATGCTCGCGCGTATCTTCCAGGGCCTGTCGCTGGGCGGTGAATACGGCGCCAGCGCCACGTACATGAGTGAAATGGCGGGCCGCACGCATCGCGGCTTCTGGTCGAGTTTCAACTATGTAACGCTGATCGGCGGCCAGCTCGTGGCCCTGGGTGTGCTCATCGTTTTGCAGCACCTGCTCTCCGGCGCGGACATGGCGGTCTGGGGATGGCGCATTCCCTTCGTGATCGGCGCGGCGCTCGCCATCGTCGCATTCTGGCTGCGTCGCAAGATGCAGGAATCCCAATCCTTCATTGGTGCGGATGCACCCGGGGACCAGCGCGGCAGCACGCGCCTGCTGTTGACGAAGTATCCACGCGAGACGCTCGCGATTTTCGGCCTGACCGCGGGCGGCTCCATGATCTTCTATGTCTACACCACCTACATGCAGAAGTTCCTGTCGAACACGGCGGGGTTCTCGAAGGATCAGGCGACCGAGCTGAGCGCCGCGACGCTCGTGGCATTTCTGGTGGCGCAGCCGTTGTGCGGCTGGCTGTCAGACAAGATCGGCCGCAAGGCCATGCTGCTGATCGCGTTCGGCGGCGGCGCCGTGGTCACCTGGCCGGTATTGACGCGGGTGGCGCTGGGCGGATCGACCGTGGTCGCATTTTTCCTGATTCTCGCCGCCGTGCTGTTCGAATCGGCCTACACGTCGATCGCCGCGGTCGTGAAGGCGGAGCTTTTCCCGACCGCGGTTCGCTCGCTCGGCGTCGCATTGCCCTACGCCCTCGCCAACGCCCTGTTCGGCGGCACGGCCGAGTACGTGGCGCTCTGGTTCAAATCGGCCGGAGTCGAAAGCGGTTTCTATGTCTACGCCGCGCTCCTGTCGGCGATCAGCTTCGTGGTCGTGCTGACCATGAAGGACACGCGCCAACACAGCCGCATCACCGAGGACTGAGGCATGCAAGGCACATCGGCCAGGCGCTCATGGACGTTTGCGGCCCGATGCCGCCTCGGCAGCCTCCTGCTCGCCCTGTGTGCCGGCACGTGTGCCACCGCGTGTGCCGGCGCGACGGCGCCGCAGCTCGACGCCAACGTGCGCGACCAGGTCGACGCCGTGGCGGGCGAGTGGCTCGCGGACACCGACGCGCCCTCGGTGTCGATCGCGATCGTCCAGCAAGGCGCCCTGACCTATGCGAACGCCTACGGCCGCGCGACACCCGCATCCCGCTACGCCATCGATTCCGTGACGAAGGAATTCACCGCCGCGGCGGTGCTGTTGCTCGCGGAAGATGGCAAGTTGTCGCTCGACGACTCCCTCGCCAAGTGGCACGGAGATCTCGGTGCGGCCGGCACCGTGACGCTGCGGCAACTCCTCTCGCACACCAGCGGCATCCGCGACTACTGGCCGCAGGATTTCGTGACCCCGGAAATGACGCGGCCCACCGACCCGGAGCCGATCATCGCGGAATGGGTGAAGCGCCCCCTCGATTTCGCCCCCGGCGCGGACTGGCAGTATTCCAACACGAATTACGTGCTGGCCGCCACGGTGGTGCAGCAGGCCTCGGGCGAACGCTTCTTCGATTTCCTGCAGGAACGCATCTTCCTGCCGCTGCACATGATGCACGTGACCGATCACGCCCTGCCGCGCACCGCCAATGACATCGAAGGCTATACGCGGCATGGCTTGGGACCGGTGCGTCGGGCGCCGCGGGAAGGCGCGGGATGGTTGTTCGGTGCGGCCGACCTCATCATGCGGCCGGCCGATCTCGCGCAATGGGACATCAGCGTGATCGACCGGTCGCTCATGCAGCCGCGCTCGTACGATGCGCAAATTCAGGCGACGGTCCTGCAAAGCGGCGCGACGACGACCTATGGGCTCGGACTCGACGTCGAACACAGCCGCGGCCGTCTGCGAATAGGCCATTCAGGATCAGGCTCTGGATTTCTGTCCGTCAACCGGATCTGGCCTCAGGACCGAACGGCGATCGTGGTCTTCACCAACGACGACTGGGCGTCTCCCGCCGACCTCGTGAATCGGATTGCTTATCTCATCCTTCCGCCCACGGCCGCCGAGGCGCGCGCACGCACCGTATTCGCCGGACTGCAGGCGGGAACGATCGATCGACGCTTGTTCACCGACATCGGCAACTTTTATCTGGACGCCGCGGCGCTCGCCGATCTGCACGCCAGTCTGGGCCCGCTGGGTTCGCCGCTCGACATGGAAATGGATCAGCAATCGAACCGCGGTGGGATGATCACCCGGCATTGGACGATTCGCTGCCGGCATGCGCGCCTCGAGGCCGTCGAGCGTGGCCACCCCGGCGGCCAGCTCGACGAATTCCTCATCCTCAAACGCGGGGAATGACGGGGGCGGCCAGCCGGGGGCGCCCAGCCGCGGCCGGCCAGCCGTGGGCGGCGAGTTCGTGGGCGGCATGCCCGCCACGTAGCCCATCGGCTCCGCCTCGGCATGCGCCCCCTGTTTGTTGATTCCCACGGTATCCGCGGGTTCGCCTTGGTGCATTAACAGACTTTAACAATTCGACCATCCGGGTTTAACCGCCCGGGGCTCAGGGTTGCCGCCATGAAATGGGAATCCCCGGCCATCGCGTTGGGCGGTGTGATTTGCGCTGCGCTGGCGGCCTGTAGTGTGGGTCCCACCTACAAGCGTCCGGGCATCGAACTTCCCACCGCCTGGCATGAATCGCCCACCGAAACAGACAACACACCCTCCGTATGGCCGGAGGCCGCGTGGTGGCATGGTTTTGGCTCGGCCGAACTGGATTCCTTCGTCGCGGAAGCCCAAACCAGCAACGATGATCTGGCCGGCGCCCTGGCGCGCGTGCAGGAGGCCGACGCCCAGATGCGGATCGCCGGCGCACCATTGTTTCCGTCGGTCGATTTCGGCGCGGATGCCACGCGCGAACGCGCCACCGTGACCGGCGCAGGCATCCAGGTGTTCAACATCTTCAATCCGCAATTCACCGCCAGCTACGAGCTCGACTTCTGGGGCAAGAATCGCGCGACGCGCGATGCCGCGCGCGCCGCCGCGGTCGCCAGCCGCTACGATCGGCAAACGGTCGCGCTGACGGTCATCAGCAGCGTCGCCACGACCTATTTTCAGGCGCTGGAATTCCGCGATCGGGTCGAGGTCGCACAACAGAACCTGGCGAACGGGCGCAAGATTCTCCACGGTTTGCAACTCGAGCAGCGCGTCGGCACCGTGACCGGACTGGATGTGGCGCAGCAGGAGACGACGGTGGCGCTGCTCGACGCGGCGATACCGCCGCTCCTGCAGCAGTTTCGTCAATCGGTGTATGCGCTCGCGGTGCTGCTCGGCCGAACGCCGGAATCGCTGGATTTGACCACGGCCACCGCCGACTCCGGAGCGTTGACGCAGCTGACCAGCCCGACCATCGTCGCGGGTCTGCCGTCGCAGCTATTGTCCCGGCGACCCGACGTGGCCGAGGCAGAGCAGCAGCTGATCGAGGCGAATGCGGACATCACGGTCGCACGTGCCGCGCTGTTCCCCAGCATCGTGCTGACCGCATCGGGGGGCTACGAGAGCAGCACGCTGACCTCGCTCATCAGTCCGGCGAACCGCTTCTATGCGGTGAGCGCCGGTCTGACCCAGCCCATCTTTCACGGCGGCGCGCTGCGCGGTCAGCTCGCCTACAGCAAGGCGCGCTACACCGAGCTGTTGACCACCTACCACAAGACGGTGCTGACCGCCTTCAGCAATGTCGAGGGCGCGCTGGTGGCGACGCGCGAAACGGCCGCCCAACAGGAGCGCCAGCAATTGGCGGTGGCGAAGGCGCGGCGCGCCTACGAGTTCGCGCAGAAACAAATGCAAGCGGGCGTGGTCAACATACTCACCGTGCTCAATACCGAAAACGCGCTCTTCAGCGCGCAGGACGTCCTGGTGCAGGTCGAATACTCGCACGTCCAGGCGCTGGTCGATTTATTCACGGCTCTCGGCGGCGGCTGGAAGCAAGGATAGACGTATGGGAAGTCATGCAATGAACAGAACGAGAATGACGACGGCAGCCGTGGGCCTGATCGCGGCGCTGGGCGTTGCCTGGTTCGCCATGGCTCACAAGCAGGCGCATGCCGCCTCGGAGAAATCCCACCAATCCGACGTGGACCGCGCCGTCGTCGTGGACACCGCGCAGGTGACGCGGACCGATGTGCCCATCTACCTTCAGGGCCTCGGCACGGTGCAGGCCTTCTATACCGTCACGGTGACGGCACGGGTGGATGGGGAGCTGCAGAAGGTCGCGTTCACCGAAGGACAGACGGTGCACAAGGGCGACCTGCTGGCGCAGATCGATCCGCGTCCGAACCAGGCCGCGCTCGAGCAAGCCATCGCCACGAAGGCCAAGGACGCGGCGACCCTCGCCAACGCCAAGCGCGACCTCGAACGGTATGCCGCGCTGCAGCCGGAGGATCTCGCCAGCAAGCAGACCGTCGACACGCAGCGCACCACGGTGGACCAGCTGGCCGCGCAATTGCAGGTGGATCAGGCGCAGATCGACAGCGCGCGCACGCAGCTCGACTACACCCGGATCACCTCGCCCATCACGGGTCTGACCGGCATTCGCGGCGTCGACCCCGGCAACATCGTGCACGCCGCGGACACGAACGGCATCGTCGTCGTGACCCAGGTGCAACCCATCTCGGTGATCTTCACGTTGCCGGAAGAGGATTTGACCGCCGTCGGCGCCGCGCACGCCGCCGGTCCTGTCGAAGTCACCGTCGTTTCCCGCGACGGCGGCAAGCAACTCGACGTCGGCGCGCTGAGCCTCATCGACAATCAGATTCTGCAGGCCACGGGCAGCGCCAAGTTCAAGGCCGTTTTCCCCAATGCGCACAATACGTTATGGCCCGGCCAATACGTCAACGCGCGAGTCCTGCTGCATACCGACAAGAGCGCGCTCACCATCCCGGCGGCCGCCGTACAACTGGGGCCGAAAGGACCGTTCACGTACGTCGTCAAGAACGACGAGACCGTCGAGGTCCGGCCGCTGCAGATCGGGCAGGAACATGACGGCATGACCATCGTAACGGGGGGCCTCGCGCTGAACGAGCGGGTGGTCACCACCAACCAATACCGCCTGCAGGCTGGGGTGCGCGTGAACACGAATGCGCCGGCCGCCGACGGCGCGGCACCGGCGGTCGCGCCCACGCCGCCGTCGGCGCCGCTCAAAACATCATGAGCATCTCGGCGCCGTTCGTCCGCCGCCCGATCGCCACCTCCTTGTTGATGGGCGGCATCTTTCTCGTCGGTCTGGTGGTCTATCCTTTGCTGCCTGTGGCGCCGCTGCCGCAGGTCGACTTTCCGACGGTTCAGGTGTCGGCGTCCCTGCCCGGCGCCAGCCCGGAGACAATGGCCTCCTCCGTGGCCACGCCGCTCGAGTACCAGTTCGCGGAAATCTCCGGGTTGACGCAGATGACCTCGACCAACGTGCTGGGCAACACCCAGATCACGCTGCAATTCGACCTGAACCGCAACATCGACGCGGCGGCCCAGGACGTGCAGACCGGCATCGATGCCGCCGGCGGCCAGCTCCCGAAGAATCTGCCGACGCCGCCGACGTACCGCAAGGTCAACCCCGCGGATTCGCCCATCCTGATCCTCTCCGTGCATTCGGACGTGCTGCCGGTGACCACCGTCGACGACTACGCCGAGAACATCCTGGCACAGCAAATCTCCCAGATCCCGGGCATTGCCCAGGTGGCGATCGGCGGCCAACAGAAGCCCGCGGTGCGCGTCCAGATCGACCCGGTGAAGCTGGCGGCGCTGGGACTGCAGATGGAGGATGTCGCCGCCGTCATCACGGCGGCGACCGTCGATGCGCCGAAGGGCGCGATCAACGGACCGAAGCGATCGTTGACCATCTACGACAACGATCAGCTGCTGAAGGCCGCGCCTTGGAACGACGTCGTCGTGGCCTACAAGAACGGCGCGGCGGTGCGGATCAAGGACATCGGCGTCGCGGTGGACGGACCCGAGAACACCCTGCTCACCGCCTGGCAGAACGGCCACAACGGCATCCTGCTGCTCGTCTTCAAACAACCCGGCGCCAATGTGATCGACGCCGCAGAGCGCGTCGAGAAGTTATTGCCGCGGGCGATGGCCGCGATGCCGAAATCCATCAAGGTCGACATCGTCGCGAACCGAACCACGACGATCAAGGCAGCGGTCCAGGACGTCGAATTCACCCTCGTGCTCACCATCGTGCTGGTCGTGATGGTGATATTCCTGTTCCTGCGCAATGCTTGGGCGACCATCATTCCCGGCGTCACGGTGCCGCTGGCGCTGCTCGGCACCGCCGCCATGATGTATGTCCTGAACTACAGCCTGGACAACCTGTCGCTGATGGCGCTCACCATCGCGGTCGGCTTCGTGGTCGATGATGCCATCGTCATGCTGGAGAACATCTATCGGCACATCGAGAATGGTCTGTCGCCCCTCGAGGCCACGCTCAAAGGCGCCGATGAGGTCAGCTTCACCATCATGACCATCAGCGTGTCCCTGGTGGCGGTGTTTATCCCGCTGCTCCTGATGGGCGGCATCATCGGCCGCTTGTTCCGCGAGTTCGCCGTCACCATGAGCCTGACGATCGCCGTCTCGGCCTTCGTCGCCTTGACCCTGTCGCCCACCATGTGCGCGTTGTTCCTGCGGGACGAGAAGCACGCGACGCATGGCCGCGCATACATGGCGGTCGAGCGGGCCTTCGACCGCGTGCTGGGTTGGTATACCCAGGGTCTGGATCTGGCGCTGGACCACCGGCGCACCACGCTGGCCATTTTCCTGGCGACCGTGGTCGCCACCGTGGTGCTCTACATCGAGATACCCAAGGGATTCTTTCCGCAGCAGGATACCGGCGTCATCACCGGATTGTCCGATGCCCCGCAGGACATCTCCTTCGACGAGATGGTGAAGCGTCAGCACGCATTGTTGGACATCGTCGCCAAGGACCCAGACGTCGAGGCCTACGGCACCAACATCGGCGGCACCCGTCCCCTCAACAACGGCTTCGTCATCCTGGGTCTGAAGCCGCGCGACGAACGCAACTCGACCGCCGACCAGATCATCACCCGGTTGCGACCGCAGCTCGCCAAGGTGAAGGGCGCCACGCTGTTCATGCAGGCGGCGCAGGATCTGAACGTGGGCGCCAGGACATCCCGTACGCAGTATCAGTACACGCTCACCGATTCCGACATCAACGAGCTCAATGACTGGGCGCCGAAGTTGCTGGCAGCGCTGCAGACGCTGCCGATGCTGCGCGACGTGGCGTCCGATCAACAGACGAGCAGCGGCATGTTGTCCCTCACCATCGACCGCGACGAGGCCGCGCGCTATGGCATCCAGCCTGCCGCCATCGACCAGGCCCTGTACGACGCCTTCGGCCAGCGCCAGGCCGCGCAATTCTTCACCCAGGCGAACAGCTACCATGTGATCCTCGAGATCACGCCCGAGCTGCAGCGGGATCCGGCATCGCTCGAGAAGCTGTATCTGAAATCGGCGATCACCGGCCAGATGGTGCCGCTGTCGGCCATGACGAAATACGACACGCAGCAAGTGACCTATTTGTCGATCAATCACCAAGGACAGTTTCCCGCCGTCACCCTTTCATTCAACCTCGCCCCCGGCGCGGCGCTGGGTGATGCGGTCGATGCCATCAATCGCGCCTCGCTGCAGATGCGCCTGCCCGCCACTGTCACCGGCAGCTTTCAAGGCACCGCCCAGGCGTTCCAGAGCTCGCTCAAGAGTCAGCCGTACCTGATTCTGGCCGCCTTGGTCGCGGTCTACATCATTCTCGGAATGCTGTACGAAAGCTACATTCACCCGCTCACCATTCTATCCACCCTGCCGTCGGCGGGCCTGGGCGCGCTCCTGGTGCTGTTCATCTTTCACATCGAGCTGTCGGTGATGGCGCTCATCGGCATCATCCTGCTGATCGGCATCGTCAAGAAGAACGGCATCATGATGGTCGACTTCGCGATTCAGGCCGAGCGCGATCAGCATCTGTCCTCGCATGACGCGATCCGTCAGGCCTGCTTGCTGCGCTTTCGGCCCATCATGATGACCACCATGGCGGCCCTGCTGGGCGCTCTGCCGCTCGCACTCGGCCATGGGACCGGCTCCGAACTGCGTCAGCCCCTGGGGTACACGATGGTGGGCGGCCTGATCGTGAGCCAGGCGCTCACCCTGTTCACGACCCCGGTGATCTATTTGTACCTCGACCAGTTCAGTTTGTGGATGAAGCGCAGGCGCCGCAAGTCGCTGCACGCCGATCCGGGCGGCCCCGCGGCCGGCCAGCACTTCGACACCGCCGGGCACGCCGCGGGCGAATCCACATGAAGATCCTCCTCGTGGAGGACAACGAGCGCGTGAGCCAGTTCGTCATCAAGGGACTGCAGGAGGCGGGGCACACCACGGACCACGCGGCCAACGGCCGCGACGGCATGTTTCTCGCCGCCAGCGAACCCTACGACGTCGTCATCATGGACCGGATGCTGCCGGGCGACATCGACGGCCTGGCAATCGTCGAAGTCCTGCGGAAAACCGGCAAACGCACGCCGATCTTGATCTTGAGCGCGCTGTCTGAGGTCGACGACCGCATCCGCGGTCTGCGCAGCGGCGGCGATGACTACCTCACCAAGCCGTTCGCCTTCGGCGAATTGCTGGCCCGCCTGGACGCACTGCATCGCCGGGCCGCAGGCGTCAATCACGACACTCCGCTCGCGGTCGGCAACTTGCATATGGATCCGATGACGCGCAAGGTGACGCGGGGCGAGCGTCAGATCGCCCTGCAACCGCGCGAGTTCAAACTGCTCGAATACCTGATGCGGCACGCCGACCAGGTGGTGACGCGGACCATGCTGCTCGAAAACGTGTGGGATTATCATTTCGACCCTCAGACCAATGTCGTCGACGTGCACATCAGCAAGCTACGGCAGAAAATCGACGCGGAATTCGAGCGCCCATTGCTGCGCACCGTTCGCAATGCCGGCTACATGGTCACCGCCGCCGAGTAAGGTGTCCGCGACATGACCAGCGTGATTCGGTCGACCGCGGTATCGCTCGGGCTGGGCTACTTCATCCTCGGATCGGCCGCGCTGGTGCTGTTTGCCGCCCCTCTGTGGTACGCGTGGCAGGGCACGATCCGCGAGGGCCGGGCCGAGATCTTGTTGGCGGATGCCCAGCGCCTGACCGATATCTATCGACGCGACGGCCCGGAGGCGTTGAAAACGTTCATCGACACCCGCGTCAGCATGCAGATCGCCGGCGAACGCATCCTGTTGCTGACCGACGCGAATCTGCGGCCGGTGGCGGGCAACCTTCCGGCGTGGCCGAGGAACGTGCCGGCGGCGCCCGGCGATTACGTGATTCAAGTCGACCTGGGCGAACGCGGCGGCATCCAGGCCGCGCATTTGCATGTGGTACCGCTCGGGCAGTACAACCTGCTCGTGGGCCGCGACAATCGTCTGTTCGCGCCGCTGGAGAAGCGCTTCTGGTACGGACTCGCCGGCGCCGTGGCGGTGCTGCTGATCGCGGGTCTCTTGATAGGCCTCATCACGCGGCGCACCTTGATGTCCCGCGTGGAGAGCATCAGACAGACGGTGTCGGCCATCATCCACGGCGATCTGAAACATCGACTGCCGACGCACCTGAGCGACGACGAACTGAACACGTTGTCGCGCACCATCAACGGCATGCTCGAGCAGATCGAGGTCCTGGTGCATGGCGTGCGCAACGTATCGAACTGCATCGCCCATGATCTGCGAACGCCGCTCGCCGAATTGCGCTCGCGCCTCGAGGAACTGGCGTTGATCCGGCCGCCGCCGGCGGAGACGTTCGCCGAGATCGATGGAGCGGTCGCCGACGTCGACCGGGTGATCCGCATCTTCGACGCCCTGCTGCGCCTGGCGGAAATCGATGCCGGCGTTCGCCGCTCCGGCTTCGTTCCGATCGACGTCAGCGACCTGGCGGCCACGGCCGTCGAATTCTATGCACCGGCCGCGGAGCTCAAGAACATCGCGCTCAACTTTCACTCCGACGGCGCTCTGCCGGTTTCCGGCGATCCGGTGTTGCTGGCACAGGCGCTCAGCAATTTGATCGACAATGCACTGAAGTTTGCCCCTGATGACGGCATCATCGACGTCGCCGTACGGCGGCGTGAAGACGGCGTCGTCGAGATCGCGGTGACCGACAATGGACCGGGAATCCACGACGCCGAGAAGGCCAAGGTCGTGGAACGCTTCTATCGCGGCGACGCCAGTCGCGGCACACCGGGCGTCGGTTTGGGCTTAAGCTTGGTACAGGCCGTCGCAAAACTGCATGGCAGCGCCCTTGAGTTGTCCGACCAGAATCCCGGGCTGCGAGTCGTCCTCGCCTTGAGTTAGGTCCTTGACTTACTTCGCAAACGTCATGTGACTTCTCATCGTGCCCCACCTGGAGGACGGGATTTTGCAATAAGTTAAGTAAATAAATGCGACGTACTGCTATGTAATCCTATTCCTACAATCTACTATGATGTATGAATAGGAAAATGGACGCGCTGGCCTATGAGGAGCAACTGGCAATGTCGTTCAAACAGGTCTTTTTCTTCATGGGATGCGCCGTATCCTGGTTCGTCGCGCTGCCATTGTTCTTGGTCGGCGGCGGGATCGCGTTGTTCATCTACGCCGTATTCTCGGAAATCGGCGAACTCCTATCGGGCGCAGCGAGCAAGTCCGCACAGCCCGATGCGCGCGAGATGGCGCAACGCGTGTGCATCGGGCACTGAGCCCCGGTGGTCTCGCGGACCTCGATCGGCGGGCTGCGATCGCGAGCCTTTGGTGGCGCCTCGACGACGGTCGGCTGTCAGACGGTACCTACACTGTCACCGCCGCTGCGCCGGTGCCGCACCCCCGCCCTCACGCCTAAGCTACGACCTGATTCGCCAAAACTTAAGGAGACCATCATGGGCAATTCACCCGACAATCGTCTGCACGGCAGCGTTAAGGAAGACTTGGACAAGA
>Ga0182014_10004975_pt1 | contig 14962 bp, 12 predicted proteins | sample 612S2DmetaG_FD_120489 | JGI IMG/M metagenome (GOLD analysis project Ga0182014, IMG submission 120489) | Permafrost microbial communities from Stordalen Mire, Sweden - 612S2D metaG | ecosystem: Environmental > Terrestrial > Soil > Wetlands > Permafrost | place: Sweden: Stordalen | collected... | reverse complement strand
GATCGCGTACTTCAAGATGAGGCCGCTCATCGGTTCAGAGTAGTGACGACCCTGAACGGCGAAGTCGTAGCTGTGGCGATCGAGCCCGAAGAAGGACTCGGTCTTCTCCTTGCCGGAGCGCCGGATGGCGACCGCATCGCAATAGGGGTCGACCGAGATCAGCTTGCGCAGGTCGATCTCCAGCGAGCGCAAGGCCCCCGAAAAGCAGAGGCGCCTGGTCGTGAGGACGAGCGTGCCCAGGTCGATCTCCTTGAGGTCCTCGTGGCTTTGCGCCTAAAAGCCGCCGACGCGCAGCGTCGCGCCCTTGGCCACGTGGACCGAGGGGCCGCCGTAGGCGCCCCTGGTCACCGAGCGCGGTTCGTGCAGGCTGACATCCGCCAGGACGAAGAGGGTCGACTCACCGGCCTTCAGCAGGATGGGGCCGGCCGCCTGGGGCTGAAGGTGCACTTGGCCGGCTCGCAGCTCCGTCATGGCCGCGGCCAAGTCGCTCTCGCTCTGAACTGCGTTGGAGAGGCCGCCTCGGCGAAGTGCCGCCACTCGGCCGCGCTCAGCGTCTGATGGCGGTAGCTCTGCCAGTGCTCAGCCGTCGGGTTGCGAGTGTCGGTGAGCTCGAAGTGCTCGCCTCTGCCCTCGTGGTCGACAAAGACGGAGCCGCAGCGGCCGCAGACCAGCTCGCGCCTGGTGTGAAAGAGTCCCTTGACGTCGGTCTCTTGCATGGCCTGCTTGCCGCACTGTAGGCAGATCATGGGCCCTCCAACCTCGGGTCGTCCACCGCAGCTCACTTGAGCCGTGTCAGCCGGGCGGCGCCTCTTCTTGTAGCTGCTCGTAGACCTGCGTGAGCGGGCGTCGACTCACCGGCCCGGCAGGGCGGACCTGCTATCAGAGGAGTATATGCCGAAGATCGCTCATCCGGCGGTTGCCGACGACCTCGCCCGCCTTGGCTGCATGGCGCAGCAAGGGGCGGCCGTTTCGCGATGGCGACACCCGGGTCGCTGACCCGTGGGGGTTGTCGGACGCGGGCATGGGCGCTTGCCCGTCGCCTCGCCCATCCGCTACCATGGAGAGTATCCGCATCAGCGGCGATCTGATTCACGGGAGACTTTCGTCCGGTGGAAAAGAGGCTCGGTACCATCTCCATCATCGTGGCACGGCAGCTCGCCCCGGTGGCCGCCATCAATGAACTGATCTCGCAGTTCGGCGACGACGTCATCGGCCGGCTGGGGTTGCCTTACCCCGAGCGCGGCGTGAACGTCATCACGCTGATCACCGATACCTCTGTCGAGCGCCTGAGCGCGCTCACCGGCAAGCTCGGCAAGCTCCCGGGAGTCCAGGTCAGATCCCTGATGGCCAAGACCCCCGCACAAGGAGCTGCCCACGATGACGCATCCCAGCAGTGACGGCCTGACCGACTTCATCCCCGCCGAGCGCATCCAAGAGCTCCTCGACCGCGCGCCGGCCACGCCGGCCGAGGTCCGCGAGATCCTCGCCAAGTCGCTTGCCAAGCGGCGCCTCGAGCTGGCTGAGATGGCTGCCCTGCTCTCGGTGAGCGACCCCGCCCTGCAGGAGGAGCTCTTCGCGGCCGCCTGCACCCTCAAGAAGACCGTCTACGGCAACCGCATCGTGCTCTTCGCGCCGCTCTACATCGGCAACAAGTGCACCAACTCTTGTGTCTACTGCGGCTTTCGCGCGGAGAACCGCCAGGTCGTGCGGCGCACGCTGTCCGACGACGAGCTGCGCGCCGAGGTGCTGGCGCTGATCGCCAAGGGCCACAAGCGAATCGTGATCGACTACGGCGAGCATCCCGACTACTCGGCCGAAGTGATCGCCCACGCCGTCGAGACGATCTACGCCACCAAGGCGGGCAACGGCGAGATCCGCCGTGTCAACGTCAATTGCGCGCCACTCGACGTCGAGGGCTATCGGCTCATGAAGGCGGTGGGCATCGGCACCTACCAGATCTTCCAGGAGACCTATCACCGGCCGAGCTACGCGGCCATGCATCCACGCGGCGACAAGGCCGACTTTCTCTGGCGCCTCTACGGCCAGGATCGCGCCATGGAGGGCGGCTGCGACGACGTCGGCCTGGGGGCGCTCTTCGGTCTCTACGACTGGCGATTCGAGGCTCTGGCGCTGCTGGCCCACGCGATCCACCTGGAGGAGGCCTTCGGCGTGGGGCCGCACACCTTCTCGTTTCCGCGTATCAAGGACGCCAGCAACCGGGCGCTCGATCCGGCTTACGCGGTGAGCGACGAGGAGTTCGCCCGCCTGATCGCGATCCTGCGCCTGGCGGTGCCCTACACCGGCATGATCCTGACCGCTCGTGAGCCGGCGGCGCTGCGTCGCCGGCTGCTGGCCTTTGGCTGCTCGCAGATCGACGCCGGCTCACGCATCGAGCTCGGCGGCTACAGCGAGGCGAGCGCCGAGCAGGACCTCGACAAGGAGCAGTTTCGTCTGGGCGACTGCCGGCCGCTCGACGAGGTCGTCGGTGAGCTGCTCGAGGCCGGCGAGATTCCCTCGTGGTGCACCGCCTGCTACCGCAGGGGGCGCACCGGCGAGCATTTCATGGAGTTCGCCATTCCCGGCTTCATCAAGCGCTTCTGCACGCCCAACGCCCTGCTCACGCTGCAGGAGTACTTGAGCGACTACGGCTCGCCCGCGCTCCGCGAGAAGGGCGCCGCGGTGATCGCCGCCGAGCTTGCCAAGCTGCCCGAAGATGCGGGCAAGAGTGAGCTGCTCGCCCGTCTGGCGGCGATCGAGCAGGGGCAGCGCGATCTGAACTTCTGAGCCCTAGTCGCTCGACGGCTGCCGACTCCGAGCGCCGAGGCTCAATGGTCGATCGCCGGGGCGCGAGAAACGAACACAAGTTCGCATCCGTCTCCGATCGGTGCTACCTTGCGAGCACCGCATCGAGAGGAGTCCGCCCGTGCTTGTCGAGCTCAACCCCGAACAAATGGCCGCGGCAGCGCACGGCGACGGCCCGCTGCTCATCGTCGCCGGCGCCGGCACCGGCAAGACGGCCACGCTGGCCCACCGCGTGGCCCACCTAGTCTCACGCGGTGTCGACCCGCGGCGCATCCTGCTGCTCACCTTCACGCGTCGCGCCTCGGCCGAGATGCTGCGCCGCGTCGATGCCCTCCTGGCGGCGCGTGGGACCGGCCCGGGCGCCGTCTCGGGGCGCGTCTGGGGCGGCACCTTCCACGCCGTAGCGGCGCGTCTGCTGCGCATCCACGCCCGCGACATCGGCCTGCAGCCCGACTTCACCATCCTCGACCGCGGCGACTGCGAAGATCTCCTGCACGTCGAGCGCACCGCGCTCGGACTGGGCCACGACGGCGCGCGCTTTCCCCAAAAGTCGACCTGCCTCGACATCTACTCGCGCTGCGTCAACGCTCAGTCGCCGCTGCCCGACGTACTGCGGGCGTCCTTTCCCTGGTGCGAGCCGGCCCACGAAGGGCTGGCGCGGCTCTTTGCCCGCTACACCGATGCCAAGGAAGAGCAGCAGGTGCTCGACTACGACGACCTGCTGCTCTTCTGGCATGGGCTGCTGGCCGACCCGGCGGCCGGCGCGCGCGTGCGCGAGCGCTTCGATCACGTGCTGGTCGACGAGTATCAGGACACCAACGTCCTGCAGGCCGAGATCGTCTCGCGGCTGCGCCCCGACGGCAGCGGCGTCACCTGTGTCGGCGACGACGCTCAGGCCATCTACGGGTTTCGTGCCGCCACGGTGCGCAACATCCTCGACTTCGAGCAGCGCTTTGCCGGCGCCCAGGTGCGCACGCTCACCCGCAACTACCGCTCCACGGCGCCCATCCTGGCGGCCACCAACGCCCTCATCGCCGAAGCTGCCGAGCGCCGCGACAAGCAGTTGTGGACCGAGCGCCACGACGGCGGCCGCCCGGTACTTGCCACCTGCCGAGACGAGGACGAGCAGACCCAGTGGCTCTGCGAGCGCATCCTCGAGCATCGCGAGCAGGGCATCGAGCTCAAGCGTCAGGCCGTACTGTTTCGTGCCCAGCATCACTCGATGGCCCTCGAGATGGAGCTCTCACGGCGCAACATCCCCTTTCACAAGTACGGCGGCCTGCGCTTTGTCGAGATGGCTCATGTCAAGGACCTGGTCTGCTTTCTGCGCCTGGCCGAGAACCCGCGCGACGCCACGGCGGGGTTGCGCGTGCTCGGGCTGGTACCGGGCGTCGGGCCCAGGACGGCGGCGACGCTCATCGCCACGCTGGGCGCCGCCGGCGGCGATTTCTCGGCCTGGGCTGGGGCCCGCGTTCCCGAGCCCGCCCGCGCCGTCTGGCCCGCCGTCGTCGAGCTCTTCGCGACGCTCGCCGCCGCCGGTCCCGGCGACGTGCCGGCCCAGGTCCACGCCGTGCGCAGCCTCTACGGACCGTTGCTCGAACGCCGCTACGACAACGCCCAGGCGCGACTGCGCGACCTCGAACAGATCGAGGCGCTGGCCGGCCGCGCCCAGAACCGCTCTCAGTTCCTGGTCGAGCTGGCCCTCGACCCGCCGTCCTACACGCAGGAGCTCGCCGGCCCGCCGCTGCTCGACGAGGACTACCTGGTGCTGTCCACCATGCACTCGGCCAAGGGACTGGAGTTCGATGTCGTCTATGTGATCCACGCCGCCGACGGCAACATCCCCTCGGACATGGCCACCGGCAGCGCCGCCGAGATCGAGGAGGAGCGCCGCCTGTTCTACGTCGCCTGCACGCGCGCCCGCGAGCAGCTCTACGTCAGCCACCCCCTGCGCTACTACACCCAGCCCTGGGCCAAGGCCGACACGCACGGCTACGCACAGCCGTCACGCTTTCTTACCGATGCCGTGCTCGCGCACTTCGACCGGGTGCAGGCCGGGCCCGCGCCGGCCGCGAGTGACGGGGCGCCCTTCGAGCCTCTTACCAGCGCCGCCATCCGCGCCGGCGTGCGCTCGCTCTGGGAGCCGCCCGTCCCGGCGTGCACCGTGCCCCGGCAAGAGGTTCGGCCCCCGAGACCGCCGGTTCGTGGCATGCGCGCGCAATGAAAAGCGCACCGCGCGAGGCTACGACCCGGCCCCGGCGGTCGGGTTTCTACACCCAGACGATGCGCGCTTGCTTCATCGCCTGAATGTAGGGGTGAGCGGCGCAGTCGACCGAGACCAGGCATTGGCGCAGATCGAGAGCGGCGTACTCGGCGTGCCCGGCCTGGATCAGCAGGCGCTTGGCCTTGCGATCGTAGTAGCTTTCGCTGGGGGCCACCGTGATGGGCGTGCCCGCCTCGAGCCATGGCTGAATGCTCGTCACCTTTCTGAGGCCGAGCCCGTGGGCGAGCCGGTCGGCGCGGGTGGCGTAGGTCCACTTTCCTTCCGCCGTCTCGGTCACTTCGAGGAAGACCACGTACTCATCGGCGGAGACCATGTGGGTCTGGCGTCGGGCGTAGCGTGGCCGGGGATCGGTGTAGCGCCGGCAGGCGCAGAGGGCGTTGATCCGACGATTGTCGAGGATGTTGGCCCTGCCGACCTTCGCCAGGATGTCCTGAACCTGCGTGCGGTCCCAGTCGGGCCGGGTCTCGAGGCTGGCCTCGACCAGGAGCTCGTCGACCAGGCTGAGCGAGATGAACTCGTGTCCGTTCGGCAGAAGCCCGCAGATCAGCTCGGTGACAGGGCACGCGTCGTCGGCGATCAGGCCCAGCACCCCTTCATAGGGGCGTACGAGGTAGAGCTCTCCTTGCTCACGCGCCTTATCGATTCTCGTGTCGACTTCGGCGGCCAGCCTGCGGCGCAGGCTTGGCCGAAGATCGCCCATCTGCAGGTTCGAGCGCTTCATCGGTCCTTCGATCATGCTGGGTCCGCGCACCGGTACCCGATGATAACCCGGATCTCAACGGCTGGAGAGCCATCCGGCCGTGCTCGAGGTGTCATATTCTTCGTTGCCTTCGCGTCCGTACCACGCGCTTGCGGCGAAGTACTGCCCACGCGGCACCGGAGCGATCGTCGGCGTGCGCGTTCGTGGTGGCCTTGCAGGAGCGCGCCGGCGTGTTCGAGCACACGCTGCGACTCTCGGTGGGCACCGAGGACGCCGGCGACCTGCTGCGCGACTTAGACCAGGCTCTCGAGGCGCCGCCGCCAGGGAGTCGCCAGGAATCGCGATCGCCAGTTCAGAGCAAGGACCGTCGACGAACGACCGACCGCTGATCGCTTCTCAGATCGGGTCTTGCGTGTGGTCGTTCTCTGGCCGGTAGGCCCTACCCCGCACGAAAAGGCCGGCCCCGGGGCGAACCCGGGGGCCGGCCTTGTGGCAAAGAAGGCCGGCACGCCGTTGCAGGCGCCGCTCCGGCCGGCAACCGCCCTCCACTAAGGACGGTCCTGCTCCGCAGGCTGCTACCGCTTCACCCTGAAGGCCTTGGCGTTGCTCGTGCCGGCCTTTGTCTTCACCGTCACCTTGAGCTTGCCGAACTTGGCCTTCGCCGGCACCCGGCACGTGATGCGGGTCGTACTCCACAAGAGGTACCTGGTGACCGCCTTGGCGCCGAACCTCACAGTGCCGGCGCCGCGCTTGCTGCCAAAGGCCTTGCCTGTGATCGTGACGGTGGCCCCGCGCTTGCCGGAGGCGAGACTGAGCTTGCCGATCTTGGGCGCCCGCGCCGTAACGATGAAGCGCGTCGTGCTCGTGACCGTGCCGCCGGGGGTGGTGACGGTGATAGGGCCGCTGGTGGCCCCGGCCGGAACGATGGCCTTGAGCTGCGTGTCGCTGAGTACGGCCAGCCTGGCTGCGGCGAGGCCGTTAAACGTGACGGAGGTGGCGCCGGTCAGGCCGCTGCCGCTGACGGTCGCCACTGTGCCCACGGGGCCGGAGGTCGGCGTGAGCCTCGTGAGCGTCGGCGCCGGCGCCGTAACGATGAAGCGCGTCGTGCTCGTGGCCGTGCCGCCGGGGGTGGTGACGGTGATGGGGCCGCTGGTGGCTCCGGCCGGGACGGTGGCCTTGAGCTGCGTGTCGCTGAGCACGCCGAGCGTGGCTGCGGCGAGGCCGTTGAACGTGACAGCGGTGGCGCCGGTCAGGTCGCTGCCGCCGATGGTCACCACGGTGCCCACGGGGCCGGAGGTCGGGTTGAGGCTCGTGAGCGTCAGCGCCGGGGCGACGTGGGTCATGGCCACCATCGCGACCGCCTGGGTGAGATCGGGATAAGTGGAGTCCTGGTTGGTGCTCTCGAGCCAGTCCCAGCTGATGTGAACGTAGCCGCCGTTGTCCCAGGACGGCCCCCAGCTGTTCTCGACGATCAGCCCGTCTGAGTCGTAGCCGACCGCGGCCGGAGCGTGGCCGCCGAGCGAGGTCCAGTCATCGTAGCTGTTGTACGGGTCCGGGTAGTTGCCGCTCGTGTTGTGCTGAAACGCCTGCGTCACCTCGATCCCGATCACGACCGGCTCGTTGTTGGAGATCGCCTGCTCGATGCTGTACTGGTCGGTGCCGATGTCCTGGCCCGTGGCCAGAAGCCAGTTCTGCGCGTTGGCCGTCTCCTGCGCGGTTGGCCAATCCCAATAGTCCAACTCGCCCTGCGCGTAGTCGGCGTCTTCGTCGTCGCCCTGGGAGGTCTCGATCGCCACATCGTCGTCGATGCGGCTGCCCTGATCCACGCCGCCGCAGGTCTGCGAGTAGACGTACATCGCCGAACCGCCGCCGCCCGGCAGGCTGTTGAACGGGTTATCCCAGAAGCCCTGGTATTGGTCCATGTTTTCGAGCACGCCCATGGCGGTGTAGGCGGTGCCCCAGGCGGCGCAGGAACCCACGTCACCCTGGTCGCCGGGGATCGGGGCGTACTGCTGCAGGCTGTAGCTCGCCGGCAGCGTCGCGAGCAGTCCGGCGAGCCTCGCCGGGTGACGCTCTGCGTTCTGCGACACTTTAAGACCGAGCCCGTAGGTGCGGGCAGAGGCCGCCGCGGGCGCCGCCAGCGCCGTGATGGCCAAAGCGGCGATAAGGAGAAGCTTCAGTTTCAATGGTTGCCTCCGTCGACGCTGGAGCCGCGCGTCGACCCCAAACCGTCTGCCTTGATCGGATTGGCTCGAGTCGTGACCCGAACCACTGGTCTTCGGTGACACGGTTGGACCCCCCCGTCCTGGCGCTCGCTTCGAGAACCGTCGTGTGAATCGAAAAAATAGGATACTCCAGTCGCCCGCATGCTGACAGGAGTACGTCTGTCTACGAGCGGTCTGATGCTGGAATGTGCCCGGCAGTGGTGGCGTATCCCGTCAGCAAGATGGCGGCGGCGGCTGTAAAGACGGCCGCTCTCCAACGAACGGCCGTCCACAAGCAACGCGATCAGTGGCCTGAACCGGTAGCCACGGCGGCTACTCGGCGGGCCCGACAGTCGCGACCGGATGAGACTCCCCGATCGGCCTTTCGCGCGCCGGGCCGCCGGTCCCTCCGCAGTGAGCCCCCTCGCTGGAAGCCTCGATCTGCGGGCGCCCGCGGCCCGGCATGCCGGGCTTTGCCGCTCACCGCGAGTCAGGCGGCTTTGCGCTCTTGTTCTTCTTGGTTTCTGTCTGTGGGCAGCCGCGTCGGCTCAGCGGCAGTGCTCGCCGGGCTCAGCTGCCGCCGATCGGCGACCACGGCATAGACAAGGCCGCCGAGAACGAGCGCCAGAACCACGACGCCGGCGACGGCGAAACCAACATTTGTTGCACCGGTACCTGCGGCCGGCACGCCGATCCCCGAATCGCGGCCGCTGGTAACGGCTGCCTGGGCGATATCGACGCCCAAGGTGAGCACGACTGCGACGGCGGAGACAGGCAACGCCGGCACCATGTGCCTGAGCGGATGGGAACTCATCTGTCCCGCCTCGATTCCCTTTCGCTTTCCAGCACCTTGCTGGCTGCCAGTAAGATACCTACGAGCGAACCGAGGAAGCCAGCGACTCTCAGGGAACCGCGAGGTTGCCCTCAGACGCTCCTCAGCGGGACTGGTCGCGGTCGCTGTGAAGAGCGCTCCCCACCGCCGGGCGCGACGCCGGCGCAGTGCAGGCCGTCAAGTCAACTCGGCATCAGCCTCCCGCCGTTTGCCAGCGAGTAGGTCTTGCCACCGAGAAGCCTGTTGGCGGCCAGACTCGCGTCGTAGGTGACGGTGTGGCCGTTGCCGATGATGTTGCTGATCACGTCGCCTGAGATGCCGCTCGTGTCGCTCAGGGCACTGAGGGTGGAGTTGGCCGTCACGGTCCAGCGGCTCGTGGCGTCGAGTGTCAGCGCGGCTTTGTCGATCTTGCCCTTCAGGGTCGATGCGTGCTTCAGGTTCAACGAGATCGAGCTCGACGTGCCGGTCAGCACGTCGCCCGTCAGCTTCTCGTCGGTCGCCGTGAACTTGACGACGCCGCCGTTCGATCCGCTCGTGCCCCAGGCTCCGGGGGCGGCGTCGATCAGCGTCCCCGAGTGAGCGGTAAGGGTCACGTTCGCGAGCGTGATGATGCCGGTCGAGTTGGTCACGTAGAAGAGGGGACCGGCCGCCGCCGAGAGTGCACCGCCGGTCATGGTGAAGGTGCCCTTGGCGCCGGCGGCGTCGCCCGACATGCTCTGATAGATCATCACGCCGCGGTTCTTGGCACCCGATGCGCTGGTGTTCTTCAAAACAACGGAGTTGGACCCCTCGATCACGACGGCCTCGGCCCCACTCGCGGTGATCTTCGCCCCGCTGACCTTGATGACGCCGGTCGAGTAGATGCCCGGGGAGTTCATGCCCGAGGTACGGATCGTGCCACCGGCGGCGGTGACTGTGCCGCCGCCGCGATCGGTGGCCAGGGCGGCGCCGGCGGCGCCGGCGGTGTTGATGTTGACGTTCTTGAGAGAGATCGAGCCACCGCCGCTGGCCATCGCGCCGTGGCCGCCCTGGGCGGTCGCTTTGATGGTGGCATCGGCCATGACGATCGAAGCGCCGCTGCCGTAGGCGAAGACGCCGTTGGCGCCCGCGCCCGTCGTGGTCACCGAACCGCCCGAGATGACGATCTTGGCGGCTGATTCTGCCAGGATGCCCGCGTTCAGACCGTAGAAGCTGCTCCCATCGAGCGACTTCGAATCACCGGACTTCTTGATCGTGGTCTTCACCAGCTTCAGGGAGCCGGACTTCTTGACGAGCACCGCGGATCGGTCGGCAACCGTGGCCGAGATGGCCACGCCAGACTTCGTGGCGCTGCCGCCGCTCAGCGTGTAGGTGCCCGTGGCCGTGTAGGCGGCGGTCGTGCCGCCGGCGCCGCCGGACTGACCGCCGGACTGACCGCCGGGGGGAGCGCCGGAGGGAGCGCCGGAGGGGGCCGTCCCGGTCGGCGGCTTGCCGGACGGGGGCGTGCCGCTCTTGGCGCCGTTGGCCGCCGGCCCGGCGCTGTGCGACGCCGTGGGGGATGCCGAGCTGGCCGCCTTTGACCCGCAGGCCCCCAGGGCAAGAGGAACGCCCATCAGGACAACGGCCATACAGACTCGCACCGCGCGACGCGACATGGTCTCTCCTTTTTCCCGGCTCTCAACCGATCGTAGTTCCCGCGAGGCGTCGTTGGCGAAAGTCCTGCCGCGGCCGCCCGTGAAGAAGTCGTCTCGACGATTATCGGAAATGGGCCTTGACGTCGGCTGTGAGCTTGCCGGTAGCTCTCTGAGAGCTCCTTCAGCCCTCCTGTCGGCGACGGGAGAGCGACAAGCCCTCCGGGCGCCGGAAAGCTCTGGGTCGCTACCCGCAACCCGTGTCGGCGTCTCGGCAGGTTGTCAGCCAGATTCTGGGGCTGAAGCCGTGCTCGTGCAGACTGCCCAGCAGGGCGAAGGCGGTGAAGACCCCGAGGAACAGGGCTGCTGAGCGGGCCAGCGGTGATGGCATGGGGGCGCCGCGGCTGGTCGGGTTCGGGTGCGGCTCACCGTTCACCTCCACAAGCGACGACATCGGCCGGTGCAGCGCCGACTGAGTGTGACGGAGCTGACCGGTGGGCCGCGGTTGACGGCTGCTCCTGTCGCCGTTGCCGACCGCGAGGCGGTCGCCGAACCTGTCGATGTGGGCGTGGGCGTCGACGAGCATGACCGGCGCGTCACTCCACCTCGAAGACCAGCAGGCGGACCGGCCCGGGCGAACCTACGAGGCCTTGTGGGCGGTCATCTCGCCGCTCGGCACAAGACCAGCGTCGCCCGCCTCGAAGGCCTCTTCGCCGCCGTTCTCGAGACGCAGCGCAAACGAGCCCGCCAGCACGTAGAAGCATAAACACTTATGCGCCTCTTAATTGCCGTCATGCCCTGGCGGCCGGCGTCAACTCCCGGATTGTCGCGGGCCGACTCGGGCATTCGACGGTGGCGCCGACACTCGACGTCTACTCACACGTGCTCCCTCAAGCCGGGCGCGAGGCCGCCGAAAAGATCGCCGATGTGCTGCTGGTCGCCTACGGCACGAAGACGGGCATGCTGCCGGCGCCGAGGTCGGTCGGCACCGACGACGACAGCGACGCCGGAGCGATCGTCCAGAGCTCGGCAGCGTCGTCTGGGCTGGTGAAACCGCGGACGCTGCAGGCGAGCACGTCGCCGTTCGACGACCAGGCGAGGCCGGTGACCACGACCTTCGACAGCTTGGCGGAGCCGCGCAGAACGTTGCCCGCAGGGTTGTAGACGAGGAGCTGCGTGGTGTTCGTGTTGTCGGCGAGCGGCATGCTCCAGAGTGCGACGCGGTCGCCCTGATTGCTCCAGGCGGTGACGTCGTTTCCGAGGAGCTCCGTACTGACCGTGCGGCGCACCTTGCCGGTCGCCGCCGAGCGCACCCTGTAGTTCACCGAGATGTCGGAGCCCGTGGTCGAGGTGATCACGTAGGCGCCGCTGGGCGAGAGGCGCGGATCGTGAAAGAGTCGGATGCCCACGTCGTCGGCGTACTTCACCGAGGCGAGCAGGTGGGGCTTGGCGCCGGCGGCGAGCTTGATCCTGTAGAGCCGCTCGGTGATCCAGCGTGCGGACGACCCGCTCGCCACACGACCGCCTTCGCTGAAGTGCACGTACACGAGTCGCCCTGCCGCCGGTGCGACCGACGGCTCGGTGCCTGAGAGGGCCCGGTAGCGGGCCGAGGCGCCGGTCACCGCATTGAGCACGTAGAGGCGGTCGGCGAACGGATAGAACGCAACGCCTCGCGTCGACTTGCCGGCGACCAGCAGCTTCGTCGACGACAGCCAGGTGAGCGAGTCGACGACTTTCACGCCGCGCGCGGCCAACGAGCGTCTCACCAGCGTGCCGGTGCGGGTGTCGTAGACGTACACCTTGGGCCCCGCGGTGCTTGGCAGATACGCCAGGCGCCGGCCTCCGGGCGACTGTTCGACGCGCGTCGGGCGGAACGGCAGGTTGACGAGCTGGGTGGGTGTCGCGGTGACCGGATCGACGCTCCACAGCGAATCCTGGCCGGCGCTGCGGCGCACCACGACGACACTGCCCGACGCCGGGACGATGAGGCCGAGGTGCGCCGATGTGGCGCCCGCGGGCGCCGCGGCGGCCGGCGCGCTGGCCCCGGCCGCTCCCGCCGAGCAGAGCAGGGCAATGGCGACGATAAGCGCCGCGCCGAGACCCGCGCCGAGGGCCGTCCTGCCCGCCCTTCGTCCAACGACATCGCGCATGACTGCCTCCCTCGGATCGGACCTGTGCGTCGCCTGTGCAGCGCTTCTTGTGACCGCACCCCACTGGTCGGTCCACCCTCTCCTTTGAGGCCGGTCCCACCAGTCGCTACTCGCCGGGTGAACAGGCGACCGCGACGGCAGCCGGCCGATCAGGGCGTCCTCACTACCATGGTGGTGCGTGTCTCGTCGATCTCGTGTGTGTGCTGCTTACACCGGAGGTCGCAGGCGGTCAAGGCGGGAGGCGTTGTGCCAGATGTGCATGTAGCCGGAACTGACAACGCGACGCGATCAGCACTGCTGGCGAGCGCTGCCGGCACGCTCACCGGCTCGGCGCCCTGTGGGCTCCGCGCCGTGGCACTGACGCGTGCCCCATTGTGGTGCGCTGTAGTCAGTCGTGACGAGGCGTCTTGTTCGGTCAGCATCGTGTCGGCAACGGATAGGCTCCTCGGCTTCTGAGAGACCCAACGAGCAGCCTTGCCTCACCATGTACCGAGCGCCGCGATTTCGCCCGGGCACTTGAGCGGCTCGGGCGCGTCGCGCGGCGGCCAGCAGGGAGTGCTGAAGCCCGCCGATGTCCCCGCCGCGTGGTGTACGCTCAATATGCAGGACGCAGCGCGACGCGCACGCAACGCACGATGGAATCGGCCAGGAGAGACCCGTGCCGGAAGGCAACATGAACGCCGAGATCGCGGGTCACCTGCGCGAACACGGCCACGATGGCGATCATCAAGGTCAGGAGGGCCCGAGCCGATTCCACATCGAGCTGGTCGAGATCATCGAGGCCATCCTGCTGGCGATCGTCGTCCTGAGCACCGCGCTGAGCGGCTACCAGGCCGCCAAGTGGGACGGGGTCAGCGCCGGCGGCTACGCGACCTCGTCGCGACTGCGCGTACAAAGCGAGCAGGCCTCGCTGACGAGCAACCAGCAGCTCATCTACAACTCCGGCAACCTCACCGCCTGGCTGCAGGCCGAGACGTCGGGCGACACGAAGCTCGCCGCCATTCTCGCCCGGCGCTTCACCCCCGGCTACGCCGTCGCCTTCCGCTTTTGGCTGTTTACCGATCCCCTCACCAATCCCAAGGCGCCCGTGGGGCCGCGCTACATGCCCCAGTACCGCGACCCGCTCGCCGCTCAGGCTACGGCACTCGGCAACCAGGCGACCCAGGCGTACACCGCCGCAGCAAACGCCAGGGAGAACGCCGACGAGTACGTGCGGCTCACCGTCATTCTGGCCGCCGCGCTGTTCCTGGTTGCGATCGGCCAGCGTTTCAGGCTCAAAGGGGTACGGGTCGCGGTCATCTCTATAGCCGGGATGTTGCTTCTTTACTGCGCGATTCTGCTCGTCATCTACCCCAGGGCCTGAGCCCGCGTCGGTTCGAGACTCGAGCGTCGCGCCGGTCACACTTGGCCAGATCCGCACCCGCAGATTGCTCTCGCGTCGCCGGGAGGTCTTGTCGCCGGCGTTCTCGATTACCGCGTTCTGCTGACTCTCGTTCTGAGAGTGGGCGGCCTGGCTTCCGAGGTGCTCGACTACGGTGAAGAGCGTCCGGCGCAACAGCGAGCCGAGAGCAGACTCAGCGAAGCAGTCTGATATCGGACTGGTCGCCGCCCTCAGTATCGGCGTCGGCGCCATGATCGGTGCCGGAATCTTCTCTATTCTCGGAGTGGTGGCAGGCATCTCAGGCTCTGCCATGCCCCTTTCCTTCGCGATCGGCGGGGTCGTTGCCGGCCTCGCTGCCTACAGCTACGTGGCGCTCGGCAAGACGTTCCCGAGCGTCGGGGGCGCTGTCACCTTCCTGGTTCGCGGCTACGGTGAGGGCGTGGCCTCAGGTTCACTAAACCTCTTCCAGTACTTCAGCTACATCATCACGATCGCCCTGTACGCCACCGGGTTCGCTGCCTATGCGATGACGTTCGTCCATCTCCCTTCCAAGGTGTGGGCCGTGGGTGTCGTGCTCGCCTTTACGGCGATCAACTTCCTCGGTAGCCGCATCATGGGCCGAGCAGAGTCCGTGATCGTGATCATCAAGGTGGCCATCCTCATCGTCTTCATTGTGGCCGCCTTCCTTGCCCTCACCGGAAAGGGGTCCGCTCGGCTGTCGCCTGCGACCTGGCCGGGTCCACTGGCGATCTTCACCGGGGCGGCGCTGCTGTTCGTTGGCTACGAGGGCTTCGGTTTGGTCACCAATGCCGCGGCCAACATGGCCAAGCCCAGGCGTGAGTTGCCACGCGCGATCTACGGCAGCGTGGCTATTGCGCTCGTGATCTACGTGCTGGTCGCCAGCGGTGTGGTGACCAATGTGCCGCTCAACATCCTGAAAGGACTTGGGGATTCCGCCCTGGCCTTCGCGGCCAAACCCTCGTTGGGCCAAACAGGATT
>Ga0182014_10004973_pt1 | contig 14968 bp, 14 predicted proteins | sample 612S2DmetaG_FD_120489 | JGI IMG/M metagenome (GOLD analysis project Ga0182014, IMG submission 120489) | Permafrost microbial communities from Stordalen Mire, Sweden - 612S2D metaG | ecosystem: Environmental > Terrestrial > Soil > Wetlands > Permafrost | place: Sweden: Stordalen | collected... | reverse complement strand
TTCCAGCGCGCTAACGCCGGAATCATTGGGGTTGAGCAACCCGGAGACTACGCCAACCCAATTCCAACCACCTCCGCGACGGGACCGCCGCCGGCCGAGATGGGGAGACGCGCGCATCCGTATCGAGACAATCGCCGAACGCCACGAATCCAAGCGCTCGGCCGCGTTCGCTCTCCCGAGACGGCAAACGCGAATCGGCTCCACTCAGGACCAGTGTTTGCAGTTTTGTCTCGAGTGGCGCCGGAAATGGCGCTCCCAAGGGGGATCGAACCCCTGTTTTCGCCGTGAGAGGGCGACGTCCTGGGCCGCTAGACGATGGGAGCGAGGGAAGAGCGCGAGTCGAGGGCGCTTCTATATCGGCGCGCCGGCGCGAAGGCAAGGCGAGCGACGCCGACTCGCCGCCCATGAGACGATCATTGAACGGCCTTGTTCATGGTTTGCTTGGCGGAGCGGGGCGCCGGCGGCGCCTCTATCGATCGAACCTCGAACAGCCTCAGCGAGACGCCGCGAAACGCTCAACCCGGCGGCGGGTAGGCCCTGAGGAACATCGCCACCGCGGCGTCGACCGTGGCGTCGATCTCCTCGGCGGTGACCGTATCGACCATCGCGAACAACACCCGCTTGAGGGTGTCGGCGGTGCACAGGTCGATGAACTGACGCGCCGCCCGCTCGGTGTCGTCGACCGCGAGCTTCCCGGCGGCGACGAAGCGGTCGAGCCGCTCGGCGAGCAGGCGCACGCCGTAGAGCGGCCCGGCCTCGTAGAACGCCCGGCCGAGGCGCGGGAATTTCGGCGCCGCGGCGACGACGACGCGCGCCTGGGCGAGCATATCCGGGCTGATGATCTTCGCCACCAGCCGCCGCCCATAAGTGGCGAGCGCCGTCGCGGGGTCCGTCTCGTCGCCGGGAAACACGCACGTCCGCTCGGCCTGCGTCGCGCGCTCTTCGCGGATCAGCGTTTCGAACAATTGCTCCTTGGAGTCGAAGTAGGCGTACAGCGTTCCCTTGGAGACGCCGGCGACTTGCGCGATGTCGTTCATGCTGGCGCCGTCGAAGCCCTGCTGGTGAAAAACCGTTCGCGCGCCGTCCATGATCTGACGCCGTTTGGCGCCGCCATCGCCCGCGTGCGCGTCATGGTCCGCCAAGATCTCGGCATCCATCGCCGCCGTCGCCTCCATAAGGCCGAGTGAAAAAATGACCGAACCGTTCGGTTTGATCTTGATTTAGGTATGTCCTCGAACTATGTCAATGCGGAAATGACCGAACGGTTCGGTCTGACCCCGGGTGCTTCAGAATGTCGCAGGACCAGACCCACTCCCCGTCGGTCGCGCTCGCGCCGGCGCGCGAACACCCGCCGATGGCCCCCTACGTGGCGCGCGAGGCCGCCGTGGCGCCGGCCGCCGACGCGCAGCCGACGGCGCGCCCGCCTCGCTCGCCGCGCCGCTTCATCCTGCCCGTGATCCTCGTCGCGGCGCTCGGCTACGGCGGCTACTTCGCCTACGGTTGGTTCGTCGAGGGACGCTTCCTCGTCACCACCGACGACGCCTATGTCGGCGCCGATACGGCGATCATCGCCGCCAAGGTCGCCGCCCACGTCGCCGAGGTCGCGGTCGCCGACAACGCCATCGTCCACGCGGGCGATCTCTTGGTCAGCCTCGACGGCGGCGACTATCGCCTCGCGGTCGAGGCCGCCAAGGCCAAGATCGCCACCCAGGATGCGACAATCGCGCGCATCGGCCGGCAGGTCGAGGCGCAGGACGCCGCGAGCGCGCAAGCCGCGGCGCAAGTCGGCGCCGCGGCCGCGCAACAGCAAGGCGCCGAGGCCGACCAACAGCGCGCCGCGCTCGAATTCGATCGCTCGCAAAAGCTCGCGGAGACGAACTTCGGTTCGCAGCAACGCCTGGAGCAGGCCGCCGCCGACCGTGCGCGCACCATCGCGGCGGCAGCCGGGGCGAACGCCGCCAAAGCCTCCGCCGAAGCGGCGCTCTCCGGGGCCAAGGACAACCTGGACGTGCTGAAGGCGCAGCAGACCGAGGCCGTGCGCGTGCGCGGCGAACTGGCCACCGCCGAGGAAAAGGCCGAGCGCGACCTTTCCTTCACCGAAATTCGCGCCCCCTTCGACGGCGTCGTCGGCAACAAGGCGGTCGAAGTTGGCCAGTACGCGCTGCCGGGCACGCGGCTGCTGGCGCTGGTTCCCCTGACCAGCGCCTATGTCGACGCCAATTTCAAGGAGACCCAGCTCGACTCGATCCGACCCGGCCAGAAGGTCGACCTCGCCGTCGATTCCTACGGCGGACGGGTGATTCCCGGCGTCGTCGTCTCGATCGCGCCGGCCTCGGGCGCCGAGTTCTCGCTGCTGCCGCCCGACAACGCGACGGGCAATTTCACCAAGGTGGTGCAGCGCATCGCCGTGCGCATCGCGGTGGCCCCCGAGGCGCTGAGGGAGGGAACGCTGCGGCCGGGCCTGTCGGTCGTGGCCTTGGTGCGCACCCGCGACGAAAGCCTGCCCAAGCCGACCCTGCTCGGCTTGTTCGGATTTGGCGCCGCGGCCGGAGAACAAGGCTCGAGGCCGTGAGCGCGACGGCGTCGACGATTCCGCAACGCGCTCACGCGCCCGCGGCGGCGGTCGAGCGTTTCGAGCCGCGCCGCCTCTTCGCCTTCATCTTCATGGTGTTCGGCATGTTCATGGCGATCCTGGACATCCAGATCGTCTCCGCCTCGCTGTCGGAAATCCAGGCCGGGCTTTCGGCGTCGCAGGACGAAATCACCTGGGTGCAGACGAGCTACCTCATCGCCGAAGTCGTCATGATCCCGCTGTCGGGATTTCTGTCGCGCGCGTTCTCCACCCGCACGGTGTTCGTCGTCTCGGCCGCGGGCTTCACCCTGATGAGCTTCTTTTGCTCCCGCGCGACTTCGATCGAGGAGATGATCGTCTGGCGGGCGTTGCAGGGCTTCATCGGCGGCGGCATGATCCCGACCGTCTTCGTGTCGGCCTACACCATTTTTCCACGCAGCAAACTGCCGCTCGTCGCGCCGATCATCGGGCTGGTGGCGACGCTGGCGCCGACCATCGGGCCGACGGCCGGCGGCTACCTGACCGACCTCTTCTCCTGGCATTGGCTGTTTCTGGTCAACATCATCCCCGGGATCATCGTCTCCGTCGCAGCCTGGCTGCTGATCGATTTCGACAAGCCCGATCTGAAGCTGCTCAAGAATTTCGACTGGACCGGCCTCGTTTCGATGGCCGCCTTTCTCGGCGCGCTCGAATACGTGCTGGAGGAGGGCCCGTCGAAGGATTGGCTGGAAAGCGAGCCGGTGACGGCCGCCCTCGTCCTATCGGGGCTCGGCGCCGTCGTCTTCTTCTGGCGGATGTTCACGGCGCGGGAGCCGATCGTCGACCTCACCGCCTTCGCCGATCGCAATTTCTGGACCGGCTCGGCTCTCGGTTTTGTCCTCGGCATCGGCCTCTATGGCCTGACCTACATCTATCCCGTCTACCTCGCGGCGGTGCGTGGCTATTCGGCGCTGATGATCGGCAAGACGATGGCCGTCACCGGCGTCTGCCAGATGCTGATGGCGCCGCTTACGGCCAAGCTGATAGTCAAGGTCGACCCACGGCTGATGATCGCGGTCGGCTTCGTCGGCTTCGCCATCGGCACCTGGCAGGCCTCGTTCATCACCGTCGATTGGGATTTCTGGGAATTGCTTGTCCCTCAGATATTCCGCGGCTTCTCGCTGATGCTATGCATGGTGCCGATCAACAATCTCGCGCTCGGCGCCTTGCCGCCGGACCGCATCAAGAACGCCTCCGGCCTGTTCAACCTGTTGCGCAACCTCGGCGGCGCGTTCGGTCTGGCGCTGATCAACACCATGCTCGACAAGCGCATGGACCTTCACCTCGAGCGCCTGCGCGAGGCGGTCGTGTGGGGCCGTTCCGCCGCGGACGAGACGCTGGCCGGGCTGACCGCGGCGCTGGCGGCGCGCGGCTCCGACGCCGCGCTCGCGGCGCCGCGTGAAATGGCGCTGATGGTGCGCCGGCAGGCCGAAGTGCTGGCGCTCGGCGACGTTTTTCTCGCGCTGACTGCGGTCTTTCTCGCGCTGGTCGGGCTCGCGGCGTTCATGCGCCGTCCGCAGACGATGGCGGTCGGCGGCGGCCATTGACCAAACGCTCGACTCGCTTCGGTCGGCCCTTGCGCGCGCGAGCGGTCCCGACCATATTACGCGTTGAGCGCGGCGCGCCGGCCCGGGGCCGGTCCTCTCACGCCCTACGCCGCGACGAAAGATAAGAGGTCTTCCATGTCCGACTATGACCGCTCTGCCAACGCCCGCGCCGGCGCTGGCGTCGTCCGGTCCGGCGCCGGCGTCATCGACCAGGGCCTGCGCGCCTATATGATCGGCGTATACAACTACATGACTCTCGGTCTCGGGATGACCGGGTTGATCGCGTGGGGGGCTTTCCAATTGGCGGATGTGACGTTCGCCGGCGGTCACCCGATTTCCGCCAGCGCATTCGGTCGGGCCATCTACTTTTCGCAGCTGCGCTGGTTGGTCGTCCTGTCGCCGTTGGCGCTCGTGTTCTATCTGACGGCGCGGCTCAATACGATGTCGGTCGCATCGGCGCGCACCGCGTTTCTGGCCTTTGCCGGGCTCATCGGCTTGTCGATGTCGGCGCTCCTGGTGGTGTACACGGAGGGCTCGATCGCACGGGTGTTCTTCGAGACCGCGGCGGCTTTCGGCGCCTTGAGCCTTTATGGCTATACGACGCGCCGCAGCCTTTCGGCGATGGGTTCGTTCATGATGATGGGCCTGTTCGGGCTGATCATCGCCAGCGTTGTGAACCTCTTCCTACAGAGCAGCGGCCTGCAATGGGCGCTTTCGATCGTCGGTATCGGCATCTTCGCCGGCCTGACCGCCTGGGACACGCAGGCGATCAAGGAGAATTACGCCGCCGGCGACGCCTATGAAGCGTCGGAGAAGAAGTCGATCTACGGAGCGCTGCGGCTCTATCTCGACTTCATCAACATGTTCCAGATGCTGCTCATGCTCTCCGGCAGTCGCCGGAATTGAGCCTGCGAGCGAAGAAACGAGCCCCGGCCCGCCCGCAGCGGACCGGGGCCTTTTTTTTGTCGGGCCGTCGGCAAGACCCGTGTCCTGGGGGACGAGCGTTCGTCGAAAGCGCGCCTCGCCGTCGCGGGCGGCGCGCTGAAGGTCGACCAAGACCGGCAGATTAGCTGTCTTTGGTTAGCTAATGAGCAAGCCATGGAACCCATCACAATTCACGCCGCCAAAACGGGTCTGTCGCAATTGCTCGCCCGTGTGGAAGCGGGGGAGGAGATTGTCTTGGCGCGCGGCAAGCATCCAATCGCCAAGCTCGTACCCTTCGCTCCGCCGCCGGTTAGGCGACGATTCGGAGCGTTGCGCGGGATATTGAGGGTCGGGCCAGAATATTTCGAGCCTCTGCCTGCCGAGGAACTGGCCTCTTTGTAGCCGCGCTCGTTGAGCGCGGCGGGGCAGGAACGCGGTCGGCGACCGCGTCTACAAGGCGCCGGCGCTTCGCCGTTTCAATTCCCCAGCACGTCGGCCATCGAATAGAGCCCCGGCTTGCGGCCGCGCGCCCACAGCGCCGCTTTGAGGGCGCCGGGCGCGAACAGCGAGCGATCCTCGGCGTGATGGGAAAGCACGACGCGCTCGCCGTCGCCGGCGAAGATGACGCTGTGATCGCCGACCACCGTGCCGCCGCGCAACGAGGCGAAGCCGATCGCCCCCGGCTTGCGGGGGCCGGTGACGCCGTCGCGCCCGCGCACCGAATGGTCGCGCAAGGTCAGGCCGCGCCCCTCGGCGGCCGCTTCGCCGAGCATCAGCGCGGTGCCCGACGGGGCGTCGACTTTCATGCGATGGTGCATTTCGACGATTTCGATGTCGAACTCCTGCCCCAGTGCGCGCGCGGCGTCGCGCACCAGCCGCGCCAAGAGATTGACGCCGAGGCTCATGTTGCCCGAGCGCACGATCGGCGCGTCGCGCGCCGCGGCGGCGAGGCTCGTCAGATCGTCCGCGGAGAGGCCGGTGGTGCCGATGACGAGGGCGACGCGGGCCCGGGCGGCGAGCGCGGCGATCGCGCGCGTCGCCGCCGGAGCGGAAAAGTCGATCACGCCGTCGGCGTTCGCCAAGGCGGCGGCGGGATCGCTGGAGATCGGCGTCCCCGACGCCCCGACGCCGGCCACAAGCCCCGCGTCCTGGCCGAGAGCGGGCGAGTCCGCGCGCTCGATCGCGCCGCTCAAGACGACGCCCGGCGCCTCCGCGATCGCCTTGACGAGCATCCTCCCCATGCGCCCGGCGGCGCCGGTCACGACTAGCCGCATATCGTCCATGGCGTTCCTCGAATTTGCGCTTCAGCCCGGTTGCGGCCCGTCGTAGCCCTCGACGACGACGAGGTCGCCTTGCGAGACGGGCAAACGCAGCGCCAGGGCGCGGCGATACTCCTCCGATTGGTAACAAGCCAGCGCCGTCGCGTAGTCCTTGAACTCGATGACGACGTGCCGGGAGCGCAGCGTTCCTTCCTCGCGCTCGTTCCGGCCCGCGCGCACGAGAAACCGCGCGCCGTACTTGGCGAAGGGAATGGCGTTGGCGGCGAGATAGGCTTTGTAGCCCTCCGGGTCGGCGACGTCGACGTGCGCGATCCAATAGCCCTTGGCCACGTCAGGCGCCCTCCGCCAGGACCGTCTCGATTTCGGCCGCAGGATCGGCGACGTCGACGCGCGAAACGACATAGCCTTTAGGCATCGGCCTCTCCGGTCCGTTTGGCGCCCCGAGACTAGCGCGCGCGCATAGGAGTGCAAGTCAAAGCGCGGCGGCGATCTCGGCGACGATCCGCTGCGCGGCGGCTCGGGGATCGCCGCTTTGCGTCACCGGGCGCCCGACGACGAGGTAGTCGGCGCCGGCGCCGATCGCCTCAGCCGGCGTCGCGATGCGCTTCTGGTCGCCGAGGGAAGCGCCCGCGGGGCGAATCCCCGGCGTGACCAGAAGCAGCGAATCGCCGATCGTCGCGCGCAGCATCGCAGCCTCCGCGGCGCTGGCGACGAGCCCGTCGACGCCGGCTGCTTGCGCCTGCGCGGCGCGGCGCGCGACCAGCGCCCGGACGCCCAAGGCGTAACCGGCCTCGGCGAGATCGGCGTCGTCGCAAGAGGTGAGAACCGTAACCGCCAGCAGCTTCAGCGAGGAGCCCTTGGCGCCGGCCGCCGCCGCGCGCATCGTCTGGGGATAGGCGTGGACGGTGAGAAAATAGGCGCCGAGCCGGGCGACTTGCGCGGTCGCGCGCTCGACCGTGTTGGGGATGTCGTGCAGCTTCAGGTCGACGAAGACCTTCTTGCCCGCCGCGGCCAATGTTGGCGCGAGACCCAAGCCGCCGCCGTAGGCGAGCTCCATGCCGATCTTATAGAATCGCACGCTGTCGCCGAGTTCGGCGATCAAGCGCCCGGCCTCGGCCGGGTCGGGCGCGTCGAGCGCGACGATCAGGCGGTCGCGGGGATCGATGAGCTCGGCACGGCGCGGCGGGGCGTTCATCGGGCCGGGAGACGGTCGCCGCGCAACCACTGGTCGGCGCGCCGGCGGATTCGCGCGGCCAAGGGTTCGGCGGACGCGCCGTTGGCGTCGGCGCGATAGGTCCACACCCGCGCCGGCGGCAGGTTGCGCCAGATCGGCGCGCCGCAATGGGCGGAAAACCGCCTGGCGCAGGCCTGGCGCGGAATCGGCGAGGCGAGGCCATAGGTGAACTGGACGAGAACGCCGTCCGGCCCCATCAGCGCGAAAGCGTCTTCGATCAGCTTGAGGCGCAGGGCGGGGGGCTGATTGAGCAACGGCAGGCTCGAAACCACCGCGGCGATCGGCCGACCGGCGAACTCCGCCAGCGTGCGCTCGAGATCGTAGGCGTCGCCCTGCACGATCCGGACGGCCGCGAAGCGTTGCGCGAGCAGGCGGCAGAAGCCGCCGTCGTATTCGACCAGCACCAAGCGCTCGCGCGCGACGCCGCGTTCGATCAGGGCCCGCGTCACCGGGCCGGTTCCGGGGCCGAGCTCGACGACGAGGCCGTCGCCGCTGGGATCGACGAAGCGCGCCATCGCGCGCGCTAGGCGCCGCCCCGAGGGCGCCACGGCGCCGGTCAAGCGCGGGCTTTCAAACAAGGCCTTGAGAAAGCGCGTGTGGTCGCCGAGCGGCCGTTCGGAGCGGCGAGAGGCAAAATCGGAAGGAATTCTCGGCGAAGAATGGCCCATAGTCGTCCCGCTGCGCGTTGGCCGTCGGCTCGCCCGCGCCGCTGCGGACGCGTCGGCTCGAGTCAGTTCAGCCCCTCGAAGAATTCTTTCATCTTGGCGAAGAAGCCGGAACTCTCGGGCTGGGTCTTGTGCGACGACTCGGCCTCGAACTCCGCCAGCAGTTCGCGCTGCCGGCGCGTCAGATTTTGCGGCGTTTCGACGTTGGCCTGGATGTAGAGATCGCCGAAATCGTGCGAGCGCAGGACCGGCATGCCCTTGCCGCGCAGTCGCATCTGATGCCCCGATTGCACGCCCTCGGGAATGCGCACTTTGGCCTCGCCGCCGTCGAGCGTGCGCACCACAAATTCGCCGCCGAGCGCCGCCTGCACCATCGAGATTGGCACTCGGCAATAGAGATCGGCGCCGTCGCGTTGGAAGAACGGGTGCGGCTTGATGGCGAGGAAGATGTAGAGATCGCCCGCGGCTCCGCCGCGCAGGCCCGCTTCGCCCTCGCCGGAAAGGCGGATGCGCGTGCCGTCCTCGACCCCCGCCGGCAGGTTGACCGAAAGCGTGCGTTCGCGCGTCACACGGCCGGAGCCGCCGCATCTTTCGCAGGGATTTTCGATTATCTGGCCTCGCCCGCCGCAACTCGGGCATGTTCGTTCGATGGCGAAAAAGCCCTGTTGGGCGCGCACGCGCCCGTGCCCGGCGCAGGTCTTGCAGATCGCCGGCCTCGACCCCGCCTTGGCGCCCGAGCCGGCGCAGCCTTCGCAGGTCGCCAAGGTCGGCAGCTTAATCGTCGCCGTTCTGCCGTTGTAGGCTTCCTCGAGGGTGATCTCGAGATTGTGGCGAAGGTCCGCGCCGCGCTCTTTGCTGGAGGCGCTGCGAGACCCGCGGCGGCCCATGATGTCGCCGAACAGATCGTCGAAGATATCCGACATGGAGGCGGCGAAGCCCTCGCTCATCCCTCCGCCTGGTTCGAAAGCCGCGTGGCCGTAACGATCGTAGGCGGCCCGTTTCTGGCTGTCGGAAAGGTGCTGATAGGCCTCGTTGACTTCCTTGAACCGCGTTTCGGCCTGCTTGTCGCCGGGATGGCGGTCGGGATGGCATTGCATCGCCGCCTTGCGGAACGCCGCCTTCAACTCCGCGTCGGTGGCGGTCCGGGCGACCCCTAGGGTTTCATAGAAATCGCGTTTGGCCACGTCGTCAGCAACCCGGTTGTTCCTGGAGGCGCCCGACTCATTCGCCTATGAAGAGCCGGGGCCGCCTCGTCTATCGCCCTCGAAGGTCTCGGCAAAGTCCCGATCGCGCCTCGCCCGCCTCGAAGAAGCCGCGTCGCCGCGACGAATGCGCCGTCCTCTCCCGCCAAATCGAGCGCGCCCCTTCGCCGTGCTCTTGGGAAAAAGGGGCGCGCGCGAACCTCGAGATCGTCAGGCGGATTTCTTCTTGTCGTCGTCGACTTCCCGGAACTCGGCGTCGATCACGTCGTCCTTGGCCTGGCCGGCGCCCGGCTCGGCGCCTTCGGCGCCGGGCCCGGGCGCTTGCTGCGCCTTGTACATGGCTTCGCCGAGCTTCATCTGCGCCTGCATGAGGTCGTTCGTCCTGGCCTTGATCGCCTCGATGTCTTCGCCCTGCAGGGAGGCGCGCAGGGCCGCGACGGCCGCCTCGACCGCGCTGCGATCGGACTGGGCGACCTTGTCGCCGTATTCCTTGAGCGCCTTCTCCGCGTCGTGGGCGAGCGACTCGCCGTGGTTCTTGGCGTCGACCGCGTCGCGCCGCTTCTTGTCCTCGGCGGCGTGGGCCTCGGCCTCCTTGACCATCTTGTTAATGTCGGTCTCGCTCAGGCCGCCAGAGGCCTGGATGCGGATCTGCTGTTCCTTGTTGGTCGCCTTGTCCTTGGCGGTGACGTTGACGATGCCGTTGGCGTCGATGTCGAAGGTCACCTCGATCTGCGGCACGCCGCGCGGGGCGGAGGGAATGCCGACCAGATCGAACTGGCCGAGCGCCTTGTTGTCGGCCGCCATTTCTCGCTCGCCCTGGAAGACGCGGATGGTCACCGCGGTCTGGTTGTCTTCGGCGGTCGAGAACACCTGGCTCTTCTTGGTCGGGATCGTGGTGTTGCGTTCGATGAGGCGCGTGAACACGCCGCCAAGCGTCTCGATGCCGAGCGAAAGCGGCGTCACGTCGAGCAGCAGCACATCCTTGACGTCGCCTTGCAGAACGCCGGCCTGGACCGCGGCGCCGATCGCGACCACTTCGTCCGGGTTGACGCCCTTGTGCGGCTCCTTGCCGAAGAACTGCTTGACGATCTCTTGCACCTTGGGCACGCGGGTCATGCCGCCGACGAGCACGACCTCGTCGATCTGGCCCGCCGCAAGGCTGGCGTCTTTGAGCGCCTTGCGGCACGGTTCGACGGTGCGCTGGATCAGATCGTCGACCAGCGCCTCGAACTTCGCGCGCGTCAGTTTCAGCGCCAGATGTTTGGGCCCCGCCGCATCGGCGGTGATGTAAGGCAAGTTGATCTCGGTCTGGACCGCCGAAGAAAGCTCGATCTTGGCCTTTTCGGCCGCCTCCTTCAGGCGTTGCAGCGCCAGCTTGTCCTTGGTCAGGTCGATGCCCTGCTCTTTCCTAAATTCGCTGGAGAGATACTCGACCAGCCGCATGTCGAAGTCTTCGCCGCCGAGGAACGTGTCGCCGTTGGTCGATTTTACTTCGAAGACGCCGTCGCCGATCTCAAGGATCGAAATGTCGAACGTGCCGCCGCCGAGGTCGTAGACGGCGATCGTGCCCGCTTTCTTCTTGTCGAGGCCGTAGGCGAGCGCGGCCGCGGTCGGCTCGTTGATGATGCGCAACACTTCCAGGCCGGCGATCTTGCCGGCGTCCTTGGTCGCCTGGCGCTGGGCGTCGTTGAAATAGGCGGGAACCGTGATGACGGCTTGCGTGACGGGCGTTCCCAGATGCGCCTCGGCGGTCTCCTTCATCTTCTGCAGCACGAAGGCGGAAATCTGCGAGGGCGAATACTGCTTGCCGTCCGCGGTCACCCAGGCGTCGCCGTTGGCAGCCTTGATGATCTTGTAAGGGACCAGACCCATGTCCTTCTTGGTCATCGGGTCTTCGAACGATCGGCCGATCAGGCGCTTGATGGCGAAAAAGGTGCGCTCGGGGTTGGTAACGCCCTGGCGTTTGGCGGGCTGGCCGACCAAGCGCTCGCCCTCGTCGGTGAAGGCGACGATCGAGGGGGTCGTGCGCGCGCCCTCGGAATTCTCGATGACTTTCGGGGTCGCCCCTTCCATGACCGCGACGCAGGAATTGGTGGTTCCGAGGTCGATGCCGATGACTTTAGCCATTGTCTCATTCCTAACTGTTTCGCGAGACCGCGAGGCCCCGAAGCGGCCTGGCCATGGAAACGCGCGATCCTTTCCAGAAGCTGGACGGCGACGCGCGCCCCGGTCCCCGATGCACGGTTTCTCTTTCCGCAGGCGAGACTTTCTTGCCCCAACGCTGCTTAGGTGGCGCGTATATAAGAGGGGCCCTACACCGGCGCAAGGCGCCGAACGGCCTTCCGGCGGCGAGAAATCTCGAGCTTCGTCCCGAGTCTCGACGCGCTCGCTCGCTCGGCGCTTCCCATTTCTCCCGTCCGATTCTAAGCTCCGCTCATGATGCGGTTTCCGATCGCCCTGCTGGGCGTCCTGGCGATGAGTTGCGGCCTCGCCCACGCGCAACTCGTCTTGCCCGGGGCCGTCGGCTCGCCGCCGTCCTCGGCCGATTTCGCCTCGAGCGAAGCCGCCGTCGTCGGCCGGCCGCTTCGGCTCGACGGGAACCAGGGCCAATTGTTGCTTTCGAGTCACGGCAAGCTTCTGCGCATCGACAAGTTCAGCCTCCCTGGCGAAGTGATTTCGACCCCCTCGCGAAAGTGCCTGATCGAAATCATCGGCAAAACGCCGATCGAGACCAAGAGCCTGGGACGGCCCGAGGGATTGGAAAGGTACGAGGCGGAAATTCCGGCTTGCCCGTTTTCCTTCGACCTGCTCGATGGCGCGGTGCTGGTGCCGGCGCAAAACGCGGCGTGCGTCTTCCAGGCGGCCGATTGTCAGGCGAGCCCCAGCGGCCTTTGGGGACCGGACGCCGCCAGTCTGGAAAGCGACGCCAAATCGATCGAGCGTCAACGCGCGCTCGCCGAGACGGCGGCGGCGGGCTTGCTTCATGCGCTCGAGGCGCGGCTGAAAGGCAGGCCCGAGGCTCAAGACGTGGCGCGCGAGCAGAGCGATTTCATCGCGCGACGGGACGACGTTTGCCGCGATTACGACAAGGAATCTGCCCACGGATACTGCGCCTCGCGGATGGCGCAGTCGCGCGCCGCGCTCCTCAAGGCGCGCATCGACGCGCTCGACCGGCACCCTGCCGCCCCGGATTGACGGCGCTCTCCGCAGAGCCGGGCGCCGCTTCGACCCCTTGCGCGGCGCGTCGCCATTGCCGCGCCCGCCCTCGCCCCGCTACACTCGCCCGACAGCATCGACTTGGGAGGCCGCCCAGCATGATCCGCATCGTCGAAACCAAGCCCTATCTCGACCAGAAGCCCGGCACTTCGGGCCTGCGCAAGAAAGTCTCGGAGTTCCAGCAGCCCAACTATGTCGAGAATTTCGTCCAGTCGATCTTCGATTCGCTCGAGGGCTTCGCCGGCAAGACGCTGGTGATCGGCGGCGACGGGCGCTATTACAATCGCGAGGCGATCCAGAAGGCGATCCGCATCGCGCTCGCCAACGGCTTCGGCCGCGTCGTCGTCGGCATGGGGGGCATCCTGTCGACGCCGGCGGTCTCGGCGCTGATCCGCGCGCTCGGCGCCTTTGGCGGGATCATCCTCTCCGCCAGCCACAATCCCGGCGGCCCGGACGGCGATTTCGGCGTCAAATACAATATCGGCGCCGGCGGCCCGGCGCCGGAAAAGATCACCGACGCGATCTTCGCTCACACCAAGACGATTGCGGCTTACAAAACGCTCGATTCGCGCGACGTCGACCTCGACGCGCTCGGAAAGACGCAGATCGGCGGCGCGAGCGTCGAGGTCGTCGACCCCGTCGCCAATTACGCCGCGCTGATGCGCACGCTGTTCGACTTCGACGCCATCCGGTCGCTGTTCGCTTCCGGCTTCCGCATGCGTTTCGACGCGATGCACGCGGTGACCGGCCCTTACGCCCACGCCATTCTCGAAGGCGAGTTGCGCGCAGCAGCCGGCACGGTGGTCAACGGCACGCCGCTGCCCGATTTCGGCGGCCATCACCCCGATCCCAACCTCGCCAACGCCAAGGCGCTCTACGACGAGATGATGTCGCCGCAGGCGCCCGATTTCGGCGCCGCCTCGGACGGCGACGGCGACCGCAATCTGATCATCGGCCGCGGCATCTTCATCACCCCGTCCGACTCGCTCGCCATGCTCGCGGCCAACGCGCGCCTTGCGCCCGGCTACGCCAAGGGCCTAGCCGGAATCGCCCGCTCGATGCCGACCAGCGCCGCCGCCGACCGCGTCGCCGCCAAGCTCGGGATCAGAGCCTACGAGACGCCGACGGGCTGGAAGTTCTTCGGCAATCTGCTCGACGCCGGGCTGGCGACAATCTGCGGCGAGGAGAGCGCCGGCACCGGCTCCAACCACGTGCGCGAAAAGGACGGCCTGTGGGCGGTGCTGCTTTGGCTGAACATTCTCGCCAAGCGGCGCATCTCGGCAGCCGACCTCGCGCGGGAGCATTGGGCGACCTATGGGCGCAACTACTACACGCGGCACGATTTCGAGGAAGTCGATCTCTCCGCCGCGACGGCCCTGATGGAGGCGCTGCGCGCGCAGCTTGCGAGCCTGCCGGGGCGCCGCTTCGGCGCGCTCGAGGTCGCGGCCGCCGACGACTTTTCCTACCGCGACCCGGTCGATGGTTCGCTGACCCAGGGTCAGGGCGTGCGGGCGATGTTCGAGGGCGGCGCGCGCATCGTCTACCGCCTCTCCGGCACCGGCACGGTCGGGGCGACGTTGCGCGTCTACATCGAACGCTACGAGCCGCCCGGCGGCGACCTCGGCCTCGACGCGCAAGTCGCGCTCGAAGATCTCATCGCCCTGTCGCGCGCGCTCGCCGGGATCGAAGCGCGCACCGGCCGCAAGGCGCCGAGCGTGGTGACTTAAAGCGCGTCCGCAACGAGGCGGACCGGACCGCGGGGCGTCTCGTTGACGGGGACGCGCCATCGTGTGTATTTATACTCATGAATAGCCGTGCGCTTATTCGCATTCTCGAAGCCGACGGCTGGCGGAAAGTCGCTCAGAAGGGCAGTCACGTCCAGTTCAAACATGCGAACAGGCCGGGTCGCGTGACGGTCCCCCATCCGAACAAGGACATCGCCGCCGGAACGCTTCGCAGCATCGAGAAGCAAGCCGGACTGAAATTGAGCTGATCGCCATGCGCCAATATATCGCCCTGATCCACAAAGACCCCGACAGCGAGTACGGCGTCTCGTTTCCCGATTTGCCGGGCTGCGTGAGCGCTGGCGCAACGCTGGACGAGGCGCGCGAAATGGCCGCCGAGGCCCTCGCGTTTCATCTCGAGGGTCTGGCCGAAGACGACGAGCCGATCCCGGAGTCCTCGACGCTTGAAGCCGTCATGGCGGACCCCGCCAACCGCGACGGCGTCGCGATTCTGGTCGCCACTCCAGCCCGCACGGCCAAGGCCGTGCGTATCAACGTCACACTG
>Ga0182014_10004971_pt1 | contig 14968 bp, 13 predicted proteins | sample 612S2DmetaG_FD_120489 | JGI IMG/M metagenome (GOLD analysis project Ga0182014, IMG submission 120489) | Permafrost microbial communities from Stordalen Mire, Sweden - 612S2D metaG | ecosystem: Environmental > Terrestrial > Soil > Wetlands > Permafrost | place: Sweden: Stordalen | collected... | reverse complement strand
GCAACATTCCATGACCGGTCAAAGCGCGATCGTCACCGACATCGAAGGTACGACGAGTTCCATTTCATTCGTCAAAGACCAGCTCTTTCCCTACGCGAGGAGGCACCTCGCCACCTTTGTCGCCGACAACAACGCCTCCGCCGAGGTGCAGGACTGCCTGCGTCAGAGCCGCGAGCTCGCGGGCCTTGCCGGAGCGAGCGACGACGAAGTGGTGGAGATGCTGGTGCGTTGGATCGACGAGGACCGCAAAGTCACGCCGCTCAAGACTCTGCAGGGACTAATGTGGGCTGAAGGTTTCGCCGCCGGCGAGCTTTCCGGCCACGTCTACGGCGACGTGGCCGACTCTCTGCGCGCTTGGCGCGCAGCGGGGTTTTCGCTGTGGGTCTTCTCCTCGGGGTCGATCAAGGGACAGAAACTCATCTATAGACATACCGCCTTCGGCGATCTTAACCCGTTCTTTTCCGGCTATTTCGACACGGCCACCGGGCCGAAGCTCGCGGCTTCGTCTTACACAGCCATCGCGAAGGCGATCGGCTTGCCGCCGGGACGGATCTTGTTCCTGTCGGACCATACTGGGGAGCTCAATGCCGCCCGCGCCGCGGGCTTTGGCACGGCGGCGCTTAACCGAGGCGAAACGGTTCTCCCCCAAGGGCATGGCCACCCCGAGTTCAACAGTTTCGCGGACATCGACCCGCAGGGTGGCGGTCTGTTTCCGCTGCCGTGAACGGGAAGGCGGGTTCGCACGATTCTTCGATCTCGCGCGCCGTACTTTCGTCGAACAGGAGTTGCGCCGTCGCCAAGCGGCGGTCCGTGGATGCGGTTATCGCGGCAATTCCGCTCGACGAAGCGGTGGAGAAACATGAAGAGCTCGCCGCCGGTGCGGATTCAAACGCGGCGTCGGCCCGTTCGTCCAATGGTCGATGAGGCCCTCCGGCCCCGCGTCGCTGAAGCGATGAACCCAGTCGCGCAGCGTCTGGCGGTCCAGGCTGCCGATCTTGGCCGCTGCGCCGCGGTCCATCCCGTCCCTGACCGCCGCCAGCGATAGAAGTCGCCGGCTCTGGTTGGCGTCCTTCGAGCGCTTGGCCAGCACCCGAAGCGCCTCGGCCGAAAAATCCTCCCGCACTCTCGCCGATGATGGCATGGCGCGAATCCTCCGCCCCAAAGGGGTCAGAAAATCCGCTCCGTCGGAATTCAGCCAGTCGCGTAGGACTTCAAACCGGACCTTTCAATCAGTCGGCTCGCCTCGCTGTCAGCAACAGCTTTCCCGTTATTTCATCGGTCACGAGATACTTCGCGTAATTCCCCGCCAATGCGGCTCTCATGGCCTCGACCTTTTCGACGCCCGCGGCGACGAGAATGCCGGCCTTCGCCTTCTTGAGATCAGAGGTGGTGACGCCGATCATGCGCGCGTCGAGCTCACCTTCGACATGGCGGCCTTTCGCGTCGATGAAGCGGCCGCACAACACCGCGACGGCGCCGTGATCGACGTACCACTTCACTTGCGCGACGGTGGCGATGCCGGCGCGGATTTGGTGCGTAGTCGGCGAGCAGTCGCCGACCGAGAACAAGGTCTTGCTCAACCCCGAAAGCTCCTGAAGCTGGGCGCGGATGGTCTGCTCCCGCCGCAAGGCGTCTGCGATCGTCCGGCTCGATACGATCGCCGGCGCGTGCAGTGTGCGGCAATCCGCGCCAAGGCTAGAGGCGATGCGGATCGCGCATGTCTCGGCCGCTAGCATCTGCGGCGCTTTCATCGAGCCGATCATCTGGCAAACGGTCAGGTCCGGCACCGATCCGCGCGGCATTTCCTCAGACAACCACTCGATCGTCTTCCCCCATGCGACGCCCAGTACATCGCCGGGTTGCACCAGGTCATAGACCGCCATCGCTCCGACGCGCGCGACCTGCCGCACGATTTCGAGAGCCCGCCCCTCCGCGTCCGCCTCGGGGTCGGGGAACGTCGCCGCGATGAAGACGTCGGCGAGACCGAACCCCTCGCGTAACTCCTTCGACAGGGTGGACGCCGAGAAGGAGGTCCCTTTGACGCGGATGTCGACGATGTTCCGTTCACGCGCCTGGCGTAGATAGTTGACAACCGTCGCGCGCGACACGCCGAGGCGCGTCGCGATTTCGTTCTGCGTCAGTCCGTCGCGGTAGTACAACATCGCGACATTGGCGAGTAGCGAGTCATCGCGCTGAGTGAGAGCACGCTCCGGCAGTCCTATTGCCAATTGTGATGTCACTGAAGAGGTTCCGCTGTCTCCATAAAGGCGCGAACTTGCTCTCTGTCGCGAACGCCAGCGTCCGAACCGAGACCGGTCGCCGCCAGCGCAGATACCGCCGCTCCTCGCCGACAGGCGTCTTTGAGATCGAGACCCTCCGCGAGGCCGCCGATGAAACCGCCGCAATAGCTGTCACGGCGCCCGGTGACGTCCGAAACCAGGACCTCGAAGGCTGGCGTTTGAAACTCCCCGTCACGCGTCCGGGTATACGATACCTGAGCTCCCATTTTGAAAATGCAAGCGCTGACGCCAAAATCCAAGAAGAAGGCGGCCGCGTCGGCTGGATTCGAGCGGTGGGAGAGGAAAGCCGCCTCCTCGTACGACGGCATGAAGTCGTCCACAGACGGCAACAGGTCGTGCAACGACGATAGCGTGTTGTCGCTTGGGGCGATCAGGTCGAAAGTGGTCACCAGACCCTTCTTCTTGACGTCGCGGAGCAGCTTGGTGCTCTGGCCTTGGTCCATCGCCGCCAGCAGCCCAGTTCCGCCGTCATGAAGAAAGCGAGCGTCGCAAATGGCGTCGAAGTCTTGCTCGACGACAAAAAAGCGATCTGAAGCGCCGCGGCAGTGAAATGCAGGTCGCTCGCCGTTTGGTCGGATCGGCAGGATTGTCGCTGATGTCGGAGACGTCTCCGTACGCTGAATCATCCGGCAATCAATGCCCAGCTGCCGGTAGACGTCAAGAATGAAGTCGCCTTTCTCGTCGATGCCGGCGCATGCGACTGCGGCCGTTGAGATACCCAACTTGGCCGCGTTCATTACCGCTTCGGCCGCCGCGCCTGCAGGACTGAGGCGGATTTCGTCGATGAATGTGACGCCGCCGCCGTCAGGAATCGCTGTCACCGGCCGCCCCTCGATGTCGAGAATCGTCAACCCAACGAAGACCGCGTCAGATTTCGGCATGTCTCTCCCGCAAATGCTACGTCGCCGCGTGCCGGCCTGGAATCAAGCGTTGACCTCTTTTGCGCCGCGCTCAACAGATATGTTGACGATGCGGGCGCTGTTGGCTCGCGTCCCGGTCAACCAGGTTTCGACTTCCTGGGTCGTCGCACCGCTCGCGGCGATCTGAGCCGTTCGGCCAAACATCTCTCTAAAACAGACCAGCGGACGACAAAGCTCGACGACGAGCGGCCAGCTCGTCGCCTCGTCCTGGAACTCTCGATTCGACATGCCGGCGATGAGTGGCGGCAGCGCTTCGGCGGCGGCGTGCGAGTCGGTGTCCGCGGCGCCAACATAGCCACCGATCGTGTTGAGAAAGCGCTTGAGCTACGATTGGGCGTGATGAAGGCGCCCCGCGCTCGCCCAGCCGTAGGAACCGCCGAAGATTGCGTCGTTGCTGTGAGTTGAGCGGATCCGCCTCGGCTCTTCAGCGACTAGATCGAGCGCCACGTCCCACTCAACCTCGACAAACGAATCGTTGTTGCGCGCGCTGCGATCGCGCCGCTCCAGCCGGCCCTTCCTCGCGGCTGGTGCGGCGATGCGCAGGCTTGCGTCACGCGTGGCGTCGAGCCAGCCGCGACCTACGACGGAGGGGTTCGGGTCTTCAGCGATCAGCGGGATCCGTAGGCCCTCGCGATCGCCTTCCGCCCGATAGCCGCTCTAATGGGCGCTCGTGAAGCGGGTGCACATTGTCGCGATCCTCCGATGATTGACGTCCGCGATACTTTACATATGGCAACAATTTTGACATATGTCAGCACGAGGGCAATGGAGCTTCCTAGGGAGCAGTCGATGATCAACGCGAAGACGACCGAAGAGGTCGCGCTCGGGATCCGACGTCGCGTGTTTGAACACTCAATTCGCAACAACGGCGGCTATCTGAGCCAGGCGTGTTCGGCGGCTGATCAACTCGCATGGCTTTACAATGAGGAACTTCGTCTCGGCGAGCCGACGCTGCCGATGATCCCGAAGCCGTTCACGGGGGTGCCGTCGGCGACCAATCGCGACTACCACACGGGCGCCGGCTACAACGGCCCGCCCGAGCCGCAATACGATCGCCTGATCATTGCGCCTGCCCATTACGCTCTCGCCGCCTACGCCACTCTGATCGAGGTCGGTCGAATGGCGGCCGAAGGCCTCGAAATGTTCAATCGGGACGGCTCATCCGTTGAAATGATCGGCGCGGAGCACTCTCCCGGAATGGAAGTGCACAACGGCACGCTCGGCATCGGGCTTTCAACTGGAGCTGGCCTCGCGTGGGGCCGCCGTCACAGGGGCGAGCCGGGCCGAGTGTGGGTATTCATGTCGGACGGGGAGATTCAGGAAGGGCAGACCTGGGAAGCCGTTCAGACTGCGGTGTATCACGGCATCGACAACCTGTACGCCATCATGGACGTGAACGGGCAGCAATGCGACGGCGCCATGTCGACGGTGATGGGGGTCGGCGACATCAAGGCCAAGCTCGAGGTTTTCGGCTCCTGCGCCGTGGAAATCGACGGCCACGATGTCGACGCGATGCGTCAGGCGGCGAAAGAGCCCCATCCAGGCAAGCCGCTGATTATTCTGGCTCACACCAGCCCCTATCGCGGCATGTCACCGCTGAAGAGCCGGTTCCCACGCCTGCACTATGTGCGCTTCAAATCCGAAGAGGAGAGGGCGCGAATGAACAACGCCATCGCCGCCGAGCTCGGCGTCGCTCCGATCGAATACATTCCCTGAGGCCCGTCATGGTTGAAATGGTAACGCGTCCCTACGCGGGCGCCTTCGAGAAGTACGCCGTCGCCCATCCGGACGTCCTGTGCCTTTCGGCCGACCTGACGTCGTCGTGCGAGATCGACGGATTTCGCGACCGCCACCCCGACCAATTCTTGTCGCTGGGGATGGCGGAGCAGAACATGATGAGCTTCGCTGGCGGTCTCGGCTTGGCGGGGTTCAGGCCATTCGTGCACACGTTTGGGGTTTTTCTCTACCGGCGGCCGTACGATCAGCTGATCGCCTCGGTCGCATACCCGCGCCGCAAGGTTCGGCTCATGGGCTTCCTGCCCGGCGTCACGACGCCGGGTGGCATGACGCATCAGGCGATCGAGGACGTTTCCGTGATGCGATCAATCCCGAACATGACGATCCTTGAGACCGGCGATGCGACGGAGGTCGAGTCGATCTGCGAGGCCGCCGACTCCATCGATGGCCCTGTCTACTGCCGAGTGCTACGCGGATCGGTTCCTCGCTTGTTTGATACGCCCATCAAGGTTGGCGAGGTCCGCGAGCTGAGCCATGGCGCCGACGTGTTGATCGTCACCGCCGGCATCGCCACCGAAGAGGCGATGCGCGCCCGAGAAGCGCTGGCAAGAGCCGGCGTGTCAATCCGCCACCTGCATTTGCACACTCTGAAGCCATTCGACGTGAAGGTGCTGCTCGATCATCTCGCAGCAGTTAGGCATGGCGTCGTCACCCTCGAAAACCATGTGACCGAGGGTGGCATCGGTTCTATGCTCGCCGAGACGATCGCTGATCACGGCGTCGCCAAGAAGCTCATCCGTTTGGGCCTGAAGGATACCTACGCGCACGGCGGCTCGCGGCCCTATCTCATGCGTTACTATGGTCTCGACGCCGTCGCCCTTGTAGCCGCGGTGGAGCGGTTGCTAGACGAGAAGCTCGGCATCAGCGAAACCGATCTCGCCACCGTCCGCATCGACGCAGTTCACTCCGCCGCCAAAGCTGAGGCGCTCTAATGCCGCGCTTCGTCGTCACGTATCGAATCTTCGCTTCAGAAATTGAGGAGGCGAGCGAACGCGCCGCCGGGATCGCGCTGGAGCAGACGGTCGAAATCCCGCGTGACGTCGTGCCGCGCGGCTATGTCGAGGACGAAATCGTTGGCAAGGTCGAGTCAGTCACGGAGGAAGAGCAAGGTCGACATCTGGCCAGGATTTCCTACAGTCCGGACAGCGTAAGCGACGAGCTTCCGCAGCTCCTGAACGTCATCTTCGGCAACTCGTCGATTCAGAAAGGCATCAAGGTCGTCGACCTCGAACTTGGATCGACTTTGGCCGAGCGTTTCCGCGGCGCCCGATTCGGCGTCGCCGGCGTGCGACGATTGACGCGGCGAGCGACAGGCGGGCTGATCAGTCCGGTGATCAAGCCTCAAGGATCGGACGCGGCGACGCTCGCCGACATCGCCTACCGGTGCGCGCTCGCCGGCGCGGACATCGTCAAAGACGACCACGGGCTTACCGACCAGCACATGGCTCCGTTCAAGAACCGTTGCGAAATGGTCTGCGCTGCGGTCGCTCGCGCAAACCGCGAGACCGGCGGCTCGTGCCTCTATATGCCGAACCTCGCGGGTCGCTCGGCTGACCTTATGGAGTACGCGCGCTTCGCCAAGGACTGCGGAGCGGGAGGCGTGCTCGTCATGCCCGGACTGTTTGGGTTCGATTTGGTCCGCCGACTTGCGGTCGACGCAACCTTCGGGCTGCCCATCATGACGCACCCAACCTTCCTCGGCAGCTACGTCCTCTCTGATACGCTCGGATTCACTCACGCAGCAATGTTCGGAACGCTGCAGCGGCTCGCGGGTGCGGATATCTCGATCTTTCCCAACGTTGGGGGCCGCTTCGGCTTCAGCGCGGCGGAGTGCAGTTCGATTGCTGACGCTTGCCGCGACTTAACCGGTATCGGTCGCCCTATCCTCCCCAGTCTCGGCGGCGGCATGAGCGCGGAGCGCGCCGGCGAGATGAAGCGAATGTACGGCGACGACGCAGTCTTCTTGCTCGGAGGCAGCCTGCTCCGCTACGGCGACAGGATTGGAGAAGCAATCAAGGAGTTGCGCAAGGCGCTCTACATGTCGTTTTCCGCGGAAGAGGGACTTCACAGGCCGGGTCAACCAACACATTGATTAAACTATGCAATCCAAAAATTCTCCGAAATCCAGCCTGCATCCGGCGGAAGCCCTCGCCGAACGCCAAATCCGCTTTTTCCTAGCAGCCCGTTAGTGTGTGATCGCATAGGGTCCCGTTTCAGTGCGCATTCGCAGGCTGCTCGGCCAAGGGCGCTTCGTTCAGGCCCTGAGCGCCGGCATTGAAGGCCCGAAGCCGGTGCCGGTCGCAGCGATCGCCTCGGCGATCTCTTCCAGATCGGCCGCGGTTAGCTCCAACGTGGCGACGGAGATCCAGCCGTCGACCTGCGCCGCCCGACGCGCGCCGATGATCGCCGCCGTCACGCCCGGCCAAGCCAGGGTCCAGGCCGCCGCGACCGCCCCCTGCGTGACGCCGTGCCGGGCGGCGATCGGCTTCAGCGCGTCCGCCAGCGCGATGTTGCGCCGCAAGTCCTCTCCATTGAAGTCCGGCGACAGCGTGCGCCAGTCGTTTGCCGGCAACGCCGCCCGACGCGCCTCGGTGAAGGCGCCCGTCAGCAACCCGGCCTGCATCGGACTGTAGACGATCACACCGGTTTCGCGCCTGGCGCACCACGACAGCTCGGCGGCGCCAACCTCGCGATGGATCGCCGAGAACGGCGGCTGCAGCGTGTCGACATGGCCAAGCCGCTCGGCCGCCTCGAGCTGCGCGACGTTGTGATTGGAAAGGCCGACGGCCCGGACCTTGCCTTCCTTCTTCATGTCTAACAGCGTTTGCCAATAGACTTCGAGCGGTGTGTGGTCCGATCCCGGCGGCCAATGCATCTGCAGCAGATCGATCCGCTCGACCTCGAGCCGACGCAGCGACGCCTCCAGCCCAGCGCGCAGCTTGGCCGGCGCGCCGACTTGGCGAATCGGCGCGAGATGATTGTCGTCGTCCCACTCCAGCCCGCACTTGGTGAACACGTAGGGCCGGTCGGCGCGCGGAATGTCGCGCAGGGCGCGCGCCACCAGCTTTTCGGAATGGCCGAGCCCGTAGACCGCGGCGGTGTCGATCCAGTTGAGGCCGCCCTCGATGGCGCGGCGGATCGCGGCGATCGAGTCGTGGTCGTCCTGTTCGCCCCAGCCGAACTGCCAGTCGGCGCCGCCGATGGCGTAAGCGCCGAACCCGGCGCGGGTGATCTCCATTCCCGTTCGGCCGAACGGCCGCATCGGCAAGGACGTTGCTTTCGACATGGCGTGACTCTCTTCCCGTCTTGGAACCCAACCCGTGCTTGAACCGCCTCAGCGTTTTTCAGCTTTGAGGTCGTTGTAGAATTGCAGCGCCTTGTCCGGCCGCTCGAGTTCGTGAACGACCTTGGCGACCGCCTTGATCATCGCAACAGGTGCGTCCGCCTGGAAGATGTTGCGGCCCATGTCGACGCCGGCGGCGCCTTGATCGACCGCCCTGTAGGCCATCTCCAGCGCCTCGAGTTCCGGCAGCTTCTTGCCGCCGGCGATGACGATCGGCACCGGACAGCCGGCGACCACCCGCTCGAAGCCGGAGTCGACGTAATAGGTCTTGACGTATTGGGCGCCGATCTCGGCGGCGATACGGGTCGCCAGGCCGAAGTAGCGGGCGTCGCGCGCCATGTCTTTGCCGACGCCGGTGACGGCGAGGGTCGGGATGCCGAAGCGCATGCCGGTGTCGATCAGCTTGATGACGTTGGCGATCGACTTATGCTCGTATTCGGAGCCGATGTAGACCTGCGCCGCCATTGCACAGGCGCCGAGGCGCACCGCGTCCTCGATGTCGACGGCGACCGTTTCGTTCGACAGTTCGCTGAGAATCGAGTTGCCGCCCGAGCAGCGCAGGGCGACTGGCTTGGTGATCGACGGGGGAACCGTCGCCCGCAGCGCGCCGCGAGTGCACATCAACACGTCGGCGTATTCGAGCAACGGCAAGATGTTGAGGTCGATCCGCTCGAGTCCGGTGGCCGGCCCCTGAAAATAGCCGTGATCGAACGCGAGCATCACGGTGCGTCCGGTCTTCGGATTGAAGATCCGGCTCATCCGGTTCTTCATCCCCCAATCGTAATTGGCGCAGCCCTTGAGGAAGAAGCCTTGCGTGTCAACGGGGCGTCCGAGACCGAAGTCCTTTCCTTCCTTCACGTCGTCCAGGTCTGCCATTGTCTGTTCCTCTTCTTGGCTCTCGATGAGATCGGCGACGTCCGCCGGACGAGACGACGCGCTTCGCCTCGCCAATCATGGATCGCATGCCGCACGTTTCGGTTCGGCTGCGACCTTCGCGTTCACAGAGAGTTGCCGCGCTTGGAAGCGCGGCAACGCTTTCGCCCGACTCTGGGGATCAGAAGTCGAACTTGTCGATGTTGTCCTTGTCGAAAATCGTGCGCTCCGGCAGCAGGATGATGCCGTTGCCCTTCGCTTCGTACTTGTAGCCCTGCACGGAATTCGGCGACACTTCGACCGTGCCGATGCCGGGAACGTCGAGCTTGTCGCCGACGTTGAACGTCTTGCCCTTGACCAGCTGATCGGCGACGTAGACGGACAGCTTGCCCTGAACCACCACGTCCCACAGTCCGAAGCGGTTCACGGTGCCGCTCTTGACGTACTGGCGCATATTGTTCGGGGTCGAGAAGCCGGTGACAATCACCTTCCCGGTCAAGCCGAGATTCTCTGCCGCTTGCGCCGAACCAGGCAGCGCGTTGGCGTCTGGGCAGATAATCGCGTTGAGATCCGGATAGGTCTGGAAGATCGCGGTCGGCACCTGAACCGCCTTCTGGGCGTCCTCAAAGCTGTACTGCGTCGTGACGATTTCCCAGTTCGGATATTCCGCGGCGATCACTTTCTTGGCGACTTCCGTCCACTGATTCTGGTCGGTCACCGTCGGGCTCGAATAGTGGAACGCGATCTTCTTCTTCGCGGTCTTGGCGTCGGGCATCTGATCGGCGACCATCTTGACCAGCAAGTGGCCGAGCTGATCGGCGGTTCCCTGGCTGATGTAGTATGAGCGGCACTCGGGGTTCACGTCAGAGTCCCATGTAAGGACCTTGATCCCCTTGGACGAGGCGCGCTTGAGAGCCTCGCAGAGGCCCTCGGGCGAGAGCGCCGAAATGGCGATTGCGTTATAGCCCTGGTTGACGAAATTGTTGATGAACTCGACCTGGCCGCTGACGCTCGCCTGGTTCGGGCCATCGTATTTCACTGCCGCGCCGATTTCCTTACCCTCCGCGACGGCGCCCTTGCCGCCTGACTCGAAGAAGCCGACGCCAGTCAGCTTGGGAATGAACGCAATCTTGGAGCCGTCGGCGAACGCTGCGCTACCGAACAGGCCCAACGACGCCACGATCGCTGAAGCGCCGACCAGCTTTACGAGACTAGATGTCGAGAACATAACTTACCTCCCTGAAAGAACCGATGCCGGTTCCACTTTGTATGCGGTGATTATCTCTACGTAGCTGATCCGCCTCCCTCTCTTGTCTCTGATATTTCGAGTTGGTAGGCGCGTCGATTGCCGCGCCTCTGGTTGAAGGCGATCAGGCCAAGCTTCACAGCGACGGTGCCGATCAGAAGCCCGCCGACGATGATCGGGATGACGTCGTTGCTGACCCCGAGCGCCAGCAGGCCTTGGCGCAGGAATCCAAGCACCAGGCCGGCGAGAAGCGTCCCCAGCACCGTGCCGCTGCCGCCGAGAATGTCCGTGCCGCCGAGCACTACGGCGGTGATGATATTGAGTAGCGCCTCGCTGCCGAGATCGGAGCGGGCCGAGGTGAAATACGAAGTCAGGATGACGCCGGCCATTGCTGCGCCGAAGGCGCTCAGCATATAGACCGCGACGATCACCGATTTCACCGGGACGCCGCTGTAGCGCGCTACGTTCGGGTTGACGCCGATGAGATAGAGATAGCGGCCAAAACGCGTGCGATGAAGGATCACCGACAGGGCTAGGGCGAAAAGCAGAACTGCGATCAACGGGTTTGGCACCCAGCCGATGCCGCCATGCGCGAGCGCCGTGAATTCCTTGGGAAGGCCGGTGATTCCTTCATACTGATAGGCGGCGAAACCGCCCGCGCCATAAGCCTTAAACCCGAGCAAATCGAGAACGCCCGGCAGACCAGTGGCGATTCCGGCGAACATGAACATCGAGCCGAGTGTCAAGACGAGCGGATTGACGTCGGTGTTGGCGACCAGCAATCCGTTGAACGCGCCGGCCATGCTGCCCACCGCCAGAGCGATCAGCACCGCGACCCAGATGTCGGCGCCTGCAACCCACGAAAGTCCGAGCACGATCGACGCCAGACCCATGATCGACACGCCGGAAATATCAATGCCGGCGGTGATGACCACTAAGGTCAGGCCGAGCGCTCCCAGAATTACGTGGGCGAAGTCGCTGGTCGAATACAGTAGGTTCTCGACGCTGAGAAAGGCGGGATTGATGGCGCCGAGCACCAGAAGCTCGACCACAAGAGCGGCTGCCAGAACGGCCTCCCAGGACCGCAACCATTTCCACGGGATCATGTCGCCTTCCCCATCACGGAAGCCGAACTGGCAGCCGGATTGATCTTCTCGAGCGTCGACTGATCCATCTCTCTGGCGCGGGCGCGCTGCTGCTGGTCCCTGACGGCGCATCGGATGCGGTAGTCGATGAAAACGACCGCCAGGAGGATGGCGCCGCCCACCGCGTTGTTCCAAAACCCGGGAACCTTCAGGAAGATCATCATGCTGTCGACGGCGGTGAGGAACAGAGCGCCGACGACCGCGGACATCGCGTTGCCGACGCCGCCCGATAGGCTGACGCCGCCGAGCACTACAGCCGCGATCGCCTTGAGTTCTTGGCCAGAGCCAGTCTGCATCGGCACAAAACCGATCTGCGCGACGAACACCACCGCGGCTGCGCCAGCGAACAGTCCCGACAGGCAGTAGGCGGAGAAGATCGTCGCCTTGACCGGGATGCCGAGCAGGAAGGCGCCTTCCTCATTGTCGCCGACAGCGTAGAGGTAGCGCGCCTGTTTCAGGTTCTTCAGCGCGAACGCGACGGCGACGGCGATCGCCAGCGAAATCCAGATTAGCGCGGGAACGCCCGCGACTCTGAACGCGGCCACTGACTTGATGCTGTGCGGAATGGTCTCGATCCAGCTGCCGCCGGTAATCAGCAGCATCAAGCCGCGATAGACGCCGAGGCTGCCAAGCGTCATGATGATCGGAGGAACGCGAAGCGCCGTCACGCCGACCGCGTTGACCGTGCCCGCGGCCAATCCGGTCAATAGCGTCAGAACGATTGCGATCGGCAGCGGAACGCCGGCGTTCAAGCTGACGCCCAGGATAACGGCGGCCAGGCCCGCCATGGCGCCGGTCGAAACGTCGATGCCGCGAGTGAGGATGACGAACATTTCGCCGATTGCGATCAACAGCAGAAACAGGCTGGAGTTAACGATGTTGATCAGCGTGGTCGGACGCAGGAAATTGGGGCTGATCGCGCCGATGACGACGATCAGAACGCCAAGGATTGCCAACACCAGCAGTTCGCGATGTTTCGCTATGCGGGTCATGCGGCTGCCTCTCCCGCCATCCCGAATACGGCGGCCGAGACTTGGTCGATTCTGGTTTGCGAACCGGGGACTTCCGCGACGCGGCCGCGGTACATCACCAAGATTCGATCGCTGAGGTCGACGATTTCGGCGAGTTCAGAGGAAATCACCAGCACGCCGACGCCCTGGGCCGTGAGGTCGCGGATCAGCCGATAGACGTCCTGACGCGCTTGAGCGTCGATGCCGCGGGTCGGCTCGTCGAGGATGATGATCCGCGGCAAAGCGGCAAGCGCTTTTGCGAGGACCGCCTTCTGCTGGTTGCCGCCCGACAACGTACGCGCCAATTGAGCCGGGCTCGACAGCTTGATCCCGAGGCGCTGCACGAATTGAGCAACGACCGCACCTTCGCGCTTCGCCGACAGGAACGGCCGACCGAGGCGCGCCAGAATCGACGCGCTGATCGTTTGGGCGCCCGGCAACTCGAGGAATATGCCGTGCGCGTGGCGATCCTCCGGGACGTAGGCCAGGCCCAGCCTCTGGCAAATGCGCGGGCTGCGCGCCAGCGCTCTTCGGCCGTCGATCGCAACGTCGCCGCTGACATGCTGGTCGATGCCGAGAATCGCTTCGGCAAGCTCGGTCCGTCCGGCGCCGACAAGCCCCGCGAGACCGACCACCTCGCCGGGGAACAAATTGAAACTGACGTCGTGGAACATCTTGCCAGAGAGGTTCTTCACTTCGAGAACTGGCGTCGACGATCGCGGCGCCGAGGATCTGGCTTGTTCCGACGCTTTCGTGGGCGCGCTGCCGGCCGGCCGCATCGCCGCCACCAGGTCGTTGGTCGTCAACGTCGCTGTCGCTGCGGACAGCACGAAGACTCCGTCGCGAAGCACGCTCACGCGATCGGAAATTTCCAGAACCTCGTTCAAACGATGCGAAATGAAGAAGATGCCAATGCCGTCGGCACTCAGCTTCTTCATCTGGCCGAACAGACTCTTGACCTCTCGAATGGTGAGGGCCGATGTCGGCTCGTCGAAGATCAGCACGCGGGCGTTGCGAAGCAAACCGCGGATGATCTCGATCAGTTGTTGGTTGGCGATGCTCAGCTCTCCCGCGCAGATCGAAAAGTCGCAGGTCAAGCCAAGTTCGCGGGCGAGGCGCTCGCAACGCTCGGCATAAGCTCGGGCGTCTCCAGCGAGGCCGATGAGAAGATTCTCGCGGACTGTCTGATTGGCGAAAATATGCGGCTCTTGCGGAACCATGTAGATGCCCTTCGCATGCGCATCGGAGGGCCGGTCGAAACTCTGTGGTTGACCGTTCAGTTCGATAGTTCCCGCGGTCGGCTTGTGCGCGCCGCAAAGGATCTTCACCGTGGTGGACTTGCCCGATCCGTTTCCGCCAAGCAGGGCGTGGATTTCGCCCGCCTTCAGGTCGAAGCTGATGCCTCTGAGCACCGGAACGCTCTCGAACACCTTCCACACGCCCTTCAATGAAACGAGCGGTGGGGCGCCTCCTGCGTTGGCCGACGGATCGGTCGCTTTGTTGACCTCAGGCATCGACGGTCCTCCGCGCCGCACCAGCGCCGTCCCAGGCCGCCGTCAGAAGCCGGAAAGCCTGCGCTGGGTCCGGCGCGGCGAAGATTGCGCTGCCGCTGACGACGATATCTGGGCGGCTTCTGCACACAGCGCCGATCGTCGCCTCGGTCACGCCGCCGTCGAACGCGAGCCACGGCGCCCACCCCGCGGTGCGCTCAGCCAGCACTTCGAGCTTCGCGCAAGCGCGCGCGATGTCTGCGGCCTTTCCGTTGCGCGGATCCAGGGAGAGAACCAGGATCAAATCCGGATTGAGCGCCAATAGCGGCGCGGCGCTCTCGACCGAGGTGTCCGGCATCAGCGCCAGCCCGGCCAGGATCGGCCGTTGCAACCGGCCAGACGCGGAGCGCACCGCCTTCAGCGCATCGGCTGCGTCGCTGGCTTCGGCGTGAACGGTGATGACGTCGGCGCCGGCGTCGGCGAAGGCCGAGACGTGGTGGCTGGGTCTGTCCACCATCAAATGAACGTCGCGCGCCATGCCTGCCGCCAGTGCCTTGACGAACAATGGGCCGCCGGTGATCGCCGGAACGAAAACGCCATCCATGACATCGAAATGCAGAAGCGTCCCGCCCCAAGAAGCGACCGCAACTGCAGCTTCCTCGAGCTTGCCGGCGTCAGCGGCGAAGATGCCGGCGCTCACGCCGCGGCATCGCCTCCGAAGACTTTGGATCGCAGCGCCGCTCACACCCGCCCATCCTTCGCGGCTGGCATGACCATCTGGAAATAGTCCTTGGTGCGCGGCCCCGCGAGCACATCGTCGAGCCTCAACACGCTCTCCTTGTAG
>Ga0182014_10004970_pt1 | contig 14971 bp, 13 predicted proteins | sample 612S2DmetaG_FD_120489 | JGI IMG/M metagenome (GOLD analysis project Ga0182014, IMG submission 120489) | Permafrost microbial communities from Stordalen Mire, Sweden - 612S2D metaG | ecosystem: Environmental > Terrestrial > Soil > Wetlands > Permafrost | place: Sweden: Stordalen | collected... | reverse complement strand
CCTGATCATCGGCGCCGGGCCGATCATCATCGGTCAGGCGTGCGAGTTCGACTATTCCGGCACGCAGGCGTGCAAGACGCTGCGCGAAGAGGGCTACCGCATCGTCCTGGTCAACTCCAATCCGGCGACGATCATGACCGATCCGGACATGGCCGATCGCACCTATATCGAGCCGATCACGCCGGAGATCGTCGCCAAGATCATCGCCAAGGAGCGCTACGCCGTCCCCGGCGGGTTCGCGCTGCTGCCGACCATGGGCGGCCAGACGGCGCTCAATTGCGCGCTGTCGCTGCGAAAGATGGGCGTGCTCGAGCGCTACGACGTCGAGATGATCGGCGCGACCGCCAAGGCGATCGACAAGGCCGAGGACCGCCAGCTTTTCCGCGAGGCGATGACCCGCATCGGCCTTTCCACGCCGCGCTCGCATCACATCAAGACATTGTCGCAGGCGCTGGCGGCGCTCGACGACATCGGCCTGCCGGCGATCATCCGGCCGAGCTTCACGCTCGGCGGCACTGGCGGCGGCATCGCCTACAACAAGCAGGAGTTCATCGAGATCGTCGAGCGCGGCATCGACGCTTCGCCGACCAACGAGGTGCTGATCGAGGAGAGCGTTCTCGGCTGGAAGGAATTCGAGATGGAGGTCGTCCGCGACAAGGCGGACAATTGCATCATCATCTGCTCGATCGAAAACATCGATCCGATGGGCGTCCATACGGGCGACTCGATCACCATCGCCCCGGCGCTGACGCTGACCGACAAAGAATACCAGGTTATGCGCGACGCCTCGATCGCGGTGTTGCGCGAGATCGGGGTCGAGACCGGCGGCTCCAATGTGCAGTTCGCGATCAACCCGGCCGATGGCCGCATGATCGTGATCGAAATGAACCCGCGCGTGTCGCGCTCCTCGGCCCTCGCGTCGAAGGCGACCGGCTTTCCGATCGCCAAGGTCGCCGCCAAGCTGGCAGTCGGCTACCTGCTCGACGAGATCGCCAACGACATCACCGGCGGCGCGACGCCGGCTTCGTTCGAGCCGACGATCGACTACATCGTCACCAAGATCCCGCGCTTCGCCTTCGAGAAGTTCCCCGGCGCCGAGCCGGTGCTGACGACGGCGATGAAGTCGGTCGGCGAGGCGATGGCGATCGGCCGCACCTTCGCCGAATCGTTGCAGAAGGCGCTGCGCTCGATGGAGACGGGCCTCACCGGTCTCGACGAAGTCGAGATCGAAGGCCTCGGCAAGGGCGACGACCACAACGCGCTGCGCGCGGCGATCGGCACGCCGACGCCGGACCGGCTGCTGAAGGTCGCGCAGGCGATGCGACTGGGCATGAGCGTCGCCGAGATCTACGAGGTGACGCGCATCGACTCGTGGTTCCTCGAGCGGGTGGCGGAAATCATCCGCCTCGAGGACAAGGTGCGCAGCTTCGGCCTGCCGCAAGACGCCGACAATTTGCGGCTGCTGAAGGCGAACGGCTTCTCCGACGCGCGCCTCGGCGCGCTCGCCGGGCTCGACGAGGGCGACGTCGCCAAGGCGCGCGCGACGCTCGGCGTCGCGCCGGTCTACAAGCGCATCGACACCTGCGCCGCCGAATTCGCCTCGCCGACCGCGTACATGTATTCGACCTACGAGGCGCCGTTCGCCGGCGTCGCCGCCTGCGAATCGCGGCCGAGCGGGCGCGACAAGATCGTCATTCTCGGCGGCGGGCCCAACCGCATCGGTCAGGGCATCGAGTTCGACTATTGCTGCTGCCACGCTTCCTTCGCGCTGCGCGACGCGGGCTTCGAGACGATCATGGTCAATTGCAATCCGGAGACGGTGTCGACTGACTACGACACTTCGGATCGCCTGTATTTCGAGCCGCTGACCGCCGAGGACGTGCTCGCCATCCTCGCCAAGGAGCGCGAGGCGGGGACGCTCAAGGGCGTCATCGTCCAGTTTGGCGGCCAGACGCCGCTCAAGCTGGCGCATGTGATCGCGCAGTCGGGCGCGCCGATCCTCGGCACTTCGGTCGATTCGATCGACCTCGCCGAGGACCGCGACCGTTTCAAGCGATTGCTCGACAAGCTCGGCCTCAAGCAGCCGAAGAACGGCATCGCCTATTCGGTCGAACAGGCGCGGCTCGTCGCCGGCGATCTCGGCTTGCCGCTGGTGGTGCGGCCGTCCTACGTGCTCGGCGGCCGGGCGATGGCGATCATTCGCGACGAAGGCGAATTCGATGACTATCTGCTCGGGGTGCTGCCGAGCCTGGTGCCGGCCGACGTCAAGGCGCGCTATCCCAACGACAAGACCGGCCAGATCAACACGGTGCTGGGCAAGAACCCGCTGCTGTTCGACCGCTATCTGTCCGACGCGATCGAGATCGACGTCGACGCGCTTTGCGACGGCAAGGACGTCGTCGTCGCCGGGATCATGGAGCATATCGAGGAAGCGGGCATCCATTCCGGCGACAGCGCCTGCTCGCTGCCGCCGCGCTCGCTGTCGGCCGAGACGATCGCCAGGCTCGAAGACGAAACGCGCCGGCTTGCGCTCGCGCTCGAGGTCGGCGGTCTGATGAACGTGCAATACGCGCTGAAGGACGGCGAGATCTACGTGCTCGAGGTCAACCCGCGCGCCTCGCGCACGGTGCCATTCGTCGCCAAGGTGATCGGCCGGTCGATCGCCAAGATCGCCAGCCGGGTGATGGCGGGCGAGCCGCTCGCCCGGTTCGCCTTCCCGACCGGCAGGCTTGGCCATGTCGGCGTCAAGGAGGCGGTGTTCCCGTTTGCGCGCTTCCCCGGCGTCGACACCGTGCTCGGTCCGGAAATGCGCTCGACCGGTGAGGTGATGGGCATCGACCGCAATTTCGCCATCGCTTTCGCCAAGAGTCAGCTCGGCGCCGGCTCCAACCTGCCGCGCGCCGGCACGGTGTTCGTTTCGTTGCGCGAGGTCGACAAGCCGAAGGTCGTCGCGCCACTGAAGCTGTTGTGCGCACTCGGCTTCAAGGTCATCGCCACCGGTGGCACCCAGCGCTTCCTCGTGCAGCACGGCGTGCCGGCGACCAAGGTCAATAAGGTCTCGGAAGGACGCCCGCACGCCGCCGACGTGGTGCGCAACGGCGGCGTCCAACTGATGTTCAACACCACCGAGGGGGCGACCTCGCTCGCCGATTCGAAGCCGCTGCGCCGCGCTGCCCTCTTGCAAAAAACGCCCTATTACACCACACTTTCGGGAGCGATCGCCGCGGCGGAGGGCATCAAAGCCTATCTCGCCGGCGATCTCGAAGTCCGAGCGTTGCAGGACTATTTCGCGTGATCCGGCTCGTTGGCGAGCCGCTGGTCGCGGACTCATGGGTTTGACAGTTTCGAGATAGGGTCACCGATGGAGAGGTTTCCAATCACAGTCGCCGGCCATGCCGCCCTCGAGGTGGAGTTTCGGCGCCGACAGCAAGTCGAACGTCCGCGTATTGTCCAGGCGATCGCCGAGGCGCGGTCGCACGGCGATCTGTCGGAAAACGCGGAATACCATTCCGCCAAAGAGGCGCAGTCGCACAACGAGGGCCGCATCGTCGAGCTTGAAGACATGCTCCAGCGCGCCGAAGTCATCGACGTGTCGAAACTGTCGGGGTCGACGATCAAGTTCGGCGCGACGGTGACGTTGATCGACGAGGACACCGAGGCCGAGAAAATGTTCCAGATCGTCGGCGAGAGCGAGGCGGACGTGAAGTCGGGCCGTGTCTCGATCACTTCGCCGACGGCGCGCGCGCTGATCGGCAAGAAGGTCGGCGATAGCGTGGAAGTGATCACCCCCGGCGGTGGCAAAAGATACGAGATCGTCAAAGTGAACTATAGATGAGCCGTCTGGCGGCCCGCGAAGAGCCGCCGTCGGAGGATCGTGACATGGTGCAATGGACGCGGCGCGCCGCACTGGCGGCGCTGGCGACGGCGACGGCGGCGGCTGTCGTGACGGGCGCAGAGGCGCAGCCGAACGGCCTTCGGTTCCGCGAGATTCGGGTCGACGTCTCGCCGCTGCGCGAAAAAGTTCAAGGCGAGGAAGGCGGCTGGGTCGCCGCCGTTCTGCCGGGCTACCTGAGGCAGAGCTTCGCCAAGTACCTCGCGCCGGGCGATCGCAGCGCCAGTGTCCTGGTGGCGCGCATCGACGACGTCTCGCTCGGCGCGCCGGAAACCAACATGTCGAGGTTTCCCTTGGCTGATGACGCGCACGACAGCATCGAGGGCGTTGGCCTGGTGCTCGATGGGCGCGGCCGAGTGGCGCAGTCGTACCCGCTGTTCGCTGCGGTCGGGGCTGACAGCCACATCAATTCGCCGTACCAGACGGACATTCGCCGCCGCCGCGCCGAGATGCTGGCCCGCAGTTTCGCCCAATGGCTGCCGGGGAAAATGGGATTGTGAGTTGCGATGCAGGATGCGCGGATTGGCGAGGGCGTGCGCGTCCTTCTGCTCGGGTCGGGCAAAGCGGGTCACGAGATCAACGCGGTCGGCGTCGCCGAGGCGCTCGGCGCGCCCTATGAGCTGAAACGGGTCAATCCGCGCCGGCCGTTCTTGTGGATGTCGCCGTTCGGGCCGGTCGATCCGCGCGAAGCGGCGCTGTTCAAGCCGCCGCTGCCCGATATTGTCCTGGCCAGCGGCCGCGTCACCGTGCCCTACCTGCGCGCCTTTAAGCGCCTCGGCGGCGGGCGGGTGTTTGCGGTGTTTCTCCAGGACCCGCGTTTCGCTCGCGCGTCGATGGACCTCATCTGGGTTCCCGAACATGACCGCCATCGCGGGCCCAACGTGATCGCGACGCTGACGTCGCCGCATCCGTTCTCGGCGCGGCGCCTAGCGGCGGCGCGCGCCGCGCCGGACGCGCGACTGGCGGCGTTGCCGACGCCGCGCTGCGCCGTCGTGCTCGGCGGCCCGAGCGGCGCGCAGCATTTCACCGCCGGCGATCTGACGCGGATGACGGAGGCGGTGCGGGCGATCGTCGGCCAGGGCTTTTCGATCATGGCGACGCCGTCGCGCCGCACGCCGCCGGAACTCGTCGCCGCAGTGCGCGAAGGGCTCGGCGATGCGCCGGGCTTCGTCTGGGATGGCGACGGCGACAACCCCTACGCTTCGATCCTGGCGCTCGCCGACGCCGTCCTGGTGACCGGCGACAGCGCTAACATGGTCGGCGAAGCTACCGCCACCGGCGCGCCGGTGTATATTTTCGAGCCGAGCGGCGGCGACGCCGGCAAGCTCGGCCAGGGGATCGACGCGCTGGAACGGCTCGGCGCGGTCAGGCGGTTCGCCGGGCGGATCGAGCGCTTCGCCTATGCGCCGATCGACTCGAGCCGCGTCATCGCCGCCGAGATCGCCGGACGCTTCGCCCGCGCCCGCGCCGCGGCGGCGTGAAGCGCGATGGTCGGAGCGGGGACGGATCGTAGTAGCCGCACAGACTTCGGCGGCGGCCCGGTGGTGGTGCTGGTGCGGCCGCAACTGGCGGTCAACATCGGCATGTGCGCGCGGGCGATGGCCAACTTCGGGCTCGACGATCTGCGGCTGGTCGCGCCGCGCGAAGGCTGGCCGCGCACCGGCGAATATCGCGACGTCGCCTATTCCGCAGCGGCTGGCGCAGCCCATCTGCTCGACAACGCGCGGCTCTACGCGACCGTCGCCGAGGCGGTCGCCGACCTCAACTTCCTCTATGCCGCAACGGCGCGCGAGCGCGGCCAGGTCAAGGCGGTCTCGACTCCGGCGACGGCGATGGCGGCGACTGCTGCGACGACGGATAAGCGCGGCGTGCTGTTCGGTCCCGAGCGCACCGGCCTCGACAACGACGAAGTCGCGCTGGCCGACGAGATCGTCACCTTTCCGGCCAATCCGGCCTACGCTTCGCTCAACCTCGCTCAGGCGGTGCTGCTCGTCGGCTATGAATGGTTCAAGGCGTCGCACGGCGACGCGCCGCCCACGCCGGCGGTCGCCCGCGCCGTCTCGCCGCCGGCGACCCGCGAAATGACGCTCGCTTTCTTCGAGTTCATCGAGGGCAAGTTGGACGACGCCGGCTTCTTCCGGCCGATCGGCAAGAAGCCAGGCATGCGCCGCAACCTGCGCAACATGTTCCATCGCATGGCGATGACCCAACAGGATGTGCGCACCCTGTGGGGCGCGGTCGTCCGGTTGGTCGACGGTCCGCGCGTCGAAGTGCAGACGCGCAAGCGCAACCGGCCGCCAAAACAATAACGCCGCGGCGGCCTTTCGCCGCAACATTGGGGGTCGCCCTGAGTTGCGCCCTGCTGTGGGCGGGCCTATCGAGGCGCGGTCGGCTGAACCCGGGCGAAGCGCGCCGTGAAACAGCGAATCCTCGTTCTGGCGTTGATTGTGGCGGCGTTGGGCGTCGCCGCCTGGTTCTACCTCCGCCACGACGTGCGTGGACCCGCCGAATGGCAGGGCTACGCCGAAGCCGACTTCGTCAAAGTTGGGCCGACCCAGCAGGGCCTTGTCACCGCCGTCCATGTTCAGCGCGGCGATCATGTCGTCAAGGGCGCGCCGCTGTTCGACCAGGATGACACGATGGACCGCGCCGCGGTCGATCAGGCCACTCACTTGACGCAGCAGGCCAAGGACCAGCTCGCCAATCTGCAGGGGCCCGCCAAGCCGACCGAGATCGCCCAGGCTGAAGCCAATCTCAACGACGCGATTGCGGCGCGCGGCAAGGTGCAAGCCGATCTCCGGCGCAACGAGACCTTGCTGGCGAGCGGTTCGGCGACCAAGCAAGTCGTCGACCAGGAGAGGGCGGATCTCGCCTCGGCTGAGGCGAAGATCGCCGCCGCCGAAGCCGCGGTGAAGCAGGCCCAGGCGCCGCTTGGCCGGCCGGACGAGATCGTCGCTCAGGCCTCGGCGGTCGAGGTCGCCGATGCGGCTTTGGCGCAGGCGCGCTGGCGTCTCGGCCAGCGTTCGGTCGCCTCTCCGGTCGCCGGCGTCGTGGCCGACGTGCTGGCGCGGCCGGGCGAGACGCTGCAGGCCGGCGCGCCGGTGGTCTCGCTGCTGCCGCCGGAAAACATCTTCATCCGTTTCTTCGTGCCGGAACCGTCGCTGGCGCATATTCATCCCGGCGACACGGTGGCGCTGAGTTGCGACAATTGTCGGGACCTGGCTGGCGTGGTGTCGTTCGTCGCGCCGCGGGCCGAATACACGCCGCCGTTCATCTATTCGGAATCGACCCGCGCCAAGTTCGTCTTCCTCGCCGAGGCGCGGCCGACGCCAGACGAAGCGGCGTTGTTCAATCCCGGTCAGCCGGTGACGGTGAAGCCGCGGGCCGCGTCGCCATGAACGATCTCGTCATCGACGTGCGCGATCTGCGCAAGAGCTTCGGCGACCTCAAAGTGGTCGAGGGCTTGAGCTTGCAGGTGGCGCGCGGCGAGATCTGCGGCTTCCTCGGCGCCAACGGCTCGGGCAAGACGACGACGATCCGCATGCTGTGCGGCCTGCTCGAGCCCGATGGCGGTTCCGGGCGCTGCATCGGCTACGACATCCTGCGCCAGGCGCACGATATCCGCCGCCAGGTCGGCTACATGACGCAGCGTTTCAGCCTCTACGACGACCTGACGGTGTTCGAGAATCTCGACTTTGTGGCGGCCGTGTTCGAGATGCCCAACCGCCGCGCCGCGGTGGCCGAGATGATCGACCACATGGGGCTCGGCGACCGACGCGATCAGCTCGCCGGCCAACTCTCCGGCGGCTGGAAGCAGCGTCTCGCGCTCGCCGCCTGCGTGCTGCACGAACCGAAGCTGCTATTGCTCGATGAGCCGACCGCCGGCGTCGACGTCAAGGCGCGACGCGAGTTCTGGGACCTCATTCACGACATGGCGGTCGATGGTCTGACGACCTTGGTCTCGACCCACTACATGGACGAAGCGGAGCGGTGCAGCCGCATCGTCTATCTCGCCGAGGGGCGGATCGTCGTGCAAGGCGGGGCGGCCGCCGTCGTCGGCGAATCCGGCCTCGTCACCTTCGAGGCGATAGGCGAAGGCGTTGACGCCGCAGCGCGTCGGCTGCGCGGCGCGCCAGGCGTCGAGGCGGCGGGGGTGTTCGGCCGTGCGCTGCATGTGGCCGGGATGAACCGTGCGGCGCTTCAGGCCGCAACGCAGTCGGCAGGCGCCGGCCTCGAATGGCGCGAAGTCGAGCCGCGGCTCGAGGACGTGTTCATCCATATGCTGAGCCTCGAGGAGGCGCGGCGATGAATCGCTTCTCGTTTCCGCGCCTGAGCGCCTTGCTGCGCAAGGAAACCATCCAGGTGATGCGCGACGCGATGACGCTGCGCATGATCATCGCCATTCCGATCATGCAGCTGTTTCTGTTCGGCTACGCGATCAATTCCGATCCCAAGCACCTGCCGGCCGGGCTGCTGTCGATCGACGATTCGAAATACGAGCGGACGATCGCCGCCGGGCTGAACAATTCCGGCTACTACAATCTGCGGCGGATTCGCTCGGAACAGGAGGCCGACGAAGGGCTGGCGCGCGGCGATCTGATGTTCGTCGTCGAGATCCCGCCCGACTTCGATCGCGCAGTCGACCGCGGCGAGAATCCGAGCGTGTTGATCGACGCCGACGCGACCGATCCGACCGCGATCGGCAACGCGGTCGCCGCGCTCAACTCGGTGCTCGCCGACCTCAATCGCGATCTGCCGCCGATCCGCCAGGCGACGCCGCAGACGCCGGCGGTCAATTTCGTCGTTCACGCCCGCTACAATCCCGAGCAGCTCACCGTGCTCAACATTGTGCCGGGGCTGATCGTGATCGTGTTGACGTTCTCGACGCTATTCGTCACCACGCTCGCCATTACCCGCGAGCGTGAGCGCGGCACGATGGAGAATCTGCTGGCGATGCCGGTCAGGCCGATCGAGGTTATGATCGCCAAGATCGTTCCTTACGTCTTCATCGGTTACGTGCAGGTTGGGTTGATCCTCGTCGCCTCGGTGGGTTTCTTCGGCTTGCCGGTGCGCGGCTCGCTGCCGCTGCTGCTCGGCGCGCTCGGCCTGTTCATCGCCTCGAACCTCGCCCTTGGCGTCACCTTCTCGACGGTCGCCTCCAACCAGATGCAGGCGGTCCAGCTCGCCCAGTTCACCCTCATGCCGTCGTTCATGCTGTCGGGATTCATGTTCCCGTTCCGCGGCATGCCGGTCTGGGCGCAGGCCGTCGGAAACGTCTTCCCCACCACTCACGCGATGCGTGTGGTGCGCGGTCTGCTGCTCAAGGGCAACGGGTGGAACGAGATCGCGCCGGAGATGTGGCCGATGGCGCTCTTCACCGTCGCCGTCATCGTCTTTGCCGTCTGGCGTTATCGTGAGACGTTAGATTGACGCGATCGTCCAGGTCCGCATGCGTTTTTTTGGTTGAAAGGGGCGTGGACGCCTCGGCCGACGCCGCCAATTAAATGACAATTAAGGTTTATAGCGGCCTAATTTCCCGACGACAGGCGAGCGGGGCGGGATGGCCGACGCTCGCAGGCGTGTAGCCGCCTGTTTGTGCCGGTCTCAATCCGGAATTCTTACGAGAACACCGCTGGACGACACGACGCGCCCCTCAAGGGGCTTGTGGCGCGCCGCCAGGGAGGGGACCGAGGTCTCGAGGGAACTCATGAGCATCGACAATTTGAAACTGCGGACCAAGATCCTCATCCCTCTGGCGTTGATGGCGACCGTGGTGGTCGCCATGGTGGCTTTCGGCGCGACCCGGTTGGTCGGCGTCAGCGCGACCGCCAGCGACATTATCGAGAAGCGCGACCTTGCGGCGGTGGAACTGACCCGCGCCGCTTCGGCGATGAGCGGAGTCCCGCACGCCGTCTTCGCTGTGCTGCTGTACGACCAGGACGACAAAGCCCGCAAAGTGGCGAAGCAGGATTTCGAGGCGATGGTCCCCGAAGCGGGCAAGCTGCTCGTTTCGGCCGCCACGCATCTGCCCGACAAGGCCGAGGAGATCGTCAAGTTCAAGGAGCGGTTCGACAAGATCGCCGCGGACGCCAAGGAGCCGATGCAGATCAGCCTCGATACGCCCGGTCTGATTCACGGCGTCGGCATCCAGCAGATCGACCTCATCCAAATGGGACACGGGGCGAGCCTCGCCACGGAAGTCGACACCCATGTGCGCGCCCTGATCGGCGAAATGAACGTATTCAATGAGGCGCTGCTCGCCGCCAACGCCGGCGCCAGCCAGGGGTTGAACGCCAAGGCCAGCCAAGCCGTCACCAGCATGGCGGTGGTCGGAATCGTCTCGACCCTGATCGCCGGGATGTTCGCGCTGTGGATGAGCACGTCCAAGATTTCGCGGCCGCTGGTGCGTATGATCGAGCGCGCCCGCGCCTTGGCGCAGGGCGATCTCAAAGTCGAAATCGACGGGCTCGACCGCCGCGACGAAGTCGGCGAGATGGCCAATGCGGTGCAGGTGTTCAAGACCAACGCCATCGAACGCGTGCGAGTCGAGAAGGAGGCGAGCGACCGCCGCGGCGAGGTCGAGACCGAGCGCCAACGCGTGGAAGCCGAGAAGGGCCACGCCGCGGAGACGCTGACCCTGGCGATGAGCCAGCTCGGCGACGGATTGCGCCGCGTCGCCGGCGGCGACCTGACATCCCGGCTCAACCAGCGCTTCCCGAGCGAATTCGCCAAGATCCGCGACGACTTCAACGCCGCGGCGAGCAAGTTGATGGAGACGGTGCGCGCCGTGGTGGCGAGCACGAGCGCGATCCACGCCGGGTCGCACGAAATCTCCACCTCGTCCGACGATCTCTCGCGCCGCACCGAACAGCAGGCGGCGCGGCTCGAGGAGGCGGCGGCGGCGCTCGACGAGATCACCGCAACGTTGAAGAAGTCAGCCGAAGGGGCCAAGCGAGCGGCGGTCGAGGTCGCCAGCGCCGACGACAACGCAAAGAAAGGCGCGATCGTCGTCAAGCAGGCAGTCGGGGCGATGGACGCGATCGCCAAGTCATCAAATCAGATCGGCCAGATCATCGGCGTCATCGACGAGATCGCTTTCCAGACCAATCTGCTGGCGCTCAACGCGGGCGTCGAGGCGGCGCGCGCCGGCGACGCCGGTCGCGGCTTTGCGGTGGTCGCCTCGGAAGTGCGCGGGCTCGCCCAGCGTTCGGCCGAAGCCGCCAAGGAGATCAAGAGCCTGATCTCGACGTCGTCGGGCCAGGTCGGTTTCGGCGTCAAGCTGGTCGCCGAATCTGGCGAGGCGCTCGACCGCATCATCGCTCAAGTGTCGAAGATCAACGGCATTGTCGCCGAGATCGCCACCAGCGCCGAGCAGCAGGCGAGCGGCTTGCAGCAGGTCAATTCGGCAATCAGCGAGATGGACGAGACGACGCAGAAGAACGCGACGATGGTCGAGGAATCCAACGCCGCCAGCCATTCGCTGTCGCAGGAGACTTCACAGCTCGCCAATCTGGTCGAGCAGTTCCAGGTCGAAGGCCGCGACGGCGCCACGCTCAGACGCGAATTGCGCAAGGTCGCCCCGCACGCCTTCGCCAAGCCGACGGCGGCCGAGCCGGTGAGGCCGGCGGTGGGCGCAGCTAGGCCCACGGCCGTCCGGACGGTCCGCCAGGCGGCGGCTGGCGGCGGCGGCGGCGCGGTCGCGGCCAAGGACGAGTGGACCGAGTTCTGAGGCTTTTCGAAGGAACGGCGAACCGCCCGGTCAAACGGGCCGCGACGAGCGCCGCCTGTCGTCTTTTGCGTCGTCGTCGCTGTCACACGGCGGGCCCCTGCTATAAGGGCGGGCCGCGCCGCGATTCGTGACCGGCGCGAGCGCCAATTCTGAGAGGCCCATGTCGATGTCGCTGACCAGCATGACCGGCTTCGCCCGCGTCGCTGGCGCGCTCGCGCCGTGGCGCTGGACGGTCGAAATCAAATGCGTCAACGCCAAGGGGCTCGACTTGCGGCTGCGACTGCCGTCGGGCTTCGACCGCATCGAGGCCGAGGCGCGGGCGCGACTTGGCAAGGCGCTGACGCGCGGCGCGTGTTTCGTGACGATTTCCGCGTCGCGCGAGGGCGCGACGACGCAGGCGCGACTGGACCTCTCGGCGCTCGACGAGATCATCTCGGCAGCACGCGCCGCCGCGGCGAAGGCCGGACTGGCCCCGCCGACCATGGACGGCGTGCTGGCGGTGCGCGGCGTGGTCGAAGTCGTCGAAGCGGTCGAAGACGAGGCGAGCTTCGCCGCCGTCTGCGCCAGCACGCTGGAGAGCCTCGACGCGGCGATCGCCGCGCTGGTCGCCTCGCGGCGCGCCGAGGGGGCGGCGCTGCAGGCGATCCTCTCCGAGCGGCTCGACGCCATCGCGCGGCTGACCCAGGCCGCCGACGACAATCCGGCGCGCCGGCCGGAAGCGGCGCGGGCCCGTCTCGCCGCCACGGTGGCGGCGCTGCTCGAATCGTCGCGCGGCTTCGACGAGAACCGGCTGCATCAGGAGGGTATGCTGCTCGCCGCCAAGGCTGACATCCGCGAGGAGCTCGACCGGCTGAAGACCCATGTCGCGGCGGCGCGCGCGCTGATCGCCGCGGGCGGGCCCGTCGGCCGGCGGCTCGACTTTCTCGCCCAGGAGCTCGGCCGCGAGGCCAACACCTTGTGCGCCAAGGCCAACGACGTCTCGCTCACCGCTCAAGGACTTGAATTGCGCGCGCAAATCGAGCAATTGCGCGAGCAGGTGCAGAATATCGAGTGAGGCTTTAGGCCCATGCGTCGACGTGGCTTGATCGTGATCCTGTCCTCGCCCTCCGGGGCGGGCAAGACGACGCTGACGCGCATGCTGCTGCAGGACAAGGCGCTCGACCTCTCCTTGTCGATCTCGGTGACGACACGGCCGCGGCGGAGTTCCGAAGTCGACGGCGTCCACTATCATTTCATCGGCCGTCACCAGTTTGACCTGATGAAGGGGGCAGGCGACCTGCTCGAATCCGCTGAGGTCCACGGCAACTGCTACGGCACGCCGCGCGAGCCGGTGATGCGGACGCTCGCCGAAGGACGCGACGTGCTGTTCGACATCGACTGGCAGGGCGCGCAGCAAGTGCGCGAGGCGCTGGGGAGCGACGTCGTCAGCGTCTTCATCCTGCCGCCGTCGATGGCGGAACTCCGCGCCCGGCTCGACCGCCGCGCCGAGGATTCGGCCGCGACGATCGAGAAGCGGCTGGAGAACGCCAAGCGCGAAATCGCCCGTTGGCGCCAGTACGACTACGTCGTCGTCAACGACGACCTGCAGCAGGCTTACGCTCGCGTCTCAGCGATCATCGCCGCCGAGCGCGCCCGCGGCTCGCGCGTCGCCGAAGGCGTCGAGGCGTTCGTGGCGGAGTTGCTGAAGGGGTAGGGCGGGGCTGCGGGCCGCAATTGGAGCGGTCATTTAAGAATTGACGGGCGTGGCGACGCCATTCCAATTCCTTGCGACGACCGGTCGTGGCTCGTCTCAAATGCAGAGGGTCTTCCTCGCTCGCAGCGGAGCCGGGCTCCGCACGGATGTGGCGACGAGCAAAGGACACGGCCGCATCGGGCATGCGGCGAAAGGACGCTCCCGTCTTTCTTCACTTGATCGGGCGGACCTCATTGCTGAGCATGCCGGCCTCGTTGCATTGCGCAATTGTTGGAGGCGAGTATGAAAGCGACCCGCATCGCACTGGCGTTGGTTGGCGGTCTTTCGTTCGTGGGTGGCCTCGCCATTGTCGCTTCTGCGCCTGCCGAGGCCTGGTACTGTTCGGCGCGCGGCACCACCGGCGCCAGCGGTTGGGGCACGCATCCCTATCTGGCGAGCGCAAAAACCATAGCGTTGCGAGAATGCGCCGTGCGAACGCCGCGCCGCGCCACGTGTTACATAATGTATTGCAGGTAAGCGCCGCGACGATCCGCGCATCCAGGATGGGACGCGCGGCAAGCGACGATCGTCTCCGCTTGGGCGCCCGGATCAAGTCCGGGCGTGACGAACCGGAGAGCGCCGAACGCCGAACTCTCTTCAAGCGAACGCTCGTCACGGGAGAATGGACGAGCGCCGAGGCCGCGGTTACGCTGAACCGAACGGCGAGCCGACAAGGGCGATCGGCTTGGCTTCGGCGCATCGCGGCAACACGGAGAGACGCCATGTCGAGCGAAGGTCTGCTTATCATCGTCATTGTCGGCGTGATCGCCGGGTGGCTCGCCGGCCAGATCGTTCAAGGCACGGGATTCGGGATCATCAATGATCTCATCATCGGAATCATCGGCGCGTTCATCGGCGGCTGGCTGTTGCCGAGATTGGGGATCCATCTCGGCGTGGGGATTGTCGCCGCGATCATCAACGCCACGGTCGGCGCGCTGTTGCTTTTGTTCGTTCTCAGGCTCGTTCGCGGCGGCGGCCGCTGGAGAGGGGGCGGGCGAAGCCGCTGGCGCCGGCCGCGGTGACGTTGGTCGCTCTCACCTCATTCTGATGCACAACGTCAAGCGACCAACGGACAGCGGCGATTGCCCGGCGCTTCAAGCGGCCGCTTGGCCGGTCAGCCATTTCACCAGACTGGCGACGCCAAAGCCGGTTGGGCCCGCTGCGGTTTCCGTGTTGGCCTCGCGCAGCGCCATCGAGGCGATGTCGAGGTGGGCGAAGGGGACATCCTCCGGCACAAAGAAACGCAGAAAGGCCGCCGCGTTCATCGCGTCGGGCATCGGCGTGGTCGGTGGCGGGTAGTTTCGAATGTCGGCGATCTCGGAGCGCAGGGCCGGATCGTCGGGCGGGGTGAAGGGCATCCGCCACATCTTCTCTCCGGTCGCCTCGGCGGCGGCCAGCAGGGATTCCGCCAAGGCGTCCGTCGTCGCGAACAGGCCGGCGTAATGGCTGCCGAGCGCCGCGCCAATCGCATAGGTCAGGGTGGACAGCATGACGACGCTAGTCGCCAGCGTCCTTGAATCTGTGGTGCTTTTCTGAATCTCTGTCGCTCCGAGGGCAGCGGTGGAGGAGATTCGTGGCCGGGAAAGAGATTGCGGTCAAGAAGTACGTCGTGAAGTTG
>Ga0182014_10004968_pt1 | contig 14978 bp, 20 predicted proteins | sample 612S2DmetaG_FD_120489 | JGI IMG/M metagenome (GOLD analysis project Ga0182014, IMG submission 120489) | Permafrost microbial communities from Stordalen Mire, Sweden - 612S2D metaG | ecosystem: Environmental > Terrestrial > Soil > Wetlands > Permafrost | place: Sweden: Stordalen | collected... | reverse complement strand
TGGTCGGTCAAGTTGGCTTTGGGCTGAAAGATTGTACCGAAGCCAAGTAGGGCCGGACCAAGGACCTTCAAGACGACCTTGAAGACGGACGAAACACTCACATCCGGATTCTAAGAGTTGGGAAAGTAGATTCAATCGAATTCGTCTTGCTGCTGCGGGGGGCGACACAAGTCAGGTGAGACCTGGAGACCGTTGAGCCGATGCAAAGTTGCAGAACTGTGTTGCGTGGGGCCGCCGATACGCCCTCCGTCAGCCCAAGTTGAAGACCACCGTCACCGTGGTCGACACGGTCTTGCGAATGGTCGTCGTGTCGTAGACGCCGCCGCTGGAGACCTCGACCGAGCCCACGGCGTTGACCTGGAACGGTCCACTCCTGGCATTGCGAACCGACCCCACCGACCCGCCCGTGGCGGAAGTGAGCGCGATAGCCCTCGACTTCGCGTCGCGCACCGCCGCAGCGATGAGCCGAGGTCGGAGTTTCTGCAGGGTACTCACGTAGTACTGCGGTCCCGAGGAGTCGATGTTTGCACCTGTCTCCAGAACCTGGCCAATGCCTTGGCTGAGCTTCTGAATGAGATAGACGTTGTCCGAGTTCACCGTGATGTTACGGCTCGCCTGATAGTTCAGGATCTTACCCGTCGGATTGCCGTCGATGTACTGCTCGTTGTTCGACGTCGAGACGCCACTCAGCACCAACTTCGAGACGTCGATCCCCCCACTCTTGAGGTACGCGCTTAGGGACTTGACGTCAGCGGCCACCATCGAGACGGCCGCTTGGGCAGTGGGGGCGATCTCCTGCGCCGTCAACGTCCACACCACTTGGTTCGCGGAGACGGTGGCCGACGCCTCGCCGGTGATGGTGATACCGGTGTCGCTGCCGCGCACCGACACCCCGCGGCCGACGGCAACCAGTCCAATGATGAGGGACACCGCGACGAGCAGTGAACTGACCATTAACGCAACGCCGGTCGGTACGCTTCGCTTCTGATCGCTCACGACGTGAGATTACCTCAGTTTGAGACGACGAGATCTCCCCAAGCTCGTCGCTCCATGCACACGCACGGCGACGCCCTTCGACCTCCGCGACCATCGCCGTGGCGACTCGCAGAGGGTGTGAACGAACCCACCGTGACGACGCGGGTCGCGACACGCGCTCCGATGGCGAGCGACTTTCACGGGCCCGACCGCCGCGTCACCCGCGGCGCCTCCGGGACGGGTCGCCGCACTGCGCACGCGGCTCGAAGAGCAGAGCCGCATCGACCAGACGGGTCGCGGGCGCCTCACCAGCACCTCGGTCACATCGTGAGTATCCCTAGCCGTCGCGTTCGCCGGGCCCCTCGCCGGTACTCGCGTCGGTGGCGGGCGACCCACGCGGCTGAGTTTCGCCAGTCCTTGCGCAGGAAGTGTCCTGACGGATGATTCCAGCGGATACACCTGCTCGTTGCTCGCCGGTGGCGAGCTTGATGCGAGATTGATCTCCCGAAAGTTCGGTGCGCCGGGATTCGAACCAGACACTTGGGTCCGGCGTTTCGAAGGCTCTATCTAATAACCCAAAGGTTCTTCCAGGGCGCTTCGGGACTCGAACCCGAATTCTCTCTTGAGCGCGCAGCGACGAATTCAACGTGGCAACCATGAGCGAAACCGTCAGTCGATGGTCCACGTTGGCCGTTCGGCGTCTTAATGTGCGACCAACACACAGCTAGTGCAAGGTTGCATTCTGTTGCGTCGGGACTCCGGCTTTGATTCGGAATGCCTTAGAAGTCTCTTCCATCCTGCGCGTGCTGGCCCATGGGGATGGGAATTGAGCCCCCACCCAGTTCGCGGCACGTGCACAAGGTTCTAAACAGGTGAACATCCGAAGGAGGACCTAGCGTTGCAATCGTGACCACTAGGAGACGCCTTGGCTCGGCAGTACTTGCCTTGATCGTCGTCGCAGCGGCTTCGGCGCTTGTGACATGGTCGGTCACTAAGGCGAATAGGACATCGCAGCCCAGTTCCAGCGTCGCAGAATGCCTCCAGGGCCGACTGCAGGTCGCCATCGAGCAAGGCGGCGGATTGGCAGGCACGGTTCCCGCCACCTTCGGATACACCTTCCTCGTCGTCAATACTGGCGCTAAGTCGTGCGAATTACGCGGCTATCCACATGAGATCATTTTCTCCACCAAGAGCGGCGAGATCTTGAAGGTTTCGATATCGCACGAGCGCACGGTGCTCTACGCCCAGCGCAAAGTTCAACGCGTCGTGCTTCGCCCCGGTGGTGTCGCGTCCTTTGGTATCAGTTACAACTACGGCATCGCACCACCTGGTGGGGAACCGACGACCTGTCTCGCGCCGTTGATCGATGTTCGCCTTCCCGCGCTTTCGTCACACTTGTTTTCGTACGAGTTCCCCGTCAGGATGGACGTCTGTGAGGCGGGTCGAAGGGTAGAAGTAACCCCCGTTGAACGCGGAACCACACCTAAGGCGTGACAGAATTGCGCCGACAAGATCCATGGATGATCACCGCCAACTGATGCCCTCTTGTCCAGCCGTAACGGCTCCGGAGTTTTGAATCTCGAGTAGGTCCGTGCGCTAGTTGGCGCTCCGACGCTGATCAGCATTTAACCGGGCCTAAGCGCCAGTGCAAGTTGGCAGATCTAATGGGTTTGGACAGGATCACTTTTTGGAGTGATGCTGTCTCCGAGCCGCCGACACCAGAAAGTGCAAATCATCAGGTGAACGCGAGACAAAGAACCCTTGCCGGCTTCCGTTTAGACTTGGGTAATAGGAGGCCGACACTTGTCTCGACGACTGCGAATCTTGTCATGGCTAGCCCCTGTGACAATGGTCGCGATTGTCGTCGGGGCATCTTGGACCTTCGTCGCTGGACTCATCTGCTGCATAGTCGGTAGCGCGGTCGCCGTCTTTCTGGGCAGGGGCGTACGAGCGCGGGGGCTTGCAATTGGCGGGATTGGGCTCGCCAGCACGTGCGAGGCATGTGGCGCATCTCCGCAGAACCGATCTGGGGTTTCCCGAGGCGTCTGCAGTGCTTGTGGCCATCGGCAGGCTTGGGCCTCTTAGCGCCTGACTTCGATCACATCTCGATTCACGAAGCTTGGGTCTCAACATCATCTGTGCCATTCTCTGAGTCGCCAGTGCGGGGCTGCAGATCTGTCATGTCGGGCCTGCGACACTGGCGATCTCCGAGTGTCGCGCCTTCGGGCCCTTACATGCTCATGGGCTTTGCATTTTAAGCGGTGCAGTTTGCGGTTGCCGTGGCAGGCCCACCCGTGAAGAGACAGTGCCGGCTCATGGAACTAGCCTCTAACCTCGATCATTCACGAGAAGTCTGAAGCCCTATATCGTGTTGGCGTGGACGATTACGTGGACTCTAGGGTCCGGTGCGTGGCGAGCGGCGTGTGCATTCGCGGTTACTACTTTCCGTGGGGCACGAAGCGGATTGCGTGCAGTTCGATTAAGGGTGTTCGCAGTGTTGACATCGCGACATTGACGGGCCGAGCCAGGATCTGGGGCACGGCCAATCCTGGCTACTGGGCCAACCTCGATCCGCAGCGACCGAAGAAAAAGGTCGCGCTCATCCTCGACCTGGGCAAGAGAGTGAAGCCGTTCATCACCCCCGACAATCCCGACGTCGCGGAGGAGGTCATCCGGGAGCGGTGTCGGCTGGGACCGGACACGGAGCCACGTAACGCAGGTCCGCTCATCTGACCAGCGACGCCGACGGCCTCTGCGACCGCTTCTTCACTCGTGCAAGAACTTCAGACCTTCGGGCGATTGCCACAGCCAGTGCGAGGTAGCAGAACCGCTACGCCGGGCCTCCGATACTTGATCTGCACCTGATGGGTCTTGTCCCTCAGGTCAGATGCGCCTTTCGTTCGACGAGCACGGAGTGGTCGCGCGAAGTCTCGGCACTCTTCTGAGCGTCGTATTCACGATGAAGTCATATCCCATTCGTTTGTACACGATGGCCGAAACTCCTGAGGCATATGTGACGTGCGGGTCGCAATGGTTGCCCGAGAGCCCTCACAGTTGCTGGCACCGTTGCGGTGCGTGGACGAATTGACCGGGTCAGGTCTTGCAGTTCCAACCGCCCTTGACGTGGACCGTGCCGGTGGCGGCGCCCTCGTGAGCCCCCAGGGTGAGGTTGACCGTGCCACTGTGACTCGTAATGGTCATCTTCCCGCTGGTAGCAACCCAGGCAGTGAGGTTGCTCGTCTCGAGCACGAAGGAACTCTTGAGAAACTTGAACTTCGTGTAGGTGCCCGGCTTGTTGACAAAGACGGTGATTGACCAGGTCTTGTATTTCTTCGAGGACAGTGAGGTGGTAAATGAACTGAGCGTGACGCCATTAGCGCTGGCGTCGCACCCACTGTTAGGTCCGATCTTGAGCGTTCCCGTCAGAGCACCGGTGAAGACCAGAGCGTTGGCTGAACCAGAGGCCGACGCGCCGGCAGCAGGAGCATAAGCCAAGGCTAAGGCGAGTAGCGGGACCGCGCCAACAACCGCTTTTGCTGTGCTGCGATAACTAGCGCGGGAATCCTTGTTGCTGAGGAATGTCATCGTGCCTTCTCTCTAAGAGGTGGGTGGCCAATCGGAGATGGTGTTCGCGGTGAACACGCACCCAATCACATACTGTGCCATGCATCCGCAGAACATGATCGGGACGAAAGTCACAGAACCCAGCCGGTGGATGGCGGCGGGTCTGTTGCGTCGGGCCCTCGACTATGACTTGGACTCGACGATAGGCAGTAAGTACAAGAGGACGTTCCTGTGACGTCTCGTCTCCAGAGCCAACAGTCCTCGGATGCTGTTCCTCTAGACGGATTGGCGGCCTCTAACCTCATTGGTCGTGGTCGTATTCAGTCCGCATGTGTAAGGGTTTCGTGGCTGGCGCTGGCAGCGTCGCCGCTGACCTGAGGATGGTGATTCAGCGCTCAGTTCGATTGAACACTTCTCGCAGACGAACCCGCGCGCCGGTGCGAAGAATTGCCCGTCGATAGACAGTTGCCGCCACCCGAGCGATACCTATCGTGCACACCACGCTGATAATCGCCGAACCGAGAAACTCCCACCACGTCACGGCCCTGAAACCTACCAACACCGGCATGGCGAAAGGAGCCGTCGGAGGGAGATACGCGAGCACCTTCAGCAGAGCGCTGGGGCTTCCCGAACTGGCTCCCGTGAGGGCCATGATGTAGCCGAAGATCATCGGGAGGCTCAACGGGAGCACCAAGCTTTGCACCTGATCCTGGCGCTCGACCATGGAACCTGCGGCGGCGTAGACCCAGCAGTAGAAGGCGTAGCCGAGGACCAGCCAGACCAACGTGCTCACGACGACGAGCGGCGCGGAGGCGTGCAAGAGACTTGAGCCCACCGCCTTGGACAAGACGAGGGCGAACGCCACGATGAGCGAGGCCTGGGCCAACGCCACCAGCCCAATGCCCAGGACCTTGCCGGTCAACAGTTGGATCGGGCGCACCGCGGACAGCAGCACCTCGATGACCCGACTGGACTTCTCCTCCATGACCCCGATCAGGGTCCAAGTGTTGTACTGGGAGAGCATGACGAAGATGAGGATTATGCCGATTATCGAAGTGGCCTCGCTCGCGTTTCCCCCGCCGGACTTGCTCTTGCCCCCCTCAACGCTCGTTATCCGTAGCGCCTTGGCTTCCTTCAGTGTCTCGGACTGTGCGGGTGAAAGTTGGGCTGCCTGGAACGCCTCGGCGATGCCAAGGTTCTCGGCCACCGAACGAACCAGTTGGGCGCCCGACGAGTTGTCGGCAGATGAAAGAGGGCTCTTCACGAGCAACTCACGACCGTCCACGATCGCGATGTTGATTCGACTCGAATGGAGGTCGGTCTTGGCCTTCGTGACGCTGGATTCGGGCACGAAGTGCACGGTGACGTCCACGCTCTTGGCGGAACTGGTCACGGTTGCGCGAAGGGAGGATGAGAGCATCCCGACGATACCGACCTCCTGGGGCTTCGCTTTGCCATTGTGAAGTACGGGGATGACGATTGCGGCAGCTACCACGAGCAAGATGAACAGGGTCGTGACCTTGAAGACTCGTCCACGGAATCTCTCTCGCACTTCTCGAGCCGTGATCAAACCGACGTCACTGCTGAATGGGCTCGACACCGAGCGGGCCGCACTCGCTCCGGTGCGACGATGCCGTCGACGCCTGCCGACCCGAAGGGTCCCCACCACGACCACGGCGAGCGCAATGACGACGAACTTCATTTCACCGCTTCTCGGAAGAGCTCGGAGAGGCGGCGGCGTTCGAAGACGAATTTGGTCACCCGGCCGGCACCGCGCGCGAGCTCCAAGACGGCGTCGCTGTCGACGCTGGCGTCAAGCACGAGTCGAACTTCGCCCCCCGTGACTTCGGAGACCGTGACCCCGGCGACTCCCTGGGCCCAGGAAGCGGAGCGGTCCCCTTCGACCCGCACCACCAGTCGTCGCGGCCCACTCGAGGCCAACTCGTCCACTCGGCCCGCCACCACCAAATGACCGTTGTCGATGATCACGACCGACTCGCAGAGGTCCTCGACCTGGTCGAGCTGATGACTGGAAAAGAGCACGCAGCAACCGGAGCGGGCCTGCTCGGCGAGCACCTCACCAATGACGTCGATCCCCGAGGGGTCCAGTCCGGCGAGCGGTTCGTCCAAGACCAGCAACTCGGGTCCGTGGAGCAACGCGGCTACCAGTTGCACGCGCTGTTGGTTCCCGTGGGAGAGGTCCTCCACCTTGCTGCCGGCCCGATCGGCGATTCCCAGGCGATCTAACCAGGTGGCCGTCGCGCTCGAGGCGTCGATCGCGGTCATCCCGTGCAGTCTGCCAAGATACTGAAGTTGCTCGCCGACGAGCATGCCCGGATAGAGACCGCGCTCCTCGGGCATGTAGCCGAAGCGCCGTCTCTCTTTTTGACCCACGACGGAGCCGTTCCACGTGATCGTGCCGGCGTCCAGATCCGTGAGGCCGAAGATCGCCCTCATCGCGGTTGTCTTGCCCGCACCATTGGGTCCCAGAAAGCCCACCACTTGGCCGGCGGGAACCTCGAAGGTGAGATGGTCGAGGGCGGTAAGTGCTCCAAATCGGCGGCGGAGATCTTCTATCTGGAGAACATGTGCCACGTGGCTCAGGATACTGACCGTGAGGAGCTCGCGAGCTGCGATGGCATTCACGGCGCACTTCAGACCGCCTCTCCGACACCAATCAGCTCACGTCCAGATCAAGTCGCTAGTGTGAGGTTGCAATCTTACGTCGGGCCTCCGACACCAGATTCGCTTCGGGATGCAACACATTCGGGTGGGATGATTGCCTTGTGCCGTGCGCGTCAATTCGGACCGCAACTCTGTACCAACCTCGGCGCGTTGTTGAGTGTCGGTCCGACTCCATTGCCGTACATCCGTGCAATCGATGGTTGCTCATTCCCGTAGGCAAGGAGACTGCTCGAAGGGGTCGCACCTTGAAGCGACATTTGAAGGAACCGAATTGACGTCGCGGCCACCGCCCTGAATGCTGATATGTCCGCGCCATCGAAAGGGGGAAGATGATGGGCGGTGCGTAGCTCGAGGAACCACTTGTTGGGTTGATGAATGTCGTCGTAGAGTCTTACGCCGTTACGAATCGGATTGCACTGATCGGTCAGACTGTGAACCACAAGAAGGGCGGGCCGACTGGCCTCCGTTGCATACGATTGGGCCGTATCCTCATCGCCCGACAGAATGACCACGGCACGGTAATCGACTCCAGTGCGCAAGCTGGCATAGTTGATGCCTTGAGGATCGTCACCGTGGTCGTAAGCGAGCATTCCAACGGCCGTTGCACCGTCCGAGTGACCTGCGAGTGCGATCTCGGAGGCCTGCACGAGACCGTTGACGATGGGGCAAGCAGCTGGATCACTGGTCGATGCTTGAAGAACTGCCTTCGTCACAAATGCGAGATCGGCAGGCTCGTTCACCAGATCGCCCTCGGTGTTCGCACCATGCTGCGCAGCAACTTCCGATGATTCCTCGTCGGGAAAGAAGGGTGCCACCACGACGAAGCCCGCTCGCGTCCACGAGTCCAACAGGGCCGCGTACGTGTCAGGAGTCACGTCGTCACCATGGGCGAAGACGATCATTGGATAGCCGCCGGGTCGCTCAACGGGAGGTGCTCCAGCTAACTCGTCTGGGCCGCCCACGACCAACCGCGCTGGATAACGTATTTCAGTCACGAGGGTGCGACTCGTTGACAAGACAGAGAAGGGCGTTGTCGAGTAGTTGACCACGGAGCGCGTGTGATCGACGAATGTGCATCGTGCGAGCCCGGCTGCGAAGAGGGGAGTTTGGGTGAAAGGGCGTGCGTGATCTGCCGCGGCACTCTGCGGGGCGATCAGAACACCTGGAATGGCTAGTGTCGCGAAGACTGTGAGAAAAGAGGCACGGAGGGTGAAGCGAAATCGCCGACGCTCGTTCGATCGACCGCACCAGAGCGACCTCATTGAGTGCTTACCCTAGATTCCATTGAGTCTGAAGTGCCGCACGGAACTCCCCTCTTACGTCGAATGATAATGGAAGGGCCCGGATGGAAAAGGCCGAACTCCGTGCTCTTGATCTCGGCGGATGAGGACATGCCTGCCGGCCCCCGCCCGTAACGTCTGAAGTCCATTCACTCCCAGGCCCAAATCCTCCCGTCGGATTGTCTTGATCGGGTTTGCGACGCCAATCAAGCTTTGGCGAGGTCAAGCCTCCAGTGCATGGCGGGATTCCTGCGGCGTCGGGCCTCCGACACGATTCGGGCCTTGGCCGTGGCAAGCGTCCAGTGCAAGGTGGCGGATGCTTTGAGCTGGTTCACGTCAGCGCATCACTGACAGGCGGGATCATCTAGCGCCCGCTCTTCGTCAGTCCTTCTCCAATATGGCGACGTACGGCTCGCTCGAGCGCACTCCAAGCACCTCTTCTTGATGCCAGCCAGTACCACGAAGGATCAATCGCATCTCACTCCGAGACACGTAGAGCCAGTTGAACCATGGACCAACCAAGTTGTCATAGCGAAAGCGCAGACGTGCCTGTCCGGGGGTAACGCCATGTTCCTTGTTCTTCCGATAATAGGAACGGTCAAGACCGGGAGCGCCGCCACAGTACGCGTTCGTGCTTTCTGCGAAGATTCGTGCACCGGGTTTGCTGCTCTTCGCCAAGTCGGTCAACACCTGACGAGCATGATTTGCTGTCTCGAAGATTCCGAAGTTGTTACCGAACAACACTATGGAGTCGAAGGATCCGATTCTCGATGCCAATTCTTCAACCGGCAGGCACCAGACTTCCTTTACGCCACGAATCTTGGCTGCTCTAACCGCGAGAGGCGACGAATCGAGACCGACAACCTCGATGCCGCGATGCTGCAGATCCAGAGCCACCCGGCCGGCGCCGCACCCCACATCGATGACGCGACCTCGCAGATAGCGAACAGACTTCCGCTCCGCGGCTGGCCAGCCGCTGAATTCTGATAGGTAGACCTCGGGTCCCGCACCAAGTTGGGTGAATCCGTCATCGCGCTCAAGTACCTCAGGCGTCCTGCCGCCCCTCGCCCAATCCAACAGGGCGCGTCCGAATACATCTTCACTGTTCCTCATGTCGCCGCGTTCGCTCTCCGAGTAGTTGCTTGCTGCCGTTTTTCGTATCGGAGGGTACCATCCGAACCATGACGTCGACCTTCTGAACCCGCAGGTGCTGTGCTACACGCATGATGTCAGTGTCCCCTTAGGGTTGGGCCTGACCCGATGTGATACCGGCTTCGTGCGCGGAGCTTCGGATCGACGAGTGGGGGACGGGGCTTAGCTAGGAGTTGACTGCCATACCTGTTGCGATGAGTGTTGATTCATACTGCTCCTTCTGCCGCATCGTTGGCGGATTCGAGCCCGCACATATCGTCTACGAGGACGCAGACTCAATCGCGTTCCTTGATCGGGAGCCAGCAGCAGAAGGCCACACGCTTGTTGTTCCTCGCCTGCATGCGCGCACACTTCTTGATATCGCGCCTACAAGTGCTGGAGCGCTCATGACCTGCCGCAAGGCGTGTGGCGCCCTGCTTGACCGTACACTGCACCCTGATGGAATGACCATGGTTCAAACGAACGAACATGCCGGAGGGCAGACCGTCTTTCACGTGCACCTTCACATCGTTCCGAGGTGGGAGGACGACAACCTCATCACACCTTGGAAGGCTGAGCGGGCCGATGATGACGTTCTCACCGCCACCCGCGCGAAAATGCTCGCCAACTTCGATCGATGAATGACAGTGAGGTTGACTTCTTGATCTCACAGCCAATGCGAGGCGCGTCCGTTGCGTCGGACCGCCGTTTGCCTAGCGCCACCAACTCGTGCCAGAGGGACTTCCTCGAAGTGGGGAGGTAGAGTCGCTCCGTGACCGATCACGGGCGATACTTGCTTGACAATCAGCAATCCGAAGCCGGGGAACGCTTCGATGCACTCGCCAGACTCTTCAACTCGTGGAGTTTCTGCCACATGGACCAGTGCGGGCTAGCTGATGGCTGGAACGTGTGGGAGGTGGGTGCTGGAGGTCCAAGCATCCCCTCGTGGCTGGCACGGAGAGTTGGACCGAAGGGAAGGGTCCTCGCGACTGACATTGATACGTCGTGGCTGGACGACTCCGAGGGCCGCACCTACGAAGTGCTTCGCCACGACGTTGGAGTGGATGCCCCACCAAGTGCTGATTTCGATCTCGTCCATGCGCGGCTCGTCTTGGTGCACGTCAGCGATAGAGATAGAGCCATCGACAACATGGTGAAAGCCCTCCGTCCGGGAGGCTGGCTCATTCTGGAAGAGGCCGACCCTGGACTTCAAGGGATGGTTTGCCTCGACGAATTCGGTCCGGAGCAGGAACTCGCCAACAAGCTGAAACGAGCCTTTCGGTCTCTCATGGCAGAGCGAGGCGTTGATCTCTCATTCGGCCGAACACTTCCGCGACGACTGAAAAAGGCTGGGCTTGTAGATACTCAGTCCGACGCCTACTTCCCCGTGGGCGGACCAGCCTGCAACGAACTGGAGAGAGCGACGGTCGAGCAGATTCGAGATCGCCTTGTTGATGCGGGACTCGCGACGCAGCAAGAGATTGATCGACACCTTTCCAACGTTGCCTCGGGGCGACTCGATTTGGCAACGTCGCCCATGATCTCGGCTTGGGCACGGACACCACTGGTGACTCCTTAACGCCATGTAGGGCCTAGCGCCCAAGTCGTGATCCTCTACGCGGAGAGCCTCGACGTCGGCCATCGGACCCCATTCAGTGTTTGTTCGAGTTGAGTCGGCGCCACCAGCGCTCTTCCCACAGCCAAGCCGGCAGAGCTGTCATGTCGGGCCACCGATCCGAACGTCTCCTATCGCCATTGGCGGGTGGCCCGACGGGGCCGGGGCCCGACACAGGACGATTTCCAGTCTGCGGGTGCTGCGCGGACGGAGGTCGGAACCGTCTCCTCGCCGTTGCCAGGAGCGGCAACCTGCGGTTGCTCGGTGACGACCTACGATAACTTCACGGTGCCGCTGGTGATCGCGTACTTGGCCAAGCCGGCCTTCGAGTCGCAGGCGGCCCTGAACTTGGCCACGGTCAGGTTCGTACCGTGTGGAGTTTCTGGCGCCGGCAGGCTGTCACGGTCATGGATTCAGGTAGTCGCCGCCCGATTAGTCGTCGAGCGATGGGTCTCCGATGCCTGGTTACAGACCGGCGGCGTCGGGCCGCTGCGACTTGACTGGACGCTGGTCCAATGAATGTGATCCAAACACCCCAAAAGCCGTGGGGGATGTCGTATTCTGTTGTCGCAAGGAGGTGTTTGTGAGCACGTTTCCGTCGGCGTCATCAGGTGGAGGCTCTTTGCCCGCCAAGGCCACACGCACTCCCGCCTCCGGAGTCTGCGGATGCGCGCGCCGCATGTGCTGGCATCAGCATCGATGCCGTGCAAGTGGAGTCGTTCGTATCCTTCGCGCAGCCCCTTCGCAGGAGGCCCCTCGCTCGTCTGTGGTGCTCTGTCGCGAGTGTGCAGCTCCGACGCAACGTCGACGAGTGGCCTAGCAAAGTCATCCGCTGAATCCCTTGCCTCGTACGCGCCGGCGCGGTGAGAACTACCGCGAAACGGGCTTCAGTGACGCGTCTCTTTGGAGGAGCTGATCACGAGGGCGATGAAGCAGTGCGCGCGGTCGGGTTCCAGCGGCGCTTGAGGGACGTGATAGAACCTCACGCGCTGCGGGAATCCTCTTCAAGACCATTTGCCAGTCGAGATCCTCGTTGTCGTTGACGTTGATACCCCACCATCAAGGGGAAGGATATTTCATGAAGAGTGTCTTTCCCTGAGAGGATCCCGTTGAATTAGAGCGCCAAGAGTGAGATGGGCGACGCGCGGTCACTGAATCTGCTCTCCATAGACCGAATAGAACCGCGGTTATCTTCGTTCTCTTCGGCACTGATCGCATCGCTCCCTTGCCACCATGCTCGTCCTCACCACCAGCACCCCTCAGGGAGGGGTGCTGGTGGTGATCGGTGATCGGTGATCGGTTTGCAGCGTCGTGTCGGCAAGTCTCCCAGGTGATCTCGATAGCGACCGTTGGTAGTGCGGCTGCGTCGAGACCGAGTCTTCGTGTCAACTTCGCGTTGCTGTATGTCTGGACTGCTGTCTACGCCTCGCTGTACTCCCGGCCCTTGGCGCGCTTCTTCGGCACGGTCGATCTGAATCTGGACGGGACTAGGACCGGTACGGGACGTGGTTCAACCTACAGAAATGACCACTCTTCGGTTCAGGGCTCGCCCGGAGGATGACGTGTTGGAGGCGATGGGGTGCGCACTGCCTTCGCCGACCACCGATATCTTGACCTTCTTGGCGCTGAGTCTCGCCAACTGGCGCTTGAGGTACTTCGCGACCGAGGCCGCTCGTTCCTTGCTGACCGCTATCGCCTTCGACTGACTCGACATGGCATCGCTGAAGCCAACCAAAGTGACCTTGGAGTCGTTGGCACCGAGGATCACTTTCGCCAATCTGCTGATCTGCGATTTGACGTTCGACGTCAGCGCCGCCGAGTCAGACGCGAAGGGTCTGAGTGCAGCCAGTTCGTGTGGAGCCGGGCTCGATCCGTTCGTCGTCGTGACTGTCGCGGACGTCTGGGTGGTGGTGGCCGGATCCGAAGGTGTCGTCGTCGTGACTGGCGCGACCGCCTGGGTGGTGGTGGTCACGGGATTCGAACGCGTCGTCGTCGTCGTGACTGTCGCGGACGCCTGGGTGGTGGTGGTTACGGGATGCGAACGTGTCGTCGTCGTCGTGACTGGCGCGGACGCCTGGGTGGTGGTGGTCACGGGACTCGATGAGCCGGCTGTGTACTCGGCCACCCAGTCCACCTCAGTTGACTGGTCGGAGGTGGGACACGCAAAGCCTGATGAACACCAAGCCTGTTGTTGAATATCGAGCGTCATCGGCTGACTCGGGATTTCTGACGCCACCGTGACGCTGCCCCACACGTTTCCGTCCACCGTGTAGGTGACCGAGGTGGGCGTCCAGATCACGCCCCACGTGTGCCATTGGGTCATGTCGATGCTGACGGTCTGCTGAGTCTGATCGTTGCTCGAGTCATAGTGCAACGTCGCCATTGAGCCGCTGGTGTCCCCGTACGTCTCGTTGAAGTCGATCTCTGGCGGCCAGCCGCTGGTCGGCCAAAGCAATTCAACCTGCGTGGGACCGGCGCCAGTGAGTTTGGAACGGACGAAGTAGGCACCGTAGGTTTGGGCGACACCGCATTGGCAAACGCCACCGGTCACCCATTCGTTGTTGTACTTCGAGTCTTGGTATGCGTTCAACTGCAACAACCCCCCGCTGACCACGACGTGGCTTGGGGCCCAACTGGTCCCAGGGTCACTGCCCGGTGTTCCATTGAACGTGCCCCAACCGGAAGGAAGCGACGAGCCCGTGAAGTCATTCACGTAACTCTGCTGGTAACCAGGCATCGCGCCCGGGTCCGGAGGTGCTTCGCCCGAAGGTTCCGAACTGCTCGGGTTCCCCGCGGGGTAGGTGTTACTCGCCAACGGCGAAACCGAGGTCGAGGACGAGCTCAAGCCCTGAGGACTCTTGCTGGGAGACGAGGCGAATGCCGTGACGTAACTAGGCACTGCGAGCGCCGCGACCACGGCGAATGCCGCCGCGCTCTTGACGGCGTGGCGTCGAAAGACTCCAGGCTGCGGGCGCATGCTGCTGGTCAGTTTCTTCAATACGGATGTCTTCAATGTTCCTATCTTCCTGAAATAACCATCTGAGGGATTCGATGGGGCCGGCGCACTTCTTGTTGCACCGGATTGAACGCTTCATGACATGGGCATGGCTTCATTACTGGGGGTACTTCTCCCGACAGGCTAGTAACTGGTTCTCCACGCCGCAGGACGCCGCGACAGCTTCGATTTCGTTGAACATCCGCTTCATCAGGGGGGTTGGGAGCGTCTCGTCGATAGTAAGAAAAGTCTAAAAAATCCTTAGTTCGGCCTGCGCGGAATTGGACCACGTGAATGACGACCCGACTTAAAAGACCAGATCAGAGGCTGCTTTTGCCTGGGTGAAAGTTGTGGAGGATTTGATGTTGCGTGTCCAATATCACAGGACTTTCACAAGGAATTCAAAGCTTTGAATGCAAGACTTTCGACGTTCGAGGTTGTCAGTAGCGAACGGAACGGAGGAGCTGAGCATGTTCAGGATCACTACGAAATCGCTTGGACGAGTCGCTGTGGCGGCACTGCTGAGTGCAGGGCTCACCGCGGGCACTGTGGGCGTCGCTTCGGCTTCGTCACGCCACAACAATGATCAGTCGACACAGTCGGAGGGAAACTTCGTCGCCGGCACCGTCTCGAGCTACGCCGCCGGCACGTCGATCGCGGTCACGCCCAAGGGCGCCACGTCGCCCACGACCTACACGCTGAACTCGTCGACCGCCATCTCCGGCCTCCAGTC
>Ga0182014_10004966_pt1 | contig 14980 bp, 12 predicted proteins | sample 612S2DmetaG_FD_120489 | JGI IMG/M metagenome (GOLD analysis project Ga0182014, IMG submission 120489) | Permafrost microbial communities from Stordalen Mire, Sweden - 612S2D metaG | ecosystem: Environmental > Terrestrial > Soil > Wetlands > Permafrost | place: Sweden: Stordalen | collected... | reverse complement strand
TGGCGCGCATCACCGATAGTTTGAGTTCACGACTGTATACGCTTCGGGCCAAGTCCATTGCCTTCCTCCATTCAATGTACTCAGTCCCTTATCTGCCTGTCTCATTTTTGGGGTTCACTCCAGATCCCAATGGGCTGGTCCTGGACCAGAGGGGAAACTTGTATGGGACGACCTACGTGGGCGGCGCCTACGAGCAGGGCGTCGTATTCAAGCTTACTCCCAAAGGCGAGGAGACGGTCCTTTACAGCTTTGGTGCGCGGAACGGCGATGGGACGAATCCCGCAGCAGGACTGGTCTTCGACCAGAAGGGGAACCTGTATGGAACCACCTACCTCGGCGGGGCGCGCGGAGGCGGCGTGGTATTCAAGCTTACTCCCAAAGGCAAGGAGACCGTGCTCTACAGCTTCTGTGCGCAGACGAACTGTACCGATGGGGCGAATCCCGCAGCAGGACTGGTCTTCGACCAGAAGGGGAACCTGTATGGAACGACCTCGAACCGTGGGGCCGCCTGCCGCCTGCCCGAATGTGGCGTCGTATTTAAGCTGACCCCACAAGGCAAGTATATGGTCCTCTACCGCTTTTGTGCGCAAACGAACTGTGCGGATGGGGCGGGGCCCACTGCAGGGCTGGTCTTCGACCAGAAGGGAAACCTGTATGGGACGGCCAGCGTCGGCGGGACCTACAACAATTACGACATCTGCCACGACTGGGGGTGTGGCGTCGTATTCGAGTTGACTCCAAAAGGGAAGGAGACAGTGCTCTACAGCTTTTGTGCACAGGACAACTGCCAAGATGGGGCTAGGCCTTCGGCGGGGCTTATCTTCGACCAAAAGGGGAACCTTTATGGGACGACGGCAGGCGGCGGGGTCCACAGCGACGACTGCGACTACGGTTACGAGGGCTGTGGCGTCGTATTCAAGCTGACTCCAGAAGGTAAGGAGGCAGTCCTCCATTATTTCTGTGCGCAAGGAAGGTGCACCGACGGAGCGAATCCTGACGCAGCCGTGGTCTTCGATCAGAAGGGAAATCTGTATGGGACGGCCTTCTTGGGTGGGGCTAACTACAACGACTGCGACGGCTACGGCTGCGGCGTCGTATTCAAGCTCACTCCGTGATCCCCGCGCGGCCCGGGAAAGCTCAGGGGCTGAGGTGTTGTGTTCTGCGGAATTGCGAAACCAATCGAAGAGTACATCCGGGAATACGAGTCAAGGCTCTCCTTGAGCTAACTGTTGTAGCATCGCGATTGCCCCAACAACCATTGGCCTGTGTATGAGGAGAATTCCTCTAGTTGATAACTAGAACCAGGGTCCCCGAGTGCACGACAGGGCATCCTAAATCAGCACCCGATCCTCGAGACCTTACTGAAATCTGCGCTGTGCTCCCGGCTGAGTCTCCCAATGAGTTCAAGATCTGCTCAGTAATCGTGGTCTGAAGTTGACCTGAGTCCATGAAAGTGGTTTGCAGTGCACTTCCGTTCCACATGATTTGCGATTGGGGAACGAAGCCGCTTCCGTTCACTATTAACAGAACCGGTTCTGTGTCGGCTGCAATTGTGGCCGGCGAGAGAGAAGTAATTTGGGGCTGCGAAACCGAGTCTTGGCAACTAACGAACATCCCATTGCAGGTAGTCCAACCCGACAACAGGAGGGTCAAAGCTGCAATCAGGGCAACGCGAACCAGGAAGAGTTTACGGGGATTAAAAAGGCAAGAACGCATGCTAGCCTACCTATGACGAGCATCTTAATTGTAACGCTGGAAGGCTTGCCCCGCGCGGCTTTTCCCTTTCCCTGCCCCATGCCGGCGATGGTGAAAACAATTGCACCCATTGACCGAGGCGAGTTGTCCGCAACACGAAAGCGGCCCACAACCGGGATTTGAGGAGGCCGGCACGCCACCTCAGGCCCAAACAGCTCAAGTTAGCGCTTATAGCGGCCCACTCGGTAATGGGCTACTTTGAATAGCCCACTACTGCCCACCTCTGTGACTTGTATCACAGACAATACGCGAGTACGCTAGTAGACTTAGTGGGCTTGATACGAATCTGCTATACCAAATCTACCGGGGGATAAGCACAACCATGAAGATTGCAAATGACGTCACCGAGCTGATCGGGAACACGCCGCTGGTTCGGCTGAACAAAGTAACCGAAGGCTGCGCTGCCCAGGTGGTGGCGAAACTCGAGAGCTCGAACCCTTGCGCCAGCGTAAAGGATCGCATCGGCGTCAGCATGATCACCGAGGCCGAGCGGGCGGGAAAAATTCATCCCGGCAAGAGCGTGTTGATCGAACCCACCAGCGGCAACACCGGCATCGGGCTGGCCTTCGTGGCCGCGGTGCGAGGCTACCAACTCATCCTGACGATGCCAGAAACCATGAGCCTGGAGCGGCGTGTGCTCCTGCTCGCGTTCGGCGCGGAAATCGTACTCACTCCCGGGCCAAACGGAATGAAGGGCGCCGTCGCCAAGGCTGAGGAGATCCTCGCCAAAACCCCAAATGGCTTCATGCTGCAACAGTTCGACAACCCGGACAACCCCAAGATTCACTTTGAAACCACGGGCCCGGAAATCTGGAACGACACCGATGGGCGCGTCGATTTTCTGATCTCCGGCGTGGGCACCGGGGGGACCATCACTGGCGTTTGCCAATATATTAAGCCGAAGAAGCCCTCGTTTAAGGCCATTGCGGTCGAGCCCACCGACAGCCCAGTGCTCTCCGGCGGCAAGCCTGCTCCGCATAAGATCCAAGGCATTGGCGCCGGCTTTGTTCCCAGCATTCTGCGTCGGGACTGCATCGATGAAATCCTTACCGTCTCCAACGACGACGCCATCAACATGGCGCGCCGCCTCGCCAAGGACGAAGGTCTCCTGGTGGGTATTTCGTCGGGAGCCGCGGTGGTCGCCGCCATCAAAGTCGCAAGCCGGAAAGAAAATGCAGGCAAGCTGGTGGTGGTGGTTCTGCCCGATTTCGGCGAACGCTACCTGACGAGTATTCTGTTTGATGCATTCCGAAACCAGGCGCTGCAGATTCCAACCTCGGCGCTTCCGGCCTGATCCATGCCGCACTTCTTCGCCTTAATTCGCGAGGACATCGCCACGGTGCGAGAGCGCGACCCCGCGGCCAGGTCGCGCCTAGAAGTTTTCTTATGTTACTCGGGGCTGCATGCGGTGTGGTTCTACCGCATCAATCACTGGCTATGGAACCACGGACTCATTCTGCTGGCGCGCTGGCTTTCGCAAGTGGCGCGCTTCCTGACCGGAATTGAAATCCATCCCGCAGCCCGGATCGGCCGGCGGCTGTTCATCGATCACGGGCTTGGCGTGGTCATTGGCGAGACCGCGATCGTGGGCGACGACGTGACTTTGTATCAGGGCGTGACTCTTGGCGGTACTGGCAAGGAGCATGGCAAGCGCCACCCTACCATCGAAGACAGCGTGGTGATCGGCGGCGGCGCGAAAGTTCTCGGCAACATCACGGTGGGGCGCAACTGCAGGATCGGCGCCGGTTCGGTCGTGCTGCGAAATGTTCCCGAGCATTCCACCGTGGTCGGGGTTCCGGGGCACATTATCTTCCGCAATGGCGAGCGAGTGGTCATCACCGATCCCAAGCAAATCAACGACCCGCTCTCCGAGGCGCTGGCGGCGGTGGCGACCGAGGTGAGCAAGTTGCGCGAGCGAGTGCAACAACTCGAAGGCACCGGCTTGGCAAGCGAACCGCTGTCCGAATCGCTGCAGAGGATCATGGATGACATCGATTACCAGATTTAGGTCTGCAAGCGAGACATATTTCCACGTGCCGCGCGGGATTAAAAAGTTGAGAAGTGTTCCACGTGGAACATTGTTCGAGTTGCGGCGACTCTGGCGGGGGCACCTTGGTACAGCCGGGCTAACGGAAGTCGGTTCTCGGTTCTCAGATTGCCGTAGTTTTTTCAGCGTGGTACTCAAGGTTCGCGCGAACTCGGGGCGTCACGCACAAACCCTTCCCATTACATCGCCTCGCCCCGATTTCATTGACTTGCTGGTTTCCGCCACTTAAGATTCCTCATCAGTGATCGGGCAAACCATCTCGCATTACCGCATTATCGAGAAGCTCGGCGGCGGCGGGATGGGCGTGGTCTACAAAGCGGAAGACCTGAAGCTGGGCCGTTTTGTCGCGCTGAAATTCCTGCCGGATGAACTTGCCAGCGATCCCTTGAGTCTGGAACGCTTTCAGCGGGAGGCTCGCACCGCCTCGGCGTTAGATCATCCCAACATCTGCACTACGTACGACATCGGAGAGCATGAGGGCCATCCCTTTATTGCCATGCAGTATCTGGAAGGGGTGACGCTGAAGCATCGAATTGCGGGACGGGCGCTCGATCCGGAGATGGTCATCGAACTGGGGATCCAGCTCGCCGACGCGCTCGACGCGGCGCATGCCAAAGGCATCATTCATCGCGACATCAAGCCGGGGAACATTCTGGTGACGACGCGAGGACAAGCCAAGATTCTCGACTTTGGGCTGGCGAAAGTCGCTCCCGGTTTCATCCACAGCTCGGGCTCTTCGGCGACCTCCGCGCTAACCGCTACGCAGGAGCACTTGACGAGTCCGGGCTCTGCCTTGGGAACGATTGCCTTTATGTCCCCAGAACAGGCACTGGGAAAAGAGCTGGACGCGCGCACGGATTTGTTTTCCTTCGGCGCCGTGCTCTACGAAATGGTGACTGGCGCTGTGCCTTTCCGAGGCGACACCACTGCGGCGATTTTCGACTCCATCCTGCATCGTGCTCCGGTGGCGCCGGTGCGGCTCAGCCCCGAGGTTCCGGTGGAACTTGAACGGATCATCAACAAGGCGCTGGAAAAGGATCGGAGCTTACGCTATCAGCACGCGGCCGACATTCGCACCGACTTGCAACGGCTGAAGCGAGACAGCGACTCGAAGCGGACGGGTTTGATCGCGGAGCCAGGGGAATTTGAGGAACGAGCGGCAAGTTCAGGCCGCACGAAAACCGCGGGAACTGCCAGAGGCGCGCCCAGCGCCGCTCATGCAGGAGCGGTTTCGCGTGCGGCAGGCTCAACGCCGGCTCTCGACCGTCCGCGCCGAGCCACGCTGGGCTTAAGAATCTTAGCGGCGGCAGCGCTGCTTGTAATGGCTGCCGCTTTCCTTTATTTCCATTTCCGCAAGCCGCCGCGCTTGACCGACAAGGACGTAATCGTAATCGCGGATTTCGCCAACACGACCGGCGATCCAGTATTTGACAGCACGCTGAAAGAGGCCCTGGCGGTGGAGTTGGAGCAATCGCCTTTCTTGAACGTCCTGTCGGACCGAAAGCTGAGCGAGACGCTGAAGCTGATGGGAAGGACTTCGGGCGAGCGAGTGACCCGGGACGTGGGGCGCGAAGTTTGCTTGCGCACGGGGAGCAAAGCCTTGCTGGTGGGATCGATCGCCAGCATGGGAAGCCACTATGCTCTTGGCCTGAAGGCGGTGAGTTGCCAGAAGGACGACGTGCTGGGAACGGTCGCGGCGGAGGCGGAAAATCGCGAGAAAATCCTGCAGACGCTGGGACGGGCCGCCGCCACTTTGCGCGGCAAGCTGGGCGAATCCCTGGCGTCGGTGCAGAGGTTTGACAAGCCGCTTGACGAAGCGACCACTCCGTCTCTCGAGGCGTTGCAAGCTTACACCGAGGGCGACAGACTGGCCCGCGAAAAGGGCGACACGGACGCTCTTCCCTTTCTCAAGCGGGCGGTGGAACTCGATCCTAATTTTGCCCGGGCTTACGCCTCGCTGGGCGTGCGTTACAACAATCTTGGGCAAGCCAGCCTGGCGATTGAGAACGTCCGCAAAGCTTACGAATTGCGCGACCGGGTCAGCGAGCGGGAGAAGTATTACATTTCCTGCACCTATTTCACGCTGGTTACGGGCGAGTTGGAAAAAGCAATTCAGCAATACGAATTGTGGATTCAGGATTACCCGCGGGATTATGTTGCGGCAACCAATCTGGGAGTGAATTACTTTACGCTGGGACAGTTCGAGAGAGCAGCCGCGGTGACACGGGACGCGCTGCGCCTGGAACCCGCTTCCATCCTGGGGTACAACAATCTGGGCGTGGCCTATTTTTCCATGAACCGGTTGGATGAAGCGAAGTCCACGTTCGACGAGGCGCTGGCTCGAAAGCTGGATGGCCCCTACCTGCGGCAATCGATTTATTATTTGGACTTTTTGCGTAAGGATGCGCCTGGCATGCAGCAACAGTTCGCGTGGGCCATGGGCAAGCCGGGCGCCGAGGACATTTTGCTGTCGGCTGAGTCGGACACGCAGGCCGATTACGGCCGCCTGCAGAAAGCGCGCCAGCTATCGGCGCAAGCGGAAGAATCAGCCAAGCGGAACGATTCCAAAGAGACGGCGGCGTTCTGGCAGGGGAATGAGGCGCTGCGCGAGGCCGAGTTCGGCAACCCGGCGGATGCCCTCAAGCAGGCACGCGAGGCTCTGAACCTGGCGCCTGGACGAGATGTGAAAGTGGAAGCGGCGTTGGCATTGGCCCGCGGCGGTGACGTCACTGCGGCCGGGAAACTAATGGACGGGCTCAATCAAGAGTTTCCTCTTGATACCCTCATGCAAAATTATTGGCTTCCTACGGTGCGCGCAGCGATTGAGTTGCAGCGCCACGATTCCGCCAAGGCCATCGCCATTCTGCAGGCGTCCACCCCGTACGAATTGGCAGATCCGCCGCCGTTTTCGGCGGGGACGATGTATCCGGTTTACCTGCGCGGCGAAGCCTACCTGAGCGCCGGCCTTAGCGCAGGAAAGACGGGGGCGGAAGATGGCGGGCTGGCTGCAGCCGAGTTTCAGAAGATCCTCGATCATTCCGGCGTGATCGTGAATTTCCCCCTGAGTGCTCTATCCCGTCTGGGCTTGGGGCGTGCCCGCGCGCTCTCCGGTGACTTAGCCAGCGCACGCACTGCGTACCAGGATTTCTTCGCCCTCTGGAAAGACGCCGACCCGGACATTCCGATCCTGCGGCAAGCCAAGGCCGAGTACGCGAAGCTGAAATAAGTTCAGGAGCGCTCTTGCCGCATTTTCAGGAGAGCGTAGCATTCCGCATGGGATATCTAAAATAATTCAATCGAAACGTTTTTGTGGATATAATGTAGCGGCTTTGCAGGCTTGATTTTATCTGCATTGGAGGCCCATTGCGGCTGTCGCTTGACACTCGAGAAGTCGGACGCGTCACCATCGTGCGCTGCAATGGGCGGATTGTTGCGGGCAGCGAGAGCGAGTCCCTGCGCGCGCACGTTGCCTGGTTGCTGCGCGACCGCCGCGCCATCGTTCTGCACCTGGGCGACGTGGGATTCGTTGACAGCAGCGGACTGGGCACGATGGTCCGCACGCTGACCAGCAGCCGCCAGGTGCGCGGAGACCTGAAGCTTTGCAACGTGCCGGAACATCTCCGCAAAGTTCTGGAAATGTCGCATCTGACGACGTTGTTCGACGCGCACGAATCGGAGGAGAAGGCGGTGGCCGCCTTTTACCGTCCGGGGGCCCGCGCCGAGACGCCCGTCCTCACGGGCCGCAGTGTTCTGTGCCTCGATGGCAATGCCGACGTGCTCGCCTACTTGCGGGAACTGCTGCGCCGCGCCGGATACGACGTGCACACCAGCAGCCGCCTGGGCGATGCGCTGATCCTGATGCGCATCACGCATTTTGATCTCCTGCTGGTAGGGCCGGGCATGAACGCGTCCGCGGCCACGCAGCAGTCCTTCCAGTCCGCATGCGCCAGCCTTCCGGTGATCGAACTGGGCAGCGAGTTTTCCACCAGCCATGCCGGGGAAGCTGGCGCAGGATTGCTGGAAAGGATTGAAGCTCGGCTCAATTCGAAGACCGCATGACTTCCGAGAACACAGATATCCCGACCCTGCTTTTGCAGGCTACTGACCCCGCAACTCGCGAAAAACCTGCAGCAAAGAACTGTGCGCAAAAGGCGCGGGCGCGAAGGTAAGGATCAGCATGAGGAGACCGAACCCGGCAATCCAGCGGCGGCCGCGGCTCACTCCCGGCCATTCCGCGACCATGGGATGCCGCATGCCGCTGATCCGCAGCAGAATTGCCCACAGCAGCCATCCCGCCCAGAAGTAAAGCGCCATTGGAATTAATGCAAGGATAGTGAGCCGCGAAACCGTTTTGTGGGCGCGCGGAGCCAGGGAAAACACGATGTGTCCGCCATCGAGCTGGCCGCCGGGTAGCAGGTTGAGCGCGGTCGCGAACATTCCCACCCAGGCCGCGATTGCAGTGGGATGGAAATAAATCGAATGCAGCGCAGACGTCGACCCGGCTTTGAGCTGCGCGAGCGGAAGAATAAACCAGACCAATCGAAAAATCAGCGGGTACCCGAGTTCAATATCCGGGCTGGCCATACCCGGAGACATTACTTTGGAGAGTGGCATGGCGAATAGCAGCACGGTCACAGCCACTACGAATCCCGCGATCGGCCCAGCGATTCCAATGTCAAACAGCGCCGCACGCGAGCGAATCGGAGAACGAATGCGAATGAACGCCCCGAGCGTACCGATTAACGTGGGCGCGGGAATAAAGAAAGGCAACGTCGCATTCACGCCGTAGTAGCGGCAGCAGAGATAGTGCCCCATCTCGTGGGCCAGAAGAATCAGCATCAAGGTTGAGGAAAATGGCACGCCCAGCAGCAGCCGCGAAGGCTGAGCCAGGATCCAGTGCAGCGGGAAAAAAGGCACGTCGTCATCATTGAGCGAAAAAGCCGGCTGGTTGTGCTGGAAGTTAAATTCCATGCGCGACCCGACCACCAGCGTGGTAAAGACGGTGGCCAGCAACAGCACGATATGCAGCCAGTAGCGCTGCTTCGGAGGCTGCACGACAAAGACTTCGACTGGACGGTAATAATCGGTGGTCGAAGAAACTGGGGGAAGGAATTCAGGCATCAAAATTCCGCGCTGTCAGGGCTAGAGCAAGTACGGGCGGGAACGCCCGTGTCTCCATGGTACGCGAGAAACCCAGCTCAGTCGATGGACTGCAACTCCTTGCCCGGCTTGAAGCGCACCGCCTTGCCCGGAGGAATCGAAACCTCAGCGCCGGTGCGCGGGTTGCGTCCGATGCCGGTCTTGCGCGGCCTCACGTTGAACACGCCAAATCCGCGCAGCTCAATTCGGTCGCCCTTGGCGAGCGACCGCTTCATGCTCCCGAAAACCGTTTCCACGGCGAGTTCAGCCTTGGTTTTGGTGATTCCGGTCTTGTTTACCACTTCGTTGATGATATCGAGCTTGATCACGGTCGGCTCCCCCAAGCGATGCAGTCATTACGGTTGCACCAAGTTATTGATGCTAAGGAAGATATGCGAGATTGTCAACGGCAGGTTATCTTCTCAGTCAAGGTGATGGGATGCAGTAGGGTTGAGCGGAAACGAAAATCGATAACCAAAAAGGATACGAAAACAAAGAGGGCTTGGTTTTGCCCTGCATTCCTTTGTGTACCTTCGTGCCCTTTGTGGTTATCGAACTTGACGTTCTCGCTGGTGCGACAATCTCAATGACCTGAACTCCGACACTACTTCACCGCGTTCTCGCCTTCCTTATACATGTACTTGATCGCAGGCTTGTAGATCATGAGGTTGGGCGAACCGTTGCAGCTCACCTTCAAGCAACTCTTGTCGTACCACTCGATGGTGCCGTGGATTTCTTCGCCATCGCGCAGCACAATGACCATCGAAGTTCTCGCCTGCATCTGCTTCTGGTAGTAAAAGTTCTCGGCGTTGGTTTGCTCGGGTGGACCGGCCTTGCGGCTGCCGCCATTCCGCTCGCCGCGATCGTTGCGATCATGGCGATCGCCGGAGCGCTCCGGGCGTTCGCGCCGCTCTGCCACCACCGACGGCGTATGGTTGTGCTCGGTGCGGTTCAGTTGGGGACGAATCAGTTTCCGGTTGCCGAAACCTTCCGGTTCGATTGCCCGCTGGCTCGGCATGGGATCAATCACATCTTTCATAGCCATAGCACCACCTGTTCGACACGCTTTTTAACGCGGGCCACAATCTGGTGCGACTGTGATTGTGGATTCTGAAGGCGTGAACTTTCCATTACCGTAGCACAGGAGCGGGAGAGATGACAATCCTCAACTTGCCGGGAAGCAATCAGCAATCGGCACTCGGCATTCAGCCAAGTGAGCTTCTGCCCTTAAGAACTCCACCATTCGCGCCCTTTCTGGGCTAAGCGCTGAGTGCTGAGCGCTGTTTCATCCCCGCTCCAGCGCCGTGGCAAAGGCATCCAGCGACAGCGAGCGCAACAGGTTCCGCCGCATCCCGCGCTCGACTTCAGCAAGACGATCGGAGGCGAAAGTAATCCAGGCAAAGTCTACAGATTCAGCCAGGGCTTTCAGTTCGGGTTGGATATCCGTATTGCGAATGAGTTCCGGCGTCCCCGAATTCAAGAACGTCAAGTCCTGCAGCAGGGAGTAGAGAGCGCGCAGCAGCTTCTCGGTCTTATCCCGGCCTTCCGCTCCGGCGCGATAGGTCTCAGTGATTTTAAAAAGCTCGCTGTGATCTCCGGCGCGCAAAGCAGAATTCAGGATGGCGAGCGCGTGCGCCCGCGCCGCGGTGTAAGCCGCAAGATTGAAGGTGCGGGCGCGGCCCACGGCGCCTTCCGAAAGGCGGGCCAGCAGTGCGCGCTGTTTCGGGTTCCAGTCGGCGCGATTCGTCGCCAGGTATTGTTCAACTTCCTCGGTCGGCAGCGCGTTGAGCGTAACTACCATCGAGCGCGACCGGATCGTCGGCAACAACTCGCCCGCGTTCTCCGTCAGCAGAAAGATTGTGGCAAACTCCGGCGGTTCTTCCAGCACTTTCAGCAAAGAGTTTGCCGCCTCTTTCATGAACGCCGAGTCGGTGAAAATGTAAACCCGCTCTTTAGCTTCCCCGGGCCGGTAATAGATGGTCTCAATCACCCGCCGCACCTGATCCACCTTGATCATCATTTGCGGCGGATCGGGCGGAATCACCAGCACGTCCGGATGGGTTTGCACGAACAGACGCGTGTCTTTCTTGTCGGCATCGCGCAAGCCTTCGCGGGCTTCGACGGCTTCGGCAAAACGGGCGTCGAGATCTTCCGCCTGCGCAATGCGTACGCAATTCGAACACTTGCCGCAAAAGTCGGGCAGGCCGTTCGTCGTGACCGGCGCCAGACAATTCATCGCCTTGGCAAGCATCAAAGCCAGCGTGTACTTGCCGGAACCAGCGGGGCCAGCCAGGATCACGGCTTGCGGAAAGCGGTTGCGCGCCAGCATGTCACGCAGCTGGCGGACCGCTTCCGAGTTGCCGTAAAAGTCAGAGAAAGGCATGAGAGCTATTCACCACAGAGCCACAGAGAAAATGGAAATCTAACCAATTGAGGATACTACGACCCTGAAACCAGTAAGCTCAGGCTCTATGTTCTTGAGGTTTTCTCTGTGGCTCTGTGACTCTGTGGTGAATTTAAGCCGTACTCATTACCCAGCTTCAACTTCCGCCGCACGACCTCTACTATTTGCTTGTGCGTCTCCTCGGGAGTACCGCGAGCATCCACCACGACGACGCGCTCCGCTTCGCGCGCCGCGATGGCGAGATACGCATTTCGCACTCGTCCAAAAAATGCACGGCTCTCTTGCTCAAAACGATTTTCATCGCTTTTCGCTTTGCCGCTCCCGGCAGAGAAGGTTTTGTTGCGGCGACGGGCGCGATCCACGCTCTTGGCCACGTCCGAATCCATCAGAATGGTAAGTTCCGGCCACAGATTGCCGCATAGGATTCCATGCAGCGCGAGCACCGGTTCGTGACCCAGCTTGCGCCCCCCGCCCTGATAAGCCTCCGTCGAATCGGTAAAGCGGTCGCAGAGCACGATTCGACCTTCAGTGAGGCCAGGCTCGATGACTTCCGCAATGTGCTGCGCCCGTGAAGCGAACATCAGGGCCAACTCCGCCAGCGGCGCAAGAGAGGACGTTTTCGTATCAAGCAGAAGCTGGCGAATTTTCTCTCCCGTAGCAGTGCCCCCCGGTTCGCGAGTCACCACCACCGGCAGTTTCTGCGCACGCAACACCCCCGCCAATTTCTCGAGTTGAGTGCTTTTGCCGCATCCGTCGAGCCCTTCGAACGTGATGAATCTGCCGCGCTGCGTGTGGGATGGCACGGACAGCATCATAGCAAAGCCCGCTCTCGGAGTTATGGGCAATGGCCAGAGATCCGGAATAAAGACCCGAAATAAAAATCCAGAATCGAGATCCGGAATAAAGAGCAATCGCAACAAGTTAACGTGGCCGGGGCCGAAGGTCTCCTTGCCATCTTGCGCCGGACGACTATCATGGTTGGTGTTTAGCGGGAGGGCAATCATGGCAAAGCAATATTTGGGCGGGATTCCGCGAGCGGGATTGTTGCTCATCGTGGCGCTGGTTGCGGGGGCGCAGGCGCAGACCTTCACCGATCTTTACAACTTCACGGGGGGAACAGACGGCGCGTCCCCCTGGGCAGCAGTGATCCGGGACGCAGCCGGCAATATTTATGGCACGACTGTGTTTGGCGGCTCTTTCCAGTACGGAACAGTATTTAAGGTGGACAGCAAGGGCACGGAAACCGTGCTGCATAGCTTTGCAGGGCCAGACGGAGCGGATCCTTGGGCGGGCGTAATTCGTGACGCGGCAGGCAATATTTATGGCACGACAGTGTACGGCGGCTGCTGCAAGGACGGAACGGTATTTAAGCTGGACAGCGCCGGGACGGAAACCGTGCTGCACAGCTTCACCGGGGGAACCACGGACGGTTGCAATACGGACCTGGGCTTAGTCGAAGACAAACTCGGCAACCTCTATGGCGCCACGTACCTGTGTGGCGCCTACGGCTACGGGGCCGTGTTTAAGCTGAGTAAGGACGGCAAGGAGACTCTCCTGCACAGCTTCGCCGGGGGTTCGGATGGAGAGTTCCCACACTACGGAAGCTTGTTTATCGATAAGGCTGGCAACCTGTACGGCGCCACTACCGGCGGCGGCGGCTCTGCCGGTTGCGGAGTTGTCTACAAAGTGAGCAAAAGCGGCGAGGAGACGGTGCTCCACACCTTTGCCGGGTATCCGAAGGATGGCTGCTATGCCTATGGTCCAGTGACCATGGACGAAAATGGCAACCTCTATGGGACCACAACCTTCGGCGGATCTCGCAACGCTGGGGCTGTTTGGAAGCTGACTAAGAGTGGCAGGATAACCATACTGCATAGTTTTGGCAAAGCGTCAGATGGCAGCTTTCCCAGCGGAGGGGTGATTTTGGACGCGAACGGAAACCTGTACGGCGACACGGAAACTGGTGGTTCCTCCGGCGATGGAATCATTTTCAAGCTTGCTGGGACCGGGAAAGAGACTGTGCTGCACAGTTTTTCCGGTTCCGGCGGCAACTCCCCTGTCGGAGGCGTCTTCCGCGACACCAAGGGTTCGCTGTACGGCGCCACGCTCAAAGGCGGCAGCTACGGCTACGGAACCGTGTGGAAGCTGACCCCGTAGTCAGCGCTCGACCATCGATTACGCACAAGCTCCGAGGATAAAACGATAATGCCTGGTGGGGCTGGCCCATACCGTCTGATTCTTGATTTTGATCGGATCACCACGGAACAGGCTGCCCCACTCGTCGCGGTTTTCGACGAGTGGGCACCATGGCAGCCTAGCGTTGGAATGGCGCAAGCGAAATAAAATCTATGAATAGGCCAGTTCCCCAGTCGACTAAGCGGAGCTTACTTATTCTACCTCCGTGAACGAGTAGAGTCCGTACCACGTAATTCCCATGAGGCAGATTGATAGTGCGCCAAGAACGAAATGCATCGACGCCAGGCAACCGGCGTAGCCGCAGGCTCCGACAATCGCGAACATAATCTTGCCGGATTCGATCAGGCGCGTAAAACGCTGTGTATCGTGTTTGCCGTCATGGGATTCCGCTTTTGCGCAATGCGGAAATGGGCATGTCATCCTTAATCTCCTCTCCGTTTCGTCAAGCCGCGCGCCGGAGCACGCGGACTCAGGCCAAGCAATCAGGAATCACATGCAGAATTCAGCACACGGCGTCAAGCGTCTTCGCGACAAGTTTAAGTTTCATCTGACGTGCCAGGCAACCGAAGGGATATGAGGGCTCAGCCCCCCGACATTCCCTACTGCATTAACCCGGTGGGCCGAATAAAGTTGTTTGCCCGTGAAAAACCCGCGTAGAAGAAAAAGCCCGTTTGCGATTCCTCCAGGCTCTCAACGTCCCTCGTGTCCGTTCTCGCGATCTTAGTAGCGTCTCTGAAACTTTGCCCGGTTTCGAACCGGGCTGCATCTTGATGCTGCGCTGGCAGATTCGTTGTGTCGCGTGCAGGAAAAGCGTACGATGCGCAGGGAGAATTTTCGTGCCTTGTCTCGTGCTGATTGTCTTTCTCGCGTTTCCTCGGATCGCACTCGCGTTGCTGTACCTCTTCTCGACTTACTTGCAACGGGCGTACCACGGGCTGATATTGCCTTTGCTCGGATTTCTGTTCGTACCCCTAACAACGTTGGCGTATGCGTGGATGGTGAATACACGACAACCCGTAGCGGGCATTAATTTGGTGATTCTGATTGTCGCGGTTGTGATTGACCTTGGCGGCCTAGGCCACGGCGAATATCGTCGACGAAGACGGTGGGATGAGTAGCCTTGTTGTACTCAACTCTCGGTTATAGGGGGCTGGCTCATACCGTCTGATTCTCGATTTTGATCGGATCACCACGGAAGAGGCTGCCCCACTCGTCGCGGTTTTCGACGAGTGGGCACCATGAACCTCGACGGGGTTTTCGCGGAGACCTCATCGTGCGATCCGGCGCACGCGCAGCTCAGCTTTCCCCGCTTCATTGACCAATCTCGAATAAGATGAGGGAACAAGAGGTAGAGGTCTGTGGGCAACCTGGCGTTGGAGTGGCACAAGCGAAATAAAATCTATGAATGGGCCAGCCCCCGTCTCAATCTCCACTTTCTT
>Ga0182014_10004963_pt1 | contig 14984 bp, 11 predicted proteins | sample 612S2DmetaG_FD_120489 | JGI IMG/M metagenome (GOLD analysis project Ga0182014, IMG submission 120489) | Permafrost microbial communities from Stordalen Mire, Sweden - 612S2D metaG | ecosystem: Environmental > Terrestrial > Soil > Wetlands > Permafrost | place: Sweden: Stordalen | collected... | reverse complement strand
GGCCCTTCGTCTCGATCATTCCAATCGCTTCATTGGCCATTTGCATTCTCCCGATTCCGTATTACTTCAACAGGCTATCGACAAGCGCATCGTGCGGACGCGCAATCACGTGCGACGACACAAGTTCTCCAACCACCTTCGCGGCGGCCGCTCCTGCGTCCACCGCGGCGCGTACGCTGCCCACATCGCCGCGAACGATTGCCGTAACGTATCCGCCGCCGATCTGCACGGTTTTTACCAGTTCTACGCTGGCGGCTTTCACCATCGCGTCACATGCCTCGACGAGTCCGACGAGGCCCTTCGTTTCGATCAATCCGATTGCTTCACTCATCTGGTCTCCTCTGCCTACTGGGCTCCAGCAGCTTTCCGAGGCGCCGTCTTCTTGTCCTGCTGGACAAAAGACGGCAGTTCGTCGTGGGGGCGGGAGATCACCTGAACGCTGACCACCTCGCCGATCCGGGATGCAGCTTCCGCGCCCGCGTCGGTGGCTGCTTTCACTGCGGCCACGTCCCCTTCCACGAAGGCGGTCACCAGTCCAGAACCCACGGACTGCCAGCCGGCGAACGACACGTTTGCGGACTTGAGCATGGCGTCGGTTGCCTCAAACAGCGCTACCAGGCCCTTCGTCTCAATCATTCCAAGCGCTTGCTTCATCGCTTCCTCTCTTCTTTGTTGTGTTACTTGAAAAGTTCGATGTCTTTCGTCAGATGCAAACCGCACGCGTTCGCCTCATCGGTGTCCATGTGGACGTTGAGACGGTACGTGGGGTCGATGCGCACGTGGACGTTGTCGAAGGTGAGACCCGCCGGGCCGCCGATGCGGAGCTTCATGCGGTCGCCCTTCGCGACACCGAAGTGCGCTGCCTCGGCCGGGTTCATATGCACGTGGATCGCGGCGCGAATTATGCCTTCCTTGAGTTCGACCACGCCCTTGGGCCCAATGATGACGGCGCCGGGCGTGCCTGCAATGTCGCCGGAGAGCCGGACGGGAATATCCGCTAAACCCAGCATGATGGCGTCTGTGAAGGCGAGCTCGACCTGAGACTGCTTGCGCATGGGCCCGAGGATACGGAGGTTGGAAATCAGGCGGCTGCGCGGCCCGACGATCGTCACCGTTTCCTTGGCCGCGAAGTTGCCTTCCTGGAAGAGCGCGCGGTCGAACGTGAGTTCCGTGCCCGGTCCGAACAGAACGTCCATATCCTCACGGCAGACGTGCATATGCCGCGAGGAGGTCTGCACCGTGAGCACCGGAGCCGGCACGTTCTTCCCGCGCCCTAGATATTCGAGAGCGACCTGGCGGACGATCTGCTCCACCATCGATCTGTCGATGGAACCAACCGAGTTCGACCCTGCTGAGCTTCCGCTTCCCATAAGAAATCCTGACCGGTTTTGCGCTGCGTTGACCTACCTTGATTGCCCCACGACTTGCATCCGGCCCACAACCTTCGCCGTCTCGCGAGCCACGATAATCTCTTCGTTTGCCGGAACCACCAGTACCTTGACCGGGGAGCTGTCGGTTGAGATGGCGCCTTCGCCTTTCATTGACCGGTTCCTGTCCGCATCGACTTCAACTCCGAATGCAGACAGGTCTTTCAAGACGGCGCTGCGTATTTCCGCGCTGTTTTCCCCGATGCCGCCGGAAAACGTGATCGCATCGATCCCGCCCAGCGAGAGCATGAACGCGCCCACGTAGTGTCGGATGGCGCGGACAAACACGTCGAGCGCGAGCTGGGAACGCCGGTCGCCCGCGGCGGCAGCCTGAGTCAGATCGCGGATATCGCCGCTGCTTCCACTGATCCCCGCTAACCCCGAGCGGCTCCCGAGCAGGCCCGCCATCTGGTCCGGATCAAGCCGCAGCTTCTTCATCATGTGCAGCACGGCGAAGACGTCGATATCGCCAACCCGGTTGTTCTGCGGCAGTCCGGACTGGGGCGACGCGCCGAAGCTCGTGTCTTCGGCGATGCCACTGCGAAAGGCAGCCACGCTCGAACTGCCTCCAAGGTGGCAGGATATGTGGCGCAGATTCTTCCGTCCCAGCAGCGCCTGGGCTCGCTCACTGGCGGAGCGGTGGCTGGCGCCGTGGAATCCATAACGGCGAATGCCGAAGTCCTGGCGCCACTCGTAGGGCACGGCGTAGGTGGTGGCCGCTTCGTCCATAAACCGGTAGGGCCCCGTCTCAATCACCGCCACCAGTGGAACGCCCGGAAGCTCCTTGCGAAAAGCCTGAATGGCCGCGATGTAGGGAGGATTGTGAGCCGGCGCGACGAACGAGAACTCCTCCATTGCCGCCAGCAACTCGTCGCCGATCAACTGCGATTCACTGAACGGGCCGGCATGGACTACCTTGAACCCGACCGCGCCCACCTCCGCCAGACTCGCCAGAGCTCTCCCTTCCCCCGCAATCGCCGCAATGCACTTGCGAATCGCCGATGGGTAGTCGGGACACTCGCCGCCCGGCTGGCCGATCCGTTCCACGCGCCCTTCGGCCAATACGGACTCACCCGGCATATCCAGGACCCGGTACTTGAACGAAGTGCTACCGATATTTGGAATCAGGCAGTTCATTGTTGAACATTCCTGAACAATACTGGATTATTATAAGACACACAGCGCAGTTCAGGTCAGAGTCAATCGCCATTTTGACGGGATTTTGAGGTTGAGCCTAAATGACGGGAAATGCCGGGAAATCGCGAGTCGATCTGGCGGGGGGCGCGTCCCAACACCCTTCTGCCGATCGTCTTGAGGAACTCGGCATCGTCGGCGCCGGCGGGGGCGGGTTTCCGGCGGCTGTGAAGTTCAGGGCGAGGGTGTCGCTGGTGATCGCCAACGCCGCTGAATGTGAACCTCTCCTTCACAAGGACAAGGAGTTGCTCCAGCACAGCTCCGCACCCTTCCTGCGCGGCTTGCGGACAGCCATGGAGCTTGTCGGGGCGCGAGAAGGCGCCATCGGGATCAAGGAGAAATATCACGACATCATCGAGGCGCTGGAGAGGCAGGCGCCTCAGGGAGTCCGGGTTGTGCCTTTGCCGGATGTTTACCCGGCAGGAGATGAATTCATTCTCGTTCACCTGGTGACCGGCCGCGTGATTCCGCCTGGCGGACTTCCGAAGGATGTGGACGCGGTCGTCTCCAACGTAGAAACCCTGATCAACATCGGCCTTGACCGGCCGGTGACGCACAAATACCTCACCGTGGCCGGCGCGGTAGCCACGCCCGTCACTCTGCGGGTTCCTATTGGCATCTCCATAGGCGAGGTGATTGAAGCCGCCGGCGGTCCCACCGTGGCCGATTTCGGCGTGCTGCTCGGCGGTGTCATGATGGCCCGCCCCGCCGCCAGCCTGGATGACCCGGTGACCAAGACCACCGGCGGCATCGTCGTGCTGCCAACCTCGCACAGCCTCATCAGGCGCCACAACGCCCCGTGGCTCCATGTGCAGCGGATCGGGCGCTCGGCCTGCGATCAGTGCCGGTTCTGCACCGAATTCTGTCCGCGGTTTCTGCTCGGGCATCCGATCGAGCCGCATCGCGCCATGCAGTCGCTCGGCTTCGCGACCGGCGCCGATGCCATGGTCGCCACGCTCTATTGTTGCGAGTGCAATCTCTGCACCATGTACGCGTGCCCGGAGGATCTCGATCCAAAGACTGTGTGCGTGCAGGCCAAGCCGCTGGCGCGGGAGCGCGGGCTGACTTTCAAGGGCGACCCCGCATCGATAACGCCCCACCCGCTGGCCGAATTCAGGCGCGTCCCGATGCGCAGGCTGATCGCGAAGCTGGGTTTGGGCGAGTTCAACAATACCGGCCCGCTCCACGAGCGCGCTTTTTCGCCGCGCAAGGTCAAGGTGCTGCTGAAGCAGCACGCCGGCCTTCCGGCAGTTGCGGTGGTCAAGTGTGGCGACCGGGTCCGGGTGGGCGATCTGCTCGCCGTGCCGCAGCAGGGCAAACTCGGCACCCGCATACACGCCAGCATCGACGGTGTGGCAACGGTAACAAACGAAGCTGTCGTCATTGAGGCTTGAATGCGGGGCGGGAAATTGAGCAAGCAGAGCAAAAGGAGCCAAAGTCGTGTCTGAAATCAGCTCTATAGGACTTATCGAGCTATCCAGCGTGGCCGCCGGTTACGTGGTCCAGGATGTGATGCTGAAGGCCGGTTCGGTTCAGCTTCTGCTGGCCCGCAGCATCTGCTCGGGGAAGTTCCTCATCGTGGTCTCCGGCGACGTAACTTCGGTAGCGGCGGCAGTGCAAGCCGGCGGGGTTGCCGCGGGCCCATCGCTGATCGAGAGGCGGCAGATCGCGCGCGTGCACCCTTCGGTTCTAGCGGCAATTTCCAACTGTGGCGACATCGATCCCAGGCAGTTGCGCTCGATCGGCGTCATCGAGACGTTCTCCGCGGCGAGCATCATCGAGGTGGCCGACGCAGCCGTCAAATCCGCCAACGTGACCCTCCTCCGAGTCCACCTGGCCATGGCGCTTGGCGGCAAGGGATTTCTGCTATTGGCCGGCGATGTTTCGAGCGTACAGGCAGCCGTAGCCGCAGGATCCAAGGTCGCCGCCGAGGACGGAATGCTCGTGGGACGGGGCGTGATTGCAGCACCGTCTGAAGAACTCTTTCGAGACTACATATAGGCCGGAAACATGAATCGGCTTCGCCGATGAGGATTGATTGGATCCATTCGGCGCGTAGCCGGCAATTTGCACGAAGTGTGCTCCCCGCCTGGGATATCCCGTCATGCGATGCGGATCCTCCATGCGCAATCCCGCGGGGATCTCCCGGAGTTTCCCGGCCATTTGGAATAGGGAATCATACACGAGCATTCATGGCGCGATTTCGCCGGCAATGTCCGCATTTGGGTTTGTACCGGCCGCCTCGGCCTCGGCATCAGCCGCGTGCTCAATGAGCAGACTAGCCAAATGACGCGCGTGCCGCGGCGAGAACACAATTTGGGCCACCCCTTTAGCATCTGGCTTCCAATCGGGATATTTGATTACAATTTCATGGGTGTCATCCGTCCGCCATACTTCCAATACTCCCGCTACTTTTTCCATTGTCAGCCTCCTTCTCTCCCGAGGGAGCAAGGCATGGGTTTCCGATTTGATTAGCCTTCATCCAACACGGCGCCATCTGACTGCTGTTCATGCGATGTGTGGATCCATCTAACGTCATTCATCGCTTCATCGCTTCATCGCAGCGAGTTTTCTCTTTGGCTGCTCCTTCACTCCAGCAGGGTACGGTCTGCCCACCGAAGCCGCACCATGACAATGGAAGTGAGGACCAACGGGTTCTGAACGCGGTTGAAACCTCATGGCGCCTCGCTTGCCGGCAAGTCGAAGGAACCAAATCCCGAAGAGGTGTCGCCAACAAAGGCGGCACCTCTTCGGGATGATCAGAGCCATCCGGCTAGAAGTTGATATGTCCGGCAAACTGGAAATCGCGCGGAAGGGGAGAACTGGCGATGCCGCCGACGGTGCCGAAGGAAGTCGATCCGGCAGCCCAACTTGCGCTGGGACCGCCGAACGTCACGCGGTTCCAGACGTTCAGGCAATCGGCTTCGAATACAAACTGCCAGGCCTCGTGTATGGGAAATGTACGGCGCAAGCCGCTGTCGAGGTCCCAGGTGCCGGGATTGTTCAGGTTCAGCGGTTTCGTCCGAGGCGCATTCCCGATCAGATACTGGGCCGTACTGGTTGTGGAGGCGTTCTGCGGAGTGGAGAATGCACCGACGTCGACGTACGGAACCTTGCCGAGATAGGTGGTCTGGAACCCGTTGGGTCCGCTTCCGAGTTTCCCATTGATGCGGGCGTTATGGCTCGTGTAGTCCGGCGACGCAGAGTTCAGGTCCGGCATGCACTGGCCTTGCCCCGGATAGGTCGACGAAGTGCATCCGCTCCAGGTGACTGCCATGGGCGTCCCTGACCCATAGGTATAAATGCCCGAGAACTGCCATCCACCTGCCGCCCACCTCACCAGTCGCGAATCGTTGCCGATATGCCCCTTCCCGAAAGGCAGTTGATACACGCCAAAGGCGTGCAGGCTCTGGGGAGTCGAGATCGCCGTCCAGGAGCGGTCGAGGCGGTCCTGATGCCAAGCCTGGGTTCCGCCGGAGATTGCGCCCGCCGGAATATTGAAGCCGCTCCGGAAGGTGCCGTCATCGCCGATGTTCCTCGAGTAGGTGTAATTCACGTTGAACGTCAACCCGGAGCTCAGGCGCTGGTTCAGGGTGATCTGCAGGGAGCCGTAGCTGAAGTTGCCCACGTTGCCCCACGTATCGCTCGTTGAGCTGTATTGCGGAAACGCGACCAACATCTGCGCGATGGTGGCCGCGGTGCTCACTGTCGCCGCTTGTTGAAAGTACGCGGGATTCGGAGAACCGGCCATGTTCTGTTCGAGAATAGCGACATTCGCCGCCGTCGCTGCCGAAATCAGGAGCGGCTTTGTGCCCGTGCTGTCCTTGACGGAGCCCAGACCGGCAAGATATTTGGGATCCAGCTGGCCGGCCCAGTATCCACGCGCATTGGACCCGGTGGTGCCGGAATTGATAATGAAATGGCTCTCGTTGCCCACATAATTGACGGCCAGCGTCATGTTTTGGGTAATCCCCCGTTCAAAGCCTGCGTTGAACATCTCCAGCTCCGGAGCGCGCCCGGAAAGATAGGGGTCTGCGTACGAAACGCTGCTCGCGCTCACGAATTTGCCGGCCGAGTTCTCATAGAAGCCGGTGTTCAGCTCCTGCGCCGCGGCGTTCGGGGTTGGGGCCGAGGGATAGGCGTAGCCCGGCCCGAACAGCGAGGTGTTCGCCAGTCCCGCAGTAGTGAAGTAGGCGCTGTTGTTAAGATAGAAGGACGGCGCTGCCGCCGCGCCCGTCGTGGCCTCGGCAGGCCCGATGGCAGACATGTTAAAGCCCGTCTGTCCGGTGCCATTGAAGGCGCCGGCGCGTCCGCCGACCCCGCCCCCCTGGGAGAACACCTGTGCAACGCCGGCCCGGAACACTGTTTTGGGGTTCATCGAATAGGCCAGCGACACGCGCGGTCCCCAGTGCTTCCAGTAGGTTTGCACCGGCGTCTTGCAGTTGCAACCTACCCCCGCTCCGCCATAGCTACCGGCGAACTGCAACATGCCGGGCGTCCCGGTAAGCGGGTTCGTGAGTTGTGGATTCAGGAATGTCCAGCGATTCTCTACTTCGTGGAACGGGGGCAGGTAGTCCCAGCGAAGTCCGACATCGACGGTCAGCTTCTGCGTCAGTTTGTAGATGTCTTCAGCATAGGGCGAAACAGTTTTATACCGTCCGCCCTCTTCGCTGACGGGCTGCAGACCGATGGATGGTGAGCCCCCGCCGGATGTCGAGCCTCCAATTGCGCCCAGCAGATAGCTGGCGTAGGAATATCCGGAGGGAGCGGAGGCGGTGCCCGTACTGAGCGTACTCGAATTCGCCCCGAAATTGGCCGTCGAGTATGCGTTGTAGGAGAGGTCGAGAAGGCCGGTGTAGGTGGCCGGGTTGGCGTTATTGATCTCCTGCCACTGATACGTAAGGCCGAAGGCTAACGAATGTTTTCCTTTTAGCCACTGGATATTGTCCGTGGCGGCATAGTTATTCGGCGTCGTGAGCTGGGTAGAGACCGAGCCGGCAGGGCCTTCCCACTGGGTTTGCGCGGTGCCATAGGCCGCAGTGGTTCCAAACGTCGCTCCAGGGAACGCCTCCCCAGCCTGGCCCGCGGGAAGGTTGGAAATCCCTAAGGTCGCCGGCTCCCATGCCGTCACGCCGTTCGTGGCACCGTGGATGTTCTGGAAAAACCTAGTGAAGGAGTACTTCAACTGGTTGACCAGATTCGGCGTAATGGTATACGTGTCCCCGACAACATAGTCCTTGGGATAGATATTGGCCAGGTCGCCGCCAATGTACGGCGGGGGGAGAAATCCGTAGGCTGTCGAACCCGATCCGCCAGTCCCGTAGTTATTGAGGTAATTGACGGTGCCCATCACTCCAACCGACGAGAGCCGTTGCTTTGAGCTCAGATCGTAGTCCACGCGCCAGTCGACCGCATGGTTGTCATAGCCGCCTGGATAGCCCCCAAGATAGTTGTTCACGAGAACGCTCGGGTCCGTTGGCGCCGGCATGAACGACTGCATGGCCTTCGCGATGGGAGAGATCTCGTTCGATGGAATGATGTTGTTGGTTAACACGCCATTCTTCACGGCCTGGAACGGCTGCCGCGTGCAGACACTGCCGGTGCATTTATTGGTTGTTGGATCGAACAGTATAGGAGGATTGCTGGATCCTGTTCCGGTTTGTCCCGTGCCCGGATTGCCGTTCAGTTCGGTAAAGTCGCCCGCCTGCATCAGTGCGGTCGGAATGGTGAACAACGAGTAAGTGGCGCCTTTGCGATAATGGTATTTGTCGTAGGCGGCATAGAAGAACAGCTTATGCCCTGTACGAGGAACAACGCCGCCGACGGACATGGACAGTTCATTCTGGTGCTCCACAGGCTTGGGAGCCGGAATTGTCGCGCCGGCCGCATTGTGTGTCGTGGCGGCCTTGGCCGTAAAGGACCAATTATCGGCGACCGTATTGCGCAGAAAATCCGATACCTGCCCGTGATACTTGAGGCCGCCGGACTTCATGGTGAAGTTCTCCGCGCCGGCGCCCATGTACTCAGCCGGAGGCGAGCTTGTCACCACCTGGAACTGATCTACGGAGTCCAGATCCATACCCTCGGACACGATTCGGTTGTCGCCCTGCTGGCTGACCGTCTCCGCCGGCATGCCATCGATATAGAGTTGGCCTAGATAATTGCCCGTTCCACCGATCACGGGCAGGCGAGTCCCGCCCTGCGCCCCTGGCGTGAGAACTCCGAACGCTGTCGCATCGCGCTGCAAACCGTTCATCTGCAGCGGCAGATTTGAATAGGTCTCGTTCTCCATGGTGAGGCCCAGAGTTGCATCTTCCGTCTGCAAAACGGGTGGCGCCGCGGTTACGGTGACGGTTTGCGTGGCCGCGCCGACGCCCAGCGCAGGATTGAACGCCAGGGTCTGAAGGGCGTCCAGAACCAGATTCTCTTGCACGAGCGTCATGAATCCGCTAGCCACCACCTGCACGGTGTATGTGCCTGGAGGCAGCGGAGCGATGGTAAAGAAGCCTGCCGACGACGACACGCGCACTGTGGCTATCTTCGTGGCATTGTTCGTTGCGGTGATTTCGGCATTGGCGATGACTGCGCCTGACGAATCCGTGACCGTGCCCACGATGGAACCTTCGCCGGCGGTCTGCGCCCAAAGCGCGCTCGGAATGAACACCGCAAGCAAACACGCGAGGAGCAGCGGAACATGCAATGAGAGCAACCGGGGATTTGTCGGGTAACCCTTTTCCATAAAAGCCTCCAAATACAACTGTGTTCTGTGCGGCACTTTTTTTGTCGCGCCAGCATTTTATCAGGACAGCATAGATTTTGTCAATAGGTATTTTTTTTAATTATAGAATTCACAGTACTGTCGATCGCGGCAGCCAAAATAGCTCCGCAACTGCCCTCCGCAGCATTTCAGGCCTTGGGAGCGGTGTCGGCGGACGGATCGTCGATGTTGGCGGAAACAACGCCTTCAGCCGCTTAAACCGTACCCGGCAAATTCGCCGGAATCTCGATCGAGACCAGCGTACCCCGCCCAGGATTGCTGACCACGTTGAATCGCGCCTGGTTGCCGTAGAGCACCTCCAGCCGCTCCTGCACGTTTTTCATGCCGATGCCCGCGCCGGTGCGGCGCAGCGCCGAGGCCGGCTTGTTGCCCATGCCTACGCCGTCGTCGGCCACCTCGATCAGCACCCGATCCCCATTGAGACGGCTGCGCAGGGTCACTGTGCCTCCGTTGAGGCGCGGCTCCAGCCCGTGCTTGATGCTGTTTTCAATCAGCGGCTGCAGCAGGATGCTGGGCACCTGCACGGCCAGAGTTCGCGGATCGATCTCCTTCTCCACCCTCAGCTTGTCCGCGCCGAAACGTACCACCTCGATGTCCAGGTAGTCGTCGGTAAAGCTCAGCTCCTCGCTCAGGGGGACGTAGGTATCGTGGTCCTTGAGCAGCGCGCGCAGAATGTTGGCCAGCTTGACCGTCATCTCCCGCGCCAACTCCGGCTTCATACGCACCAGCGATGCGATGGAGTTGAGCGTGTTGAACAGGAAGTGCGGGTTGATCTGCCGCTGCAAGGCGTCCAGCCGGGCCTCGAGCAGCAGCCGCTTCTGATCTTCGAGCTTCAGCTCGATGCGCAGCGTATTCCACACCTTGAGCGCAATGCCCACATTGATGGGCGCGCTCAGCCACACCAGCACCTGCAGCCAGGGCTGGCTTGCGAGCAGCGCAAACAGCCGGTGCGGAAAGGCGTGGGCCAGCCAGTCCCTGCTTGCCTCCGCTGCCACGATGAGAAACAGCATGAGGAACTGGCGGTCGATGCGCGGCTGGCGCAGGCTGCGGCGAACCCAGCGGTAGAGGCTCAGGTCGATGAACGGCGTGAACGACCAGATATCCTCCTTATCGACAAAACGGCCCAGCATGCCAGCCGCCAGACCCAGGACTGCATCGAAGGGCAGAGCCAGGTACTCGTGGTGGTAGACCGCGGGCGCCGACAGCACCACCCCGCCCAGCACGGCCCAACCCGGCCCCACCAGCAGACCCAGCAGGATCACCGTCTCGAAGGAGATATCGGCGGCCAGAAAGTTGGGCACCCAGAACCGCATCAACACGCCCAACGTAAGCGGCACCAGAAAGAACGCCAGCAACGCCAAGGTTTGCCGGGGACTGCGCCGCTCGGCAAAGAAAAGGTGCCGGAAGGTTACGACCCGCGCCAGGACGCTGGCCACTGAGGCAACTACGCCCAGTTTGACCAGCAGCGTAATCAGAATGAGATTGTCCGTCACTCCATCACTGTATCGCGCCAGAGACCAGAGATCAGGGGTCAGGCCCGCAATTCGCGCAACGTAGAATGGATTCATGGGATTTGAAAGCGTGAAGAAGATCGCCGAGGCGGATTTCCCCACCCGCTGGGGAGCCTTCCGCATCCTGGGCTTTGAGGGTCTGCTGGCGGCGGCGCGCCCGGACTGCGAGCCGGCGGCGCAGACAGACGGCGAAGTCGAGGGTTTGGTCGCCCTCGTAATGGGCGACATTCACTCCGCGCCGCCGCTGGTCCGCATCCACTCCCAGTGCCTCACCGGCGACGTCTTCGGCTCACTGCGCTGCGACTGCCGTCTGCAACTCGAACTGGCCCTGTGCAAGATCGCTGAAGAGGGCGCGGGCATCTTGCTTTACGAGCAGCAGGAGGGCCGCGGCATCGGCTTGATGGCCAAGCTCAAGGCCTACCAATTGCAGGACTTGGGGCTAGACACGGTCGAGGCCAACGTCGAACTGGGCTTCGCCGCCGACTGCCGCGAGTACGAGATGCCCGCCGAAGTCCTCAAGCTGCTCGGCGTCTCCGAGGTCCGCCTCATCACCAACAACCCGAAAAAGGTAGCTGCCCTTGAATCCGCCGGTATAGCCGTCGTCGAGCGCGTCTCCGCCGAAGTCGAGCTCCAGGAATCCTTCGAGCGCTACCTCCGCACCAAGCGCGAGAAGATGGGTCACATTCTTGAATCTGATTTAGACTCAACAACTTAATTGCGTAGAAGCATCATTTGCTAAAGATCGCTGAACTCTATATAACGCCGGCATGGCAAAGGAAGTGACCACCACCGTAACCGTGTTCACGCGGCACTCTCCCGGCTGCACGCAGACCAACCCTCAATGGAAGCGATGCTATTCCCAACCCCCGACGACAAATAATCTGGCGGTGGATGCAGGCAGCCCGGTGTGCAGGGAACGGCAAGCGAATCGTGCCGCCAGAGCCTGTGTGAGGAACAGTGCCGATGCCTGGCGCCGGATATTATCCTTTGCAGCCGCTATCGGCGGGATCGTTCTCCACTGTGGGGTAAGCGTTCGCTTCTGCTTCCTGGCTGGTCCAGGTAGCCTGGATCCATCTCAGGGGTACGAAGTCCCGCCATCTCCAGGGCTTGGAGCACGAATGAGTTCCATGCGAAGACGCGGTGATATCCAAAGAAAGGATTCTTCGGATCGGTCGGCAAATACTCCTGGCTCGTCGGAAAGTCCTCGCCGGTGTGGATCTCGGCCCAGAGCCGGTTCGCAATCGCGTGTTCCGCTTTTTGCCATCCATGGAGTTTGCCTGTGACATATCCGCAGACTTCAATCCTCATCCAACTGCCTCCGTTGTAGTAAACGCCGTCACTTGCCTTGTTGGCATAGCTGGTCGCGTAGGAGTCGCTTACCATTGGGTGCCATTTTTCCGTAAAATAACTCCACTCCTTCCCTGCCGCCGGCAGGCCGATAAAGATCGGTCTAACCGAGCCGCCCTCTTCGGGGTAAGGGCAATCCGCTTTCGGCAGCATTACCGGGATGCGGTTGAGGTGACTGACGACCATTTCATCCGTCAGGATTTTCCGCTTGAAAAGCCAGAGTGACAGAAACTCGGGAAAGATATCGGAAAAGCCGATTGCATCGTGTATATCCCTGGCCGGGCAAAGATAACCGCGGTCCGCATCATAGTAGCTGCGATATACTTCTTCCGCTTTTATAATGTAGTTCTCTGAAATAGATGCGCTCAATTCCGGAATCTGAAGTTCGCGTATCACTCTCAGCAGCACGGCTAGTATTCCCTGGTTTTCGCACAGAATCCCGGTGCCTTTCGGATAGTGGATCACGTCGAGTTGACCCATGACAAACTGGGCTGTACAAATGGCCTCGCGCTTGGGATCATAAGCAGCAAGACAGTATTCCGCCGCTCGCCGAACTTTATCCATCGGCAGCTCAGTACCGAACCGGCGGCGATTGAGGAGCGCCCACATCAGCCAAAGCGGGGTTGAGTCATTGGATTTGCGTTCCAGGTTGGCAATGTTCGGCTCCACCAGGGTGTTGATGGCTCCGTCCGTCCCCTGATTGTCGGCCCAGAGGTTAAAGACCTTCTCGTTCAGCTCCCGGCTGTGAATGCCGTTGAGAGCGTAAAAGCTGTCGCGCAGATACATTTCACCCGCGGCCGAATACCAGATGCTCGGAGCCAGCATAGGGCGAAGGCCTTCCATTTCTACGTTCCAACTCAGCATCATGACGTCCGCGTAGAGCACCTTCTCCGTTTCACCTCCCTTGAAACCGAGACCCTCGGCCAGGCGAAGCTGGCTCGCGAGCCGATAGCCGCGAACTGTGTCGGGAATCGTATCGCTCGCAAAGATGAAGACGGTCTTGGTTTGCGAACTCCCCATCTCCAGGCGCTGGTATGGTTCGCTCCGGGTCGCAACACGGGAAAGCTCGATATCTTGCACTTCCATTGAGGGCAGCCTGCCGCTGCCACCCTCGTGCGTGCCTTCTTCTCCAAAATCCGGGAGCGAAAGGACGAGAGCGGCGCCTGTACCCTGCAGCGCGGGGACAACGAAGGAATGATGAAACTCTGCAAAGGTTGAGGGAGAGGCCGGCGCCGTGTCATTGAACAGCGTGAGATCGCCAAGTTTCTGGAACTGACCGTCTATATCCCACGCGTGAACCGATATCGGAACCGCGGAGCGATACTTGAGATGCACGGAATAGATCTCGCCGCCCAATGCCGGGAATGGCAAAAGGACGAAATCTCCCCTGGCACTTGGAGATAGCTTGACGACGCCGTCCTGTTGCTGGACTTGAATCTCGCCGCTTCTCTTCCACTTGGAAGCCGCCGGGAGATCGACTGAGGTGCGGGAACCCTCACCGGACAACTGGACCGTGACCTCGCCGAATGTCTGCTGGATGAATGCGCCTTGCTGTGCGCGCTCGCCGGCGCTGGGAAGAAAATAGAGATTCAGATCCGGAATCCTGGCCGGCGCGGGTTTCACGGGCGTTCCATCTCGCCGTATGATGCGGCTCCATTGATTGCGATAACCGGAATCTGTGAGCAGCCCTACAGTCACTCCACTGTGCGTGCGGAAGCCGGCGGCGGGGAAATACTCATGCAGCGCCCCGCCTTTGCAATCCGCGTGGTCGAAACTCCACAGCTTTGCGGATGCAGCCTCAGGCTCCAGACGATTCGCTATTTGGTAAAGCAGCGTGAACATATCGGCTTGACGCAACTGAATCGTCTTCTTCACCGCTTGCGATAGCGTAACTTCGTACCTGACATCGACAAAGACGGTTGTGCGCAGGTTCGCGAGTTGCATTTCTCCAGTGAGCTTGATTCCTGTCCGATCTCCGCTCCACGAGGTGGCTTTCCAGTCATCGACCCGGTCTTCGAGGCTGCGTTCGCTGTTTTGGAAGATAGCTGAGAATTCTCCGCCTCGATGGTGCCGCGCTATGGCTTGACCGCGATAGAGGATCGTAACTCCATATCCACTTTGGGCATCGCCTGTTACATGGAGAGAAACAAGGCCGAATTCAGATGGTCCAGTGGCGTGCAATGATTCCGGCAGCAGGGCTGCTAAGCTTGTGAGTGCCGAGAGGGTAAGGAATTCGCGGCGGTCGAGTTGTCCAAAAGAGATCATATTCTGTAGTTCCTCGCGTTGTTCAGGACTCTCTACTCCAAGTCCGTGGTCTTTGCAGGAAAAAGTACCGGTTCCCGTTCACGGCAGGGGCGAAGGCGTTGCAACGGCCTGCGGCTGGAAACTGGCTGCGCGCTCGCGTTGTTTGCGGAGCGCTTCGTCGCGTTGCGTGTCCACTAGTGTGTGCGTTTGCTGAGCCTCCTGTTCGGCTCTTGAGCTCAAGCCCAGATGCGCATAGACACGGCTCAACTGGTAGTGGGCGGGCACGAATCGAGGATTCAACTCGATGACATGCTCGAGCGCCTGGCGAGCCTGCGGCCAATTCTGTTGCGACACGTAGAGCTTACCAAGTTCATAAAATGGATCAAGGGATTTGGGCTCCAATTGCGCTGCCTTTTCAAGCGCAAGGATCGCCTCCTGCTCGCGGCCCAAGCGACTGGCTAACAGGCCAAAGTAATACTCCAG
>Ga0182014_10004960_pt1 | contig 14994 bp, 11 predicted proteins | sample 612S2DmetaG_FD_120489 | JGI IMG/M metagenome (GOLD analysis project Ga0182014, IMG submission 120489) | Permafrost microbial communities from Stordalen Mire, Sweden - 612S2D metaG | ecosystem: Environmental > Terrestrial > Soil > Wetlands > Permafrost | place: Sweden: Stordalen | collected... | reverse complement strand
GGTGATCGCCAGATGTTGAAAGTCGCGGCACACGCCCACGCGCTCCGTAAACACATCGAGAGCAGTTTTTGTGGGCCGAGCGTGCTGATAGTTGAATGCCACTTTGTTGTTCACCCAGTTGCAAATGGCTTGCACGCGTCCCCAGCCGGGTGCGATGTGTCCGAAAAGTTCCAGGGCAATGGTCGAGAAACGATCCACCTCGCAGTAGCGGCTGTTGAGCAGGAAGGTCAGCATCTCGTGCGGCAAATCGCCCACCGCCATCTCGCCCGCCGGCCAATTCGTCTCATCCGGCAATCCGGAGTCTCGAATCAACGTGGAATTAAAAAGCCTCAATTGCCCCTGAGGAGCGACAAACCGCGCACAACGATTTCCGAAACTGTCGAGGTAATAGGCGATCTCCAGCCTCGGCTCAGTTTGCAACTCGTCCGGCTCCTCCAGATCGCGGAAGCGCGAGGGATGCACATTCAAAAGCGCCACCATCGCAACTGGTGCCGGGATATCGAATTGAATGTCGTACGCAAGCCGGATCAACATGTCTGTGGCCCATGAATTGAGGGTGTAGGGCTATCTGGCGTTCCATTGGAAAAGACGGCGTTGGCTGGAATCCTTTGACAACCACGATGCAAATGATGAGTTGGACGCCCCCCGGGACAGTTAGCGTTGTTCCTGTTCCATCTAGATTACAGACATTTCGTTACAAAGTTCCGGCGAGCAAGTGACTCCGGGGGCAGACTGAGGCACAACCCTCCAGCCGTGAATCCAGCTGCGTTTGATAGCTTGGGAACATGCGCGAAGCTGCTCCCCCGCCCAACGAGACTGCTCTCGACCTCGAATCACTGGCTGCCGACGTGGTTGCGCTGGCTGTGAAAGCGGGCGCGACGGACGCTGAGGCTGTGGCGCGCGAGGGCGATGAGTTCAGCGTGAACGTGCGCATGGGCGAGGTGGAGACGCTGAAGGAATCGGGCTCGCGCGGGCTGGGACTGAGGGTGTTTCTGGGCCGGCGGTCGGGATCGGCGTCTACAAGTGATTTGACGGTGGAGGGAATTCGCCAGCTTGTGGAGGGTGCGCTGGCGCTGGCCCGCGTGACGGAGGAGGATCCGTTTGCGGGATTGCCGGAGACGGGCGAATTTGGCGCGGTGCAAGACAATTTGCACCTTTATTTCGATGACGTGTACTCGCTTGGCGGGGCGGAGCGGATCGAGTGGGCGCGGCGGACTGAGGCGGCGGCGCTGGCCGTGGACCCGCGCATCACCAACTCCGACGGCGGCAGCTTCGATGCTGCGACCGGACGCAAGGCGCTGGCCAACTCGCGGGGCTTTGTGGGCAGCTATCGCACCAGCTACGCGGGCGTGGCAGCTGCGCCCCTCGCAAAAGACGCCGACGGCAGGATGCAGCGCGACGGCTGGTGGTCGAGCGCGCGGCGTCTGAGCGATGTTGATTCTCCCGAATCCGTCGGTCAAGAAGCGGCGCGGCGAACCGTGCGGCGGCTGGGGGCGCGGCGCGTGGCGACACAAAGCGTTCCCATTATTTTCGCGCCTGAAACGGCGCGGACGCTGATCGGCTCTGTGTTCGAGGCCGCGTCGGGCGACGCCATCTGGCGCGGCGCGTCGTTTCTGGCAGGAAAACTGGGCGAGGCAATTGCCGCGCCTGGCCTGACAATTGTGGACGACAACACCATGCTGCTGCCGACGGGAGTGGGCGGATTCGGGACCTCGCCCTTCGACGACGAGGGCCTGCCTTCGCAGCGCACGATGGTGGTGGAGAACGGCGTGCTGCGCAATTACCTGCTGAACACCTACACCGCGCGCAAGCTGGGGATGCGATCGACTCACAACGCCGCGCGGGGACTCGCCGGCGCACCGGGAGTCGGCTGCGGCAATCTTTTTCTAGTGCCGGGAGAGATTTCGGCGGAGAAGATCATCGGCGCAGTGACGGCGGGGCTTTACGTGACAAGCCTGATGGGATTCGGCACGAATGTGGTCACGGGCGACTACTCGCGTGGTGCGACCGGCCTGTGGATCGAGAACGGCCAACTGACGCACGCCGTAGAAGAGATAACGATTGCCGGAAACCTGGCTGAGATGCTGCGCAACGTGACGGCGATTGGCAACGACCTGGTTTTTCGCGGATCGGTGGCTTCGCCGACGCTGCGCATCGACGGGATGACGATCGCGGGGGCATGAAGACCGCGGACGCAGCCGGCAAATTTCACGCGGAACGCAGCGTGAGCATGGAAATCTCCGGCGGGCAGTCAAGCCGGATGGGAAGGCCCACTGTGCCGATGCCGCGATTGACGTGCATCTGCAAGCGGCCGAAGCGGAACCAGCCTTCGACATACTTGCGTCCCATCTGAGGCAGAATCATGGGACCGATCAGCGGCAGGCGAACCTGGCCGCCGTGGGTGTGGCCACAGAGCATGAGAGAGACGGCGTGGCCGGAGGGGAGCGTCAGGAGATCATCCACATAATCGGGCGCGTGGCAGAGCAGAATAATGGGCTCCAGCGGGAGATTGCGGATGGAAGCGGGGATGGTGGCTTCAGGATCCGGCGAGCCCTGCAAGGGGTCCGCGAGTCCCGCAAGCCAGATGCGGCCGCCGGAGCGCTCGAGCGGCATGTAGTAATTTCTTAACACGATGATCTCGTTGTCGGTGAGCGCCTCCGATACCTCGTCGGTCCCAATCATGACATCGTGGTTACCCAACACGGCATAGCGCTGGCGGCACGTGAGCTCGTTGAGGATGCCGGCGCATTGCCACCCGGCGCCGATGGCAAATTTCCTGGACGCAAACTCCGCAGTGACGAAGTCGCCGGTGAGAAACACCGCATCGGGTTTCAAGCTGTTGACGCGGTCGACGACGTCACGGACAAAGAAGGCCTCAGTGAATTCGTCCATGTGGATGTCGCTGATCTGCGCGATGCGGAAGCCGTCAAAAGCCGGGGGAAGTCCGGGAAGAAAGACGTCGCGCGATGAGACTTCGATCCAATGCCGTGCGATTTCGCCCGCATAGAGCGCGAGACCGCCCACAGCGCACGCGCTTGCAGCGAGGAAGCGGCGTCGCGTGATAGAGAGCTTGGAGGAAGAATTCAGCAATTTACTATTTTATCCCGTCTGTTATCGACTTGGTTTCGATCTGGCTAGGAGCGGGTTTGGCTGATGGAGAGGATGTCGGCAGAGTCACGCCCGGCCGGCACTGCCCAGGCGGCAGCAGTTGCGCCCCGCGGATTTGGCGGCATAAAGCGCGCCGTCTACCTCGCATAAAATTTCTTCGAGGGGCAGTGTATCGCAAGGACGGCTGACAGAAACACCCAAGCTCAGGGTAATGGGAACGGATCCCTGCGTTGTGCGGATGGGGGAGTCTCCGATGGCTTTGCGAATCTCCTCGGCCCGATCCGCCGCCGTTTCCACCGCGCAGCAGTTGTTCAGAACCACGAGGAACTCCTCGCCGCCGTAGCGTCCGACAAAGTCGTAGGAGCGGACCGATCCGAGCATCCGCCGCGCAACCTCGCGAAGCACTTCGTCGCCTACGATGTGCCCATAGGTGTCGTTAACCAGCTTGAAGTGGTCAAGGTCGCCTAACACGATGCTGATGGAATGTTTATCGCGCTGCTTGCGGTTCAACTCGCCGGCCAGCAGTTCGAGAATTGTCCCACGATTGAGAAGTGATGTGAGCGAGTCGTGGGTAGCTTTATAGCGCATATTCTCGCGCGCCTCAAGCAGGTTGTCTTCGAGTTCGAGAATGCGTATGCCAGTATGCAGGCGGGCTTTCAGTTCTCCGGGATCGAAGGGTTTGATGAGGTAGTCGTCGGCGCCGGACTCCAGGCCTTCTACGATGTCCTCTTTGGAGTTTTTTGAGGTGAGAAGCACGAGATAGACATGCCTCTGGCTGCGCTTCCGGCGAACCGTGCGACAGACGGCCGGCCCATCGAGTTGGGGCATGACCCAGTCAAGGAGCGCGAGGCGCGGACCTTCCGGACGGCACAGTTCCTCTACCGCCTTACGGCCATCGCTGACAGCGGTGACTTCGTATCCTGCGCGCTCGAGCGTTTTCTGTAGCATGCGGAGCGAGACCGCTTCGTCTTCGGCGATCAAGATCCTCATGGTTCCCCACCCGCCATGAATCTACCCACAGCCGCCAGTAACCCTGTTTCTCCCCCGTCGAAGGCGGCCATGGCCTGCTGAATTTCGCGCTCATCTCCGGCGCGTGCGGCCGCCTCGACATTGGCGGCTAGCGCGGCCCCATGTTCGATCGATAGGTTGGCCAGCATTCCTTTCAGCGCGTGCGCAGCCTTCTCCACCTGGCGCGGACCGCCGGCGTGGACCGCGTTGTGCAGGGCATCCCGGAGCCTCGGAAAATCATCCTGGAACAGCGCGAGCAACTCCGTCAGCAGCTCGCTGTCATTCTCGACACGAGCCAACAGCTCAGGCATATTCACGTATTTTTCGATCGATGCGTGCTCTAAGTTCGTCATGGCCGCACCTCGTTCGTTGCTACGGCTGAAGGGGGACGGAGGAAGCGCGAGCTTCAGCTCGTTTCGAGCTATAGGTCTGGAGCAAGGCATCCAGCTCCTCGGGACGAATCGGCTTGGGGAGGTAGCCGTCCATACCCGCCGCCAAACACCGATCCTGGTCGCCTTTCACGGCATACGCAGTGAGCGCCACAATGGGCTGGTGGATTCCGGTTCCTTTCTCGCGCTCGCGAATCAGCGTGGTAGCCGCAATTCCGTCGAGCAACGGCATCTGCACATCCATCAGTACCAAGTCGTAGCTGGAGCGCTCAAGCGATTCGACAGCCTCCCGGCCATTGCTTACCACCGTAACCTGATGCCCGCGTTTCTGAAGCATTCGTGTGGCCAGTCGCTGGTTGACCGCGTTGTCTTCCGCCAGCAATATTTCCAGAGCGGTTCCAGGAACAGCAGCGCGCCGTTCTACGCCGAGCGTGGGCACTCTCGCTGCGTCAGGCTGTGGCCGCCGCCTATCCAACGCGCGGGCTATGGCATCGCGTAGTTCATTCTGGCGAACCGGTTTGGTGAGGAATGCAGAGAGGCCAAGTTTCTGGCATCGCGCCATATCTCCGCTACGGCCGGTGGAACTCAGCATCATGATGGTGGCTGCGGCCAGGTCCGGCGTGTCCCGAATCTGTTCCACCAAGCTGAGCCCGTCCATGTTGGGCATATGCATATCGGTCAGTATCAATCGATAAGGATTGCCCGACGCGCGTGCGGAGTTGAGTTCCGCGAGCGCATTCAGTCCACTCTCCACGCAGACAACTCGCATGCCCCAGCGGGTCAGCAGCCGATCGAGGATGCGGCGGTTGGTCTGATTGTCGTCTACCACGAGCACACGGGCGCCGCGCAGCATTCCTTCAGGCAAGCCGACGGGCAACTGCGAAGCAAGGGCGCCGCCCATGCCTACGCGGGCCGTGAAGTGAAACTCGCTGCCTTTGCCGGGTTCGCCATTCACCCAGATTTTTCCGCCCATCATGGCAACCAGCCGCGAGGTGATGGTGAGGCCAAGCCCTGTCCCGCCGAACTCGCGGGTGGTGGAAGTGTCGGCCTGGGCGAAGGCGTCGAAGATCAGCGCTTGCTTGTCTTTGGGGATCCCGATTCCGGTGTCGGCGACAGTGAAATGGAGGATGCAGTCCCCGTCCTCCTGCCGTTCCACTTCCGCTGTCAACGCCACCTGGCCTTCTGAGGTGAACTTGATGGCGTTGCCCACCAGATTGAAGAGGATTTGGCGCAGGCGCGTGGGGTCGCCACGGATAATCGTAGGCAGCTCCGGAGCGATGTCGCAGAGCAGTTCGAGTTCCTTTTCTTCGGCGCGAAGAACAAGCGTCCTCAGCGTGGTCTCAATACACTCCCTGGCGTCGAAATCGATCGACTCCAGGTCGATCTTGCCGGCCTCGATCTTGGAAAAGTCGAGGATGTCGTTGATCACGTTGAGTAGAGAGTCAGCGGAAAGTTTCACTGTCTCAAGATAGTCGCGCTGCTCGGGAGTCATTTCGGTGTCGAGCGCCAGATCGGTCATGCCGATGACGCCATTGAGCGGAGTGCGGATTTCGTGGCTCATGTTCGCCAGGAACTCGCTTTTTGTCCGGCTGGCGGCCTCGGCCTGGATGTGCGCCTTGATCGTCTCCGCTTCGCTCTGTTTTTGGGCCGTGACATTCCGTCCGATGCCGATGATTCCTCCCACGGAGCCGTCGTGCCGGCGAAATGGGACTTTGGTAGTCAGGAGCCAGACATCGTTCCCTTCGAAATCGTGCATCCGCTCAGCTTGGCTCACCACTGGCACGCCGGTACGAATGATCTCCTGCTCATCTTTGAAAAAGGCACGGGCATTCTCTTCGGGGAAGAATGAAAAGTCTGTAAGGCCAATCACGTTTCTTTCCGGGTCACCACTGATGAACTTCCTCAGCGCAGGGTTCGCCAGGAGGAAGCAGCTCTGCGTGTCCTTGATGTAAATCAGGTCGGGCAGGCTATCGATCGCCGTGCGTAGCATGCGCAGTTCCGCTTCCTGTTGCTTGAGGACCGTAATGTCGCGGCCAATGCCAATAATGCCGAGCAGGAGGCCGTTCTCATCGAGGAAGGGAACCTTGCTTGTGAGAGTCCAACGCACGTCCTCGCCGCGGTTCTGCACACGTTCCTGCTTGTTGATCAACGGCTCCCCACTGAGCATGATCGCCTGTTCGTCTTTGATGAACTCTTCGGCCTTTTCTCTGGGAAAGAAAGAGAAATCGTCGCGCCCGACCACGTCTCCATCGGGCGACCCCGTCAGATTCTTCCGCTGCTTTTTGTTGGCCAGCAGGAGGCGGCTTTCCGTGTCCTTGACGTAGATGTGATCGGGAATGCTGTCGATGACCGTGCGCAGGATTTCCAGTTCTCTCTGGTTCGCAAGATGCTGCGCGCTCTGGGCCTGTGCCACGGCTTCATATTGGCGAATGAAAACATACGTTAGCCACGCGAGCGCAAGAACCAAAGCGACGGAGATAAGCACTGCCAGCCCGGCCGGAAGGTGAGCGAACACAAACTGTGCGAGCAGGAAACAAGCTATTAAGATACCTGCGTTGAGAATCGCCGCCCGCAGCCCAACGTGCTTCGCGCTCATAGTTGGGTCACGCTTTGTTCTTCCGTTGCTCGTGGAACCTTTTTCGATCTGCATCGGAGCAGCGTCTCCATTTGTACGGCCGATCACTCCAGTTCAACCAGGAGACAGACCCCTGGAGCTTGCCAGGGAAACCGTGCAGCAAATCGCAAAGCTGGAGCCGCAGCGGTTTAAGCCTTCCTGTACGCATCCCATCGTACCCTATCGGCACGCCAAGGATAGTTAGTCCAACGGTACATCATCGACACTGATTTGTGTCACATCACTGAACAGTTTTGCCCTTTGATACGGGTCCGGGGTCGCATCCTGGAACGGCTGCGGGACTAATCGGAAACGGCGGCGAAGAACTGGGCTACTTCGAGCCAGTTGTTCACGCGGACAAAGCCGGTGGCCATGATGTTGTGCGGTGCGGAGTAGAGCAGGCCCTGACCCTCGAAGCGCAGCAGGTTTCTGGGCTGATCGTCGATGAGGAAGTCGGCGCGAAGGATCGACTTGTCGCCGCAGAAGACGTAGTGCGTGGGCGGAATGAAGGGAAAGTGGCGCTGCAGCCAGCGGTATTTGGGGCCGAGGGAGTTGGGCACCGCCATGGCCTGCGTGGCAATGTAGATTTCAAAACGCGTGGAAAGGTCTTTGAGCACGGGCTGCGCGTCAGGCATGAGGGGAAGGTCTTCGAAGAAATCTTCAGCATCGAGAAAGGCGCGAAGCTGCGCCTGACGATCGAGCGGCGTCACCTCCCAAAGGCCTTTGCCGGCGAGATCTTCCGGCGTTACCTCCTCGTCGAAGGTCTGGTTGTAGCGGCGGATGTGTTCGGAGAGAGTGTCGGCCATGACCTCGTCCATATCGACACAGATGCGCTGCACGGGGCTCCTTGAAAAGCAGGTTTCAAGTGTCAGGTTTCAGGTGTCAGTCCGGTTCGCGCGCTTCGCGGTGGACCGGGCTCCTCAAGAAAAGGGTAGCAGGATGGGAGCGGGCGTTTACAGTCCGAATGGCCAGATGCGTTCGACGGTTCCGCTCAGGATCGCTTCGCGCTCGTCGCGCGTGAGGAAGCTCAAGTGGTCGCGATAGAGCTCGACGATTTTTGCGTAAGGGAGTTGCGCAAGAGAGACGGGCCAGTTGGTGGCCCACATGAGGCGCTGCGCGCCGAATTGATGAAGCAGGCGCTTCACCTGGTCCTGTGCGTCCGGGTAGGGGTAAGGCTGCTTCGAAAGCGACCACATGTCGGAGATTTTGACGAAGACGCGCGGGTAACGCGCTAGGTCAAGTAAATATTGCAGCAGATCGGGGCGATCGAGCGGGCAGTCGGCCATGTGATCGATGACGACGGTGAGCTCGGGGTTAGCCTCGATGAGCGGAACCAGGTCGGGCAGGCGGGTGGCGAGCGCGAGGACGATCATCGGGACCTTGAGCTCACTGCATCGGCGCCAGAGCGGCGGCATCAAAGGCCCACGAATCCAGTCGCCGGAGGCATCGGCCGCGGGACTGAGGCGGACTCCGCGAAATCCGTCCTCAGTAAGATGGGCGAGCTCTTCAGGCGCGGCGGGATCCTCGGGGTTCACGCGGCAGACGCCGTGGAAGAGCGTGGGAGAACGCTTGAGGACGCTCAGAAGGTAGCTGTTGTCCCACTTGTAGTGAATGACCTGGATGATGACGGTGCGGGCCACGCTGTTGCCGCGCATCAGAGCGATGAGCTTTTCCGGCGGCGCGTCTTCCGCAGGAGGGTGCGCGCCGGGCGCAAAGGGAAAACGCGGGTTGCGCTCGAAGACATGAACGTGCGAGTCAATAATCAGCGGTGGGTGGTCTCCCACCCTTTCGGCAAAGGACGCCGAAAGGATGGGGCAACCCGCTCCGCGGTTTTGGGCTTTGGACGAGAGCAGTGGAAGTGCCAACGCGCCAGCGGCGGATTGGGCGAGAAAGCGGCGGCGAGTGAGCATGGGCAAATCCAATGTTTTTTTGAGGTGCCGAGTTGTCCTTCTTAGAGCCGTCTACTGTTGCGGCCCCTTGATCCATCGTTCTGTTTGGGCAAGAGCGTCGACGTCGTCCTCTAATTCAACGATTGCGGCAGGCATGCCAGTCCACTGACCGACGTAGTCCACCACTTGCCTTTTATGGCCGTCGATTGAAATAGAGAGAGTGAAGGTGGAGTTGTCTGTCACACTTGCTCGATACTCATCGCGCATCGAATAGAAATCGGCCGCGACAAACTTCTTTGCCAGTGCGCGAACTGCGCTCGGGTCGACCCTATCGGTATGCCTTCCCTTGGCAGCGACAAAGGCCTCTCCATCAAACACGATGCCCCTGGTGCTGACTGAAACCTTGTAGACGGGGCAGCGCCCGTAGCACATCGACCGCGAGAGCGTAATGTCGACTTTGGAATCGGGCCTGACCGTGGGCGCAGGCAAGTGGATCGAAGGGAATCGCTCTGGCGGAACAAGGTCAATGTACTCTTCGACCGATGCCGTCACGGGACGCCCGTCGACCTCAAACGGAATGAATTTCCAGCGCAGCACTTCGGGACGCAGGTCGGGCCAGAACTTGAGAAGCTTGTCCTCTCCCTCGGTCTTTGCATCCAGCACGTCGCCTGCCGGAGAGACAGTCAAAGTGAGGCGGAGCTGATTGAAGCCGTAACTGACACCCGCGAGCGGAATGGTTCTGCGATGGGGCTTGATTTCGTGAGCGTAGGCGGCTTGATAGTCAAAGGAGGGGTAGGCGGACTGCTTTTCTTGCGCCGCCCATGCGCCGGCGCTTGACAGCAGGGAGGCAAGCGCAATGATGGCGCGAATCATGCCTGCTATTTTAGGCCTACGCGCCGGCCTGGCGGGGTTTGCGCGGGGCGCGGCCTGCGCCGGGAAGCAATTCGGGCGGCGGCGCTTTGGGTGCGGGTTGCATCGCTGGGTCCCAATAGAGGAGGCGGTTGCAACTGTCGCAGCTGAGCAGCTCGCCCTCGCGGAGCTGGTTCCAGGTTTGCGGGCGCACGCCCATGCGGCAGCCGGTGCACTGCTGATTTACGGCAAGGGCGATGCCGGTGCCGCGAGAGGCGGCGATGCGGTCGAAACGAGCGAGCCAGTCGGGGTCGAGAGCCGAGCGGAGGACGTCTCGAGCGGTATCGCAAGCGGTGAGTTCGGCCAAGAGCTCCTGCTGGCGCGCGGCCACGCGGGCGCGGACGCCTTCAACCTCGGCGGCAAGCAGTTCCACCTGGGCGCGGGACTGGGCCAGCGCGGCCTCCTGCGTCTCGGTGCGCTCCAGGCTGGTGTACTCCTCATTTTCCAGGCGCTCGGCTTCGGCGGTTTCGAAATTGATTTCGTGCTCGACGGCTGTGGCCTGCGCGGGGGTGGTAACAGAGTCGAGTTGGACGCGGAATTTGGCGGCCTTCTGGCGGTGCCCGCCGATCTCCCGATCAAGACGGGTTCGCAGCGTGTCTTCGCGGCTGAGCGCGGCCGAGGCGTCGGCGGATTGGCGCTCCGCGGCCGCCAGTCTGGCTTTCGACTGGGCGATTTCCGCCGGCAGCGCACGCAGCTCCTGGTTGAGGCGGGCACGATCAAGATCGATGGATTGGAGCTTTACGAGGTTCTCAATGAGGACTTGCATCCGTGACTTGAAGTCTAAAGGACAGGGAGCGAGGGAGCAAGGGAGCGGAAAGACAGGGACTAGGGACTAAGGGACTGAGGGACGAAGCGACTGAGGGGAGGGGCGGCGAGGCGATGGAGTAAAGTGTCAGGCAACATCGTGCATCCAACGGAACAGGGATTGATCCCTGAGCGGGGAGGATGTCTGCGAAAATAGACGCAGGCGAAGGTGGGTCGTGACGGCGAAGCGGGCTGGATTCTGGCGCAGGCATCGCGCTCTCAAGTGGGCGATGGGCGTGCTGCTGCTGGCGCTGATTGCGCTGGGCGTGGCGATTTCCGTCGCGTTGCACCAGGCCGAGCCCATACTGCGGGCCGCGATTGTGAAGAGGCTGCAAGAGCATTTTCACGCGCGTGTGGAGCTGGACAGTTTTCATGTTTCGCTGGTGAATGGGCTGTGGGCCGAGGGCAAGGGATTGCGCATCTGGCCACCGGCACAGGTGGAGGGGGTGACGGTTCCGGGAGCCACCGCGGCCAGCGATCCGGGTCCGCCGATCAGGCCGCTCACCAAGCCCCTCATTCAGATTGACGAGTTCCGGTTCCACGCGCCATTACGCTACAAGCTGGGCGAGCCCGTGAAGATCTCCGTAGTGGAGCTGAAGGGGCTGGACATCGATGTGCCGCCGAAGACGCACTTCGCGCACAAGGCGGCTGAGCACGCGGAAGAGGGCGGGACGCCGCTGCTGCGTTTTGAAGTGGAAAGCGTTAACTGCGACGGGGCGCACCTGACGCTCGAAACTGACAAGCCGGGCAAGCTCCCGCTCGAGTTCGCGATTGCCCACATCAAACTGACCCATGTGCGCCCAGGCAGGCCCATGCAGTTCGACGCGGAGCTGACCAATCCCAAGCCGGCGGGCAAGATTTTGACGACTGGCGCCATGGGACCTTGGTTGGTGGAGGACCCGGGCGAAACGCCGCTCAACGGCAGCTACCGCTTCGAACACGCGGACCTGGGCGTCTTCAAGGGCATCGCGGGGATTTTGCAATCGACCGGAAGATATGAAGGCGTTTTGCGCGACCTGGTGGTGGATGGGCAGACCGACACCCCCGATTTCCGGCTGACGCACTTTGGCACGGCGGTTCCGTTGCACACCCAGTTCCACGCGCACGTGGACGGCAGGAATGGCGACACCTGGCTCGAGCCGGTGTATGCGACGCTGGGGCAATCGCACTTTACCGCGGAGGGCAAGGTGGTGCGCGTGCCTCCGGGAACCACTAGCCATGGGACCGCGACGCCGGGCGGACACGAGATTGCGCTCCATGTGAAGGTGGATCGCGGACGGATGGAGGATTTTCTCCGCCTGACGAGCAAAAACGGGACGCCGCTGCTGACCGGCACACTGGCGCTGAAGGCGACGCTCGAGATTCTACCGGGATCGGCGCCGGTGGATGAGCGGCTGAAGCTGAACGGGAGCTTTACGCTCGACGATGCGCAATTCACCAGCGTAAAGATCCAGAACGAGGTGGGCGAGTTGAGTTTGCGCGGCCAGGGACGGCCCAATGAAGCGCGGCATGGCCAGGGCGCGGACGTGCGCTCGGCGATGCAGAGCGATTTCACCATGGCGGATGCGGTGATCGCGCTTCCGAATCTGAAGTACACCGTGCCGGGAGCGGAGATCGACCTGAAGGGGACGTACGGCGTCGAGGGCGGACTGCTGAACTTTGCAGGAACGGCCAAAACGGAGGCGACGGTTTCCGAGATGGTGGGCGGATGGAAGGGCGCACTGCTGAAGCCAGCCGACCGGTACTTCAGAAAAGACGGAGCGGGGACGGAGGTGCCCATCCACGTGAACGGCACGCGCGAGAATCCGGCGTTTGGCGTCGATCTGGGAAGGATGAAGCACACCCACCCGCAAATTCCGGGGCCGCAGCTTCCGGGGCAGCCGCAGTAGGGCGCAGAGCGGACGCCCGCGAAGGGCACTCGATTTTTCTGAGCGCAACAGGTTCTTTACGCGACCGCGCGTAAACTGGGTGCAAGACCCCAAGGCAATGCAAACGGAAGTATCGGCTATGACCCCTTCGCCGAAGCAAGATTCGCACGACAAGCGGCGCCAGCAGCATCGCGAGGCGCAGTTCGCCATGCGGCTTTCGCTGTTTGTGGGCGTGCTGATGCTGACCGGGAAGATGACGGCCTACCTGCTCACGGGTTCGTCGGCCATCTTCTCCGATGCGGCGGAGTCGGTGGTGCATGTGGTGGTGGTGACCTTCGCCCTGTTCAGCCTGTGGTTGTGCACCCGGCCGGCCGTTCCGCAATTCCGCTACGGATTCGAGCGCATTACCTTTTTCTCCGCGGGCTTTGAAGGCGCCATGATCGTGCTGGCCGCGGGAAGCATCATTTACACGACCACGGAGAAGTGGCGGCAGGGGCTGACCTTGGATCACCTGGGCGGCGGCGTGCTTCTGCTCGTGGCCGCGGGAGCGCTGAATGCAGCTTTAGGGTTGTACCTGCTGCGCGTGGGCAAGCGGAATCACTCGCTGATTCTGGAAGCCGATGGGAGACACGTGCTGACCGACAGCTGGACCAGCTTTGGCGTGGTTGCGGGCCTGGGGTTGGTGATGGCGACGGGGTGGAAGCCCTTCGATCCGCTGATTGCCTATGCCGTGGCGGCCAACATTTTGTGGACGGGCGGCCGATTGTTGTGGCGTGCGATGAAAGGCCTGCTCGATTACTCGGACCCGAAGGTCGGGCACCAGATTCGCGCACGGCTCGACACGCTCTGCGCGGAGCTTGGCCTGGAATATCATGGCGTGCGCTTCCGCGCCACCGGCCAGCGCCAATTGATCGAGGTGCACCTGCTGTTTCCCGACAGCATGAAGCTGGGCGCGGCGCACCGGCTGGCGACCATGGTGGAAGAGCGGCTAGCCGAGGATCTGGAGATGCCTGCCGAGGTGATCACGCACCTGGAGTCGCTCGAGGACCACTCCGAGGTGCACCACGTGGAGCACTACACGGGACGGCCGGATTGATTTTCCTGCCAGTTGCTGATTCCCTGGGTTTAGCGCGGCAAAATTAGAGTTCTTTAAGGGACTTCGCGCGCCGACCATGTGCATTTTGGGACTTTCGATAGACTAAAGTCACTCTGGTCGCTGGGCTCCCTCGTCCGGTTAGCGAGTCTGTCGTCTAATCTGAGTAGAATTCTCGCCGAAGCTTCCATTCCGCTCGCATGATTTGGACTTCGGGATGGGGGCCTTCCTGACCGCAATTCCCGCTCGTCGGCACCACGCGCCACAGGACGCGCGCCGGAAGGGTTTTCTCTGGGCGCGGCTGCTGGTTTTTGCGGCGCTGGCCGGGGCGGCAGCGTGCGCCGCAGCGCAGGGAGGCGCGACACCAGCGGCGACCGATACAAATGCGGCGTTGCCCGCGATGGCCCGCATGCACGGCGTGGTGACGAGCACCGAGGGCGCGGTGTACGAAGGGGCGCGCGTGGTGCTCGAGAGGAGCGGCAGCGCCGATCCGGAGGCAACCGCGCAGACCGACGGCAATGGCGCATTCAGTTTTGCGAACCTGGCTCCGGGCGCGTTCAAGTTGACGGTCTCTGCGCGGGGATTCCTGACGCAATCCATCTCTGGCGTGCTCGACGCGGGCGAGGATTTTGACGCGCACACCATCGCATTACCGGTGGCCGCGGCGACCAACGAGGTGCGCGTGTCGGCCGAGTCGCGGGTTGAGATTGCGCAGGAGCAATTGAATCTTGAAGAGAAGCAGCGCGTGCTGGGCGTGTTTCCGAATTTCTATGTCAGCTACGATCCGCATGCGGAGCTGCTGATCACGCGGCAGAAATACCAGTTGGCGTGGCGAACCTCGATCGACCCCGTGACGTGGCTGATGACGGGCGCAGTCGCGGGCGGGGAGCAGGCCAGCAACACTTTTGCCGGGTACGGCCAGGGCGCGCAGGGATATGGCAAGCGCTTTGGCGCGAATTATGCCGATGGCCTCACGGATACGATGATCGGCGGCGCGATTCTTCCCGCGCTCTTCAAGCAGGATCCACGCTACTTCTACAAGGGCACGGGTTCCATTCCGTCGCGGGCCATGTACGCCATTGCCAATTCGGTTATCTGCAAGGGCGACAACGGGCGCTGGCAGCCGAATTATTCCGGGATTCTGGGCGGGATCGCGGCCGGAGGCATCTCGAACCTCTACTATCCTTCCAGCAACCGCAGCGGCGTGCAGGTGACCTTTACCAACGCGCTCATCGGCACGGCCGAGGGTGCGATGCAGAACCTGGCCCAGGAGTTCATCGTGCGCCGGCTAACGCCAAAGCTGCCTAAGTTT
>Ga0182014_10004959_pt1 | contig 14995 bp, 17 predicted proteins | sample 612S2DmetaG_FD_120489 | JGI IMG/M metagenome (GOLD analysis project Ga0182014, IMG submission 120489) | Permafrost microbial communities from Stordalen Mire, Sweden - 612S2D metaG | ecosystem: Environmental > Terrestrial > Soil > Wetlands > Permafrost | place: Sweden: Stordalen | collected... | reverse complement strand
TTCCAGATATTTAACTACAGAACCCTTATGTATACTTAAAATTAGGTTTCCTCCACAAACACATTCTCCTGAGAGGGGCATTCTCCTATACTTTTTATTACATTTAGTGCAGCGCACTTTCTGCCTGGAAAACGCTCTTACATTTCCAGCCATATCAGGAAGGAAATGTGAGTTAAGAACACCTTCAACAACTCCCCGAGGATCTACCGCTCTAATTTTCTCTGCTAACTTAATCTGCCCGTCAACCTTCTCCTTCATAGGGGGAATCTATGAATAGAATAGAAAAATATAAATAGATATTATTCAATAATTGTTTTGTCGGAAAACTGTTTTATTGGAGATCTATTAAAAATAGATTCTCTTTCTTATTTTTTAAAATATCTTGAACGTGATTTTTTTTATATTTTACAACTCAGAGACTTATATATTATAATAACACACTAATACAGGACTATTACCTATTTTCACTACTTTTGAACAACTTAGAAATAAAATCATACGTTCACGGGCTCACTTGCCGGATTTATTAGAATTCCAATCTCTTTTTCCTTATTCAATTCGAACGGAATCATTACCACCTGCTTGTCACAAGCATAGATTAAAGAATCAGTCCATAGTTCGGTTACTAAGAATTTAAATCAAGGATGTATGAACCTAGTGTGTGTTTGAATAATCATTCGCTGTTAGTCACTTTTATAGAAGATTTGATGGATAGCAAGCGATCGAACAAGCGGGAAATCGCGAGAGTGAGAAATCAAGCAAGACTATCTCCAAGTTTCATAATAACTTGAATTAACCTATTTGAACCATTTTTAAGATCCGTTTGATCGCCTGCCTGATTGCTTGCTCTCGTTCTTGATTGTTTAATTTCTTATTTGTTGATATTTCTTAAAGTTAAGACAAAGTATTAATATAATTAGTACTAACACTGAAATAGATAACATTAATTATATCAGTTCAAATGGAAAAATTAACTTCAAATTTTATTATTACTTTTGAGTGCTCCATTGCAGAATTTACTTTATACTAATTTTATATTTTTAATATGGGCATAAATGGGGGCGAAAAAGTAAAAATGATAAACAGAAAGAATTTAGGATTTTTTTTATTTTGCATGGTATTTACTTTAACGATATGTGGAGCTGCATCAGCAACTTCTACCAATACAACCCATGATAATTTAACAACATCAATCTCTATCAATACAACAAATGATAATTTACAACAGGCCAACACCAATCAAATACGCTTGAATTCAACACAAAACACTCAAACAAATTATACGAACAATTCCATCAATAAATTGCCTGATCCGCAGATTTATAAAAACGGAGCACCCGTAGCAGTACCCGGATATCCAGCTGGGCATGTTTTCCCAACGATTGCAGCCGCCATTAGCGCTGCACAACCGGGTGACACGATAATGCTAGAGAGCGGCCAAACTTTCAATGAGCATGGCCTTATTATTACTAAAAATTTGAACTTCAGCGTGTTTAAAAACGGCATTGCCACTATAAACGGTCAAGACCAAGGACCAGTATTCATCATCTATTCTGGCACAAAGGTTGTAATGCAAAATTTAATAATAGAAAACGGTAGTGAAAATGGCGATGGTGGTGGTATCGAGAATAGTGGGAATTTGACATTAAATGATTGCGTTGTTAAAAGCAATTTTGCAAATTTCGCCGGAGGCATCGTCAGCTGGGGCCCATTGACTTTAAACGGCTGTAACTTCACAGATAACACTGCATATATTGATGGTGGTGCAATATGTTGCTCGAATACTTTGATTGTGAAAGACAGCGCTTTTTCCAATAACATAGCTAAGGAAGGTGGTGCTGGTGCTATCTGGAATGATGGTAAATCAAATATAACCGGAAGCACTTTCACAAGTAACACTGCAAAGGAAAATGGTGGTGGTGCTATCTGCAATTACGAAACCACATTGGCTGTAAACGGCTGTAATTTCACAAGTAACAATGCAACCGGTCGTGGTGGTGCTATCTACAATGATGAGGGTACTTTAAATGTTAGGGGCAGCACTTTCACAAGTAACAATGTAACCACTGATGGTGGTGGTGCTATCTACAGCGATTATGGTGCTTTAAATGTTACGGGCAGCACTTTCACAAATAACAATGCAAATTATGGAGGTGGTGCTATTTACAATATTATTAGTACTTTGATTGTCAATGACTGTACTTTCACATCTAACAGTGCACCTAGTTATTATGGTGGTGCTATCTGCAATTGTGATGGTAATTTAACTGTTAATCATAGTACATTCACAAGTAACAGTGCAACAAGTGGTGGTGGTGCTATATACAATGATAATAATTTGACAATTATTAACAGTACATTCAAAAGTAATAATGCAAATTATGGTCTTGGTGGTGCTATCTGCAATTATGGTACTGCTAAAGTTAATTTTAACCGGATTATAGGAAACACTGCAGCAAATGGTAACGCTATCTATAATGATCATGGTTCTGTGAATGCCCAGTATAATTGGTGGGGTTCCAATGCCAATCCTTCAAATAATATATATGGTAATGTGACTGTAGCGCCTTGGCTAGTATTAACTGTTAATGCCAGTACAACTATCACTAATGCTAATGGGACTTCAACAATAACTGCAGATTTATTACATGATTCTAAAGGTGTATATCACAATCCTGCAAGTGGAGATGTTGCAAACGGGATTAAAGTGAATTTTACTTCAACATTAGGAACTATAGGTTCTCAATCGTCTACAGTTAATGGAAGTGCTCTATCCAATTTCAAAGCAGGATCAGTGAGTGGTGTAGCTAATGTTTCCGTTAAAGTTGACAATCAAACTGTAAATAAATCAATTACTATAGATACAATTCCACCTAAAGTGAAAAATATTAACCCCGCTAACAATGCAATAAATATTCCTATAAACCAAGTGATTACAGTTACTTTCAGCGAACCCATAAAAACAGGCAGCGCCTATGCTAACATAATACTTAAAAATAGCAGCGGAACCGTAATACCCATAACCAAATCCATCAGTGGAAACGTATTAACCATAATTCACTCAACTCTTCTGTCTAAAGGGACTAAATACACATTAACAATTCCAGTAAGTTCAGTGAAAGATTTAGCAGGCAATAATTTAGCCTCAGCCTATACCAATAGTTTCACTGTCACGCCAATTACTGTTCAAAGCATCGATCCGGTAAACAAATCAATCAATGTAACTGCTAATAAGGTGATTAAAGTTACTTTCAGTGAACTCATTTTCCCTGGCAGTGCTTACAGTTCTATTACAGTAAAAAACAGTAATGGTGTTGTTAAGCCTATGACGGCGAGTATTAGTGGTAATGTTTTAACTTTAACACCCACCTATAACTATGTTAAAGGAATGACGTACACCATTAATATACCAATAAATGCGGTTAAAGACTCAGCAGGTAACGGACTAAACACAGCATACATCAGCAAGTTCACCGTAACCACTGCCTAAATTAAAGGAAAATACTAAATTCCCTTTTAACTCCTTTTTTTGTTTTAATCCAATAGGTATGTGGGTTTCTTTTGTTTCTTACGCCTAGCCATGGTGAACTTCTGGCAGCTTGGTCCATATTTCCATCATATTCGGTATTTTAGCCATGGTGTTATTTCTGGTTTAACGGGGATTATCATATCACATTTCATCATGTCTCGTGTGTACCAGTGTCCCCTCCGTTTTGTGTATTTATCATCTAGAGTGGATATATGTATTGTTAGGAGAAATCCGATACTCTTTTAGGGTCGAATAGATGTTCCAGTTCATCAGTGATGTTATTTAACACATCTACTGCTAAAAGACAGCTTTCTTTAGCTTTATCTAAAAGATTTTTAGCTTTTCCCTTTACTATTTTAACCATATTATCTCCATTTCCAAACTCTAAATTAATTCTAGGAATTGTATCCAGTTTCTTTAGATTTTACCTTCATTTTTTCTAAGGCAGTTTGAAACGGTGAGTTATCATGAGAATTGGTATTTTTATATTACCTTTAAAATTACTATTTAATATTCTAGAAAAGACACAAAATTCAATCTAATCATAGATACGAATTAAGAATATAAGGCCATTATGAAGCGTATCAAACAATCCTTCCGATTCTACCCTTGCAGTATGAGTACAGGCCATTTACCAGTCGCCATTATATCCTATACTACAAATCAAGATTATAAAAATTAACTATACTAAAAAAAGTATTAAAGGTCATCTAAAACTTTTAAAAAAGAGGATCGGATGGATTTCAAAGGAATAAAAGAAGAATTTGAACTGAATTACTGAGATATAGGATTAAGAAAGTTTTTAATAAACAATATTATGTCTTTAGTACTTTTAATTTTATAATTTATTATTTTGAACGTGATACAATAATTGTGTAGTAATGTAACATCGATAAATTTTAGAAATTCTAATCACTTTTTTTAATAGAATTTACACTTGAAATCTAACTATGATAAATCGTTATAAAATATTAGCTAAATTTAAAATATTTATTCTAGTGTAACACTGTTACGCTGTTCAAGGTGAAATTAGCAAAAGTTAATAACATTTTCAAGCCCAAAAATGACTTTTTATTTAATAATAGCAACGATTGATTATTTTAACACTTCATTGAATATCATACTTAATTATTACACTCAAGGACAAACTTAAAAAATAGTGTTTTGGAACATGCAGATAGCCAGAAACGATTTTTTGAGTTTGAAGATAATACATTAAATTATCATGTATATGGATTGAATGCTCAATGAATATCTAATGTATTACAATATAATCCAACATACTTTTAATTTAAAATCTATCATTTTTTCAAAAGTGAGTTATTAGGTGTATTTTAGTTTATATAAAATGGAGAAATAGCTTAATATCTCTAATTTCATGTAGGGGTGTTGCTACTTTTTAGGTTACTTCAACACTTTAATGAATTTCACTATATATTTAATGAAATACTTTAGATTATGTTATATATTAAAATGATACTATATAAATATTTAATGTTAATATAATGGATGTTTAAGAAATTACAATAAATATATAAAGTGATGTAGATGGATATAACGAAAAAAGATAAAAACAAAGATGAGATTAAGGAAAATGAAAAGATGGTACCATATTCATTAAAGTTACCTAGTAAGATGTTGAATGCATTGAAAGAATTATCAGATGAAACATACAATCCCGTAAGCTATCATCTACGACAAGCTATTTTTGAATATCTGAAAAAACACAATAAATTATAATTAAAAATCCATATTGAAATTGTAAAGTATTTGACAACTTTTATATCTTGGTGAGTATACCTGCAATCTTATTACGTGTTTCATCAGACATATTGAGCTTTGGATTCCAGTTCAATCTTATCAGTTATATCTGATTGCTGTTCTTTTCATCCTGGTCCCTGTTGTACTACTTGACCTGTTTCTGCGTTTATTATGCAGGCCTCTTTTTGACCATTAGAATAATAAACAGTAAGTTGGTACATATATCTCAGTCTTTTTTTATATGATTTCTAAATAAATAATATCTGATAATCTTGAACTTAGTAAATTAATATAAAGATTTATAAATATTCATATATTTATTAATATATGTATTACTCATAGTTTTTGAAAAAATCCATGGTTTTGATAATAATGACATGTTAATGATGACTAACAAAAATGTCTACATACTTCATGGAATGAGTACTTTCTCTAAAGATAACATTCATTTTTCAATAATTTGTAATTATTGTCGTATGTAACAATAATATCCACAAACAAATTTAAATTTCTTCAGCTCTTAAATTCATGTTTACGAATATTATTATCTATTTTAATTCTATAATTATTCCTTATCAAATAATGAAATAGTATTATAATGATTTATAATTTATTTTATCAATTTTCAAAGTATCATAATACTCCTGTGCCTCTGGTTTATCAATAAAACTATGCACTAAATCTTTGTTCTCTTCAACAATTTTCTTAACATCATCAAATTTAATATTGAAAAATTCTTTTCTACTATTTACTTTATTCACCCTTTTATTATCAAATCTGTTATGTAATTCTTTTTCTAACTCAAAAGCTTCTTTACTAAAAATAAATACATGACTATCGAATTTAAATGGAACTGATGCATTGGATAATTCTCTTACTCTGTCTTGAGGTTCGTCTCTTCTTGTTACCCCTATTTTATATACATTCTCTCCGAAGGAACCTATATTAGATAGAATATATACATATCCTGCACCCGTTCGTTTTCTTTTATCGGCTATCTGATCAATATCTTCATTACTTTTTGCTAAAGCTAACTCTAATTCTCTGATTTTAAGTTCTAATTTTTCTTTTTCTTCATCAGATTTACTTTCTCTTAATTCAGCCCCTATTTTATTTATATCAGTTTCCAAACTCTTTTTTTGTTCTTTGATTTTTTTCTCTTCCGCATCTAATTCTTTTTGTATTTTTCGCTCTTCTCTTTCCTGTTCTCTTGCTTCTGCTAATATTTCTTTTTCTTCTTGCTTTTTCAAATCATATTCAAACGCTATATCAAGTTCTTGTAATTTCAAATCCAAATACTGAGGCTTGATTTTTATCTTATTTCGTTCATTTAATTTATTTAATGTATCAAATGCTCTTTTTATCCTTTTAATCGAATTTTCTCTATTTGAATATTTTACTTTACTTATCGCAATTTCACACTCTAAATTAAAATTTTTAAGTATTTGTTTTATATTGGCATTAGTCATTGCCTTCCCTTTTTGCTTACTATTATCAACCGTCCATTCAATTTCACAAACTGCTGCCATTTTATTTTTTATCAATAATTTTTGTCTCTTTCTGATTTCATCCAACTTTTCTTTATATAATACAGCTGTTAAAAAATCATATTTTGGTTCATATAGGCCTACTTCTTGCATCTCAAGTTCATCATCTACCAATATCAACCCTTTCTTTTTCTCTTTTAATTTGTTATCTATATTAGCTAATTCATCTCTTTTAACCTTCAATTCTTCATTTATTTCTTTTTCTTTTTCTTTTTTCTTTTCTTCCAATTTGAGATCTATATTGGCTAATTGGGTTTCTTTCCCTTTTAATTTAATATTTATTTCTTTTTCCTTTTCTTCTTCCATCTCTTTCAATTTATTATCTATATTAGCTAATTCCACTTTTTTATCATTAAGTTTTTCATTTATTTCTTTTTCTCTTTGATTGACTTTTTTGTTTAAATAATATGTTCCAAGTATTATCAATGGAATTCCAAAAAAGATTAAATAAAATGTCATTGACAATAGTATACCCATTATTATTAGTATTAATCCCCTATTTTCTCTGAATTTCATTTTTATCACCTTTTTCTACTCATTCCAATCAATAATCAGGTTTATTTTCCATTAATTGTTAAATAACAATATGCACTTTACATTCAGGTAAATTTTCAATGATAGGAATTTCATTAGTTTTAACAGTCTAAAGCAGATATGGTTCCTGCTAGTTGTTCTTTTGAAGCACTTATACTTCCTTTATTTTGTTTTTTAGCTTCAACTAATAAAATCTGCATTTGATCATTTTTATATCCTATTTGATATTGGGTGCTGCACCGGAAACGTTATCCACGTCCCACCCTAAAGCTTTAAAGAATGGATTAATAAATTCCTGTTTAAGCTGTTCTTCCATGTAAGATGGATTTTTATAAGCATCCAGATTACGTTCAAACTTCTCAACTAATTCCTTAATCTCAGTGGGGGCTTCAGTTTTAATTTTTATCCCCCCCAAATTTGTGAATAATTTCTTTTTATTCTGAGATAGCCACCAAATCCCCCTCCTAATCCTCCAAAAATAATTATTGAAATGAATACAGTTAGAACTCCACCTAAAATAATGAATAATACAGAATAAATTATTGCAACTATTAAACCGTTAATTGTGGCACTACTAACATATGCCCTATTTGCTACGTAACCTGTTATAAAACTGCTAATGAACTGTACTATCACCAGTGAATAAGCATAATCACCTGCAGAAATAATCTGAGCCATTATTAACTTACCACCTATGAATGCCCATAATAAAAATATAGGTATCCAAGTTATAATTCCTATTATTATGGCTCTTTTGTTAATATTACTTAGTTTACCTAATAATTTTAGGTTAACACCACATTCCTGACAGAATTCAGCATTTAAAGGGTTAACAGTCTTACAACTTGGACAAATATTATTCTTATTCATAAAAATTTCTCTAATTTAATTTTTGGTTATATTTTTTGGTTTCATCATAACTCCAAGCCATAACAAAAATCAAAGCTAGGATACCCAAAACATAAGAGATGCCCATAAGAACGCCTATAATTGCCATTGTAAAGACGATTATGAAAGATAGAACAGCTTTAGCGTATTTTTTGATATATACGAAACCTGCTCCTGCAATTAAAAGATTTAAAGCAGCAGCCCCTAATGGAGACTTCTCATTAGAACTATTTTTATATGGTTTATGGTCTTGAATTTTTGGTTCAGGATGTGTGTTTAATTCTATTCCGCATCCCTGGCAATATTTAGCATCCTCAGGGTTTTCAACCCCGCATTTATTACAATATACCATTTTTTATTCCCCCTCCCCCCAATTATTTATAACTGTACTTGTAGAATGAATAGAAAAATGTGGCTGCCATTAATATTTGAATTATTCCATAACTACTCCCAAATGATAGATTATACAACCCGAAAATTAAAATTATTGCACCTACAACGGCTAGGATTTCAACTTTCTTAATCAATAATAATAATGCACCAAAAAAGATGGTTATAATTCCAGCATATATACTGAATAAACTTAAGAATACGCCTAGACCAAGAGTTAAAATGCCAGAATTCCTCAATTCAGAATCAATCTTTTCAGTCTTATTGTCGGTAAGAGTAAGTTTAGTTTTCTCATTAACTACATGTTCATCGGCTATAGTTCTTTTTACTTTATTAATAGGGTTCCCACATTCTTGACAGTATCTTGCATCGTCAAAATTCTCAGAACCACATCTGTTACAGAATACCACTATAAACACCAAATTTTATGTTGGTATAAGTTAATAATAATATTTCCTATAACATCCAAACCCAAAACTGATTTTATCCTTGAGTTTGTGATAAGCTTCCACTGCCGGTTATTTGTTTGTTTATCTGAGGATTACCGATGTAATTGATAGTTCCTGCTTCTTTAATTATTGCATCGAGTGAATCAGATACTCTAACGGTAGCTGTTCCTGAGTCCAGACTTATGGATGCTGTTCTACTATTTAGATTATTTGCCTGATACTTTCCAGGACCATTTATATTTACTATTTGATTGTTAGCAGTACCTGCTATATTGAAGGTACTTTCTCCGTTCATGTTAAGCAGTAATGTGTTAACATTTAAGTTGTTCATATTACTTGTCCCGGCTCCATTTATATTTATATCAAGACTGTCGGTGCTAAATTGGTTACATTGTATTGTTCCGGCTCCATTAGTATTAATGAATTTCAAATCTTTAACTGTAACGTAATAGTTGATTGGATTATTATTCTCATTGTTGTTTGAGTCACTTATGTTTAGTAGACCATTATCTACGCTGGTTTGAATATTCGACTGGCTGTTGTCGTCAGCCTCAACAGTTAAAGTATCAGTATTGCCTTGGATTAAAATAATATTACCATTTCCATTAAGATTAATCTGATTAAAATCTGTCACGTTTTTAGTCTGATTAATTACATTACCCGAACCAGTAGTATTAGTATTTGATACACATCCAGAGACGGTTATAATAGCAACTATTAAAGGAATAAGCAGCAAATTCATCTTTCCACATACACTAACCCCCGACATTTCTTACTTATATTAAAAGTATTCCAACCAACACCGTCATAATTGCTCTCGCATTCACACAACCAACCCTCTAAATATTAATTATCAATTACCATAAAAAAATTTTCTCATAAATTATAGCAGCACCCATCATGCGTGAAGAAGTGAATGTGTATATTTAAGCGCATAAATAGAGAATGAGTGTTCTTAGAAACTGTAATATATCATCGAATTGGTCTATATTAAACTATGCAGATTCGAGAGCTTTGAATTACTTTATTTAATATTCTAATCATATAGTTTGATTTTTTTTTGATATTATCATATCTCATAGGCCGATGTGCCCATTTATCGATAGTGAATGCATATCTTTAAATAAGCATGTATGAATAGGGATGATCAGTCCTCTATATAGAGGATAGATATTTAAAATAAATAAATAAGGTGTATGTAATGCAAATGAAACATCAAAAGTTGATCTATTTAGATCCTGAAGAAAAAGAAGGATTAGAAAATATATTAAAAGAAATTGAAGCTAATGGAGGTCAAATATCTATGATAAGATTAATTAGAGACTCCATTAGGGTGTTTATAGAATATTATGCCAATCAGGCGATTTTTAAATACTCACCGATTTACAGTCAAAAGGATGAATTATCGAATGAAGAATAGGAATTATAGCTGGGCAAGGATTCGAAAATCAATCCAATCAGCAGAAAAGAAGGAACCTGTTAATTACATGTTTGTCAAATGGGCAATCCCTAAACTATCTGATGAAGGAATAGTTGACGCTGAGAGGATAATGAAGAAAAAATATCCTAATGCTTATGAAGAATGTAAAGAAGAATTGTACGAACGAATGAGTATAGTTGGAATGACGCCAGAAGATTTTTTGGAAGATAAAGAAATTAAATTTATAGTACTTATTAGTGGCCCCCATAAGTATCTTTTCGTTAATCCAAAATATACCCTGACTGAAACAGAACATGAATTTGTCCTTAAAAATTGTTATAAGAATTATGATTTATACTCTTTCTATTTTGTTGGATTGCAATGGTCTAATGGTAAAATTGCATTCAAAGGGGGAAAGATTGAAATTGTTCCTGATTATTGCTCAAGCCTTCGTATATTCCGTAAGAATATGGAACCAACATCTAAATTTTTAGAAGGCGAAATTCAAGAAGAAGAATTAAACTACAACTATTTCATATGAATTCAATTTTGAATAGAGAAATAGTTTTATAATTATGTTATGCAATATTTTTTTAGTTGGTTCAAAATGGTTGGAAAAATCAGAGTGCGAGATTGTCCTAAGATTGAAAGGATAAATCTAGGAAGTAGCTTACCTGACGTGAGGAATTGTCTCCCTACAATTCATTTTAATGAAAGTGGAATTCATATTTTAAAACTTCAACCAGGTGTAGGCAAGACGCACAGAATAAAGCGATTTTTAAAAGGTGAGAAAAGCTTTTTAATCGTGACAAAATCCCACAAGCTCCTAAGCAGCGAGTATGACGAAATTACATCCAATCATTGGTATGGATTTGAGCACCTATGTCAAAATTATAAAAAAGTTAAGAAATTAAAGGATAGTAAGGTTTCCATAGGCATTATATGTGAATTGCAAGGCTGTAATAAAAAAGACTGCGCTTATTGGAAACAGTTCAACAAAAAGAAAGTAATCGGTCCTTTTCATTATCTTCCCACCAATCGGGTTAGATACAAAACTGGCGATAGAAAGTTTAAATTTGATTTACTGGTTTTCGATGAGACTTTAGACAAATATGAGACTATCACGCTTCCAAAGGAACAAATAGATACTTCTGCTAGTATAATTGACAAATACGTTCCTGTGACGGAGTCAATTGAAGAGATTTATAGGTTTATAGGAAAGAATGAAATTCCCCCCACATATCTGGTAGCTAGCATAAACGGAAGGAAGAACAGTGCTATAAAGCAGGCCATTGGTAAGAGAGAATGGGATGATGTGGCTGAAATTGCGAAATTAGACGTATACCAACTTAGAAAATTCATTTATTACTATAATATTTATGAAGACATAGAATCCTATCCAGAACCTTATTTATATTACGCTCTCGATTTGGCCTTACAAGGTGTACCTGTTATATTTTTGGATGCTACTTTTGACACAAAAGCTTTTGAAGTGTTGCTAGGTCGATATACATATGAAAATTCGATTGTTAACCGTTCCACCTTGATAAACAGAGAGATCGCGAATATAGACGATCTCAGAATTAAACTATACTACTCTAACGTAATTAAGAAGGAAAAGAAGATTTATCAAATGGATAAAAATAAATACAATTATCGTTCTGGGATTTTAAGGAAGATAGGCGATGAGGAAGTACTTACTGAAAACGGAAAAAGAGATGTTAAACAGCTTAGAGATTATATTATTGAATCTAAAAGAAAATATAACTCTGTAGGTATCGTTACTTATGAACCCTTGGAGACAAAATTTAATGATTTAGGTGAAACGGAATACTTTGGCAATCTGAGAGGATCTAACGCTATCAAAAATGTAGATGCACTATTTATCATCGGAACACCTGAACTCCCCGCTAAAGAGGTCATACATGATTTTAATAATCTCGCTTTGACGAATTACAAACCCAAAAATGCAATAAAACTTACGTATAGAACAAGAAGAGGAAAGCATTACGCAGGCCGAGAACATAAAAAGCCAAATCCTGAAAAAGCAGATTTTCCTCTTTCTTATTATGCATATACTCCTAGGGAGATAGACATTTATTCTAGATTTTATTTAAGCCAACTAAAATCTGAAGATTTCTTCATACCTGTGGATGAAAAGAAGCCTCTACCCATAGCATGTGATTCTGATGATCGTGACGAATTATTATATTTAATTCCAGGCATGCGTGAGTCGATGCTGAGTGATGGGGTCATATACAGTAATGTTTACTATCCCTTACCTGAATTTGCTTTTAACCTATCCGAGAGTGAAAAATATCAAGCGCTTCATCGAGCCAGACCATTCGAAAATAAAGCGGAAATATACATTTTTGGTGACGTGCCAGAACGAGCAAAAATTGAGTTTAATCTTGAAACCTTAAGTAAAGCACAGACTGAACGACATTTCCACCCTCAAGGCATGTATCCTCTGCCTTTGTACAGATTAATAATGGATACGTACGCGCAAAATTCTACCTTAACTTCTGAGGAAATAGCCAAAAAAATCACGTTATACAAAGACGAAGAATTCAAAAGTGGTTATAATTCCAGATTGGTAACTGCTATAAAAAAAGCACAAGTGACTATTGAGCAGATTACAAAAATTCACGAAATCATTATCAATTCTGACTTAAAGGATGAAAAATCAATAATAAAGGCGCTCAGGAGACTAAAAGTAGATAAGGAATTAATTGAGTATTTCATTTTTTATGCAAGGGATGGAATATTCGTTCGCACCAAAACCTAAGAAATGAAAACTCACTCTTAATGCTTTAAATTAAAATTCGACCGAATTCCATCCATATTAGAACATCAATTTTTTTAAATTATGAAAATTTCCTAAGATTGATGCAAAACTTGGCTTCCCAAAAGCGTCTGAACAATGCTCAAAAAGCAAAATACACACGCAGAATCCTTTTTCTCAAAACACTACCCCCTTAATATATTATATTAATTACTAGAACATTATATTACAAACCAGAGAATTAGTCCTACAAATTTGGTATCAATAATAAGGGAGAAGACTTCTAAAGGAGGACTGCGGCGTTCCTATGCAATCCTTATCTACTAGTGATCGAATAGGAGAGTGATTGAGATTTCTCTTCCATTCTATTTTTTCGCTCTCTAAATCGGGAATCTGTTAACTTGATGTACCTAATGCTATTTACCATATTTAATCATAATTAATTAATTTTACGAATGTTTATTACAGCATGATTTCTACTGTTTCAAGGGATTTAATAAAAAGGAGATATTATTGTGAGTGAATACGTTAAAATAAAAATAGGAGACAACGCCTCTGTTGGTATAATCGAGGCTGAATTCAAGGCATCCGAAGAAACTATTATTGCATTAAAAGAATTAATAAAAAAGAATATTAAATTATCTTGAATTACCTTATAGCAAAAGGGTCTATATTCAGATGTTCTTCCTTCAAGTCTATTGAGCCTATATTGTGAATAGAGATTAATTTCTTATCCCATTCTGATCTATCTTCAAATTCAATTTCAACCAATGTATGTTCTTCATTTATTCGTATATCTTTTACATCATCTTTACCTACTTCAAAAACATCTTCACCGGCTTTTAATTTAATAACTATTGCCATTATATCACCTCTCAAATTTCAATACATATATTCCTACGAGACATTAAACTTTATGGATTATCCTTTTCCTTTTTTTCATTTTCACGTTTAATATAATTAAGGGCAAAAATTACATCCGAAAGGGATAGAAACTTATCAATGAAAATTTCTCTTTCATTTTCCTCTTTATTGTCGAGCTCTTGCATTGTTAACAATCTTACAATACTCCTGTTGAAAAATAACCATTTATCATTATCAATTTTTTCCCCGTCATGTATATTTGTTAATATATCTTTATATAATTCACGAGCATATTTCAATTCATCATCAAAACGTATACTTCTATCTAAACCTAACATAGCCATTTTATAATCCCCCTTCCATTATCTGATTATTAATTGACTACAATACTATATGAATTTTTATAAAAAAATTAGGAGATAAAAGCAATGCAGTTATCGAAAATAGAATTATTGTTACATGGGGAAACCGTTGCGCAGATTTTTCAAGTAGGCCAACATGCTGTTGAATCTATTTCATTAATAGAACATCCAGAACAAATTACAATTACTTTCCAGAAAGATAACGATTGGAATTATGAATTAATCCCATTTTCAAGCATTAAAACATTAAGATACACCATTTGAAGCTTTCTCTCCTCCCTATTTGGTAACTAAATCTATTAAGCTTTCCCACAGATTTTATAAGTTTAATTTATTCGAGCAGCATCTGCATTGTTTTACCACCTAAACTACTGCGGGGTCTTAGGAAGTTGTTGCTCCATTAAATTCACTTTCTAACATGATAATATTTAAAAGCTCACCCGCACCTCGGCGAACATCGAAACAC
>Ga0182014_10004956_pt1 | contig 15000 bp, 12 predicted proteins | sample 612S2DmetaG_FD_120489 | JGI IMG/M metagenome (GOLD analysis project Ga0182014, IMG submission 120489) | Permafrost microbial communities from Stordalen Mire, Sweden - 612S2D metaG | ecosystem: Environmental > Terrestrial > Soil > Wetlands > Permafrost | place: Sweden: Stordalen | collected... | reverse complement strand
CGAGCAGACCGCCGGCGCCGGCCGCGAGCAGACCGCCGGCGCGCCCGGCCGGGCGTAGGAAGGGCCAGCGATGCCCACGGGCAGCATCCTCGTCGTCGACGACGAATACGGTGTGCGTTCGGGGATTCGCACGATCCTCGAGATGGAGGGCTACGACGTCGGCGAAGCCGGCGACGGCGCCAGCGCGCTGGCCGAGCTCGCGAGGCGCGACTTCGACGTGGCGCTGCTCGACTACCGCCTGCCCGACACCGACGGCCTCAGTCTTCTGCAGACCATGAAGGCCGGCGGCTGCGAGGCGATGGTCTGCATGATCACCGCCTATGCCAACATCGACACCGCCATCGCCGCGACGCGTCAGGGCGTGGACTTCTTTTTGCCCAAGCCGTTCTCGCCCGACGACCTGATCGGCGTGGTCGAGACGCTCCTGCGCCACCGTCAGGCGCGCGACGAGGCCGAGCGGCTGCGCCACGAGAACGAGGCCAGCCTGCTGGCGCTGGCCGAAGAAAAGACGCAGACGCACTCCCTGGTGAGCTCGCTGCGCGACGCGGTGCTCGTGGTCAATCGCGAGGGCGACGCCGTGCTTGCCAACCGCGCCATGACGGAGCTGCTCGACAAGCCCGAGAGCGACGTGCTCATGAAGCCGGCTCGCGAGCTGCTCGCCGAGGGCCCTCTGGCGCCTCTCTGCGATCAGCTGGCGGCGCCGGTCAAGGACCGCACCGTAAGCCAGCTCGACATCGGCGAACAGAGCTACATGGCCAGCATCGTCACCTTCCGCGCCGACGACGGCGAGGCCCGCGGCCGCATTCTTACTCTCTCCGACATCAGCGAGGTGCGCCGCCTGGCGACCGAGAAGTCGCGCTTCATTCGCATGATGGTCCACGAGCTGCGCTCGCCGATGGGCTCCGTCAAGGGCGTGCTCGAGGTGCTCGAAGACAAGAGCCTGGGAGACGAGCTCGATCCGTACCTGCCGATGGTGGCGCGCGCCGACGCGCGCATCGACGGCCTGACCGGCCTGATCGGCGACCTGCTGTCGCTGAGCCGCATAGAGCAGTCCACCGGCGGCGAAGACGCCGAGCTTTTGGCCGTCGCCCCGCTGGTCGACGAGGCGCTCGACGTGCAGCGCGAGGCGCTGGCGGCGCGCGGCATCACATGCTCGCGCGAGCTGCCGGCGGATCTGCCACAGGTCCTGATCGCCGCCGACGACCTGCGGCTTGTGGTCGCCAACCTGGTGGGCAACGCCGTGAAGTACAACCGCGACGGCGGCGCCGTGACGATCACCGCCGGCGTCGCCGACGGCTGGCTGCGCCTGGACGTCGCCGACACCGGTCTCGGCATCAACGCCGAGAACCTCGATCGCATCTTCACCGAGTTCTTTCGCGAGAAGCGCCCCGAGACGCGCGAGATCGAGGGCAACGGCCTGGGCCTGGCGATCGTCAAGCGCCTGGTCGAACGCGCCGGCGGCCACCTGCAGGTGCGCAGCGTCGCGGGGGAGGGATCGACCTTCAGCGTGTCACTGCCGGCCTGAGCCGGCTTCGCCGGCTCAGGCCGGCAGATCCGGCGTGACGCCGGGTGGGGCGGGCGACTCCCCCCACGGTCCCCCCCGTTGTCGCCCGCCCTCCCCGGCGTCACGCTGCGCGCCGCGGCGTCTCTACGCCGCGAGCCGGGATCAGTCGACGGTGCCGGCGGCGCGCCCCGCGACCCGCGTCGCGACCGCGACGAGTGCGCCCATCAGCCCCGCCAGGACGAGCAGGCAGACGCCGCCCACCGCCTCTGGCGGCCGAACGGCGAGCAGCGCGGCGGCGCCGGCGGCCACCACGATGCCGGCGGCCAGCAGCCAGGGGGCGGCGGCCTCGTGGCCGACTCGCCAGGACCGTTCGCTGCGCATGACGCGCGCCGTGCGGATGCCGGCGAGGTGGTTGCGCGGCAGCCGGCCGCGAGCGGCCGGCAGGGCGATCGCCAGCAGGGCGCCGCCGGCCAGCAGCAACACGACGTAGGCGACTGTCATGGTCCGATCGTACACCGTCGGTCGGCCGTGGGGTGCTGGGTAGCAGGGCACGCCGGGCTTCGCTCAGGGCGTCGGCTCAGGCCGTCCGCTCAGGCCGGCCGCGTCTCGGCCAGCAGCCGACCGACCAGTCTCGTGCCCTTGGCTACCGCGGCGCTGATGTTCGACTGGCCGTCGGCCAGCTCGCCGGCGGTCACGGGCACACCGACACGTACCGTGATGCGCGCAAACGAGGGCCACTTGCCGTTCGGCGGGAGAGCCTCGCGCGTGCCCGCGAGGTGCAGCGGCAGGAGCGCCGCGTGCGCCTTTATCGCCAGGTACGCCGCTCCGCCCTGGATCTCGTGGCGATCGATCCCTCCCTGGGGAAAGACGGCCACCGTCCCACCCCCGGCGAGAATCGCGAGCGCCGTCTTGAAGCTGCCGACGTTGGCCTGATCCTCTTCTACCGGGAGTGCGCCCACTCCGCGCAGGTAGCGCCCTATAACGGGCCGCTCGAACAGATGAGCGGCCGAGAGGAACGTAAGACGCCGGGCGGTGAAGACCGAGATCAGCACGAAACCGTCGAGATTGCTTTCGTGGTTGGCCACGACCACCAGCGGGCCCACGGCGGGAATGCGCTCGGCCGCCACGACCCTCAGCCGGAAGGCGCTCCGAAAGACCGGTCTCACGGTCAGCGCCGTGGCGCTGTAGGGCACCAGGCGCGGCTCCTGGCCATCGTGTCGCTCGTCTGTGCGCAGAATCCTGACCTGAGCCATTCGTCGATCCGCTTTTCTGTGGTTGTGCGAGCACCCTCCACGGTGTGAGTGCCCGGGCGCGGGCAATTGTACCCATGCACGCGCGGTCAACGCGAGACGGAGACGGGCCGACGCCTGAGCCTGTGACGGGGGCCATACCGGCTCGCAGTCAGCGGGCACGGCGTTTCAGTCCAGCAGCTCTCGCAATCGCGGTCCGTATCTTCATGACCGCACCGCGGACAAACGGTAGTCCTGGTGAGCCGGGTGCTAATATGCGGGCAGGTTCACCCGCGAACAGGATCGAGCCGGGCCGCAGAGGCTCGGCGACCGCTCTGTTTCCATCTTCTTCACGTAAACGACAGGGGGCGACACTCGTGGCTGCAGTGACCTTCACCGGGGTCACCAAGGTCTACGCCGACGGCACGCAGGCCGTGTCGGACATGGACCTGGCGATCGCCGACGGCGAGTTCGTCGTGCTGGTCGGGCCTTCGGGCTGCGGCAAGAGCACCGCCTTGCGCATGCTCGCCGGCCTGGAGACCGTCAGCGCCGGCACGGTGGCTATCGGCGAGAAGATCGTCAACGACATGGCGCCGCGCGACCGCGACATCGCCATGGTCTTCCAGAACTACGCGCTCTACCCGCACCTCAATGTCTACGACAACATCGCCTTCGGTTTGCGGGTGCGCAAGGTGGCCAAAGACGAGATCGACAAGCGCGTGCGTCACGCCGCTCAGGTGCTGGGCCTGGAGAGCCTGCTGGACCGCAAACCGCGGGCCCTGTCGGGCGGTCAGCGTCAGCGGGTCGCCATGGGCCGCGCCATCGTGCGCGAGCCCCAGGCCTTTCTCATGGACGAGCCGCTGTCCAACTTAGACGCCCAGCTGCGTGTCGAGATGCGGGCCGAGGTCAGCAGCTTACAGGACGAGCTCGGCGTGACCACCGTCTATGTCACCCACGACCAGATCGAAGCGATGACCATGGGCGACCGCGTCGCGGTCATGCGCAAGGGCGAGCTGCAGCAGGTCGCCCCGCCCCAGGAGCTCTACGACCACCCCGTCAATCTCTTCGTCGGCGGCTTCATCGGCAGTCCCACCATGAACATGATGGAGGCCACCGTGCAGGACGGCCCCGAGGGCCTGGCGATGACCATCGGCCAGCAGCGCCTGACCTTGGCGCCCGAGGCGCTCGAGGCGCACCCGGCGCTGCGCGGCTACGTCGGCCGGGCCGTGGTGCTGGGCGTGCGCCCCGAAGACCTCGAAGACGCCGCCCTGGCCGTCCAGATACCCAGCGACCAGCGCCTGCGCGGCACGCTGATGCTGCGCGAGGCGCTGGGCTCCGAGATCATCGCCCACTTTGCCATCGAGGCGCCGCCCGTGCTCACCCAGGACACCAGGGAGCTGGCCGAAGACGTCGGCACGACCCACCAGTACGAGGCGCACGCCAAAAACCAGAGCACCACCTCGCGCATGGTGGGCCGCTTCAACGCCCACACCAAGGTGGCCGTAGGCGAGACCATCGACGTCGCCGTGGACACCCGCGCCCTGCACTTCTTCGACGTCGAGAGCGGCCTGGGCATCTACGACGGCGGGCAGTGATGAGCTCCCAGGCGCGATCGTCTGGGCCGCCTGCGAGCGACCACTCGCTGCCGACTGCGCCACGCACTTTTCCCGCGAACTTCCTGTGGGGCTCGGCCACCGCCGCCTACCAGATAGAGGGCGGCGCCACCGAGGGCGGTCGCGGGGCGTCGATCTGGGACACCTTCAGCCACACTCCGGGCCGCACGCTGAACGGCGACACGGGCGACGTTGCGGCCGACCACTTTCACCGCTGGCGCGAGGATGTCGCCCTCCTGAAGAATCTGGGCCTCGGCGCCTACCGGTTCTCGATCTCGTGGCCGCGGGTGCAGCCGGGCGGCTCGGGGGAGTTCAACCCCGCAGGCATCGCGTTCTACTCCGCGCTGGTCGACGCGCTGATCCAGGCGGGCATCGAGCCCGTGGCCACGCTTTACCATTGGGACCTGCCGCAAGAGCTCGAGGACGCCGGCGGCTGGGCGAACCGCGAGACGGCCTACCGGTTTGCCGAGTACGCCGAGCGCATGGCGCGCGAGCTCGGGGCACGCGTCGCGGTATGGACCACGCTGAACGAGCCCTGGTGCTCGGCGTACCTGGGCTATGCCTCGGGCGTGCACGCGCCGGGACGCACCGACGGCGCCGCCGCGCTCGCGGCGGTGCACCACCTCAACCTGGCGCACGGCCTGGCCGGCCGGGCGATCCGCGGGGTGCTGGGCGACGAGGCGAAGCTGTCGATCACGCTCAACCTGCACGTGATCCGTCCAGACGACCCGTCGTCGGCCGCCGACGCAGACGCCGTCCGGCGGATCGACGCGCTGGGCAACCGCGCGTTCCTCGGCCCGCTGCTCGACGGCGCCTACCCGGCCGACCTGCTGGCGGGCGCTGCGCACGTCACCGACTGGTCCTTTGTGCGCGACGGCGATCTCGCGGCGATCAACGTGCCACTCGACATCCTCGGCGTGAACTACTACGCGCCGATGCGCGTGCGGCACTTCTCCGGGGAAGGCGAGCGCGTGCTGGCCGACGGCCACGGGGACTCCGCGGCGTCGCCGTGGGTCGGGGTCGACGATATCGAGTTCGTCCAGCAGCCCGGGCCGTACACGGCGATGGGCTGGAACATCGAGCCGGCGGGCCTGACGGAGCTGCTCCTCTCGCTGCACGCGACGTACCCGGACCAGCCGCTGATGATCACCGAGAACGGTGCGGCGTTCGGCGACGACGTTGCGGCGGACGGCCGCGTGCACGACGAGCGACGCGTGGCCTACGTGCACGACCACATTGAGGCCGTCGGCGCCGCACTCGACGGCGGAGCGGACGTGCGCGGGTACTTCGTGTGGTCGCTCATGGACAACTTTGAGTGGGGCTACGGGTACGAACGCCGGTTCGGCATCGTCCGGGTCGACTACGACACCCTCGCGCGGATCTGGAAGGATTCGGCGTTCTGGTACCGCGAGCTCGCCCGCACGAACACGCTGCCGTCGATCGACGCGGCCGCCCAGCTCACCTGAGGCGCGTCCCTCTCACACCCGGCGCAGGACAGCGACGCCGTATGGGTCGATGGCAACGCGGTGGAGCGGCGCGCCGGCGAGCGTCTCGAGGCTACCCGACGTGACCGACGGCGTCACGGTGACCGGCTCGCTGTGCTGGCTGACGAAAAAGACGAACTCGCGCCCGTCATCGTGCACCAGGCTGTCCACGAAGACTTTCGGGTCGGCGACCCTGACCGGACGCTCGACCCCGGCGAGGACCGCCAGCGCGTCGTAGAGCCGGTACGTGTCCTCGGGGTTCACCCGGCCCTGGGCCGCGGCGAGGTACTCGAGCGGGTACGTGCACAGCACGGTCCGCCCCTGACCGTGCGACTTGACCACGATCGCCGGGTGGCCGTGCTGGTCGGTGGCGACGACGACGCCGTCCGTGGCCACGACGGGCAGGTAGGCGCGGGCCTCGGCGTTGCCGGCCGCCCTCAACCGCAGCGCGTCGCCGGCGCGCAGGGATCCGAGGTCGGCGCTGAAGGTGATCTCGACGAAATCGTCGACGATCGGGTCGTTGAGCCCGTACACGAGCTCGCGCTGAACCCCGAAGATCTCCTCGGTGTAGATCCACCACGGTCCGCGCTGGTTCCCGGACTCCCCGGCGCAGTACGAGGCGTACACCGTCGCCCCGGCGCGGGCCAGCTCGGGGACCTGCGCCCATGACGGGCCGGTGAGCTGCTTGACGCTGGGCAGCAGGTACAGGTCGTAGCCGCTCGGCAGGCCGCCGTCTTCCGCCTCCCGCACGACGCCGACGGCCAGGTCCGCTTCGCGCGCCGCGATGTAGGCCTGCTCGGTGTTCTTGACGATCACGGCCCGCTCTACGTCGTTGGTGAACGGGTAGTCGGCCGCGAGGTGGGACGGCACGACGAGGGCGGCACGGGTGTCGCGGCGCTCACAGCGCAGAACGTCGATGTCGGTGAGGGTCTGGGCGAATGCGGCGAGCTCGCGCAGGGGCGGTTTGGCCTCGCCTGTGCTCGTCGTTACGCCGAAGTGCATCTCGAATGGATGGTGGCTGTACGGGCGCTGGCCGAGCAGCGCGTCGTAGTCGGTGTTGTTCCAGGCGATCCAGCCCGTCGCGCCCGCGAGCAACGTGTTGTGCAGCAGTTGGCGGTAGTAGTGGCCTGCGCTGCCGGGTGAGACGAAGTCGCTCGACAGCCCGAACTCCTCCATCACGACGGGGCGGCCGCCGACTGCGGCCAGCTCGCAGATGAAAGCGGCCTTGAGGTGCTGGCGGACGGCGTCCGATTCCATCCGGTACACGTGCGGACCGCTGAAGTCGACGAACGCGCCGAGCTCGACGACCGAGTAGCCGTTGTCGTGCCCGGTCGTCTCGATGCCCCACGCGCCATCGCCGATCGAGACCGGCTGGCGCCCGCCGCCCGCGCGGACGGCGTTGACCATGAGCTCGGCCCACGCGCCGACCTCGGCGCGGCTCGCCTCGCCGCCGTAGAGCGGCATCTCGTTGCTGATCAACCAGCCCGCGATCGCGGGGTCGCGGGCGAACCGCGCGGTGAGCGTCTTGATGTACCAGGCCTGCCGGCCCACGAACCACACGTCCGAGTACAGATTGCGGCCGGCCCGCCAGGCCGGGTCCCAGTTCTCGCCCGACATGTGACCGACGATGAACGTCGGGACGGTCGTCATGCCGGTCTCACGGTGGGCTTGGAGAAAGTCGGCGAAGCGCTCGCACAGGACATCGTCTACCGTGGTCGGTGTCGGCATGAAGTCCGGCCAGTAGAAGAACGATCTGGTCATCGTCAGCCCGTGATCGCGCAGCACGGCGAGCTCGGCGCGCACGACGGCGGCGTCGTAGCGGCTCCACATCAGCGGGCCGCCGGCGCGCGACCAGAAGTTGGCGCCGAGCCAGCTGACCGGCGTGCCGGCCCGGTCGACCTTGGCGAAGCGGCGGTGAATCTGCGGTCCTCCGGCTCTCCGACTACTTCACGGCGCCGGAGGTCAGGCCCGCGACCAGATACTTCTGCAGCAGCAGGAAGCCGATGACGATCGGCACGCTGACCACGATCGAGGCGGCCATGATCTGGTTCCAGTACACGTTGATCTGGGTGGCGTAGTTCTGCAGCCCGATGGCCAGCGTCTTGGTGGAGTCGTTGGTCATCTGCGAGGCGAAGAGGATCTCGCCCCACGAGGTCATGAAGGCGTAGACCGCGACGGCGATCACGCCCGGCCGCGCCGCCGGCAGCACCACCCGGAACAGCGCGCCCAGCGCCCGGCAGCCGTCCACCCGGGCGGCGTCGTCGAGGTCGCGTGGGATGCCGTCGAGGTAGCTGGCGAGCATCCAGATCGAGAACGGCAGTGAGAACGTCAGGTAGGTGATGATCAGGCCGAGCCGGGTCTGGTACAGGAACGTGAAGCCGAGCTGCTTGTCGATGTTGACGAAGATGAGGAACAGGGGCAGCAGAAACAGGATGCCCGGGAACATCTGGGTCGAGAGCACCGTGACCAGGAAGGGTCCGCGACCCACGAAGCGGTAGCGGGACACCGCGTATGCCGCGAAGATCGCAATCAGCACGCTCAGGGCCGTCGACACGACGCACACCACCAGGCTGTTGACGAAGTAGCGCGCCAGCGGGACGGTGCTCCAGATGTCGATGAACGGGCGCAGGGTCGGGTGCGTCGGCCACCAGTGGAAGGCGCCCTGCACGTCGCGCAGCGGCTTTACCGCCGAGGTGACCATGACGTAGAGCGGGACGACCGTGAACAGGCCGAGACCGACCACGACGACGACGCGGAACGCGCGAAACGAGCGGGGCTCATACACTATGGCTCCTTGGGCGTGTGAGGAGCAGATAGGCGCCGGTGACCACCAGCAGGAACAGCAGCAGCAGCACCGACATGGCCGAACCGAGGCCGAAGTTCCAGTTGACGAACGAGTTGTCGTAAATGTGGATCGAGATCAGGTCCGCAGCCCGCGGTGGCGTGGGCCCGAACAGGACGAAGGGCGTGTTGAAGTCGTTGAAGGTCCACAGGAACAGCATCAGCACGAGCACGACGTTGACCGGCCGCAGCATGCCCAGGGTGATGTACCGCAGCTGTTTCCAGACGTTCGCGCCGTCCATGGCCGCGGCTTCGTAGACCTCGTCGGGAATGGACTGCATCCCCGCCATGATCATCAAGAAGGCGAACGGCCAGGAGCGCCAGAGGGCCACGACCGCCATCGAGACGAAGGCATTGTTGCCGATCAGCCAGAACGGCGTGTGGCTCAGCGCGTGCAGGTTGTTGACCAGCACGTGGTTCACCAGGCCGTTGTCTCGCTGCAGCATGAAGCTCCAGGTGATGATGCCGGCGTAGATCGGCAGCGCGTACGGCACCAGGAACAGCGTGCGCAAGGTGCCGCGCCCGCGGAAGCTCTGCTGCAGGACGGCCGCCGCGGACATGCCGAACAGCCACGCGAGCCCGACGACGATCAGCGTGTACAGGCAGGTGATCGTGAAGGAGTGCAGCAGGTCGCGCCCGATCGGGGTGGAGAAGCTCACGGCGAGCCTGTAGTTGCGCAGCCCCGCGGACGGCGCCTGGGACCAGTTGCGGATATAGAACTCGGTGAGCCTGATGAAGCTCATCCAGATGCCGACGAGCATCGGGACGATGTGGATCAGCAGCTCGAACACGATCGCGGGCAGGACGAGCAGGTAGGGCGTCGCGCGGTTCCAGAACGGTCGCCGCCGGCGCGCCGACGGCGGCGCGCCGGCGGGCTGACCGGTGGGAGTGGTCGTCGTCACGGGCACCGGACTTTCTTTGCCGGGGTGCCGCTCCCGGCCTCGCGAGGCGGCAGCCGGCCGGGTGCGGCATCCATGGTGATGGTTCAGCTACCGGAGGCGGCCATCTTGTCCTGGGCGTCCAGCAGCGCAGCCTTGATGTCGCTGGAGGTAACGGTCTTGCCGGTGGCTGCCTGGGCGAGCAGGGCGTTGACGGCGTTGCCGACATTGGTCTCGTAGTCGGATTCCGCGGCGACGAGCGGGAGCGGCTGAGACTTGGTGGCCAGGACGTGCGCAAACGTAGCGGCCTCAGCCTTGTTATCGGTGAAGTTCACCGTGCCGCCCTTGACCACCGGCAGCGCCGTATACGGCTTGTCGAGGATCGCCTGCTCAGCCGGGCTCGTCATGAACTTGACGAACTGCAGCGCCGCGGCCTTGTTCTTTGAGTTCTGGAAGATCGAGATGTTGATGCCGGCCACGAAGCTGGCGATGTCCTTGCCACCCGCGGGCAGCGGGCTGGGAGCCGGGATCGCCACAACGCCGTACTGGCTGGACTTCATGCCGTCGGCCTGCAGCGTGTTGTCGGCGTTGTTCTGGCTCATGAGCATCGCGGCCTTGCCCGCGGCGAAGTCACCCGGGGCCTCGGGGCCGTTCTTGTACTGAACGTCTGACGGGTTCACGACCTTGTACTTGCCGAGGAGGTCGACGTACTGCTTGACGCCATTGACCATGCCGACGGTGGTGAATGTCGGCTTGCCGGCGGAGTCGAACGGCTCTCCACCGTTCTGCAGGCCAAAGATGAACGCGAAGTGCACGCTCTCGGTGTAGCTGCCGCCCTCGAGTACCATGCCGTACTGCTTCTTCGCCGGATTGGTGAGCTTGACGGCGTCGGTCGTCAGCTGCTGCCACGTCGTCGGCGGCTGCAGGCCGGCGGCGGCGAACATCTGCTTGTTGTAGTACAGGCCGTAGACCAGCCCGTAGAGCGGCACCGAGGTCGGCGGCTTGCCGACCGCCCCGCCGGTGGCGAACGAGGCCGGGACGAACTTGGCCTGACCCCCGATGGCCGTCAAGGCCGCGGCGTCGAACGGCATGAACGCTCCGGTGGCCTGCAACGATGCGGCCCAGGTGTTGCCGATGTTGAGCACATCAGGACCCTGGCCGCTGGTCGTCGCGCCGAGGATCTTGTTGAGCAGGTCAGGCCACCCGATGACCTGGAGGTTCACCTTGATGCCGGTCTGCTTCTCGAACTTCGCCAGTTCGGGGGTCAGCACGGCCTGATCGTTCTGGAGGCTGGTGCCCTGGTTGCTGGCCCAGTAGGTCAGGGTCTTGCTCGACCCCGAGCTGCTCGAGGAGCTGCTGGACGAGCTCCCGCACGCGGCGGTGGTGGCCACCGCAAGAACTGCGACGACGACGACGATTAGACGGGCCTTCATAACGCAGCTCCCTGGGTTGGTGGCGGTAGACGATGGTCTGCGTCTACTCACGCCGTACTGGCACTTCACCATCACAGTGTGCGAAAGTCCACTGTTGTGCGGCGGGTCGATAATGGGGCGCTGACGACTCTACCGGTGGTTCGCTGCGCGGTGCGCCGCGTCGAGGAGGCACGAAATGGGCATGCGCTTTGCCGTCGTAGGAACCGGTTTTTGGGCCCGCGAGACACATGCGACAGCACTGGCCGCGCATCCCGATGTCGACCTGGTCGGCGTATGGGGACGCTCGTTTACCCGCGCCGCTGAACTGGCCCAGGCCTTTGGCGCGCGGCCCTACGAACGCGCCGACGACATGTTTGCCGATGTCGATGCCGTGGCCTTCGCGGTGCCCCCGAATGTTCAGGCCGACCTCGCCGTCCGGGCCGCGACACGTGGCTGCCATCTGCTGCTGGACAAGCCGATGGCCTTCAGCACCGCGGCAGCCGATCGGATCGTCGAGGCGGTGGAGGGCGCCGGTGTCCGTTCGCTGGTCTTCTTTACCAGTAGATTCACCGCCAATCAGGCCGACTGGTTGACCGGCGTCCAGCAGGAGCCCGCCTGGAACTCCGGCTACGTTCGCATGTACGGCTCGATCTTCGAGCCCGGCAATCCCTACGGCACATCCGCGTGGCGCCGTGCCCGCGGGGCCTTGTGGGACATAGGCCCGCACGCCCTGTCCATTCTGGTGGCGGCGCTCGGACCGGTGACCCACGTCCTTGCCGACCGTGGCCAGGGCGACACGGTGACGATCGTTCTGCACCACCGGTCCGGCGCCGCCAGCACCATGTCGCTCAGCCTGACCGCCCCGCCCGGCAGCCTCGGCAGCACCTGGCAGCTGTTCGGAGAGCATCGCCAGACGTCCATGCCCGAAGCAACGACCACTCCGGCGGCGGCGATGGGCGCGTGCATCTCTACGTTGCTGACGGAGCAGCCTGGTCGGTGGCGACACCCTTGCGACGCGAGCTTCGGACGCGACGTTGTGGCCATCCTGCAGGCGGCCGACGCATTCCTGCAGCGACCGCTCGCCGACCGGGTCCAGCCCGTCGGGTAGCGGCGCGCCTGCGGGGCCCGGATGCCGGGCTCTCGGGACGCGCCCCGACTACCGCCGCTTACCCGATGAACCAGCGGTGGGCGCGCATGGCCGGCTCGTGAGCCGGGATCGCCTCCCAGGTCTCTGAGCGCAGCCGCCTGAGAAAGACTCGGGTGGCCTCGTGGTCGGGGGTCATCGGTCCGACGACGTCGCGGTTGATGGCCAGCGAGACAATGTCGCCGCACAGACAGACCGGGCCTTCGGCGGTGGCCACGAGAACGCTCTGGTGACCCGACGTGTGGCCGCCGTTGGGCACTACCGTGATCCCCGGCAGGATCTCCTGTTCACCGTGCACCAGACGCCAGCGCTCACCGACCGCTTCTCGAAAACGCCCGATCCCTCGGTACCAGACTCCCGCCGCCTGCGACCGGGCATACGGTCCCGCCGCGAGAGTGGCGCGATCGGCGTCTGACAGCAGCGCACAGGAGGCCTCGGCCTTGAGCGCCGACTGCAGTTCCTCACGCTGGACAAGCACCCGCGCCCCGGGGAAGAGGTCGTCGTTCTGAATGTGATCCTGATGCAGGTGCGTGTGGATGATCAGGTCGATCTCTGCCGGTGACACGCCGCTTCGCCGCAGGGCCGCCAGGAGGCTTGCGCGCGGCTCGCCGCCGACTTCATAACCGACGTCGGCAGACTGCTCGAGGTCGGGACCGGTGTCGACCAGCAGCGACGTGCGTCCGTCGCGCAGCAGCCAGCAGTAGCAGGGAACGTCGAGCATGACGTCGTCGAGCGCGCCGCACACGTACGCGCCCAGGGACGTGTCGGGAAGCGTCCCGACCTCGATGATGCCGACCGTCCAGGCCACCGTGCCCCGGTCTCCTGCAAGCGCCTGCCCTGCCTACTTGGCCGCCCCGACCGTGGCCGCGCCGTCCGAGCTGCCTTCGGGCACACCGGCCTTGCCCGACTTGATCCGCCAGTGCAGTGCCGCGGCATACCACAGGACGCCCACTCCCAGCGTGCCCAGGACGGCGATGTCGGCCTGGTGGAACATCGGCTGCAGCGTCAGCATCAGAAGGGCGGCGATCAGCCAGACAAAGGCGATACCGAAGACGACCCGGGACCACTTTCCGAGCGTGAACATGCCAGGCACATGGAAGGCCTCGAGCTCGCGGCGCTTAACCGCATAGGCGACCACGATCAGCAGATAGTAGACGAACGGCAGGATGGACGTCGCCCCGACGAGCACGTCGAACGTGCTGACCTGGTAGTAGGCGTAGATGAGCATCGCGACGGCCAGCAGCGAGCCGATGACCAGCGCGGCGGTCGGTACCTTCGACCTGCCGTTCACGCTGCGTAGCTGCCGTGAGAACGGAATGACGTTGTCGCGCGACAGGGCGAAGATCAGCCTGCCCATCACGGCGATCACCGACAGGCAGGTGCCCAGCACGGCGACCAGCGGGAAGGCAAGAGCGACCCGGGCGCCGGCGCTGCCGAGCCAGTAGGACACCACATCGTAGACCGGCGTGTAGGAGCCGGCCACGGCGGCCATGTGACCGGTGGGTACGGCGGAGGCAAAGCAGATGAGGGCGATCATGCCGAACAGGCCGGTGCCGACCAGTGACCAGATGACGGCCCGCGGGACGGCGCGCCGGGCGCCGACGCTTTCTTCGGACATGTCGGCAGCCGCCTCAAAACCGGTGAGGGCAAAGAAGCCCATGACCATCGCTCCGACGACGGCGCCCCACACGGCCGATCCGTGTACGCCGTTGGTGTCAAAGAGAGAGACCGTGTGACTGGCCGGCTTGGCAAGAGCGGCGATGGCGACGATGAGGGCGATCACCAGAGTCGAGACGATCTCACAGAAGACGGCCACGTTGTTGACGCGGGCAAAGAGCCGGACGCCAACGAGGTTCACCAGCGTCAGCACGACTACGGTCGCTATCGCGATCAGAAGCAGGTCGATATTGCTCAGCGTCCAGCCGAAGATGACGCCCAGGAAGGGCGCCACGAGCACATAGCTGATCGTCGCCACGCACGTGAGCAGGTAGACGAACACGAAGATGGCGATGAACCAGCCATATCCGGCGTTGACCAGACGGGAGCCCCATTGGTAGGAGTAGCCGGCTAGGGGAATGCGCGAGCCCAGTTCGGCGATCACGAAGGCGACGAAGAGCTGACCCAAAAGCACCAGCGGCCAGAACCAGATGCTGGCGGTGCCGAACTTGCCCAGGCCGAACCCGAAATTGACGTACACGCTCGTCGTGATCGACATGAACGAAAACGAGATCCCCAGGACGGCCAGTGGTTTGAGCGAACGCCTGAGCTGCTGGCGATAGCCGAATGTCTGCAGGATTTGTTCGTCGGTCGCCTGTGTGACCTGGTCGGTAGCCATTGAGCCCCCATCTCCCTCGATAGCACGCGGTACGTAGCCAGAGCGAATAATGTTTCGCTAAAACCCGCTGAATCCCCATGAAAATCAGCGCCATCGGCGTGTGTGACGCGCACGATGCGTATCGAGTCTGTATAAGCGGTCGGATTGCGTCTGTCAAGATGCCTGCGAACGCACGCGCCCACGCGCCGAGCTTGCGACGGTGCGAAGGTAGCGTGGGGCTGGACTAGAGCGTGATCGACTCGACCACGGTGGCCGGCATGCCGAGGCTCCACCGCTCGGCGCCGCAGTGAGGGTGGGGGCCGACCAGTCGGGTATACTTCTCAGGCTGTCGGCCTGGGCCATCCAGCGCACAGGTCGGCACGGCGGCGAGGCGGCATGGCCAAGTGGTAAGGCGGAGGTTTGCAAGACCTCGACCCCAGGTTCGACTCCTGGTGCCGCCTCCAGAGTTCACCCGCGCCGGTGCGGCCCGGCGTGTCGGTCGCCATCCGCCACGCTCGAGCGGCACGCGTACTTTGGACTTCGTCTCTTGTGCGCGGCGACGGCCGCCAGCGTCAGGCGGG
>Ga0182014_10004954_pt1 | contig 15002 bp, 13 predicted proteins | sample 612S2DmetaG_FD_120489 | JGI IMG/M metagenome (GOLD analysis project Ga0182014, IMG submission 120489) | Permafrost microbial communities from Stordalen Mire, Sweden - 612S2D metaG | ecosystem: Environmental > Terrestrial > Soil > Wetlands > Permafrost | place: Sweden: Stordalen | collected... | reverse complement strand
TCCCTGATACATCCTGATGATGTTGAGAGTTTTGAAAAAGAATTACAAATTCATATTGATAATGCTGAAGGATACTCTCTTGAGATTCGTTTGAAAACTAAGGATGGAAAATGGCGCTGGATTCTAACTAATGGAAAGGTCGTAGAAACTGGCGAGGATGGGAAACCCCTAAGGATGTTGGGCACACACACAGACATCACAGAACGTAAACAAGCTGATGAACAATTGAAAAGAACTATGGACGAGTTAAAACGCTCCAACATGGAACTGGAACAGTTCGCTTATGTAGCATCACACGACCTGCAAGAACCACTAAGGATGGTTTCAAGCTTCACCCAGCTACTGGAGAAGCAATATAAGGATAAACTTGATGAAAACGCCTTGGACTACATTAATTACGCTGTAGACGGTGCTAAACGCATGCAAGCACTAATAACGGATCTTTTAACCTACTCCCGGGTTAACACTCAGGCTGGTAAATTTAAGGATACGAATTTAGATAAGGTTCTGAATGAGGTTCTATTTAACATGGGAATAAAGATCCAAGAAAATCAGGCGATCATAACCCGGGAATCCTTGCCTAAGATTTGTGCAGATTACGGGCAGATGGTGCAAATATTCCAGAATCTCATAGACAACGCTCTGAAATACCGGAGCAAAGAAACACCGCAAATATTAATATCTGCCCGAAAAGAAGATAAGCAATGGCTATTCAGTGTTGAGGATAATGGCATAGGCATCGATCCCAAATATGCTGATCGCATATTTATGATCTTCAAACGCTTACATACAAACGAAGAATATGAAGGAACTGGCATAGGATTGGCCATAACTAAAAGAATAATAGAAAGACACGAAGGACGAATCTGGGTCGAATCCGAACTGGGTAAAGGTTCAACCTTCTACTTCACCATCCCCATAAACATAAAATAATCAAGAATAATGTTTATGTAAATGATGAATTTGTTGTTATAGCTGCAATTTTTATTATAGTAGATTTAAAAATATTAATAATTGTAAGTGTTATTATCCTTAATATAATAAGGATGGATTTTCCTTTACTTTATGGATCTCTTCTTTCTCTCCAGACTCCAAGTTTTTATATTCTTCCATTATATCTGCCAATAGACGTTCTACCATGTCTCTGCCGAAATTTTCTTTGATGACCATTCTCATTACTGCTATATCGTCTGCATTTTTGGGTAGCGTGTATGCAGGTATTATCCAACCTTTTTCTCTAAGTTTATCTGATAATTGGAAAACTGTAAAATCAGCATCCTTTAATTTAACCGTGACCAGTGGAAAGTATACATCTTTATTAATAACTTCAAATTTACCCGTTTCTTCTAATTCATATGCTAAATATTTAGCATTTCCACTCATAACCTCCATTATATCCTTATAACCATCAAATCCTAGTCTGATGAAGTTATAATATTGTGCAATTATAGTACTGCTTCCCTTAGAGAAGTTAAGACTATAATTAGACATGTTACCACCTAAGTAGTTAATATTGAAAACTAGATCGTCTGGTATGTCTGATTTATCTTTAAAAATTATCCACCCCACGCCAGGGTAAACTAAGCCGTATTTATGTCCGGATACGTTAATAGATTTAACTTGTTCTAATCTGAAATCCCATAAAACATCAGGGTAGAGAAATGGGGCGATAAATCCCCCGCTGGCACCGTCAACATGTATCGGAATATCCCAACCCTTATCATTCTTGATATTCATTAACATATCATTAATCTCTTTTATAGGATCCATTTGACCTGTAAAAGTGGTCCCGATTACTGCGCCTACTGCTATGGTGTTTTCATCAATTTCCTCCGTCACGTCCTTTGCAGTTATAGTATACAAATCCTCTCGTAATGGTATTAACTTTAATTCCACGTCAAAGTAGCGGGCGAATTTCTCCCATACTGTATGCACATCAGCACCCATCACTATGTTAGGTTTATCAAAAGGTTTGTTTTCTGCTTTTCTTCGTTCTCTCCACGTCCATTTATGAGCTAATAATCCTAACATTATAGCTTCAGACGATCCTATAGTGGCGGTTCCCATGGATTTACAGTCTTCCGGAGCGTTAAATAATCTAGCCAACATATTAACTGCTCTTTCTTGTATTTTCTCAGTTTGTGGATATTCATCATTATCCACAAAATTCTTGTCGATGGATTCCATTATTAATTTATCAGCTTGTGGCTCCATCCAAGTGGTTACAAAACTAGCTAAATTCAAAGCAGGATTACCATCTAAATTCAACTCGTCATGAATTAACTGATAAGCCGCTGCTGCAGGCATTCCTTCATTGGGCAGTTCAAATTTGGGTATGCTTTTATCAAAAAATCTACTACCATAAGCCGTTGTATTATTACTATGTTCCCTCTCCGATTTTTTCAATTTATCCAAATCTTTTTTCTCAGATAACATTTCCATTTACACCTCACCAATGATTATTTCCTTTATTTTGGTTTCTTTTCGTCTATTTTTTTCTTGAGTTCATTTACTTCGGAAATAAGTACGTCTAGTTTTTCTTCATAATTTGATACTCGATTTTCTACTTTTTCTCCAGCTTTACGGCTTTCTGTTCTAAAGAAATCTAAGAATGAATAGGCCAATGTGGCTGTAAGTAAACTAATATAAGCCATACCGGTTAAAATTAGAATAATGCCGATTATTCTGCCAATTGCTGTAATGGGAACAATATCTCCATAACCTACGGTAGTCATTGAAATGATAGCATACCACATTGCAGATTCATAGTTCGGAACTTCAGGATTAACGGCGTGTTCCGCAATGAAGAATAGATATGTTCCGATAATTAGAATTAAAAAAAGTATTACCGTAGCATAATCTAATTTAGTTTTAGACGGATATTTACGAACATTACTTCCATTAATTAGTAAAACTTTATAGAGTGCGTAGATCCTGAAAAGTCCAATTAAACCTATAATGGCAGTATAGCTGAATAATTGGAAAATGTTGAAACAAATAAAAGTTAAAGGTATTATAGAGGCTATGAAAAACCAATGATCTCTAAAAAATAATCCTGTATCATTACTTATTTTTTGCTTTTTAATTCTATAAAATATTAAATCAAGTAATATTAGTACGGCTATTATTAGATCGAATGTGCTAATGCTATAGATGGTAGCGGGCTTTACACCTACTGTAAATCCAACTGTCATTAAACCTAGGAGCACTATGTCGACTATTATAAAAATAGATAATAATGCTTCTAAAATCAGTTGATAATGTCGCTTCATGTTTTTCAATCCAATTTAAAATATTATATAAACAATAATTTTATACTAATTCTGCAATGGAGTCTATTTATCTAAAAGATCGTAATCATAAATTTTTATATCTCTTAAAGGTTCCATTATCTTTAGCTTGCTTTATTGAATCATATAAACCGTAAATATCCGATATAATCCATTTTAAGTATTCAAAAATAGTTTTCGAATCCATATCACTCGATTCAATTTTTATTTCTTCAATTTCTGCTGATATTAAACCTGAATCGGGTAGAGGTTGTGGATCCGTACCATTTTCCACTGTGTTTTTTAAATCAGTTAGAATCTGTTCCAACTTAATAGCGGTAGGTTCCCAGATGGGATGAATATCTTTTGAAGTATTTATTCTATTAACTGAAGCGGAGAGATCTCGTGAAAGCCGGTCACTTGCCTCGGCGATTGAATTCAAAACTTTAATATCTTCCCCAGCATCGTCAAAAGAGTTAGTAACTTTATTTATACCAGCTTCAAGATTATTATGACTAAGTATCATTTCCTGTAAAGCTAAACTTGTTTTCTTCTTATTTACAGTGTCTTCAAGTGCAGGATTAGTTGCAAATCGGATGTAATCAATATTCGATTCAAGTCTCTTAACCAACTGCTGCGGCAGATTCACTTTCAATGTGCTGGGTAAAATTAAGTATCCAACTACGAATGCAATGACAGATCCAATAATTATATCAACGAAACGTGCTAATCCCGTTGCAAGAATGTCTACTGATGGTTGGAAAAATATTATAAGCATAGTCAATGCTATTAAAAAATAAAGATAACTCAAACCGTAATAGGCAGCCATAATTGCTAACATTAAAACTATAAAGCCATAAATAACTACTTGGAGACCTAAACTTATTAAAATTCCACTGATAATTATAGCAATGATTATACCAATAGTGGTGGCTGTTATTCTGATGATCATTTTGTCAAAAGTGCTGGAAATATCTGGTTGGAGAACTATAAAAATTGATATAGCAATCCAGTAAACATTGATTGAAGAAGTTACTAGGGTTAAAATAAACGCTAATCCCACAGCAAAGGAAAATCTGATCGCGTGACGGATATACATATTCTGCAGGTTAAAATTGGCCTTCAAATTTTCCCTAGCAGATATTTTTGATGGAAGTAATAATGGGGGGATATCTAGTACTAAATCTCCTTTAAGGATTGTCTGGGACTTTTCAAATATCTCTGGAAACTTCTTCATGTTTTTAAGAATAATTGAACGAGTAGATTCATCCAGTCCTGTGACGGCTTCCATTTCATCAATCTTTTTGCTTAAAATAGTTATATTTAGATTAGGGTTTTTATTATCTGTTAATATTTCATTAGCAACTTCTGCGCTGAGTTGGTTAATTTCCTTATGGAATTCCTTTAAGATTTCTTTGGCTTCTCCTTTAAGATTTAATTCAATTGTGCGGGTTAATGTTCTAGTTATAATTAAAATACGACTTAATTCCATCAGACTCCTTATTTTAGGGGTGGGATGGCTTTTTTCTAATAATGTTTTGGCCTGTATTAAGGTGTTTGCGCCTGCATCAGGAATAAAACAGCTAGCCACTATCTTAAGTGTGGTTTTATCCTTACGTATTAATTTAGGGATTAGCAGGATGGATGAAGCTATTATAGCACCTAAAAAAGCCCAAAAACCCCATTGAACAGCTGTTGAGTGAATGTTTACTATCACTAATATTGCTATAAAATAAATAACCAGTCCAATATAACCTAATGATCCCTGAAATTTTCCTAAAATATTTAAAGTAGAAGATAAGAAAACCCATACCAAAAGAAACACAATAGCTACCCAATCATTTATAAGACCTAATGCCGCAGTAAAAAAGGCTAAACTGATGACAATAGCTGTTATTATATTAAAACGGGTTAATACTCTAATAGGAAGTTTCAAGATCACAAACTGACTGATAAGAACTCCACTTAGTATAAATGCAGCTGATAAGTTTCCTAACTTAAGTAACTGAGAAATGATAAAAACCACAATCAAGGCCGCAAACATATTAAGTGAAGCATTCCAATTTGGTTTAATTTTATTAGGGAATAATAATCTATTAATATACTTTCTACGACTTATTTCATGCATAGTATTTTTATCTGAGGATACTTTCCCCTTTCTCACTTCATCGGAATCTTTTTTCGTCATGAGTAAACTCGAGCAAATAAAAAAATAATATTAATACTATTTAATTTGCAGTTTATATCTAAAAAATATTATGTTATCGTTTATACTAAAAAAAAGATAATAATGTTTTTATTAGCAAGAGAGGAAATCATAATTCTAGAAAATTAAAAATTTGATATTTAATATGATTTGAACTTCTTATGAAAAAAATATTTGGTTGGAGTTATTTTTTATATTAATTTAGATTGAGTAGTAATATTTGGACATGTTAGTTTTTCAAATGGTTTTTTTAATATTGAAGAATACGAAAACCTTTTACTAATAAATATCATAATAAAATTAGCTAATTCTAAATTTAAATTGCATATAACCGACCATAGGGCTAACAATAGCTATACTACAGATAACTAACTGTAAATAATTTAAGCGTGTATACTTTAAGTTAATTAAAATTAACTCATAGTTAATTATAAATAATATTAAAACTATACATTGTGAATAGTGATTTAATGCCGAAAGTTCTCCCCGAATACAAAAATATAGTTAGAATGAAGATTATCCAAGCAGCGTTAAAAGTTTTCTCAAAAAAAGGATACCATAACTCCAAAATGGATGAAATCGCAGAAGAAGCAGCATTAAGCAAACCAACATTATACAAATACGTACAAAGCAAAGAAGACATTCTAAAAACAATTTCAGAATCCAGTATAAAATCAACTAAACAATCACTATCAATCGGTGATCAGGATACTAAAGAGATTTTAGATAAGAATTACAACATGATTGTTGAATCCAAACATATTTTACACTTAGGTTATGAAATCACATCACTATCATCCCACAATAAGAACATTCAAAAGCTTAACAGAGAAGTTTACAAGGCAAATAAAGAAGCATTAATAACATTACTACAAAATCAACAAAATAAGGGAATGATAAAAAAAGAAATCGACACTAAACTCGCAGCTCAACTTATAACAGCCATAATCACAGACATAACAAGTCAACTAATTATTGGATGCGATGAATCAGAGATAAAAGAATACTGGAACCGGTCCATAACAGCAATACTAGGCGATTATACTAAATTTAATAAAAAGATAGTGAAAAATTAAAAGTACCGAAATAAACTTTATTAAAATTATAAACCGGCCATGAATCACTAATTTTATATTATATTACGATAAGAGGCAGCGAATTAAACCATAAGGAGTGTTTTATATAATGGATGAAAAATCTGAAATAATCGACGTACATCATCACATTGTTCCAAAAGAATATGTAAAAAGTTTATCCGATGAAGGGGTGAAAAAAGCTATTGGTGTGAAATTTCCCGGTTGGAATGCAAATAAAGCCCTTAAAGTAATGAACAAATATGGTATCAGTAAATCAATCCTTTCAATCTCTGCACCTGGAGTTTATTTTAAAGATAAAAATCTAGAACTTGCAAAAGATTTATCAAGACAAACAAATGAGATATGCACTGGATTAATCGAGGATCATCCCGATAAATTCGGCGCTTTCGCAACATTACCCCTTCCAGATGTTGACGCATCTATAGAAGAGCTTAAATACGCCCTTAAAAAACTTAAACTTGATGGAGTAGTGCTCTTAACCAATTATGACGGGTATTATCTCGGTGATCCACTCTTTGACAAGTTATTTATCGAACTCAACCGTCAAAAAGCAGTAGTATTCATTCACCCCGCTACACCTCCAGGCTTTGAACAATCACACTTAGAATTTCCTGAAGCAATGATGGACGTTTGTTTCGACACCACCAGAACAACCTTCTCCATGATCATCAATGGTGTGACAAAAAGATATCCCGACATTCGCTTTATCCTGTCCCATGCAGGCGGCACAGTACCCTATACAGCCGCGAGACTAAGCATACTATCTTCACTCTTCGAAGGCTTAGGAGGTGCAGGCCCATACATAGCTGAAGGAGCGAATATATTTACCCATCTAATACCCAAATTAAAAGAAGATTTCCCAGATCAACTTAAACTATATTTAAATTTTAAAGAAAACATGCCAGAAGGCCCGGAAGTTTATCTAAAAAAATTCTATTATGATACAGCACTTTCAGCTTCACCCCATGCTTTTGCATGCCTCCAAACACTCGTTGACACAACACAAATCGTATTCGGAAGCGATTACATTTGGGCGACAGAACCAGCTGTGCCAGCAACAATTAAAGGTATAAGAGAATATACAGGCTTTAATGAAAAAGACATAACAGCCATCGAAAATGAAAATGCAAAGAATCTATTCCCAAGCTAAAAAAAATTAACTTAAATGAATCAATCATATGAATTAAATTAAATCTTTTTTTTTATTATCTTTTTGATGTTAGAATTGTACTTCGTGAACATCGCTATAATGAAGGAAATATAAACATATTTTTATAACACAGATGCGTTCATTATGAATAATTCACGGAAATTTGATAAGTAACTATTTTTTGAATTCATTGGGCTATATGTAATGATAAATTTACAATATTTCCAATTTTCGTTTATAAAATAACTGAAAACCTTATAAAAAATTAAAAAGTTAAATATATTATTATTCGAATCTAAATTAGAATACAGTTGATAATTTCAAGCTATATGAAATCGTATAAACAGGGGAGTGTTCTAAGAAATGATTGAAAAACTTTTATTTATCCCTTTAATAGTAAAAGATTTAGATGAAGCTTTAGAATTCTATACTGAAAAATTAGGCTTTGAGAAAGTGACAGATGTAAAGGGTCCAATGCATTTTCTGACAGTTGCTCCTAAGCTGGTAAAGGAACCTGAAATTTTACTACAAGTTCCTGACCCTGAGATGGTTGGAGAGGAAAAAGCTGCGGAGTTAATGAATCAAATTGGCAAGAGTCCCATGTGGATATTTAAAGTGGATGATTGTAGAAAAACAGTCGAAGAATTGCGGGAGAAAGGCGTGAAAATATTGAATGAACCTAGTGATAATCCATTTGCTATCAATGCTATTATCGCGGATTTGTATGGAAACGCCTTCTTACTTCAGGAACCAGTCAAATAAATTCACAAATATTTAATAGATGTAAATACTTAACGTATCATCCAATTTTTTTTACGAAAATAATTTTTTTTTTTAGGTAGAAAGAAAAAGTGTATTTTTGGGTTTTAAATTTCTCTTTTTTTTATATTGGTTTAGCTTTTTACGGGGGTTTCTGTTTCTTTATATGTTGCCTCTGAGTTTTCGGGTAGTTTAAGCCACATTTTATCTTTTAATATTATTGCAACGGCTATTATACTGAAAATTACACCATTGGTCACGTCAAAGATTATCAATCCATTGAATGAGGTTAAAGTTGGTGAAAGTACTAAACCGACTGAGAAATTACCTACTGCGTGGAGTAGAATGACTAATAGGAGACTACCTCGGGTGTTATTGTAAACCCATGTATAAATGAAAGTTATTGGGATAATTAATATAAATTTTGCCAGACAAATTAGGATGAATATGATGACACCATCAGAAAATAATTGAGGTAGGTAATTGGGAAAATGCCAAATAGTCCATATTACACCTAATATTAATGAAGCAATTAGTGGTGAGTAACGATTCTGTAAACGGGGTAAAGCAAATCCCCTCCAACCAATTTCTTCTTCAAAACTGTTAAGTATTAAAGTGAATATGAAGAATGGAATAAGTCCATAACTTGTGTATTGAAATTGTATTGGTTGACCACTTAATAGATCTGTTATAATAGAAATTAAAAAATAGATTATGGGCACTATTATTATGACAAAAATGTACCATTTTACATTTACTTTCCAAATATATTGTTTACTGAGTAATTCTCTAACACCTTTAATATTAGATAAGCCTCCGCTTATAATATACGCCACTATTAATGAGCTGATGATTATATCGATTAATGGTAGTGAATATAGGGGTGAAATAGTGTATAATGCGATTAGAGTAATTATGAACGTTATTAGGAATGCAAGCCATTTTTTAAGTGTCTGTTTTCCGATTATTTGGGGTTTGACGATAGCAGCGATGATTATCGCAGCTAGAGCAACACCAAAAAGTGATATTGAACTGAATTCTGGAATTAAATATACAAGCCAGCTGAGTAAGAATGCTAATATAAAAAAGAATATTAATTGATTATTTCTAATTGAATTTGCAATACTATTCACAATTATTACTCCGGTATGATTGTGTGAATAATTTGTATTTAATATTTTAAGCTTACTTTTCAAGCTAAATCTAAACTTACTTTAGTTATCTAATATAACTTACAAATGACATTTTTTTAAATTTAAGGATTTTGTCCTGAAATTGTTATGTATTAGTAGTGAATGGGAAGTAAGAGTGTGTTTTTTTTGGATCTATTTTAAATTTTTATTTATTTTTATGGTGATAGAATTTAAAATGAAAAAATTTATTTATTTGTTCTAAATTTATTTTATTTAGTTTTTCACTTAAATAATTCTATGATTTATGGAAATATTTTAATATTTATTACTATAATTTAATATTCATGAGTAGTGTAAATCTGGTTTTGGATAAGATTAAAGATTTGCAATTGGAGTTTCCGGATGGTGTTCCGGTTAATATTTTGTTACAGGAATTGAATTTATCTGATGAGGAACTTAAGGCTACTTTGTTGAGTCTGATGGATGATGGTGTTATATTTATTGAAGAGGAGTCTGTTAAACTGGTTGAGCAAGTGTCTGAAGATGATATGGTTTCAGGGGATAGTATTGGATTGGATGATTCAGTTAATGTTTCTGATGAAACAGTAATAATGGATGAGGTAAAGATAGAGGATTTAAGTGAGAGGGAGTTGAAGGCTTTAGAGATTATTAAGGTTTTAGCTGGTGATTCTAAGCATGTTTCTAAATATTTATTAGAAGGGAATCTTCTTTATGGTGATTTAAAGCTTAGTGCATTGGGTACTTATAATTTAATATCGTCTCTGGAGAATAAAGGTCTTATAAAACATGTTAAATTGAGCGATGGTGAATATTACACTATTTAATCTGCTTATTCTCTTTTTCATTAATTTTGATTTATATATAATTCTTGATTGACTTATTATAGTGAGATTTTATCTCGGCGTTGTATTCATCTTGTTTTATTGATAATTACAGAATTTTATTTTTGTATTTCAAATTTTTAAGTTTCCATATTTTTTTTTAATTACTTTAACCATATTTCTAAAACTAATTATCGGATTTTAAATGAGAAAATTTTTATGAACTATTAACCATATTAATATTATAAAGGAGTGGGAAAAAATAATGGTTAAAATTGGATATAAATTATCCAGTGAAGATACTCATCCATTAAATTTGGTGAAATATGCTGAAATGGTTGAGGAGGCTGGTTTTAGCTTTGCTATGATTTCAGATCATTATCATCCTTGGGTTAATAAACAGGATCAAAGCCCATTTGTTTGGAGTACTTTAGGCGGTATTTCACAGGCCACTACTAATTTGAATTTAGGTACAGCTGTGACTTGTCCTACAATAAGAGTGCATCCGGCTATTGTTGCTCAAGCGGCTGCTACAACTGCTTCGATGATGCCTGGTAGATTTATGTTGGGTGTGGGTTCTGGTGAGAATTTGAATGAGCATATTCTAGGGGATCATTGGCCGCCTGCACCGGTACGTATTGCAATGTTGGAGGAAGCGGTGAAGATTATTCGAATGCTTTGGCAGGGTGATATTCATAATTTTAAAGGTAAATATTATACTATTGAGAATACGCGAATCTATACTTTACCAGCAGAACTTCCGCCTATTTTAATGTCTGCGGATGGTGAGGAAGCGGCTGAAACAGCGGGTAGAATTAGTGATGGTTTAATTACCCCTGGTATTAAGGAGAGTCTTGTTAAGATTTTTAAGAATACTGGTGGTAAGGGTAAACCTTGTTATGCTGAGGTTTCAGTTTGTTGGGCGGATGATATGGATTATGCTAGAAAGATAAGTTATGATTATTGGCCTATACTTGCTAATAAGAATGGTTTAAATTGGGAGATACCTACACCTAAATATTTTGAGGAATTAGCTAAAATGACGAATCCTGATAGTTTAACACGGGAAATTGTTTGTGGTAATGATCCGCAGAGTCATATTGATGAGATTAATAAATTTGTTAAGGCTGGTTATGATCATGTGTTTATTCATCAGTTAGGACCTTATCAAGAGGGTTTCATAAAATTTTATGAAGAGGAAGTTCTCCCTGAATTCCAGTAAAAAAAAATATTCATAATAATTAATTTTTTTTCAGAATTAAGTATTAGGAATATTTTTTTTTTTAAATGGATTTTAAATATTTTTACCTAAAAAATGTACTTAGAATTCTACATTTGCGTATTCATTCTGATAATTATCAACAATTTCTTCAATATCTGTATAATCTCCAGCTAAAATATAATTTAAGTACTTTAAATAGGAATCGAAATGATTTTTTGAATCAGGTGTAGTTTGTACTGCTTTATCGATAAGTATTCTAATAAAAAACACTTCATCTTCCGGGGAATCCGTAAGTTCTCCAGTTTTTAGAATAGGAGTAAATAAATCTTCAATGGAACTACTAATTATAGCATCTAGAACCTCTGAAGTTTCTGAATCTCTATTTTTTGAATCATTCAATTTACCACCTCTAGTTTTATTATTTAGAATTGTTTTTTGTAATATTTAGATTCTTCTAAAAATCAAATTGTACTGCTAATATTTTGAGTTTTTCGTTAATTACTCTGTCTAAGAAATGTTGTTTAGTATGTTATTGTGGATAAAGGTTATTTTATCTGAATTTATTTTCGTTTAGGTTGTTATTATGGGGTTTAAATTATTTCTGGGCGTGTTGAGTAATGCGTCATACGTGTAATGATATAGTATGTAGGAGATTAAATGGAATGGTGGAAAACTTTTGATCATATTTGCTCTGCAACATATTTATGATGGGATTTCATAGGAGATGCTGTTTTTAGAGTTTGTTTATTAAATAAAATTTTTGTGGATGACCTGCTATTGCATGTGAGGTTTGACGGGCCTGTTTATGCCGATCATGCAGTAGAACCGATGACCTTATATGAATTTTTTTTAATATTTTATAGTTTTATTTTTTTTTTATTACCACATTATATGACAACCAGAGTATAGGTTGAGGGGGTAAAAAAACTAATAATTTCTTCCTTTAAATTTAGAATCATCTTAGAAATAATACTAAATTAGATTTTTTTATATAGAAATATTTGATTTTGGTGCAGAAATGGTCAAGAAAAAGTCAAGTTTTTTGATATTGAAATTTTCGATTAATGTTAGCTTTTTTTGAGTGAAAGTATTACTTTGATAGTGAAATTAGAAATAAAAAAAATTAAAAATCTGAGGATTATTAAGGCTTTAAAACATTATTAAATAATTAATTATTCTTATTGGTATATGTTATATGTTCCTTATATACACCTTAGCAAATTTTTTATTTTAAATTTTTTTTATTAAAAGTATTACATATCAGTGAAGAATCTTTTTTTTATGGTGTTTATTTTATAGTTTTATTTTAGTACTCCTTCGGCTACGATAAAGTGAACTTATTTGTGTTTATAGTGCAGAATAGTAATGTAATAGGAAAAATAGAGTATTTGTTTAGTATTTATGAACACGTAAAGAAAGTATTCATCATTAATGAAATATTATAATAAATTATGAAATTTTAAGTTAAAAAAATTTTAAGACATTAGTTGGTGATTGTGTTATGATTTTGATTGTGGGTGGAGCAGGTTATATTGGTTCTCATGTTAATAAGATGCTTAGTCTTAATGGTTTTGAGACGGTTGTTTTCGATAATTTGAGTTATGGTCATCGTGATTTTGTGAAGTGGGGTGTCTTGGAGGAGGGTGATCTAGGTGAAATTATTGACATAAGACGAGTATTCCAAAAATATCATATAGATGCCGTAATGCAATTTGCAGCATTCACTTATGTAGGTGAATCCGTTGAAGATCCGCAGAAATATTACCTCAACAATCTCCGTAACACGTTGAATCTTTTAGAGGTGATGTTGGAGGAGAAAGTTAAATATTTTGTATTCTCCTCAACCTGCGCAACTTATGGCGATCCTAATGAGATTCCTATTACAGAAGATCATCCTCAAAATCCTATAAATCCCTATGGGAAAGGAAAATATATGGTGGAGCAGATTTTAGAGGATTATAGTAAAGCTTATAATTTACGGTATGCGGCTTTACGTTATTTTAATGCTGCCGGGGCAGATCCTGATGGTGAAATAGGGGAATTACACCAGCCTGAAACTCATCTTATACCATTGATTTTGAATGTTGCATTGGGTAAAAGAGATGATATTAAGATATTTGGAACAGATTACCCTACTCCTGATGGTACCTGTATAAGGGATTATATACATGTCCTTGATCTTGCAGATGCTCATATTAAAGCTTTGGAACGATTGCAGAATGGTGGTGAGAGCGATGTTTTTAACTTAGGTAATGGTCAAGGATTTTCTGTAAGAGAAGTGATTGGTACTGCTGAGAAAGTTACCGGTAAAAAGATTAAAGCATCAGAAGTTGGTCGCAGGCCTGGTGATCCACCAGTTTTAGTGGGTAGTGCTTTGAAGGCGCGTGAACTGTTGGGTTGGCAGCCACGGTATAATGATCTTTCTTTGATTATTGATACTGCGTGGCGTTGGCAGCAGAAACTTTAAATTTTTAGGCTAATGTTCTATAAAATAAGAAGTAAGCTAGAATCATTAAAATTATAGCTAGTATAACAACTGTTATTATAGAACCTGTATCATTTCCGAATATGATGGGTATGGGTCCAATTAGAATTACACCACCCGTTTTAACTTCTCCAGTTTTAGATGCAGTTCCTTGTAGGAATGTGCCGATAAATATTAGGATGAAGCCAATAAATATTGCAATGATTCCCGCTATAATGATACTGCTTCCTTTAATCATGACAGATCAACAAATAAATATTTCTTTTTTTACGAAGTTTAGAAAATCAATAAATTTTCAATTCAGTTAATTATTATCTTTTAATCGGAATTCTATTCTGTTATCCCCGTTTCTGGATTCAACTATATTCTGCAAGCATAGTTTATTTAAACTTTCTTCTAATTCATCTAAAACACAGTTTTTATTTTCAGAATTCTGGCAGAGTTGTGCTTGACAGGGACATTCTATTAAATCTTCAATTTCATTTATAGTCATCCATGTATTTGTTTGGCTTAACACATTATAAATTGAAAGATAAGTTAATATAATATTTCTTTCAGAGTTTTCTAAGTCTAATTTACTTATAATGCCCTTTATATCCTGTGAAACTGATTCAATAATAAGTTTATCCTCTTCGGGGATTATTAGCATTACTTGTACTTCTTCTGATAGATAAGATTGGCCCCGGCTGATGTGGAAATAATCTTTTCTAAGTACCAATCCACCTACATCTTCCACAATTTCAGCTAATTCATCAAATCTGTACACGCCACCGCTGAATAGTATAATTTCATACATTCGAAAAACTACTTCTAAGATTTTTTCAAAATTTTAAAGTTTA
>Ga0182014_10004953_pt1 | contig 15005 bp, 10 predicted proteins | sample 612S2DmetaG_FD_120489 | JGI IMG/M metagenome (GOLD analysis project Ga0182014, IMG submission 120489) | Permafrost microbial communities from Stordalen Mire, Sweden - 612S2D metaG | ecosystem: Environmental > Terrestrial > Soil > Wetlands > Permafrost | place: Sweden: Stordalen | collected... | reverse complement strand
TTCTCGGGCTTGATGTCACGGTGGACGATGCCTTCGTTGTGGGCGAATTGGAGCGCCTCGCAGATTTGCGGGACGATTGCCAGCGCCTGGTCGGGCGTGAGCCGGCCGGCGTGCTCGATTTGCCGCAGGTTCCCGCCATCCACGTATTCCATCACCAGGTAGTGCAACGTGCCCGCCTTCCCAAAATCATGCACGGCGACGATGTTCGGATGGTTCAGGCGCGCCAGGGCGCGGGCTTCCCGGTTGAACCGCTCGGCAAAGCCAGGATCGCCGGCCGCAGCGGGTGGGAGGATCTTCAGCGCCACCAACCGGTCCAGGCTGGGCTGGCGGGCCTTATAGACGGCACCCATGCCGCCCTTGCCGATGAACTCAAGGACTTCGAGCTGGGGAAACAATTTGGCGATCTCCGCAACCGGCGGCGGCGCAAAGCCAGACGACAGGGGGTTCGCCATCCCCGGTTCGGTGCCCGTGTTGAGGCCCGCCTTCATCAGGCATTCCGGACAAAGGCCCAATGGCACATCCGGCGGCAGCGGTTTGTGGCAGCTCGGGCAAATGCGTATTGTTTCCATAAGTATGTTCTGTTCATCTGTTCCTTAAGGAACGGCAGCGGAAGGTTGCCGGAAAAGAAGTGGGAGGGCGAGCGTCCCCGCGAGCCCTGATTCCCTGAGATCCATCAAGCAGCTTGGGCTCGCGGGGACGCTCGCCCTCCCAAACCCGCTGACTCCTCAGGAAGGCTGTCCGCCCAGCACGGCGATGAGGTGGCGCAATTCCTCGTCCACCTCACTCGGCCCGGCGACGGTCTGCGCGATCTCGTCCCGCAGCAGTTGGCGGTATCGCTGGCGCAACCGATGCACGGCAGATTTGACGGCGCCCTCGGTGATGCCCAGCATCCTGGCCAGTTCCTCATAAGGCTGCGAGGTGCGGTCCCCGACCAGGCATGGATTCAAGGCGGCGAAGAGCGCCGTCTTGCCGTCCTGCTCGTATTCCGTCCGGAGGCGATTTACCACGGTATCGAGCAGCGTCATAGCCCAGCGCCGCTCGAAGTGCTGCTCAGGGGTCACGTTGTCGGCGGGTTCGCGGACATAGCGGGTCTCTGCCGCGTCGAACTCGAGCGGGAGCAGGGGTACGCCGCCCCCCCGCTTTTGTGCCTGGGCCTTGTCCCATTCGTTGGCGAGGAAGTGGTTCATGGCGGACAAGAGGAAGGTGCGGAACCGCCCTTTCTCGCGGTCGGCGTCGTCCACCCAACGATGCTCCAGAAACCGCGCGAAGAATTCCTGAGTCAGGTCCTCCGCATCGGGCGGCGAGAAGCCCCGCCGTCGCACGTAAGCGTAAAGGGGATACCAGTAGGTCTGGCATAGCCTGGCCAATGCGTCCCGGGCGCCGCTGGTATCGCTGCCTCCGGCAGTGAGGACGACCGACCAGTGCGTCGTCACGAAGACCGGCGACCGGGGCGAGGATTCCCCCTGACCAGTGGAACCCGGCGTTGTGGATGGTTCTGAGGTGCTCAACAGACCGAAGCCTAGCCGAACACCACAGGACCGCAAGCGTCCACCCCTGGTGAAGTACTGTCCTAAACGACCGAGCCTCTGGCCCCAGATTGCTCCAACCCTTCACCCGAGTCTCCCGCGGGCCTACCCGTAGCCTCCCCGTAGTCACACTAACCCCAGGTTGAATGGTGCTTAGTTAAGGCCCCAGCAAAAGCGGGTGCTTGACACCGGTTCTGCCGGCTAAGGTGCGTTTTTGCGGCGGCAACCGCCAAACCGCCGGGAAGTCAAGTGTCTTGCCTTGGCCCTGCCAGGTGGTGCCGTCAAACCCGCCGGAACGCCAGGCTGCATCGCTGAGTTCTCCGCTCTTTTCGCTGGAATGCCAAGGCTCCAAACGCGCCTGCGCCGCTATTCTCAGACTTTGGAGATGCTTTGGGGCGGTTCAGGGTAGCCTCAGGGTAGCCTGAGGGTGGCTTCAGGGTGCCTACCGGTTGGCTACCAGTTGGCCTGAGGGTGGCCTGAGGGTGGCTTTGGTGGAGTGTGAAGATTCATCATTCATCATTCAACCTTCTGCATTCCCTGGTTGAGTGTGGCTTCGGGATGGCCGTAACCCGGTTTCGTCGTTCACTGATGGCTAAGTCGCTGTGGTACTGAGAACCCTATGTTACGAAGGGCGGCCAGTTTTAGCCAATGCTCCGTGAGGTTCAGGGGCATAACGTGCGCCGCTATGTCGGGTGTGGGGCGGACTGCGGCATCCCCGTGACTCCGCACCGGCCAAGCGCGGATGGTGTTGGGCAGACGGTGGTTTCTCAACGACGGTCCAGCTGGCTTATCTTGTCACAGAGGACCTGCATTCTGAGCCCAGTCCGGTGACCGATACGCTCGCCAAGTGCGGGCGGGAAGACGCGGTAGGGCACAACGTTCATCGCATTATGGGTGTGGCTGCCTACAGAGCCGTTGTATTCATATCCATCCATCCTTCTGAGCTGGTCCGTCAGCTTCGAGTAGTCGCCATCTTTGCAAATCACCCCCACGAGGAAAGGGAATTCGGAATCATCGATCTCGACCTGCTTAAGTGTGATGCCGGCATTCCGCGCCGCAGTCTGGATCGCCTTGATGAGGCCGTCCTTGCTGTACGCGGCGCTCATGTCGGCGGGCGGTTCGACCGGGTTGCCCAGGTATTCGAGCAAGGTCTGATTTGGCCCGGTTGAAGACACTGGCCCGCCCGTTGAGCTCACAGCCGCCGCGTGATCCGCGGATCGGGCGCGGGTATCTAGGTGGCTCCATCCCTTATCGCGGTTTACCCATTCACCCTGGCCGAAATAGACCCCACCGAAGCTGCCGCCCGACGACACCGGGTAGAAGCTAATATGCAGATACCCTTCCTCCCGCATGGTCTTCACCAGGCGGAATGTCCCGGCGCCTTTTTCGATGCTCATTATCTGGCTGGGATCAGTGGGCGTCGAACCCTTGCTCAGGGTCGTCGCGTACAAAGCCAGAGTTGCCTTTTCCTGCGACGCCAGCGTGTAAGTGCCTTCGACACAATACGTCTCGCCGGCGCGAATGGTCGGGCTGGTGCCGGTTACCCGCTGGATGGTGATGCTGTCACCGGGGAGGAACCCTCCTTCGCCCAGTTCGAACGGCACCGCGGAGGAGAAGTCCGCGGCGATGCTGTTGGCGCCACCCCATGCGGCGAGCGCGATAGTGAGACCGAGAAGCGCAGGGAAGGTAGTGTTAGGTAGGAGCTGGATACGGTCCATTTTCATAATGGGATTAGCCTCTCTTGGTTATTTGAGGCCAGCGAACTGGGCTGGGAGCCTCTCGTTTACGACGTTGGTTTGATAGGTCAAGGCGTCAATCACAACCCCGCCTTCCTGGCGAAACGTGTAGATCGGCACCACATACGAAAGCTGGGCCAAGACCTCGCCAGGGGCTAGGCGGGGCTGGGTCGGGCCCGCTTTCGGCCTGAACGTCCGCGCGCAAAGGAAGACCCCCGCCACAAGCAGCAGCACCGAAGCCGCCAGACCCAGCGGCAACGCGAAACGGCTCCAAGAGAATACGCTCCCTTGCTCCTCAGCCGGGGCCCGGCGTTGATTGGCGAGCGCAGCGAGGACCTGGCGCTGGACCTCAGGCGGGAGCCGCAGCGAGTCTGTGGTCCGCCGGAGCTTCTCGGACAAGGATTGCGCGATCTGCCGCTCCGCCTGCAGCGCTTGCCGGCATGTCGCGCAATCGGACAAGTGGCGCTCCGCGGCGGCCTGCGCTCCCGGGGAGAGAGTCCCATCCAGGAATTCATAGAGCCGATGCTGGAAACGGCGGCAGTTCATCGCTTTGCTTTCTCTTCTGTGCCGCAGGCGCTGAAAAGGTTCAGTTCGCCGGGCATTCGCCGCTGCATCTCAGCGATGGCATAGTGCAGCCTCGACTTGACGGTGCCGCTGGAAATCCCCAGGTGGGCCGCGATTTCGTGAATCTTCATGTCCTCGTAAAAGCGCAGGATGAGGACTTCCCGATGCGGGCCGGACAGACCGCCAAGGACGTCCGTCAACGCGCCGGTGGTCATTTCGACATCCAGCCGGCTCGGGTTTTCTTCAGGGGGACCAGTTTCCTGGCGGACCAACTCCTCATCATAGACCATCCGCTTCCGGTCCCGATGGTAGTGGCGCGTCAGGTTGAGCAGGATGCCGTGGAGCCATGTATAGACACTAGAAGAGCCTCGGAACCGGGGCCCTGAGCGAACGGCCTGGAGTAACGTCTCCTGCACGAGGTCCTGCGCTTCAGCCTGGTCGCCGCAAAGCAAACAAGCGGAACGGAACAGGCGGTCCCCATAGGAGGCCACCATTTCCTGCACGGCCCGAGGGTCCTGGCTGCGGAGCCCCTGGACCAGTTGTTCCTCGTCCATGCCCCTTTTGTGCCACCAACCGGAAAAGGGTTCAAGGAATCCGCGCCTCGATAGCAATCGGCGCGCTTTCCGGCTGTTTGACTATTGGTTGCGGGGCTAGGCTGGTGACGCCGAAGGCGCGGACAAAGCGTTTGCAGTATAAGGGGCTTCGCAGAGCGAGCAGGATGAACGCGTAGAATAGGAGGTAGGGCAGCGAAATGGCGCTGGCGAGCACCACGACGATGCGGTACTGCTCTAGCGTACTCGACAACTGGGTCGAGCGACTTAGGTGAACCTCCACAGCTCCGAGCGCCAACATCGGTGCGAGGCCGAACACCAGGCAGAATCCGCTATACCACCATCGGAAGCGGGCGGGCTTGAAGCAGCGCCGTAACACCGCATGGACCAGGCTGTGCCCGACCATGAACACCAGCAGCATCACGGCGAAAACTACCGCCCATCTGCCCGAGTCCATCACGGGCCATCCGTTAAGCGCGATCTGCACGTCCGCACACAGCCCCAGCAGAAGGAAGACCAATATAAAACGCACCGGGCGCCAGGGGATATCGAGGCGGTCCGCAAAGGCCAGCAGGATGGCCACGCTCAAAGCGAAGTAGCGGAAAAGGTCGGCCAGGATTGAACAGATGTATTGGTGATAGTGGAAGACCAGGTAGGCGTTAAGCGGCCGCTCCACAACTCCAAGAGCCAGGTAGAGCACAGCGAGCGGAACCAGCAGCGCCCAGGCTTCCTTGACCCGGTTTGCTTTGCGTAACAACAGCAGCAGGACCACAACAAACCACCCGACAACGCTGCGCAAGGAATCGCCGACCGGGCAGTTGACCCGGACCACCGGACCATCGCGGGGGCCGAGGGAGCCGATGTTCTGCGAAGCCACGACCTTCAAGTTTCCGAAACCATAGAAGGGTACTCGCCATGAGTACGGTTCGCAGCTTCGTCAGCCAAAGGGCAGCGTACCGCTGCCAATCTTCACCGGGCCGTTCCACACGGCGAAGCGGGGGCGCGCCTTCCAGTTGTAATACTCATACTGCTCGCCGGCCTGGCCGAGCAATTGATAGGTCAGCCGCAATATATTCCGTTCGCGCGTGACCTGGACGGTGTTCCGCAGCGGCGGCCCGATGTCCAGCGAGGCGGTTTGACCGACTTCGATGACCACGCTTTTGTCGCAGCGAATGAAGGAGGGTTGGTAGAGCAGCCCTGGAGTGTCGTCGAGCAGGCAACCGGTGATCCGATACGTTCCCGCCGGGATCGAACCGGCGCCCGTCGTGGCATCCAGGACAGCGGTGATGCACTCATTGCTCAGGCAGACGTAACTGCAACCCCGAGCGGCCACGCTCAACCTCCCCAGCGGTAAATTGGTTTCTGTGAGCACCGCCTCGAGGACGGCCCCGGGTTCGCCGGGCTTGAAGGTGAACCCCAGATTGAACGCATGTCCGTCGATAAAGAGTGCCTCAGGCACGGGGGTGATGGCTATGCTGCGGCCGGTCTTTCCGGGCGGCATGCGTTGGAGATGCAGGGTGTCGTCTCGCCCGATCTGTCCGTTGAGGTTGTCCACTACCGTGAGCCGCCATTTTTGGCCGGCGACAGCAAACTCGCCCGCCCACCCGGAGCGGACGTCCAGCCACCCCGCGCAGAAGTGCTCGTAGGTGAACAGATCGAGCGTGTACGGTATCTCCAACCCGTCCCGGGTGCTGGACACGCGGAGGTCCCGAAAGAAGACATGGCCATTATAGCTGCTGTGATACGTGGCCACCTTCCCGTTCACGAAATCCCGTGTGTGGTCGGTGTTCAGGAGCAGCTCTTTGTCGTTGATATTCCGGAGGAGAGGAGTGGGCGGAACTGTTGGGATGAGCCCTCGCGCGACTTCCTTTCCCGGCAGCGCCGGCTCCTTTTGAAAGGGAGGCAGCGCGTTTTGGAAATTGTAGTTAAAGTCAATCCGCAGCCCCGGGGCCGCGGCCGGGTGGAGGATAATCGTTTGGCTCGACGCGGACGGGGAGGTTCCAGCCCAGGCCATTTGAACGAGCGCGAGGGTCAGGAGCACCTCCAAAATCCGCTGCTTCGTAAACTGGGTCTGGCTGACGAAGGATGACATGACACGCATAGAACAGTTCCTTGGATTAGACATGACTGGACCCGACAAGTCACGCACGGATTGTTGCTGGATTGATGCTCTTGGACCCACGCCAGAGCAAGACTATGGTTCTTCGCCCTATTCTCGCTTATTTTGCTGACACGTCCGCCCACTTTTGCTAACCTTCGGGCTATGGCAAAGGCGCGGTGGGATTCAGGCGGACGATTTGGCCTGCGCGGACCGGCTCCGCTCGCGTGCCGACTGGCCGCGATAGTCATCTGCTGGCTAACGATCACCGGCACTCATGCTCGGGCGAGACCGCTCGTCGGCACGGACACTCCCATCGGCTTCTTTACCAATGTCGCCTCGCGTCTGCTGCAGTCGCAACTGGGCCTCTCGCTGAACCACATCCAGGTCTATCCGACAAACCAATACACGCCCTCCGTCCACCGGCTCTTGCAGGTCACGGTAAATCTCTACGACGCCACGACCAACCGCGCGACCACTGGCTACCCATATCTTCCTTCAGTCTTCCGGCCAATCTTCGCCAACCAGATGACTCCGGGAGGCGGCCAGGTGATTTACATAGGCGGCTATGCAGAGGTGACGGATGCCGATACGCCTAGCCTTGTTTTCAATTCTGCGCCACCACACGACCTGTCTGACCCGAGTGACCGGACGGTAAAACCCCTCGACATGGTCTACGGCGTTCCGCTGGTGATCGGCGCCAAGAAAGGCTTCCCCAATTTCAACAAGCTCGCCATGCAGACGCAAGTGCAGGTCGCCCGGAAGCTCCAGTTCCACCGGCCCGGCAATTCCACGACTGCTGATGTGAATGAAATCGACCAGATGTTCATAGTCGGCATTTCGAATGCGCTGGGTGTCGAAGCCTGGAATTCCTACGCGACCGCCTACCCGCGCGATATCCAAATAGCGGTGTGGCCCGACATCAGCCTGCTGGTTACCAACCTCGAAACCCAAACGTGGCTCAACGCGCCGCCCTTGATGTCGAGATGGCGGCGGTGGCCGTCACCCGTGATTACGAATATTGCCGCCAATACGTGGGCCGGTTACAATCAGACATACCCTCCGTATTCTTTCCAAGTCCCTTTGCTGACGAATCTGGTGTTCCTCTCAAACGTGACCTATCGAGCGGCATCCGATCAGTTCGTGCCGCTGACGGGCGATTTCGAGCGCACGCCAGGAAGCACGAACCTGCACGTCCCGCATTGGCAGCTCACCATGAAAGTCCGGCTGCGCTTTGCCCTCGTTGATACTGGTCGAATCGTGGATTACGTGAACCTCACCGCCGACAATCAGTTAGACATTGCCAGTGCGCTGACGGTGGGCGGGGTGTGTGGATACCCTTACACCCCCGACGGCAGTATCGGCGGCATGTGGTGCACCAACCGCATGAACGGAGCGACTGCGGATTATCTACCGACTTTTGGAATCCTGAACCAGATCGAAGCCAGCATGGGGCACACCGCGGTCGATTGGAACACCTCGACGCACGAATTCCCGCCAGGGATGAGTCTCTCGGATGTAATCGCATTCTTCAAGGGCCAGTTCCAGCCGGGTTACCTGCGCTGTTCCAATACCTTCTCGACTCCCTATCAACCGTTCCGAAACCTCTATTTGGTCACCTCCTGGCAGGCCAACGATCCCCTGGTGCATTACATGCTGAGTGACCTGACGGACCTCTCGCGCACTGTCCTCTCGTTTGACCGTGCGATTTTGGACCCCACTGCCGAACTCGGCCAGGTCAACGACCGCTACGAACCTTGGGGCGGGAATCCCTCTGGCAGCTCCGGCACCCCGACAAGGTTCGATCTGACCGTCAAAGACCCGTCCCTGCGTGGCTCGGATTACTGGAACTTCCCCACCAACCTCTTATCCGACCTCACCTCGCTTGGCCGCGTCCATCGCGGCACACCGTGGCAGACCATGTATCTGAAATCCTTTGGCGCTAATAACTACATGAGATGGTTCGCCAATTGGATGTATTGGACGGGCAACAACCAGCTTGTGACTAACTGGAGCGGCGGACACGGCCCGACCTGGGACGCCTTCTACACCCAGCCCACGAATGATTGGCGCTTGGCGAGTCTCATCCTTTCTCTCCTCAACACCAACGATCCGCGCAGCCTCGCCTCCGTCAACCAGCCCAACGCCCCCGCCTGGTCCACCCTCCTGGATGGAATGACTGTCCTGACCAATAGCGCCCCCGGCCAATTTGACCCGGTCATCGTCTCCTCCAACTCACCGCAAGCCGCAATCGTGGCTGCCGCCCTGGACACAGCGCGAGCCAGCCAGCCCGGACAGCGCTTCCACGACCCGGCAGATATCCTGGCCACACCTGAGCTGAGCCTGGCCTCGCCGTGGTTGGATACGAACGGGGTGGCTACACTGCTCTCGATCATGAACGACGAAGCGTGTGAGGCCCTTCCGTCCCAGCTCCTCCCCTTATTGCGACCCGACTCGACCAGCACCGTCACCCTGGGCGGAGGCACCCTCCAGGTCCAGTTCACCGGGACCGACGGCTATGCCTACGCGGTGCAGACCTCCTCGAATCTGTTGGACTGGACGACCATCAGCACCAACTACCCGGGCAACGGCTCCTTCAATTTCATGGATGCTCTTACGCCCGATTCCCGGCGCCGCTTCTATCGCTCCGTCCTCCAGCCTTAAGTTAAGCAGCAACAAACGAAGCCGCAGGTTGGCTCTTACTCACTTTTGGTCGGACCAACCACCACTTCTATCAACCTCAACCTGAACCATAACGAGCTGTCGCGCCGATCCAGGACAATTGCCTTGTAAGACGACACCACATTCCCCGTCTCGCTAACCGGCGAGTTGAAGCGATAAGCAGTTACTTCCGCTCACCGGTTACGTGCTCTCTGATTAAGCCGAAGAGCGTGTAGGGATCAACGACCGTCACTGGCGCATTGGGGTGCTGCTCGCGCAGGAATTGCGAGACCTCCGCATGCCAGGCCGGCGGCTTCAAAATGGTCCTGGCCCACAGAAAGCGCGGCCCGGCGTCGGCGGCAGCCGCCTGCTGTGCCATGTAAGCCGCCGTCGCCTTAGCCGAGTCGGGCATGTCCCGCTCCTGAATCGTCGGCACACCGGATATGACTCGTGGCGTCTCGTCGAAATGGTTTCCGCAACCATCCGGGCTAAAACTCTTGTAGGCAGAAAACTCCTCCGCCGTCGAGGCCCCGGCGGAGCCATCCAGCAGGAAGCCGGTGATGCTCATGTCCCAGCGCCTGAAAGACCGCGCGCAATGTTCCGTCCAGGCCTTCAGCCCCGAGGGCAGCTTGGAATCGGGCCGGTCAGTCAGGCCGCGCGGGTTCAAGCAACCCGCGCCTGAATCACCCGCGATGAAGAAGTCGTTCGTCGTCGCGTGGCGATAGGCGTAGACCAGCGCCTGGGGGGCGCGGTCGGCGAGGTTCGGGTCAAAGGCCCAGCCCAGCGGGATCCGACCGCGTTGGGGATCGGGGAAGAACGCCGCTACCGCCTTGTAAAGCCACGCGGGCGAGTCGTAGTCACCGGCGTAATAGCCCACGTAGAGTTTCGCCGCCACCTTTCCATCCGCCGTCAGGTAGCCGGCTTTTTGCCAGTCCGCTCGCAACGGCTTTGGATTGGGCTGCGGATAACGGTCTTTAAGCGGGTAATGCGCGCAGAAGGAAGCATTTGCGATGGAACTGTACCCGATGGCGTCGGCCTCCATGTAGCCGTTGAATTGCGAGATCAGACGCGCGAACTCCCATTCCGTCTCCACCCCCTCATGCTTGCCGCCCGCGCCGGGATGTTTGGTATATTTAAAAGCCCACGGCGTGAAGCCCCCCACCTTGATCATACGGGTCGGGGCTTTGCGGTTCAACGCTGCCATCATCCTCAAGAACGTCTGGCGATCCAGGCCGAGAGTCTGGTGCGGGTCATCCACCGGCGTCTCGTCACCCCAGGTCGCCAGGTCGAAGAAGAAGCCCCGCCGCGCGACGAAATAATCGTGGTTGGAGAGGGTGTGCAAGTCCCAGGGGCCCGGGTTCGAGCGTTTCAACCAGAAGGCGTCAAGGTAGTAGGCAGCAGAGCGCGGGTCACATTTTCCCGATTCAATATACTGCCGGATGGCCCACCGGTAGGCGTCGTTCTTGGCGCTGCCCGAGGAGGGCTCGTTCAGCTCGGGAATCAGCCCCTTCCCGGTGAACAGGGGTGTGCCGTCCGGGTTCACCAGCCAAAGCCGGACCGGCAGGCCTAGTTTCCCGGTCAGCAGGGCGAACATCGAATTAGTCGCCCGGCTGAACCGCACTGGCAGCAGGTCGTCGCAACCGGCTGCCGTGGAAGCGACACAGGAAGTTGCCGGGACCTCTGGATCATAAACGGCCAGGCCCTTGAGGTGTTTCCGGAACTTGCGGACGACTTCCTCGGGGGATGCGAGGGTCACCAGCTCGGAGTCCTTCAGCCAGCCGTCCTCGCCGCGCAGCCAATCGAGCCAGAACTGATCGGTCTCAACTCCGAACCCGGCGCAGTAGATCACGTAGAGTTGCGGCGCTTCACGGTTCGCCAACCCTTGCACCGCCGCCAGCGTATGCATGGTGTCCCAGACTTCAGCCGCCTGGCTTGGGTCGCGAAGGTCGAGCTTTCGCAGGTAACGCGCATCGAGAACATGCACCGTCTTCGGGCCGCCGATCGCCGCCAGAAGGCGCGCAGTTTGGCCGGCGAAAAGCGTGGCGGCCACAAGAAGGGCTGGAGCTCCGGTACTGCATATCATCCGCAATCGCATGCGAAGTTGGACGTTACGACGGCATGAAGATTCATTAAAGGAGAAGTGAGGAGTCTTTCTACCGGCAATACTTGCGGGCGATGCTCGCCGGTTGACATCCTACTCCCCGCCCGGCCGCAGGGGCCACGATGCCGAGGGTCAAGGATGGAAGAGGCGGAAGAACTTGATTGCAGTCGTGTTGGTGATCGTCGCGGGGTTGTTGGTGCCGCCGGCGGAATTGCGCCAGGTGGCAGACGCGAGATCGTTCCGCTCACGCGCGAGCTGGGTGGTTCCGTCCAGCGAGAACCAGGCCTGCGCAGAGCTTGCAGTGCTGAACCTGCCGGCGCAGCTCACGCCGGGGTTCCCATATCGCCTGCAGGCCTCGACCAACCTGATGAACTGGATAGGCCTTTCCACCAATACCCCCGGCGCCACGCCGTTCACATTTACCGACCCGCTCGGCCCGGTTTATCCGGGGCGGTTCTACCGGTTAGTGACGCCGTAGCGGAAGAGAAGCATGACTTCTCAATGATGGCCTTGCGCCGAGGAACTGGCAGGTGGTAACCAGTCCTCCGACGACATCGAGCACTCGAAACACAGTTCAATTCTACGGCTACTCTGGCAGCCGGTTCTTTCGCTTGCGTCGCCTGCCTCCATGACCAGGCGCGCGGCTGGTATCCGGGAGGACCTGCAGCAACCGGCCAGCTTGGGCATGACGGCAGTCTCCAGATCGGCTAACCGCCGTGCCATACCCGCGCTTGCGGGCTGGCCTCCTGGCCTCGGTTCAGGCAGGATACGCGCGCGTGCAAGAATCATCATGGCGTCACGGCGTCACGCGCTACCAATGGCTCGTTCTGTTCGTCGCGTGGCTTGGCTGGGTGTTCGACTCAATGGACGCCACGATTTACGCCCTCGTCCTTCATCCCGCGCTGCACGACTTATTACGCGCCCAAGCTGGCGGCGAAGTCTCGCAGGAAGCCATCGGCTGGTACGGCGGCATCATCCTCTCGATTTTCCTCATCGGCTGGGCCATCGGCGGCGTGGTGTTCGGGATTGTGGCTGACCGGTTCGGGCGCACCCGGACGCTCGTCTTCACTATCCTCATCTACGCGGCGTTCACCGGCTTGGCGGCGCTGTCGTCTAACTGGTGGCAACTGGCGCTTTACCGATTCCTGACGGCTCTCGGCGTCGGCGGCGAATGGGCGGCGGGCGCGGCGCTGGTCGCGGAGGTCTGGCCGGAAGCGAAGCGGGCCAAGGCGGCAGGAGTTCTGCAATCCGCCTGGGCCGCCGGTTTTCTGATAGCTGCCGTGGTCAGTCTGCTGATGCGCGAGCATGGCTGGCGCTCCATGTTCGTGGTGGGCATCGCACCTGCCGTGGTCGCGTTATTCGTGCGAATGTGGGTCAAAGAACCGGAACGGTGGGTCAAAACGCGGGAGCTGGAGCGGCGACCGGGCGGCATCCGCCAGCGAAAGCTGCGGGAGCTTTTCCAGCCCAAGCTGCTCCGCTCTACGTTGGCCGGTTCCGGTCTGGCGTTCGTTGCGGTGTTCGGGTTATGGGGCGCCACCAACTGGACGCCGACGCTCGTCCGCTCGCTGCCCGGGCTCCAAGGATTGGACGCTAGCGCCCTCACCAGTCATGTCAGCTATGCGACCATGATGCTTAATGTCGGCGCGCTGGTGGGTTATCTCAGCTTTGGCCCGCTGGCGGATAGGTTTGGACGACGCGCCGCCTTTGCGCTGATGTGTGTCGGTAGTCTGGTGCTTTTGCCCGTTACCTTTCTAACGCCGCGCTCGTATGCGCACGTGCTGTTGTTGCTGCCGCTGCTGGGTTTCTTCAACAACGGCATCTTTAGCGGCTTCCCGATTTACCTGCCGGAGTTGTATCCAACGCGAATCCGTGCGACAGGCGCGGGCTTTTGCTTCAACGTTGGCCGGGTGCTCGCTTCGCTGGGGCCGTTCCTCACTGGATTCCTCGTTTCGGCGCTGGGCAGTTTTGGCCGGGCCGCCAGTGCCATCGCGCTGATTTATCTGGTGGGCCTGGCGATTCTGCCCTTCGCGCCGGAGACAAGAGGCAAACCACTGCCGGAATGAAGCTCTGGGCGGGACTTGGCCTTACTTTGCCGGATAGCGCCAGATCCAGTCGCCTTTGTTCATGTCCGCGTTGCCTGACTTGGTCAGGACGATTTGGCCGCCATCATCGGTTTCGTTCAACCCGACAGAGTATAGCACAAACTGGCCATCGTCGGAGCGGCGGTACTTGAGCGGCTGTCCATTGATAACATCGTACGGAATCTTCTCCATAAACTTCGGCGCGAGCGCTTCCAAGGCGTCTGGCAACTGGCCGTTCGCCAGGCGGTATCGCTCCAGCGCGCAGGCGACCCGGGCCAGATCAACCGAGCATTGGGCGTGGGCAAACTTTTCGGCGGTGCGGCCCAGGGCGGGCAGCAGCATTTTCGAGAAAGCGTCATAGGGCCGCATATGGAGTGCTCCAATGGCCGAGTTCGCTTGCCGGATGATGGCCGGTCGAACGACGCGGTGGTCCGCGTCCCCAGCCAGCCGCAGCAAGTAATTGTCGTGCATGCGGCAGATGGAAAGTCTGTTCTGGTCGAACCAGCCATCCGGAATCAGCACAAAGGCAGCCCGGCCCAGGAATTGATCCGGACTAGTCGGACCGGAATTCCCGTCTGAGACTCCCATCTCGTTCAGCGCGGAGATCCCCCTTCTGTGGATATAATCCACGGCCCAGAGGTTGCACGCCCGTTCCCCGCGTGTAGCGAACTGGTAATCCGCCAGGAAGTCCATCTTGCGAAGGCCACCCTCAAGCGCGATCAGATCCGCTTCGTTCCATTGCCGGTCAGCCAAGCCCTCCCAGACCGGCTGCAGGGCGATTTGCGCCATGGCGATGCGAACAAGGTGGGAGATGAGCGTCGGCTCGGTGCGATTGACCTCGATCAAGCGGAACAAAAGGTTGATATCCTGCAGCGCAGTAACCCGGTCGCCTGCTTTCAGCGCGGCGTCGGCATGGAGGGCCAGATACTGGCAGCAGCTCTTCATTCGTGCCAGATGCGGCAGCAAGCTGCCAAATCCCGCTTCGTAGTTGACCCAAAACCTGGCATGTGGGCGGGCTGAAGCCGCGACCAGGAGCTGACGGTTCGTTTCGAACCGGCTCAAGGCCAGCAAAACGTCCGCGGCAGGGGACTGGGGCTCTTTGGCAATCGGAAAGTAATTCGTGGCCGGGCCACTCTGGGCAGCGAACAAGTTGTTGCTGCCGCGGTAATAAGCCTGCCATGCGGCCAGGTCCACGAGTTGTCCCTTCGTCCACCCGCCGGTGTTGGGAGCATTGTTGCCAGAAGCCGGGCCATACACGCTGAAAATGACTCGATCCACCCAATTCGTCCAGCTCCACGTCGTGACGCGATTGGTCTCGACGAAATGCAAGTCGTTCCACAGCGGTGTCTCGAAGAAGTTTTGGTCGGCTGGCACTGGGGGCGGGGCCATGCCAACCCAGTCATACCGCTCGCCTTTGGCTTCTCCCGTGCGCTTGTAGTCCTGCCACGCGTGCCGCCCGCGCCAATCCTCGACGGCGTAGAACAGAGCTATAAGCGTAACCAGGCAGGCCAGCACGAGGAACCGCCGTCGTAGTACCCACGAGAACAGCCGCCGTACCGACGGTATCCACGCCAGGATGAACGCCGGGACGCTGACCGCAAGACACAGGGCGCAGCCCAGCGCGAGGAACGCGAGGAGCAGCTTGGTGCCGACCAGGGCGGCGCCGCCGGCGGCGGCGGCGAAGCCG
>Ga0182014_10004952_pt1 | contig 15007 bp, 14 predicted proteins | sample 612S2DmetaG_FD_120489 | JGI IMG/M metagenome (GOLD analysis project Ga0182014, IMG submission 120489) | Permafrost microbial communities from Stordalen Mire, Sweden - 612S2D metaG | ecosystem: Environmental > Terrestrial > Soil > Wetlands > Permafrost | place: Sweden: Stordalen | collected... | reverse complement strand
GTGAACTGGCGATGTCGATGCAGGAGCCCAAGGGGTTTCGGGAGGAACCAAAGCCCAAAAAATGGACTCGGGGCGGGACGGCACGGCGGGAGCAAGAGCGGGCCGAAGCGAAGGCCAAGCGCCGCGCCGACCGGCTGGCACGGTGGCAGCAAGAGAAAGAGCGGCGGATACAGTCGCGGGTCCGCAAGCCAAAGGTCGAGCTTCAGCTTCAAGGGGAAGGAACAGAACCATGAGCGTAGACCAACCATCCCGGCGTTACTCTGGCGTCACCTGGCACGCGAAGAAGTGGCTCGTCAAGTTCAGGTGTGGGGGCCGAGACGTAAACCTCGGCCATTTCAAAGACCCCGAAACGGCTGCCCGGGTGGCGGACTTTGCCCGCTACCTGTGCTTTGGGTTGAAGCCGGTCAACTGGCACGTCAACGTCGGCAGGCCAAACTTCCCGCCGTCCGTCACGAACGATTTTTCACGCGTACTCATTATCTCGACGTTGTTGCGGCGAGGCGCGGTACAGGTGGATGTCTTGCGTGCCAGATTGGCGGAATATGATGCCGTTGCTACGCAGAACGCCGTCAGTTTTGCTTACGGTTAACGTTGTTCTCGCTCCGGTCTCGTAATTTCAACCGTCTGCTCGGACATCCTGAAAATCAGCCCACCTTAACGTTGAATGCACCGGCAGCGAAGAGGCTGGACGCCATCATGGCCACGCACGGGACGATAGGCGGCGTCGTTGCCACTGAAGTCATGCGATCTGGCGTCTCAGGGCCGTTGCACCGGCAACCTCAAACATGTTGGGCTGATATGCCGCTGGACAAACTCTTCTACAGGCTCCCTCGCGAACCTCGCCGAACTGCTGGCCGGCCAGACCCACACGCACGAGACGGGTATGCTCAGCCGCGTCCGCTCCCCCACAACTGAGGGAAACCGTTAGCTACACTTCCGAGACCTGCCCTGGCCGGCAACGCCTGAGTCCCGCGTTACCCAAGAAACAGCCAGAAATGTGCCCGGGCGAAAAAAAATCACTGGGTTGGACCGGACCTGTCCAATCCCTCTGCTATATTCGGGGCGCCCGGCGGTTTCTACGAGGGGACGGAATCTTCACTTCTGGAGACGCAACGGGCACTCCCCCACCATAGAGGGCCACTTGTGTGGTGGCCGGTTCTGGATACCCTGGTGTAATCGCCGTGCGTTACCAGATTGGAGTAACGGCTTGTGGCAAGGCAGTCGCCTCTAATTCGTCAGTGGATCTTGCTCAGGGCGCTGTGTGCCCGGGGATACGGGGCAACAGTCAAAGAGCTTGCCGAAGAACTCGGGGTCGGCGAGAAGACCATCCGCCGCGATCTGGAGACCTTCCAGACGGTGGGCTTTCCGTTGGTGGAGACCGTCGAGCAGTTCGGCCGCAAGAAATGGCACATCAACCCAGCCAAGAACCAGCCGGGCATGTGTTTCGCCTTTGACGAGGCGATCTCGCTCTACCTCGGCCGCCGGTTCCTGGAGCCATTAGCTGGGACAGTCTTCTGGGAGGCTGCCCAGCGGGCATTCCGCAAAATTCGCGCCTCGTTGGGCAAGGGGGCCCTGAAATACGTCGACCAGTTCGCCACGATGTTCCATCAAACGACGGTCGGTGTGAGCGATTACTCGAAGAAAGCCGACCTGATCGACGATCTGATGGTGGCGATCGAGGAACGCCGGGTGGTCTTCATCACCTATCAGTCATTGCGTGCGACCGAGCCAGTCACGTATGAAATCTACCCTTATGGCCTGACATACCATCGGGGCTCGCTCTACCTGATCGGCCACGCCCCGCAGCACGATGCCATCCGCCATTGGAAGGTCGATCGCATCGAAGAAGCCAAGCTGGAAGAGCTTCGCTTCAACCGGCCGGAGGATTTCGACCTACAGGCCCACTTTGCCAAGTCGTTTGGCGTCTTCCATGGCGACGGCGAGGTCCACGTGAAGGTCCGCTTCTCTCCCACCGTTGCCCGTTACGTCCAGGAATCCACCTGGCACGCCAGCCAGAAGCTCACCAAAGAGAAGGACGGTAACCTGCTGGCCGAGTTCGACCTCGGCGACACCGAAGAGATCATGCGTTGGATTCTCAGTTTTGGCCGGCACGCGGAGGTGTTGGAGCCAGAGGATTTGCGAAGGGCTATTGTGCACGAAATACAGGCGTTGGCTACGGTTTATGGGCATCCGCAAAGAAGTAGGGCGGTTGCCCAGAAGGAGTCTGGGCATGATTGATCTGGTCTGTTTTCGCAGTGCATTCAAAGCCTTGACGGAACATGATCCATTCCCTTGGCAGGAGGATTTGTATAAGCGTCTACTCGCGGGTGATTTTCCGCAGAAGTGCGCTATCCCAACGGGACTCGGCAAGACTGCGGTCATCCCTGTCTGGCTGATCGCGCTGGCCAACAATTCCGGAAAAGTGCCCCGCCGGTTGGTATACGTCGTCAACCGCCGAACCGTCGTCGATCAGGCGACGCGAGAAGCCGAGACAATCCGGAGAAATCTGAGTAAACCGGAGTTGGGCGAACTCACAAGACAGTTGCGGGGCCTCTGCGTCATCGTGTCCGAGAAGCTGGACGATCCCCCTTTGGCTATCAGCACTCTTCGTGGTCAATTCGCCGACAATGGCGAGTGGTGCGCCGACCCAGCGCGACCCGCGGTTGTAGTTGGAACGATCGATATGATCGGCAGTCGGCTGCTTTTCAGCGGTTATGGTTGCGGGTTTCGTCGTCGGCCGCTCCACGCGGGTTTTCTTGGGCAGGATACGCTGATTGTTCACGACGAGGCCCACCTGGAGCCAGCGTTTCAGGACTTGCTGGTTGCTCTCCAGAAGGAGCAATCGGAAGGACGCACGCCGGATTTTCGTCCATTGCACGTTATGGAACTGACCGCTACTTCGCGTAACGCGCACACTGCCGACCAATCGGCAGAATCGAAGTCTAGTGTGCTGGAACTCACTGACGCAGATCGCAAACATAAAGTGGTCAAGCAGCGAATCGAAGCGAAGAAGGGCGTCGCGTTTTACCTTGTTAATGATGAAAGGACCATCAACGACTCGATCTCCACGCTGGCACTGAAACTGGCAGAACAACACCCTGACTCAGCCATCCTTGTCTTTGTCCGCAAAGTCGATGACGTAGAGAAGATTGTCAAAAAGCTTCCGGCGGGCAGAACTCTGCAATTGACGGGCACGCTTCGCGGCAAGGAACGCGATGAACTGGTGGAAAAACCCATATTCCAATGGTTCCTGCCGGAATCCAACCGGAAGAGCGGAGAGGAACTGCCGAGCAGGCCCGTTTTTCTGGTTTGCACCTCCGCGGGCGAGGTCGGCATCGACATTTCCGCCGACCACATGATCTGCGACCTCGCGCCGTTCGACAGCATGGCGCAGCGACTTGGCCGAGTGAATCGGTATGGCGTGGGCGATGCACAAATCGAAGTGGTGTGCCCCAAGGAGTTTGACAAGAACGACCCCCTCGCTCCGGTCCGAGAAAAGACATTGGCCATCCTCAAGCAACTTCCGGAATTGCCGAAGCGAGCGGATGAGCCAGATGTATGCCGCCACGACGCCAGCCCGAAGGCTCTGGGCGAACTGGACCTCAAAGAAAGGCAGGAGGCATTCACTCCGAAGCCAGTGACTCTCCTGGCGACCGACATTCTTTTCGACACCTGGGCGTTGACGACGATCCGCGACAAGTTGCCCGGCCGCCCGCCGGTCGAACGATACCTGCATGGAATCGCCGATTGGGAACCGGCGGAAACACTTGTGGCATGGCGGGAAGAAGTCGAAGTCATCACCGGCGATTTGCTGGAGGCATACAGGCCCAAAGACCTGCTCGACGATTATCCGCTCAAACCGCATGAACTGTTGCGGGACAACACCGACCGGGTGTTCACTCGCCTGCAAAAACTGGCGGAAAAGCACGGCTACAAGCCGGTCTGGATCGTCGCTAACGACGATTCTGTGCGTGTGGCAACATTGGGCCAAATCACCCAGAAGGGAAAAAAGGACGATCTGAACGGCACCAGAGTGCTCCTACCGCCATCGGTCGGCGGTTTGCGAGCCGGTCTACTTGACGGCGATGCCGAGCCTACCGCGGACATGGATGTATCAGACCAGTGGTACGCGGATGACGAACGGACCCAAAAACGTCGCATCCGGGTGTGGGATGACGATCCGGAATTGGAGGGCATGCGACTGGTGCGTGCCTCGATCGACACCAAACCCGATGCCGACGAGGATGAAACCGCGAACACCGCCGGACGCCGATATTGGTATTGGTATGAGTTGCCTGAAGCATCCGATGGGGAAGATACCAAGAACGCCAGAGAGCCCGTTCGCTGGAAGGTTCACACCACGGATGTGGTCGGAAGAATCGAGCCAATGATAGGGAAACTGTCGCTCGGGGACGAGATCAAGAAAGCCTTGGTTATGGCGGCCCGTTTTCATGATTTGGGCAAAATGCGGACGGTCTTTCAGCGCGGCATACTTGGTAACCGGGATTACCGCCCCGCTGACTCAGCCACCGCCTGGGCAAAGTCGGGGAACAGAAGGCGGCAGGTCGGCTTGCGCGAAGACTATCGACACGAATTCGGTTCCTTGCTGGACATTGAACGCATTACCGATTTTCAACAACTCGACGATGACACGAAGAACCTTGTTCGCCACCTGATCGCCGCCCATCACGGCCGGGCAAGACCGCACTTCCCGGCAAATGAAGCGTTCAATGAGGCGTTTGATCCTGAATCGCCGGAAGAACGCTGCAACGAAGCCAGACAGGAAGTGCCGCGGCGGTTCGCCCGATTGCAACGCAAGTACGGTCGCTGGGGCTTGGCATATTTGGAATCGCTGCTTCGCGCCGCCGACTGGGCCGCCAGCGCGAATCCATCGGAGTTTGTGGAAGAAAAGCAGGAGGACCAGGAATGAGCAATCCCCAACTGACAATTCGCGTGAACGTCGATGTAACCAACCCCGGCCAGTTCTTTGCCTGTTGCGGTTTGCTTGAATTGGCCGATCGGCTTTGGCCAGGGGCGGAGGGATGGTTCGATGGTGGGAGGTTTTGCATCGCGTGCGAAGGAACACTACCTGAGTTGTTAGAAAGGTTGGCAAATACTGAAATCAAAAGTTCCTTGACCGATCAAGAGCTAAAACGCCTCGGAACACTGCTCAGTGCTGAGAAGGTAAAACTCACTCCGGCTGAGGCTGAAGAAAAACAACGATTGAGTGATTTATGGAAATGCGAGCGGCTGTATCTTGCAAAACCTTTCGATTTTTGGCTCGATTGGTGGGCGGATGAGCAAACTGGCGCAAAGGGGATGAAAACATGGGCCGCAAAACAATTGGTATTAGATATGGCGCGGTCCATGCTGCAATCCTTGAAAACAATTACGTGGACGAGAGCAACGATTCAGACGTGTCTTAACCAAGCAGCCGAAGTTGAAGGAGTGTCATTCTATTTTGATTCTCATAACAACAGCCAAAACACACCACGCGATACGGGATTCGGTTTGTACACATTAAGAAATGAAATCGCAACACAGGGCAACACTAGACCGTTGCTTGAACTAGCGGCATTCTTGGGCATTCAACGGTTTCGGCCAACTTGGGTCCGCGATGAAAGAGTATTTCGTTTTAGCCTGTGGCCAAGTCCGTTGCCGATTTCAGTGGCGGGTGCTGCGGTGTCGGGATTACTGCGTGTTTCAGGAGAACGCAGGTACGACTTCCGTATGCTCAAACGTTCTGAGTACATGAAAGCATTTCTTTCTGCTCAATCATTTCAAGGAGATTGACCAATGAGTGATTTGACCAAGTTCGACAGTTATCTGAGCAACGATGGCCCTGCGGCCCTTGTTATGCGTGAATACCTGATGCCCGTTGAAGGGAAGGACGGCGTGTTGTTCCCGGCCACGTTCGCCGCGGGCGACAATTTTCCTGGCGGCTATAATATCGACGGCAATTTGAACGGCGAGAACGTCTGCCTGATCGACAGCGTCGGTTCACAGGCAAACCGAATTGAACCGTTATTTGCGGAAAAGGAATACGCTGAGCTTATCCCCCAAGTTATTGTGAAAGCGGGCGAGACAAGTGTCAACATTCTTGAAGCGGGACATCGCGCAGGTGATGCACTTGTCCGATGTTCAGCGCTGCAACAGGAATTACAGGACGCCTTCAAGGCTGTCTTGAGGGGCAACGCTGAGCCAATGGCAAAGGTTGCCCCAACATCGCTGGTGTTTGGTGTTTGGGATTCACGTGATACTTATGCAAAAGTGCCGCGATTGATTGCTTCCACTATTCGAGCATTTAACGTTCGAGAGTTGCGGCGCTACGCACAATTTGTTCCTGCGGTTGATTATGTCAGCGAAGGGATACTCGAAGAACCAGACGACTTGAGAGATGCCGACGGAAAAATCAAAGGCAAACATCCCTTTGCACAGCGTGGGTTTTCGCACATTCCCGTGACCAAGCCAGAGAGTACTCACGGCGGCGTGATCGCTACCGGCGGAATCCGCCGCGATGCCACGCTCGGACTGGCTGCCCTTCGTTTGCTTGCCGCTGGTGATGACAAAAAGAAAACACTGGCTCTGCAACGCTACGTCCTCGGCTTGGCGCTTACTGCATTCACCCATAACCCTTCCGGCTATCTACGGCAAGGTTGCCTGCTTGTACTGGCTCCCGAGAAGCCGCGAGAGTTCGTTGAGGTCTATCCATCCGGCGAACGGAAACCGGCGGAAATCACTCATAATATGGCTCTTGACTATGCGAAATCCGTTGCCAAGGCGTTTGGCGTTGGCGAAAGCCGAACCGTCGATTTCGACAAAGACAAGGCGAAAAAGGATGTGGCAGGCGAAGGCAACACGAAAAAGAAAGGCAAAAAGGGCAGGAAGGCCGCAGCAGCGGAGGCACAATAATGTCGTCTTACCTCTGTCTCGTGGTTCGCTTTCTTCAGCCGTACTACCACGGCCGGGCCGATGGTGGCGCGCCGGAATGGCCGCCGTCACCGCTGCGTTTGTTCCAAGCACTCGTTGCAGCGGCCGGTCATCGGCAGGAAACACGATTCGACGATCGTGCGGCCACGGCGCTTCGCTGGCTGGAAAGTCAATCCTGTCCGCTCGTTGTTGCCCCGGTCGGAATACCGTCGGAGTCCAAGTATCGTTTGTACGTTCCCGACAATGTAGCCGATACAGCGGCGAAATCATGGTCGAATGGACGTGAAGCCGGTATCGTTCGCATCGACAAAGATGTACGCCCGGTATATCTTAAGGGTGATGCTGTTCATTACCTCTATCCTCTTGCTCCCCAAGAAGAACCGCCGCTCGAAACGCTCAGGGCAATGTCGCAAAGCATTACTCATCTTGGATGGGGCATTGATATGGCGGCTGGAAATGCAATCGTTTGCTCTGAGGAGGAAGCGGCCGAACTCCACGGGGAGCATTGGTTGCCTGTTGGGGCAGGCGATGGCTCGACGATGCTGCGAGTAGCCACGGAAGGAACGCTCGACGACCTGATCCATCGTTATCAGGCGTTTCTCAATCGTATCGGCCGCGATGCCAAAGGCAACGAATCGTTCCATCCGGTGCCGCCGCTTTCCGCGTTTCGCGTTATCGGCTACCGCCGCGCCACCGACTCGCCCAAACGGCCTATTGCCGCATTCTCCTTGCTCAAACCCGACGCCAGCCGGTATCGAGCGTTTGACACCGCCCGTAAAGGATTAACCGTGGCGGGCATGATGCGTTGCGCCGTGAAAAGGGCGGCGAAACAGGCACGGCCCGAAGATGCGAAATGGGTCGATGCCTTTGTCCTCGGCCACGGCGAAGGCCCGGGCGAACCCCATCGGCCCGTCGGTCCGAAACGTTTTGCCTACCTTCCGTTGCCAAGCATCGAATTTCGCGGTGAAGGTCACGCCAATGTGGTCGGGGCCATTCGCCGAGTGTTGGTTACAGTGTTGGCCGACGGGCATCAACGAGAAATCGCGTGGGCCGGTCAGGCAATGTCGGGCACGGAATTGATCGACAAGCAGCAAGAGCAACCTCAAGCCATTCTGTCGCGGCTGCCCAACAACGACCGACAGATTCAGCGTTATCTTCGCCCTTCGTCCACTTGGGCTACTGTCACACCGATGGTTTTGCCGGGATACGATGATTGCCGTCGTTACCGCCGCCGCTTGAAGGACAATTCCGACGCGGATAATCAAAAACGCTGGTTAGGCAAACTCCATGAACGCATCGAATCTTTGATTCGCAAGGCCATCGGACAGGCTGGTTTTTCCGATGTGCTTGAGCAACACGCGATCATCGAGTGGCGGGCGACCGGCTTTTGGCCGGGAAATGAACTTGCCTCACGTTACGGCGTTCCCGATCATCTGCAGAAGTTTCCTCGCTATCACGTTCGTATCCAATGGCGCGACGCAAACGATCAACCCGTCCAAGTTCCAGGCCCTCTTTGCATCGGTGGCGGGCGATTTTATGGGCTGGGGCTATTTTCCGCGCAGGATGAAAAGCCATAGTCCTCGCCGCATAGGGCGAATATCGACCTGTTCTTTGACAATTCACTCATCCACATCCTAACCGCGGCTTTTTCCGGCCGGAGGGTAAGGGTTCGGCTGGTTCTTGATGGACGCCTGCGGGTCGGCGGCGAGGGCGTTGCTGTATGGCAATTGCCCCCGCCGCCGACCGATGGCGTTCACCTTTGCTTCGCGTCCTTCCTGTCCTTCGTGGCGGATGATCTGCCGGAAACGGAGTTCCACGTTCTTCGTCTTTACTCCTTTGTTGCACCTGTGGGAGGTCCTTATGAGCACCGTTTCTGAGAAAGTCCAAAACCAACAGGATGTTCCCGATCTGGTTCCCGCACGGATGCTCAACGAGTTTGCTTACTGTCCGCGGCTCGCCTATCTGGAGTGGGTCCAGGGCGAATTCGCCGACAACCTGGAAACCAGCGAAGGCCGTTTCGGCCACCGCCGCGTCGATAAGCCCGATCGGCAAGAGGTGCCTGAGGCGGCAAGCCCTCACCCTGACCTTCTCCCGGAAGGAGAGGGGACAAAGGCGGGCACTGACCCCGAGGGCGAGGAAGAGGTTGAACGCCTCCACAGCCGCTCGGTGATGCTCTCGGCGCCGGACGAGGGGCTGATCGCCAAGATCGACGTGCTCGACCTAGAGAATAGTGTGGCCGTGCCGATCGACTACAAGCGGGGCCGTGTGCCCGACGTGCCTGGGAACGCGTGGGAGCCGGAAGCAGTGCAACTTTGCGCCCAGGGGCTCATTCTCCGTGAGAACGGCTATCAGTGTGAGGGAGGGATTCTTTACTACCTCCAGTCGCGCCGCCGCATCCCAATCCCCTTCGACGAGACGCTGGTGGATCGCACGCGGGAGCTGGTCGAGCAGTTGCGGACAATGGCGGCCGAAGGGCGGATGCCGCTGCCGTTGGACGACAGCCCAAAGTGTCCGCGATGTTCACTGGTGGGCATTTGCCTGCCCGACGAAACGAACCTACTGGCATGCCAACCGGGCGAAGGCCACGATAAGGTCCGCCGCCTGCTGCCGGTACGCGACGACGCCCTGCCGCTGTATGTCCAAGAGCAGGGCTGCACCGTTGGCAAGCAGGGTGACCAGTTGACCGTCTCGAAGCGCGGCCAGGTCCTTCGCAAGGTCCGGTTGCTGGACGTTTCGCAGCTTTGTTTGTTCGGCAACGCGCAGCTCACCGCCCAGGCGTTGCGAGAAGTCACCGCGACTGGCATCCCAGTTTGCCACTTTTCCTACGGTGGATGGTTCCACGCGCTGACCTCGGGCTTGATCCACAAGAATGTGGAATTGCGAATGCGGCAGTTTGCCGTGGCGGCCGATCCGCACCGTTCACTTCGGTTTGCCCGCCGATGGATCGTCGGCAAAATCAAGAACTCGCGGACGCTGCTACGCCGGCACCTTCCCCAAGATGCTCGGCAAACATTGGTCGAGCTTAACCGGCTTGGGCACAAGGCCCTGCACGCCCCCAATGCGGCGACGCTGCTGGGCATCGAAGGAATGGCAGCCAAGGTCTACTTCGCCGGCTTCGCCCAATTGCTCAAGGGGGGTGAGGTCTTCGATTTCGATGGCCGCAACCGCCGCCCGCCCCGCGATCCGGTTAATGCGGTTCTGTCGTTCGTCTACGCGATGTTGACCAAGGAGCTTACGGTCGTGTTGCACGCCGTGGGCTTCGACCCGATGCTAGGCTTCTTTCACCGCCCGCGCTACGGCCGGCCCTCTTTGGCGCTCGACATGGCCGAGGAGTTTCGGCCGCTGCTGGCCGATTCGGTCGTCTTGACGCTGATCAACAACGGTGAGGTGAGTGAGTCGAGCTTCCTTCGCCGCGCGGGCGCGGTGGCCATGACCGATGCCGGTCGTCGGGCCGTGATCGCCGCCTTCGAGCGACGCATGGATACCCTGGTGACTCACCCCATTTTTGGCTACCGGATCAGCTACCGTCGTGTGTTGGAGGTGCAGGCCCGTCTGTTGGCCCGCGCACTGCTGGGCGAGATCAACGGGTATCCCTTTTTCCGCACGCGTTGATGAAGGAATATGCGGCCATGCGCAACGTATACCTGGTCTGCTACGATGTGGCGAACGCGAAACGGCTCCGCCGAACCCATAAGAAGATGTGCGGCTTCGGCACGCCACTGCAATACTCCGTGTTTCGCTGCGAATTGTCGGCCACGGAGCGGCACCGAATGAAAGAGGCCCTCTGGGAGATTCTCAAATGGGAACAAGATCGTGTCATGGTGGTCGATCTCGGCCCGTGCGGCGCCCGAGGCGACGGGTGTGTCGAGTTCTGGGGCGAGCCGCGCGTCGAACCGCTCGACCGCGGACCGGTCGTCGTTTGAGAGGTTGTGAGAAGATCGAAGTTGGGCCAACTTCGGTTTTTTTGCAGCCTTCGAGCGGAGCGCAGGCTCCGGTGACGCGAAAACCCCCGGTAGGTCTCGCGGCCGTAACCTGTGTTTATGAAAGGAGTTTTGAAGAGGAGGTAGTTTTGATGCCGTACCCGCAGGCCCCTTTACACGAAGCCCTCGCAAACGTTATCCTAAGTGCAACGCGTCCAGGAGCTTACGAGGCGTGCCATTTCCACGGCTCAACAGCCGTGGCCCCATTGAAGCAATCTCACGATCCTTACGTTCAATCTCACGATCCTTAATTTCCACGGCTCAACAGCCGTGGCCCCATTGAAGCTCCTTCGTCTGGCGTTTGGGTTCCATGGCCGCCGCCTTATTTCCACGGCTCAACAGCCGTGGCCCCATTGAAGCCACTCAAGATTGTTCCTGGTTTGCCTTTCGCAGATGATTTCCACGGCTCAACAGCCGTGGCCCCATTGAAGCGTGTGGGATGGGGTCTCTCAGTCTTGAGAGATTGGGTATTTCCACGGCTCAACAGCCGTGGCCCCATTGAAGCTGTGCGGCCTGAGCGTTCGCCCCCGCCTGCGCCCGTATTTCCACGGCTCAACAGCCGTGGCCCCATTGAAGCCCTGCATGTCCGGCGTGTTGATTGCCACGATAGGCAATTTCCACGGCTCAACAGCCGTGGCCCCATTGAAGCCCATCCTCCTCCACTTCGACCAGCACATAGTGGCCGCATTTCCACGGCTCAACAGCCGTGGCCCCATTGAAGCCGTCGAGCCTCGTAGATTTGCCAGTATCCCCTCTCCTCATTTCCACGGCTCAACAGCCGTGGCCCCATTGAAGCCACTGCTGATAGTTCTTGGTGATCTCATCTTCGGGGATTTCCACGGCTCAACAGCCGTGGCCCCATTGAAGCGACGGAGTTATAGACGGTTTTGACATGATCAGTCTCATTTCCACGGCTCAACAGCCGTGGCCCCATTGAAGCCCCGTCAGGGCGAATATCTCCCTGACGTACTTGCCGTCATTTCCACGGCTCAACAGCCGTGGCCCCATTGAAGCAGTTTTTTACGAGGCCCTCGATCTCCCCGGCACGAATATTTCCACGGCTCAACAGCCGTGGCCCCATTGAAGCCAAAAGTGCCGGGCGGTTGGCCTCATGCCGGCAGGAACCATTTCCACGGCTCAACAGCCGTGGCCCCATTGAAGCCTGCCGAATTGCGGTGGCTAATCACATCACGACAACATTTCCACGGCTCAACAGCCGTGGCCCCATTGAAGCTGTAATTCGATCAACGCCAGCACCGAATCGGCCAAGCAAATTTCCACGGCTCAACAGCCGTGGCCCCATTGAAGCGAATAGGCCAAGCGTTTCCTTGTCTTCCTTGCGAAGATATTTCCACGGCTCAACAGCCGTGGCCCCATTGAAGCAGCACCAACGGCGTAAACATTCTCGTCAAACCAGAAATTTCCACGGCTCAACAGCCGTGGCCCCATTGAAGCGCCGTCCCGACGCACAGCGAATGGCAGCCGGTACTGGCCATTTCCACGGCTCAACAGCCGTGGCCCCATTGAAGCTTCCCGCTGCCCAACACATTGTCGATGCTTTTCCCGGTGATTTCCACGGCTCAACAGCCGTGGCCCCATTGAAGCTTAGAGGGTGTGATGATGGATGACTCCCCTACGGAAAATTTCCACGGCTCAACAGCCGTGGCCCCATTGAAGCCACCAGCCTTTATGGCATTTGCGTACCGAAACTCTCCATTTCCACGGCTCAACAGCCGTGGCCCCATTGAAGCCTCCTTGTGTAGCGGTAACAGGCTGGAAGTCGGCCCGCATTTCCACGGCTCAACAGCCGTGGCCCCATTGAAGCGATTCAGCGACAGCACCCCGGTTAGTCAGGACCTCCCATTTCCACGGCTCAACAGCCGTGGCCCCATTGAAGCAAGTCCACTCCGTCCGATGTCTGGGATACGGCGCTGGCATTTCCACGGCTCAACAGCCGTGGCCCCATTGAAGCACTAGATGCCCGTTTCCCGCCTGTCGCTCCGCATTGGCTATTTCCACGGCTCAACAGCCGTGGCCCCATTGAAGCTTCGGGCGTGTAACACCTCAGTTCCTAGGGAACTCCAAGGCAAACCACTCCCGCCACTGCTCGGCCGTCCAGGCGGCTTTTTCGTCGATGATGGGCTTGGCATTGAGGCGTTTGCGGCGTTTTTCTATCGTAAACCGCCGGGGTTCGGGTATCGTGTGGGCCAAATCGCAGTACGGCGGGGGCAGCTTGCCGGCGTGCTTCATGCGGTGAAACCAGCGGACCGCCCGGAAGTACCACTCGAAGCCGTTCCCCGTGCCCTTGCCCTCCTTGTGCTGGACCTGGCCCCACGGCAGCCCGCGATGGTCCTTGATCCCTCGCCCCCAGAAGTCGGCCACCACAAGCAGCACGTCCTCGCCCTTTCCCAGCCGCTTGGCAATCTCGGCAATGTACCCCAATTGCTCCGTGTCCCACTCGCTCCGCTTGCCGACCTTGCGTGTGCCAAAGCCAGCGTGGTTGCAGGCCAGCCCTTGCTGCCGCCGCCACTGAAGTCCTTCCGACGTGCGTTCGCCGATCATGTCGGCCTCGAATTGGGCCAGCCCGGCAAAGAAAATCACCACCAATCGACCCACGGTGCTGTCCATGTCGATGTTCTGGCCGCCGAGGAATTGGATCACGATTACGCGCACGCCCCGCTTGGCGAACTGCTCCAGCGTGTCGAGGATGTCCCGTGCAGTCCGGCCCAGCCGGTCCAGCTTCGTCACCACGAGCACGTCGCCGGGTTGCGCGTTCAACAACAGCCAGCGGCCTTGGGGCCGGTTCCGAAAGTCCGTAGTGCGGCCAGAAGTGCCCAGCGGCTCGTCGAGTATCGTCGGCTCGGGCAGTTGCCCGGCGGCACAATGCTTGCGGATCATCTCCGCCTGGACTTCAGGCGATGCCTGCTGCTTCCGCGTGCTGGCGCGGGTAATGCCGTAGATTGTCATCGTGTGCTATCTCCTATGTCTGACCGGGGCCATTGGTGGCCCCACGTACTTATAGTGAGTCCGCTGATATGCGTCACACGTCGAAAATAGTAGAAAACCGCCCACCAGGATGATGCCCCAGACCCATGCCGCGATATAGTCGCTGGTGGTCCAGGGCATCTTGACTGGCTTCGTCTGTGGCAGTAGCGGCCGGTAGTAGTACCGCTTGCGCGGCTTGGCCTTTCGCCGCGGCCGACTTGGCGCAGACGCCGATCGCGCCGGGGTTAGCGCCGTACGCTTCACCGCCCGGCCCTTTCGTGGCAACTCGCTTACCTTGACCACATCGTTGACCACCTGGCCGAACTGATCTTTGTGGTGGCCCACGACGCGCAGCCGCAAGCCGAGGTAGGGCTCGTCGTATTCTGTACCGATGGGAAGTGGGTTTGGCATCGTGGTGTCGTCTCCTGGAAATTAAGGCCGTGCGCGGGCAGCCCGCGCCTGCAAGGAGTTAGGAGAGCAGCAGGCGGGCGATCGACGTACCCCTACGCCCAGCCCACGCACGGCACGATGGATCAATCTTCCTTCGCACTATCCGTTGCAAACAGGTCTTGTTGGCCCGGCAGGCAGTCCAGCCCCGAAAGGAGCAGGGTTTGCCGGGTATTCTCCGGTTCACGCCCGCGCCACGGTTTGGGCTTGGACCGGGTTTGCTCAAGTTGCCAGCGGGCTTCGGCCTCTTGTTCTTCCAAGCTGGGGCCAATGACGACTCTGCTCATGCCGCCACCTCCTTGGTGCGGTGTAACTCGACGGCCCCACTCAGGGCCGCCAGCGCCCGGCGCATCGAGAAGCTGCCGTTTCGCCAGCCCAGTTCCTCTACTCCGACAGGGAACGTAACGCCCGGCCCAACCTCTTGCGCCCATATCCCTTGCAGCCGGTCTTGGCAGGCTTCGGCAAACGTCGGGCCGGCGGAGAATGGGAAAATGTCGAACCGTTGCAGCAGTGCTTCATCCAAGCCGCTGGCGTCGTTGCTGGTGGCCACCACGATCAGCCGCTCGGGCATGTGCTGCTCGCTAAGCTCGTCCTTCAAAGCGGCGTTGACGTGCCGGCTGACGATCAGTTCCAACTCCTCGATCAAGAGGATGTGCCACGGATTG